>Ga0075471_10000773_pt1 | contig 19914 bp, 10 predicted proteins | sample DEB19_08_DNA_2_FD_74787 | JGI IMG/M metagenome (GOLD analysis project Ga0075471, IMG submission 74787) | Aqueous microbial communities from the Delaware River and Bay under freshwater to marine salinity gradient to study organic matter... | ecosystem: Environmental > Aquatic > Marine > Coastal ... | reverse complement strand
ACCGTGCCCGTGATGACGACGCTGTTCGCGCCCGACACCGCCGCGGCGAGCTGCGCCTCGGTCATGTCGGTCGCGACGATCGTCGCGCCGCCTGGCACGGTCTTCGCCACGAAGGCAGCGATCAGCGCAGCCGAGTGCTGCGAGGTCAGGGTCAGGCCCGTGATCGACTGCAGCCTGCCGAGGTTCGCGGCGAGTATGCCGAACTGGGCGGGATCCATGCCCGCTGCGTTCGCCGTCATGACGGCGCCCGTGTTCGTGGCGGTCGGGGCGAGGGCGAAGTCGAAGATCACCTGGATCTGCGCGGCGCTCAGTGCCGAGGTCAGCGTGAAGGTGCCGTAGAGGCCACCTGCACGGAGACCCGCCGCGCCGTTGGCGACGGCTGCGAGTTGCTCGATGCTCATGCCCGAGCCGTTCGCGGCGGCGGCGTTCGAGGTCGCGAGGAACGCGGTGATTGCGGCCGGCAGCATCTGGCTGTCGATGTCGGACTTGGCGGCGTTCAGGGCGTACGCGTCGTTGATGTCAAGCGTGCCGTCGTTGTCATCGTCGGCGTCGCAGGCGTTGCCGAACCCGTCGCCGTCGGTGTTGAGCTGGTTGGCGTTGGCCACAGTCGGGCAGTTGTCGAACTGGCCGAGGATGCCGTCGCCGTCGAGGTCCTGGACATTCTCCGCGAAGGTCTGCAGCGGGTGCATGTTCGCGTCGCGTCCGTCGACGCCGACCGCACGAAGCGTCAGCGCGCCCGGGAGGGGCAGCTCGGGGTGGTCGAACGGAGCCCGCTCGAGGCGTACGCGCTCGTCGGTGAGCGTCCGGAGGAACGCCGCGAGGTCGGCGATGTGCGTCTCGTCGAGGTTCATCGCCATCATGGCCGGGGCGATCGAGAACAGGTTCTCGTCGTGGAAGTCGCCGCCGCGGTTGTAGAAGCGGATGACATCCTCGAGGGTCGCGATGCCACCGTTGTGCATGTACGGCCCGGTGAGTTCCGTGTTGCGGAGGGTCGGCGTCTTGAACGCGTTGTCGACCTGGATGTTGAGGCCGGCCACGCTCGGCATCACGCCGAACTCAGTGAGCGTGGGGTTCGCCAGCGCGCGGCGCGCGGCCGACAGCGGCGTTCCGTTCGGATGCAGGCCGTTCACGCCGGGATCCTCTCCCGGGGGACGCACGGCGATGTTGTAGAAGCCCTCGTCGTACACCACGCCTTCGGCTGCGATCAGCGTGCCGCGGCGGTTGCCGTCGAACAGGAGCTGGTACTCGCCGTTCGGGAAGCCGACGATCAGGACCTCGATGCTCATTCGGCAGTTGATCACGCTCACGATGGTCTCGACGAAGGCCTCAGGGCCGAACGCGGGTACCGGCGTGATGATCGCGGTGCCGAAGACGCAGGGATATGTGTTGCGGGCTGCGAGTGGCACATGGGCCATCAGGTTGTCGTTGATGTCGAGGATGTCGATGCCGCCCGTGATTGGGAAGTTGAGCTGCTGGATGTGCGGCTCTCGGCCGATCGGCGGCTCCTCGTAGAACTGCGTCGCGAGGATGGCGGCAGTGATGTCGGGCATGTACGCGAGCGGCATGGGCGCGAGACGCGGGTCGGCCGGCGGCGGCGGGCCGACGCCAGGCTCGAGCGGCAGCGGGTCGATGATGTCGGGGATGCCGTCGTTGTCGTCATCGGGATCGGCGTTGTTGCCGATGCCGTCGCCATCGGTGTCGATCCATTCGGTCGGATCCAGCGGGAAGGCGTCGATGATGTCGGGCACCTTGTCGCCATCGGTGTCTGGCGTGCCCGGGGGGAAGGCGCCGATGCCTGCGAGCACACTGCCGCCGACCTTGCCGTTGTAGGTGGCGACGGTGAAGTTGCTGGTGATGTGGCACTCGCGGCAGTTGGTGCCGGGGAGCGCGGGATCGAGGTTGAAGAAGAGACGCAGGCCGCGGAGTTCCTGCTCGGTCATGAGTTCCCGGGCATCGCCCATCGGCCCGTTGAGCTCGATCCACTGGTCGTAGCGCGAGTCGTCGGACACAAGCGTCGACTCGTACATCTGGACTGCAAGGCCGAAGAAGAGCGCCATGTTGGCCTGCATCTGCGACTCACCGGGGCTCACCGTACCGCCGTTCCACCACTCCGGCTTGAACGCTGCGCTGATCATCTGACTGTAGGTCTGGGTGAGGCCGTTGCCGGGCGCGGCGATCGCTCCGAGCACGCTGTCGGTCGGGTCGACCTTCTGGTTCTTCAGCGCGTTGTGATCGAGCAGCTTGCGCGCGGCGTGGACCCAGGTGCGGCCGGCGGCCGCCATCTCGACCGCGTTGTTCACGGGGCCGACAGCCTGCGAGGCGAGCGACGCGTGGTCGATCTGGACCTGGACCTGCTCGGGCGCGCCGTTGTCCGGATTGACCTTCCACACGCGGGCGGTGTCATCGACGGGACCGAACGGATTCGCACCGTTGAACCACGCGTTCGCGCGGCCATCCCAGAACTGGCGGACATTGAAGACGGCATTGACGGTCGACGGCGTGTTGCGGCCCGTGACCTGTCGGTGCGCGATGCCGTTGTTGTCGACGAACACCTGCTCATCGAGCAAGGTGATGATCTCGTTGCCGTTCTGATCGAGCGCGAAGAAGGCGTGGTTCATCACGCCGGGCGAGCCGACCACATCGTCGATGTCGAGCGTCTGCTGGCTGAAGCGGTCGGCGGGGTTCTGGAACCGCACCGTCGGGAACATCGCCGCGGGAATGGGCTGGCCCGGCTCGCAGCCCTGGGTGAAGTTCCCGTCTGCGCCGGGATGGGCGAGGTTGGTGACGCGCGAGTCGGCGCCTGCGTGGTGATGGCATGTCGCGCACGCCGTCTGGTTGTCGCTGCCAAGGCGGACATCCCAGAAGAACGCTTTGCCTAGGCGGATCGCTGCGTCGCGGTCCGCGATGAAGTCGTTGAGATTCGTTGGCTCGGGCCGCGCGGCGGTCTTGAGGGACGGTTCCAGGAACTGGGCCTCGGCGTGCTGCCCCATGAGCAGTGCGAACGCCACAGCGACGAGGAACTTCGCGATCCCCACGATCAATCGAGACATGTGCCACCTCAGTCAACCCCAGAACTCATGGGTCGGACGGGGACGATCCGCCGACCAAGGTCACCCGGACGAAGGGTGAACCCGAAGCCCTGCATGGAGGGACAGGGCTTGCGGGAACATGAGACCGCGATCGCGTAAGTCAAATACATAAAGGCACTTAAGATGTGCAGTCGCACATGGAATGGCGTTGTGTGCCGCGAGCATCACGGTTTTCTCGGAAGTCACATCCAGATTGTCGGTGATCGGCTCGAAGCCTTGCGATGGAAATGAAACGCCCCTCGGCACGGCGAGGGGCGGCGGGGGATGTCCCGTAGCGGTGAGAACGCGGGTGCTACGGGCAGGGGCCCCAGCTTCCAAGGAGAATTGTGAGGTCTGCCCCATCGACAAGGCCTGAGCGGTCGATGTCCGCACCGCCCGCGGCTGGACCCGACACCAGCCAATTCGCAAGCAGGATCGTCAGGTCGTCGCCCGTGACCGCGTGGTCGCCGGTGATGTCTGCCGGGCAGCGCGGCTCGCAGGCGTCGATGATCCCATTGTGGTTTCTGTCGACGAGTGCTCCATTCCGCACGAGCTCGCATGCATCGATCAGGCCGTTGCGGTCGCAGTCGCCGGCCCACGGATCCGCGATCGCGAGATTCTCCGCAAAGGGCCGCAGGGGGGTCGCGCAGTTGGCCGCGCGACCGAGCTGTCCGATCGCAGGAACCTGCCCGCCGTCCGGCAGCGGCATCGACGGATGGTCGAACGGTGCGCGCTCGTCGCGCACGCGCTCGTCGGTCAGCGTGCGGAGGAACGACGCGAGATCGGAGATCTGCGCCTCGTTCAGCCGCATCGAGAGCATCGTCGGCGCCATGGACGGCTTGTTCGCCTGGTGGAAGTCGCCGCCGCGGTTGTAGAAGCGGATGACATCCTCGAGCGTGGCCGTTCCGCCGTTGTGGAAGTACGGCCCCGTGAGCTCGACATTCCGCAGGCTCGGCGTCTTGAACGATCCATCGACGCGCGGCTCGAGGTTGCCGCCGTTCCAGAGCTGCCCGAACTCGGGCAGATAGGTGTGCTGGTACAGGCGGCGCGACGCCGACAGCGGCACGCCGTTCGGATGCGATCCGCCCACGCCGGGATCCTCGGCCGTCGGACGCACGCCGATGTTGTAGAAGCCCTCGTCGTACATCACGAGCGGATCGCTGTAGAGGTAGCCGCGGTCGACTCCGTCGATGGTGAGGCGATACGCCCCCAGCGGGAAGTTGAACAGCGAGATCGTGAGCATCATGCGGCAGTTGATCGTGCGCGCATCGACCAGCAACGCTGCGGTCGAGCCAAGGTGTGGCACGGGCACCGCCGGCGCGAAGGTGAAGTTGCACGGAAAGCTGGCGCGCGGCAGCATCGGCACATGCACGGCCAGCTTGCCGGCGGGGTCGTACACGCGGATGCCGTCGCCCGTCAGCGTGAAGTCCATCGGCTTCACCGCCGGCTCGAAGCCGAGGGGCGGTTCCTCGTACATGACCGTCCTCCGCAGCATGCCGAACATGTCGGGCATGTACGCGATCGGCTGCGGGGCGAACTCTGCGCCCGCCTGCGGCGGGGCCTCGGGCGTGTTGAGCGGATTCAGCGGATACGGATCGAGTGCGTCGGGAATCCCGTCGTTGTCGTCGTCGAGATCGGCGTTGTTGCCGATGTGGTCGTGATCGGTGTCGATCCACTCGGTGGGATCCAGCGGGAAGTCGTCGATGATGTCCGGGTAGGTGTCGCCGTCTGAGTCGACCGCGCCGGGGAACGCGCCGCCGCCGTTGCCGCCGCCACCGCCGCCGACCTTGCCCGCATAGGTGGCCACCGAGAACAGCGAGGTCAGGTGGCACGCCCGGCAGTTCGTCTGCGGAAGCGTGGGATCGAGGTTGAAGAAGAGGCGGAGTCCGCGGAGTTCCTGCGCGCTGAGTAGGGTCGGCGCGCCGCCGTTCGGTCCGTTGCGCTCGATCCACTGGTCGTAGCGCGAGTCGTTCGAGACGAGCGTCGACTCGTACATCTGGATGGCGAGGCCGAACATGAGCGGCATGTTCGCCTCGAGCATCGTCACGCCCGGCTCGACCTCGACATCGGCCCGCCACTGCGCGTTGAATGCGGCGCGGAACATGTCGTCGTAGCGCAGGGTGAGGCCGTTGCCCGGTGCGGCGAAGGCCCCGAGCACGCTGTCGGTCGCGCTGACCTTCTGCGCGGCGAGCGCGTTGGTCGGAAGCAGCTTGCGCGCGACATCGACCCATCCGCGGCCGTGCGCGGCCATCTCGACATCGTTGTTCACGGGACCGACCGCCTGCGAGGCGAGCGACGCGTGGTCGATGCTGATCTGGACGCGCGTCGGCTGGCCGGTCTGCGCGTTGATCTGCCACACGCGCGCCGCGGTGTCGACGGCACCGAATGGATTCGCGCCGTTGAACCACGCGTTCGCGCGACCATCCCAGAACTGGCGGACATTGAAGACGGCGTTGATGACCGACGGCGCGTTGCGCCCGGTCACCTGGCGGAACTTCTCGCCCTTCGCCGTGAAGACGGGCTCGGGCATGTCACGGCAGATCTCCGAACCAGCGGCATCGATGCCGATGAATTCGCCGCGCAGGACGCCGGGGCTTCCCGCAACATCATCGATGCTTCGCTGCCGCGTGCTGAAGCGGTTCGCGGGATTCGCGAACTTCGTCAGCGGGAACAGCGCCGACGGCGCGCGCGAGCCGGGCGTGATGCCCGACGCGAAGCTGCTGTTCGCGCCCGGGTGGAAGATGTTGCTTGACCGCGGGTCGGCGCCCGCCTGGTGATGGCAGGTCGCGCATGCGGTCTGGCCATCGCTTCCGAGACGGACATCCCAGAACAGCGCCTTGCCGAGGCGGATGGCGGCGTCGCGATCGGCGACGTACTCGTTGATGGTGGTGGGGACTGGGACTGGGATCGACTTGAGCGAAGGCTCAAGAGGGAGTGGTTCATCTTGCGCGTGGGCAAACGCAGGAACCAACACGCTGATCGCAGCAGCCAAGCCCGCGTGTGACAGCACGCAGCGCAACCGGAACATTGCGAAACCTCTGGCGTCGAACTGATTGTGCCGGATCAAACGGGACGAACGCGATCTGGCCGCCTGCACCCACTGCAGGTCATTCGGAAACTACGGCGCAATCGGTCGTGGTCAAGCGATTCAGGCGCGGGATGCACGATTCCGTCTCGTCGGTTTGCATCGCCGACGGCCATAAAGTCGGACTTTTTGCGCGGCGTCTCAGATGGACGACTGGCCAGGCCCCTGCGGGGGCTGATAGTTGGGGATCTGTCGGGGCCGCGGGCCGTCGCGACGGTCGAGCGCGGCGATGTGCGGCCGCTGGTTCGGCGGGAAGACCGAGAGGCAGGACCGCGCGATCGACATCGGAGTCCCCAGCGCGGGGCACGAGCTCCACTTGTCGAGGCGCTGGTTGCCGAAGCGCGCCATGCCCGTGTGGCCGTTGAGGTTGTTGTCGACTTCCTCGTCGGGATCGTAGAAGCCGAAGCCCCAGCGGATGTCCTTGATCACATCGCGCGAGGCCGTGAGGAATGTCCAGCCTGGGCGCCCGTAGAGGCCGCGCGCCTGCATGTACTCCTTGAGGTCGGCGGGAGAGTCCTCGGCGAGCGAGAAGCTGTAGAACCGCATCGGCTTGCCCATGATCGGCTGCAGCAGGTCGTACGCCTCGGTCATGTTGCGGGTCATGTCGGCGCAGATGCCCTTGCAGTGCACATAGAAGAAGGTCGCGGCGAAGACCTGACCGGCCATGAGGTCGTCCTGGAAGCGGACGATCCTGCCGTCCTGGTCGCGTAGCTCGTGGTTGCGGAACGAGCGCGTTCCGTCGGGATTCATGATGTGGGCGCCGAGGCGCGGCTCGAAGGCGCTGTCCGGGTGCGAGGGCCCGACGCGCGCGGCCTGCGGCTTGGCTTGCCTGACCATACTCGCGCATCCGCCGAGCACGACCGGCAGGATGGCGGGAAGCAAGAACGACGAGAGCGCGCGACGACGCGCCATTCCTTCTGGCTGCTGTCTTTCATGCGGCTCGCCTGCATTTCCCGTTGCCATCGCGCACTCCTCGATTCGCCTGAGGTCCTCGGCCCGCCGCGCCCACCAGGACGACGAGGCAGGCGCGGCAGGGCCAAGGAAGATCATGGCGCTCGCCGAAGCGAACGCAACCCAAGCATGGCACAGACCTTCCGCGAGTCCACCGCGATCGTTGCGGATTCCGCACGGCGCGAATTCGGGCTGCACCCCGGAAGCCCGAACTGACGGAGAAAAACACCACACCGCGGTGCGTGGGCGAAGGTCCTACTTGCGTCGGACCCTGCCTGCGCAGCCGCGGCATGGCGGCGTTCTCACGCTGTTTTACAGATTGGACGCGAGTCTCGACACGCCGAGCGGCTTCACTTGTGTCCAGTTGGGGATCCTTCCGGGCTTTGTCGCGATCTTCGACTCGATGCCGGGAAGCGCAGGGCGCTCATCGGCGGGGAAGAGCCGGACGACGAGCCGCGCGGTCGCCTCGGGCGAACCCTGCGCGGGACACGCGGCCCACTTGTCGAGCTTGTGGTTTCCGAAGCGCACCATCCCGGTGTGCCCCGAGAGGTTCTGGTCGAGTTCCTCGTTCGCCTCGCCGAATCCGAAGGCCCAGCGGATGTCGGTGATCGCCTCGCGCGAGCCCGAGAGGAAGCGCCAGCCCGGCATCCCGTAGATGCCGCGGGCCTGCATGTAGGCCTTCATGTCCGCGGGCGAGTCCTCGGCCAGCGAGAACATGTAGAACTGCACGGGATTTCCCATGATCGGCTTCATGAGCGCGTAGGCCTGCTTCATCTGCTCGGTCATGTTCTTGCAGATGCCGTTGCAGTTGGCGTACTGGAAGGATGCGCCGAAGATCCGGCCTTCGATCAGGTCGCGCTGGAAGTAGACGGTGCGCCCGTCCTGATCGACGAGCTTGTGGTCGCGGAAGACGCGGGTTCCGTCGGGACGCATGGCGAATCCGCCGCGGCCCTCGGGAATCTGCGGGTCGGTCGAGGTGACGCGCTGCAGCGTCCGGCCGCAGCCGCCGAGCATGACGAGCGCCGCAGGGAGCAGTAGTCCTCCGAAGGTCGCGCGTCGCGTGAGCGTGTTCGATTCTGGTGCCATCTTCCGATTGTCGTTCATGAATCTGCTCCGCTGGGGGGGCGGGGGTCCTGCAAGGGATTGGCTCCCCGCGCCGCGCGCGCCAGGACGACGGGGCGCGCGCGACGGGGAAGCCGGTGAGTGGCTCGTTACGGCACGATGTCCCAACGGAACATCATGGCGTGGTCTTCATGCGTGAGGTTGTGGCAGTGCATCGGGTACTTGCCGAGGAAGTCGCGGAACTTGATGTACACCGAGACCTGATCGCCGGGGTAGAGCGGGTGCGCATCCTTGCGGCCCTGGTAGATCGTGCCCGCCACCGGGTTCCCGTTGCGGGTGAGCCAGCGTGGCTCCTGAATGTGGTTGTGCACAGGGTGAGCCCATCCGCCCGCCGTGCTGAAGTGCCAGATTTCCGCGGTGTCGATCTTGCACGCCGCATCGCAGCGGTTCTCGTCGAACAACTGCCCGTTGACGGTCCACATGCCGTTCGTGCGGTCGAAGTGGAAGGTGCGCTCGCGGGCGACGGGAAGATCCATCGCAGGAAGCTCGCGCAGCGAGGTCGGCACCCGGCTGTTGTCGGCCACGGCGCCCGGGCGGATGATGAACTTCAGCATCTTCGGCGCGGTCGCCATCGGAAGCGTGTTGCCGGTCGGGCCGCGTCCGTTGACCTGCTCGGCTCGGTTGACCAGGTAGAGCTCGGTGGTCGTCTCGGGCAGCTGGCTGAAGTCGACGATGATGTCGGCGCGCTCGGCGACGCCCAGCGGGACATGGTTCAGTTCCATCGGCGCAGGCAGCATGTTGCCGTCGTTGGCGATGTACTGGAAGGTCATGCCGTTCGACAGCCACACATCGTGGAAGCGCGAGATTCCGCTGTTGAGGATGCGGAAGCGGTACTTGCGGCGCTCGACCTCGAAGTACGGCTGCACGCGGCCATTCACGAGGTACTTGTCGCCCAGGATGCCGTCCATCTCCATGGTGTTGAAGGAGAGCATGCCGGCCTGGTCGTACAGGCGGTCCGCCAGCACGATCGGGATGTCGTAGCGGTTCTTCACGCGCTTGCCATCGGGAACTCCGCTTGGCAGTCGGAACGCATCGGGATTCGGGTCGTTCTCGTTACCGCTGTCGAGGTTGTCGTACAGCAGGAAGAAGCCCACGAGTCCGCGATAGACGTTCGGGCCGGTGAAGTCGTGGCAGTGGTCGTGATAGAAGAGCGTGCCCTTCGCCTCGAGCGGATCGCCGCCCGAGTAGATGTTCGGATAGTGGTTGTCGCGGTAGCCACCGGGGCTGTAGAGGTCCCACGGACCGCCATCCGACTCAGGCGCGTGGTGGCCATTGTGGATGTGGGTGATGATGTCGCAGCTGCCGAAGCTCGGCATGACGGCCGGGCAGCAGTTCTCGATGCGCACCATCACCGGGCGTCCGTAGCGCATCATGAAGGTCGGACCCGGCACCATCCCGTCGTAGCTCGTGTGCGCGCACATCGCGAGCTGCGGGTGCGAGCGGCACATGACCTCGCAGGTCTGCATCCTGTAGAAATCGACCGCGGGGAACTCGTCGTAGCGCTGGTTCCTCGAGAAGTCAGGCACCGGGTCGAGCGGCGCAAACGATGGCAGCGGGACCTTGTAGGGCGAGAACGCCAGCGGCTGGACCCACGGAGTCGTGAATGGACTCGAGGGGTTGTCAGCGAGTTTGAGGTGGTTGTGCTTGGAATTGATGAAGAACGCGCCCGAGGCGAGGGCGCTGCCCTTCACGAAGGAGCGGCGATCGAAATCGCCACCGAAGGAGCGGTTAGACAAGGCTCACCTCCCGCGTGCTTCGCACGAGGGACTGGCCAGCCAGCCGATGGAAAGAGAAAGCACCTGAGAACAGGTGTGCGCCATGCGACGACAACATGGTGTTGCACTCCGAAACGAAATTGTCCTGAGCAGCGCTTCCGGCCGGGACGACCTGCGGGGCGCGGACCATGGGGTAGTCCGCTGACGCTGACCAGGTTGAAGATTCACCCGAATGGCGGAGATGCAAGTGCCGCGAGGGGAAACACCGCTCTTTTTGCGGGTTCACCACGCGCCGTGTCCGTGATCGCTCGTCATCACGGTCGGTAACTCGGTTGTGATTCGTCCGCGATCAGGTTGCGCTGGACCGGCGCAGGCCTTCGTCATCCCATGAGTGCGGCGAAACGCGCAGTAGATGCGGCGACCACGACCGAATTCCAACGGAGATCCGCGCAGCAACGGCGTTGCTGCCGCTTGCCGCGACACAAGCAGCGATTATGCTCGCCTTGCATGAAGGATCTCTGCAGCATCTTCGCCACGCGCATCGTCGCGCCGCTCTGCATCGTGTCCCGCGCGCTTGGCGCGGACATCTACGCGACCGCGTTCGACGACTACGGCACGGGCACGCTGTCGGGCCAGCAGGCGTGGATCGGGACGGGCGGAACATGGGCCGTGAGTGGAACGGTGAACGCCCCGCAGATCGCGGCCAATGTGATCGGACCGGGCGTTGATCCTGGGATCGCGCCGTTCGGTGGCAAGGGCCGCATGGTGCGGCTGTGCACCGAGCGGTTCGCGAACGGTCGCACGAAGGCGTGGCTTGACCTCGCGAACAGCGGCAAGTGGGCCATAGCGAGCGCCGGCGGCAACGATGTGCTCGAGACCAGCGTCCGCATCTTCATCCCGAGCGGGCAGGCGCTCGCTTCGACGTTCGGGATCATGATCTCGCGGAACGCGATCGAGACGTCGGGCGGGTTCCTCGTGAGCGCGCAGACGGGCGCGATCTCGCTCCTGAACGGAGGGATCGCGTCCGCGAACCGCACGGCGACAGGCGCCACGGCTTCGTTCGACGCGTGGAACCAGTTCATCTATCGATGGAATGTCGCGACGGGCAGGGGCGAACTGCTCGTGAACGGCGCGTCGGTCGCGACGCACACGACGACGGGATTCGGTTCGGTGTATGCATCGAACCTCATCGCGACCACCGATGCGACGCCAGGCGCGCTCAACGCCTTCGGCTACTTCGAGGACCTCGCGATCGCGGCCGTGCCCGCCGACGCGCCGTGCCCTGGTGATTTCAATGGCGATCGCGCGCGCGACGCCGCCGACCTCGCTGCGCTGCTCGGCGCGTGGGGAACTGCGTCGGGCGACCTAAATGGTGACGGCACGACCGATGCCGCGGATCTGGCGGCCTTCCTCGGTGGCTGGGGCACATGCCCATGACATGACGGAGTCGCTGGATGGAATTGAAACGCCTCCGCCGATCCGCGGGGGCGCGTCGGGTGATGCGGGGAGGCGAGATCAGTTCACGGGCAGGGGCCCCACGCATTGAGCATTGCAGAGAGGTCGGGCGCGCCCGTGGTGCCATCTCCGTCGAGGTCCGCGCCCGCGGTGCCCCAAGCGCCGAGCAGAAACGCGAGGTCTGCCGCGCTCACATTGCCGTCGCCGTTCAGGTCGGCGGGACACGCGGGTGCAGGCGCGCCGACGGTTCCAAAGGTCTCGGTGAGGAAGCGAGCTGGCTTCACCGGTCCGGCGGCGGAGCCGTTCGCATAGTTGCCGAAGATGTAGTTCGTGAACACGCCTGTGTCGTTGAACATGCCGAAGCCGTGCCACGCAGCGCCCACGCCGGGGGCGTAGACGATGCGCGGCCCGCTGTTGCCGGCGAGGGTGCCCGCGTCGCCGAGCATGCGCGCGGCGATGAAGTAGCCGCCGACGCCCGCGTTGGCGGAGTTGGCGGTGTTGAGCGGCACCTCGGGGCGCGACGCGGTGCTCGGCCACTCCCAGTTGATGCGCTCGGCGCCGGCCGTCGACGACGATGCGAGTTGGAAGGTCTGCGAGGCGATCACGGCTCCCGGCGCGTAGGCGGTGCCGTTCCAGTCCATCTGGACGAGCGCGAGCTCGACGCCCACGGCGGGAGCCGGCGTCGCCGCCGTTCCAGCGCGGTAGATCGCGTAGACGACCTTGCTTGGCGTGAGGACATCGCCCGCGACGGCCGGCGTGAAGCAGTTCGTGTAGAACCACTTCGAGCCGATGCCATCAAGCGCGTCGGTGGGCTTCCAATAGGTGGTGTGCTCGAAGGATCGCCCGTATCTGAGCTCCGCGTTCGGGACGGGATCGGTCACGAGGCCCGTCGCACTGACCATGAATCGCGCGGGGTTGTCGCGGAGCAGCGTCGGCGTGGTCGCGTCGGCGGTCTGGCCGAACCAGAGATTGCCGGTCCACGCGTTGGTCGCCGCGTTGTTCACGGCGAAGTTGTTGATCGAGCGGCCGACCGTCGGCTCGTAGACCACGCGCCAGCCGTTCGCGGTGTTGGCTGCGTCGAGCCCTACGAATCGCACGCCGACCCAGAAGCCGCCGTATCCGTTCGGACCTTGGGTCTGGGTCTGAAGATTGATGACCGGGCGCAGCGAAGGGTCCGTGTCGCCCCAGGTGAAGGAGACGGGCTGCGTGAGCGTGCTCGTCGTCGCATCGAGTTGCTGTGTAAAGGACGCGACGACGGGACCGAGCCCGAGCGCCGTGCCGTTCCAGGTCATCTCATTCACCGACACCTCGACGCGGATGCCCGGCGCGGGAGTGGCGGTGCTGCCCACGCGACGGATGCCGACGCTGAGGCTGTTCAGACGGAACTGCGTGCCGCCCCCCGTCGCGGCGTAGCAGCCGGTGTAGGCGGTCACATCGGGACCTGTGTAGGTGCCCGCGACATTCATGTTGTAGCGGGTGGTCGATTCGGCGGCGGCGGTGTAGGCGGCGGGGTCGGCTTGGCCGAGCACGCGAGACGCGCTGGCGGCGGTGAGAAGTACCGCGGGCATCAGGGAGCGAAGGTTCACCATCTCAGGGTCCTCAGTTGGGTTTCGCGAGGCTCGATGCGGCGGGAGGGGTTCGAGCCGCCGCGAATGTACCGCGGGTGCAGTTCGGAACGGATCAAAAACGACAACCGGAAGGCCCATGGACCTTCCGGTTCGTCTTGAGAGCGGGTGAAGGGGATCGAACCCTCGACATTTACCTTGGCAAGGTAACGCTCTACCGCTGAGCTACACCCGCAATTGCCAGCCGCGAACAGGTCGCGGGTCGGGAAAGATAGCAGAAGTTCGGGTATCGGCAAGGGGAGGCCCGGGCGGGACTTGAAGCTTGATCCGGGGCGACCCGACATCCGATCCAGGCCTTCCAGGCTGAACAACCTTGGCTTGCACTTGGCTTGCCTGACCAGCCCGGCACTCCAGGCTTACCAGTTTTGGCTTGCCTGACCAGTCGGGCACCCTAGGCGCACCAATCCCAATCTTGGCTTGCCTGACCAGTCTGGGGACACCCATCTTGCGCCTTGGCTCTCCGGGTCTTGGCTTGCCTGACCAGATTCGTGCCCGCCCGACCCGAACAACCGCCGGGCCAACCTCGGCGCGGCGACCAAGTGGGCTTGGCTTGCCTGACCAGGAAGTATCCGAAAAGTGCAACTGGCGCAGCGTCCCGCTGCGCCAGTTGCAGATCTGTCTCGACCAAGTCGACCGTGCCTACTTGTCTGCTTCCGGCAGCCCCATGCCGCTACGGTTCGGATACGCCGGCTTCGGAGTGGGCTTGTAGCCGTTCGTGCGAATCTGCTCGAGGAGGACCTCAACGGCCTTCTCGAGCTGCGGGTCGCCGCCATCACTCATCTTCGAAGGGTCATCGAGCACCATGATCGTCGGGTCGATGCCATGGCCCTCGACGCCCCAAGTTCCGTCGGCCTCGTAGAAGCCGAAGGTGGGGACGCTGATCGATCCGCCATCCATCAGGCCGGGATTGCCGGAGATGCCGACAAGTCCGCCCCAGGTGCGCGTTCCGATCACCTCACCGAGCCGGTTGTGCTTGAAGAGCCAGGGGAACATGTCGCCGCCCGAGCCGGCGAGTCCGTTGATCAGCATCGCCATCGGACCACGGTGCCCATCGGGCGGCCACGGGTTGTTGCGCGCATCGCGGCGCGCCCAATAGTTGGTGATCGGTCGGTTCAGCAACTCGATGAACCGCGTCGGAATCTGTCCGCCTCCGTTCCAGCGGTCGTCGATCAGCAGCGCCGCCTTCGTGCGCTGCCCGTAGAACTGGCGCACCAGTTCGGTCTGGCCATCGACGCCCGTGTTCGGGACATAGATGTATCCGACCTGGCCCTGCGAGAGCTCGTCGACGCGCCTGCGCTTCGCCTCGACCCAGGCGCGGTAGTGCAGGCTGTCCTCGCTTGCGATGGGAGTGACGACGATGTCCTTCGCGTCCTTATCCATCGCGGGCTTCTTCGACACGGTGAGTACGGTGGACTTCCCGGCCAGCCCGACGAATGGCGCCCACGGATCGGTCGCGGCATCGATCGGGACGCCGTTCACCGCCAGGAGGTAATCGCCCTCGGAAACGCCGAGTCCCTGCGTCGCGAGCGGCGAGCGTGCATCGGTGTCCCATGCGCCGCCACCGACGAACCGGGCCAGCTTCCACGCGTTGGCACGCGAACCATCCTCGTTGGTCGCAGGCGCGAAGTCGCAGCCGAGCAGGCCGACCGACCGGCTCGGGACATTCTCGGTGTCACCCGTCCCCTGCAGGTACGCGTGGCCCACATTGAGCTCGGAGATCATCTCGGAGATCAGGTAGTTGAGGTCCTCGCGGGTGACCACCGCGGGGAGCATCGCCTCGTACTTCGCTCGGATCCCGCTCCAGTCGACGCCGTGCATGCCGGGGTCGTAGAAGTAGTCCCGCATGACGCGCCACGCATCGACCAAGATCTGCTCGCGCTCGTGGCGCGGGTGGACTTCGACGAGCATAGGGCTCGCGACGATTGGCTTCGGGGCGGCGCCCGCGCCCGAACCAGCGATCGAGGCACCGCCTCGGCCGCCCATGAGCAGCTTCTTGCCATCTCCCGACACATCGAATCGCATGCCGGTCGCCCCTGACTTCTCCGCAAGCGTGCGCTCGGTCAGGTCGAGGATGCGCACGCTCCCATCGCGGCCGAACAGCAGTTCGTTGCGGTCGTTGAACCCGAGCGACCCGTAGCTGCCGGGCGCGGACGGAAGCAGGATCGCGCGCGCCTCGAACCCGTCGAGGTCGATCTCGACCTCCTTCTTTCGCTCCTCGCGACGGACTTCCCCTTCACGCGCCTCGGGGGCCTTCGTCACGCGCGAGCCGCTGACCGGGCTCTTCACGGGTGCCCCGTCCTGTCCGACCGAACTGGCGGTTCCAGAGAGCGCGTCACCATCGACCTTCAGGTCGAGTTCGAAGGTCATCTGGTGCATGGTGCCCGAGAGCTTGAGCGTGCCGGTCGCGGCATCGAAGGTGCCGTTCACCTCGCCCGCACCCATCTTGGACGCCACGGTTCCCTTCACCGCGCCATCGGTCACGGTGAGCTCCATGGTGAACTCGACCGTGTCCGGGCCCATCTGCACGGTGCACTTCCACGAGCCGGCCGCGCCAGCCGGGGCGGTGGCAGCGGGGGCGTCGCGCTTCTCATCCTGCGCGGCGCGTTCGTCGGCGCCCGATGCATGGAGCTCGGCGCCGCGTCGTCGGCGCCCGCCACCGGGCGGCAGTCCGCCGCCTGCACCCGGAGGACCGCCGGCGCCAGGGGCCGCTGCGGGACCACCGCCGCCCGAGGGGCGTCCATCGTCCTTCTGACCTTCTTCATCGCTGGTGGGAAGCCAGCCGAGCTTCACATCCTTGCGGAGCGGAACAGCCAGCAGCACGGTCGCGTTGTTGTAGATCCAGGTGGTGTCGAACTCGCTGTAGCTCGGGGAGAAGTTGCGGTCGCTCTTGTACGCGAGCCAGTCTCCCTTTCGGTCGAAGACGGGCTCCGAGTCGCTGAAGAAGCCGCTGGTCACCTGGTGCTTCGCCTTCGCTGCGTCGGCTTCCTTGGTGTCGAACAGGTAGACCGCCTCGAGTTCGCTTCCGTCGCATGAGCGCGACCATGCGATCCAGCGGGAATCGCTCGAAAACGAGATCGGGCAGGTCCGCGGCGCCTCGGGATTCTGATCCAGGTGCGTCGCGCTCCCGTCGGCGAGCTTCACGAGGTCGATGTTGCCCGCCTTGTCCTGCAGCACGACCGACTTCGAGTCGGGGGCCCAGGTGATGTCCGTGCGGAATGCGGTCCCGTCCTTCGTGACCTGCTTCACATCGCCCTTTCCGTCGGAACCCTTTCCGTCGGCGGCCATCGTGTAGAGCTCGTACTCGCCTGTCGCGTCGCTGAAGTACGCGATGGTCTTCCCGTCGGGGCTCCACGCAGCGCTGCGCTCGAACACGCCGTCCGTGCGCGTCATGTTGCGCGGGGTGCCGTTCTCGGCGGGCGCAGACCAGATGTCGCCGCGCGCGACCACCGCCACGCGCTTGCCGCTCGGCGAGATCGACGCGCCCTGGATGTTCTCTGCCGCGTCGACGGTGGCGATGCGCAGCGTGTCGCGGTCGCCGGGCACGGTGATGTCGACCGCGACCGCGATCCCCGTCTCGAGGTTGAGCCGCATGATGCGGTCGCCGTGCTGCAGCACCATCTCGCCTGTGCCGCCCTCGTCGGGGCCGATCGAAGGCCACTTCACATCGTGGGTCGTGAACTTCGACACCTGCGTGGTCTTGCCCGAGTCGAGGTCGTACGAGAACACATTGAGCACGTTCCCCTCGGCCTCGCTGCGGTCGGACAGGAAGTAGACCTTTCGCCCGTGCCACATCGGAAGCGTGTCGGTTCCCTCCCAATCGGTGATGCGCTTGGCCTCGCCGGACTTCAGGTTGAACAGCCACACATCGGTCGCCATGCCGCCGCGGTAGCGCTTCCAGGTGCGATTGTCGGTGGAGTGCGGCGTATACGCGAGCCATTCGCCTGACTTGTCGATCGCGCCATTCGCGCCGTACGGGACGGGCAGCTTCTCGGGAAGGCCTCCGGTGGCGGGCACCGTGTACAGCTTCTGCGCGCGCGCGAGGCCCTCGAGCGCCGCGGTCATGAAGATCAGCCGCTTGCCGTCGGGGGTCCAGTCGCAGAATCCCTCGGGAGCCGGATGGTGCGTGACGCGCTGCGGGATCCCGCCGCCGATCGGCAGCGTGTAGAGGTCGACCGCCTCGTCGTAGTTTGCGCGGAAGGCGATCGTCTGCCCGTCCGGCGAAAACCGCGGCGAGCCCTCGAAGCCGCGCGGGCTCGCGACCGGTGTGGCCACGCCGCCTTGCTTCGGGACGATCCAGAGGTCGTTCCCGTAGACGAAGACGATGTCGGTCCTCGAGATATCGGGGTAGCGGCATAGCCCGCGGGTCGGGTCCGCGTCAGGGGCGACCGAGAGAAGCGCCGAGGCGATGGCGGGGGCGCACGCGAGTCCAAGGATGGCGATCGACATGGGAGGGGAATGGTACGGAAACGGACGCGTCCGATGGCCGAGTCCGCGGCATCGTTGTCGATTTTCCCCTTCCGACAACGGTGGTCCGTGCCCCGCGGCGCCGCCTACGGCTTCGCGATCAGCGCGATGCGGCGTTCGCTCACGACGACGCCTCCCGGAGGCTCGACCGTCACGGCAAATCCCACCGGGCGCGAGACATCCAGGTGCGCCCGCACGGGAATCCGCGTGCGCCCATTCGCGCCGATGTCGAACACGCCGCCATCGATTGGGTAGCGCTCGTCGCGCATCGCGTCGAAGATCCACAACTGGTACTGCTCGCGGGTGGGGTCGTTCGCGGCGAGCCCCTCGATCTCGAGGAGCCCTTCATCCGTCGTCGGGTCGAAGTACGCCTCTCCCGAGACTTGTCCTACGACATGCGCGTCTTCGGTACCCGTCCACCGCCAGTGCACGGCATCCGGATGGCTGCGGACGAACGACACCGGATCGGACGCGAGCGGCTTCCGTCGCGCCGTGGCAATCGTGATCGCGATCGTCCCGAGCGATCCGATGACCAATCCTGCGGCGATCGCGGGGATCCACGAGGCCCTGGACGGCGCAAGCTGCGCGCGCGCGACTGGAATCGACGACGGCGCGTACATCGCCGTGGCCACGCGGGCCAGGCGCGCCTCGAGCTCGGCAGGCGGGCGTGCCGGCCGTGAGGTCGCCTCCGCCGCCGCGATCTCGGCTGCAGCAAGTTCGAGCGATGCACACTCCCGGTCGAGGTCGATGCCGAGCGCGGCGGCAATGGCGAGTTCGTCCGCTTCAAAGCCCCCGCCGTACAGCGCGACATCCGCCGCTCGCTCGAGGAGCGCCTCGCGGGCCTCCGGGGATGGCTGCATCGAGGCGCTCACCGCGCGCCGTCCTCTTCCGAGCGGCTTTCGCCGTCCCTGATGTTGCGCGCGAGTTCGTCGGGCGAGATCACGCCTTGCTCCGCGAGGATCTGCCGGATCTTGATGAGTCCGCGGCGGGCATGGGTCTTCACGGTGCCGAGCGGCATTCCCGTCGCGGTCGCGATCTGCTCGTGCGAGAGCCCGTGGTGGATCGCGAGCTGGAGCACCTGCTGCTGCTCGGGTCGGAGCTCTGAGAACGCCTTTTGGGCAAGCACCTGCTGCTCGCCTGACTCCGTGGTGTCGACGCGCTCGCGCGGATCGGCGACGGTCTCGGGGATCTGCGGGACCTCCGGACGGCGCATGCGGCGACGGCCGCGGTCGATCAGGCGCCGTCGCGCGATCATGGCGACGAATGTGGTTTCGCTCGCGATCGACGGATCGAACCGCGCGGCGCTCTTCCAAAGGTCTATGAAGATCTCCTGGACCGCATCCTCTGCGTCGGCAGGACTCACGCAGAGCTTGCGCGCAAGGCTCCAGACAAGCCCGCTGAAGCGCGCAATGCACTCGTTCGGCGCTGCGGCGTCGCCGCGCGCGACACGCTCGAGAATGGAGTTCGGCTGAGGCTGCAAGCGGATATCCAGAGACACCCGAGTGTAGCCGAAAGGGGTCTGGGCTCCGGGCGCGGGGCTACTTCACCGACTCGCTCGACAAGCTCGTCGCGAGGTCTGCGAGCTCCAGGGCGACACGCGCAGATGACTTCCCAAGATTGTCGACGGACTGAGCGACTTTTTCGCCGACCACCGCGGCACCCTGGATCGCCTGCGGGTTCAGGCTCGCCGCGAAGTAGGCGCGGAGATCCACGAGCTCGCGCTGGAGCGAGTCTGCCGCGGCGAGCGTTGCGCTCAGTTCGACCTTGAGATCGGCGATCTGGCGCTCGATCGACTCCTTGCGCATCAGCATGGCCGCGCGCAGGTCTGTGTTCTTGATCTCCTCGCGCTGCTTGGCGTAGCTCGCGAGGAACTCGTTCGCGTTCTTCTCGACGGAGTCGATCGCGTCCTTGACAGCGGTCCTGGCGCGGTCAAAGCTGTTCACGCTCGTCGAGAAGCGGTCGAAGGACGGCTTCACCGCGGAGGCGGACGACAGGACGGCCTCATACGCGGCCTTCGCATCGCGCGCGGCCTGATCGAGCGCGTTGATGGTCGCTGCGGCGCTGTTCATGTCGACTGCGGTCGCATCGGCCTTCTTGAAGGCGAGGCTCTGGCAGGCGGGAAGGGCGAGCGAGGTCGCCAGCAGGGTGATGGTGAGGATGATGGGGCGCATGGGGGTGGGGGAGATGGCTCAGACAACGCGACGGACCGGTCGCACCGTCTCGCGGGCTCGGGCGTCGGGGAACTTCGAGCGGGGGAAAATAGACCGAATCGAGCGGTGGGTTGTTCTTTGCATTCTCGATTCTCCGCGCTCGATTCTCCCCGTTCGCGGCTTCGCCGCGAACGGTGGGGGAGGGATTCGAACCCTCGAGACCCCGAAGGGTCTGCCGGTTTTCAAGACCGGTACTTTCAACCGCTCAGCCACCCCACC
>Ga0075471_10000771_pt1 | contig 19930 bp, 21 predicted proteins | sample DEB19_08_DNA_2_FD_74787 | JGI IMG/M metagenome (GOLD analysis project Ga0075471, IMG submission 74787) | Aqueous microbial communities from the Delaware River and Bay under freshwater to marine salinity gradient to study organic matter... | ecosystem: Environmental > Aquatic > Marine > Coastal ... | reverse complement strand
ATCGGCCGCGGCGTTGCGCCAGGCGGCGCCACGCGCCGCGCCCGATGTGGCGTTCGTGATCACCGACGGGCTTTCGGCTCTCGCCATCGAGGCCAACGCAGTGCCTTTCCTCGAGGAAGTAGTGCCCAGCGTCATGGCTGATGGTTTGGCCATTGCGCCCCTCTGCGTGGTGCGCGGCGGTCGTGTGGCGCTGGGAGATGAGGTAGGCGAGCTGCTGAGGGCCCGTTGCGTAGTGATCCTGGTGGGTGAGCGCCCTGGCCTCACCTCACCCGATAGCCTGGGCGCCTATCTCACCTTTGCGCCCTGCATCGGGCTCACGGACGAGCGCCGCAACTGCCTTTCGAACATCCGGCCAGCCGGCTTGCCGTGGCGCGAGGCTGCGGTTCGACTGCATTGGCTCATCCGGGAGTGTCTGCGACGGCAGCTCTCCGGCGTGGATTTGAAGGAAGATGCGCCGACGCTCGCAGGGCCCGGCGTCGCTGCGCTACCGGGCTGAGCCGAAACCGTACGCGATGCAACTCTCGGACTTCGATTACGAACTGCCGCCCGAGCTGATCGCCCAGCATCCCGCCGCGGAACGGGCTGCCAGCCGGCTTCTGCACTTAACCGCTGCCGGAATGTTGCACGACCGGCGCTTCGCGGACCTCACCGCTCTGCTTGAACCCGGGGACTTGCTGGTGATGAACGACACGCGCGTGATTCGCGCCAGGCTTCGCGGCGTCAAGGACACGGGCGGCGCAGTCGAGGTTCTGATCGAGCGGGTCGCCGGTGAGCGCCAGGCCCTCGCGCATGTGCGCTCGAGCAAGACGCCACGAGAGGGCCGGCGCCTGGTGTTTGCTCCGGGCGTCGAGGCTGAGGTGACGGGCCGTTCGGGAGATCTGTTCAATCTGTCTTTCCCCGCCCACCGCGTGATGGATGTACTGGATGCGCACGGCGAAGTTCCCCTGCCACCGTACATCACGCACCAGCCTTCGTCGGAGGACCTCGCTCGATATCAGACTGTTTATGCCCGCGAGCCCGGGGCGGTGGCGGCCCCCACGGCGGGGCTTCACTTCGACCAGGCGACGTTCGAGGCGCTCGCTGCTCGTGGCATCGACGTGGCGCGCGTTACCCTGCACGTGGGTGCAGGCACCTTTCAGCCCGTACGGGGCGATGACCTTGCCTCCCACGTGATGCATGCGGAGTGGTGTCGCGTGCCGTCGGAGACCGTGGCGGCCGTCGACAAGGCGCGAGCGCGCGGTGGGCGGGTCGTGGCGGTAGGAACGACGAGCCTGCGATCGCTCGAGTCAGCGGCGCTGGATGGCGCGCTCAAGCCCTTCGAGGGCGAGACGCGCCTCTTCGTGAAGCCGGGCTTCCAGTTTCATGTCGTGGACCGGCTGGTCACGAACTTCCACCTGCCCAAGTCCACGCTGATGATGCTGGTGAGCGCATTCTCGGGCCTCGAGCCCATTCGGCGCGCGTATGCGCATGCGGTGGCCACGCGCTACCGATTCTTCAGCTATGGGGATGCAATGTTGCTCGAGCGCGCCGCCCCGTGAGGGCGGTGGCGTTTCAGCCAGCGTGCAGCCGCGAGTTGGCCGACACGTGCTGCTTCAGGAAAGCCATCTGGTCGGCGAGGATCCGCCGGTTGGCAAGAATGAGGAACTCGGCCCGGTTGGGCACGTAGGGCGCGTACAGCAGTTGCATGCGCGCTTCCTCCGGCGTGCGGCTGCCCTTCTTTTGATTGCACGTTCGGCACGCCGTCACCACGTTCATCCAGGTGTCGCGCCCGCCCCGCGAGAGCGGCAGCAGGTGGTCGCAGGTGAGCTTCTGAGGCGAGAAGTCGCCACCGCAAAACGCGCACAGGCCCCGATCCCGGTGGAATAACTCGCGGTTGTTCAGGGGCGGAGTCTGGTTGAACCCCTTGATGGCAAGCGCCCGGCCGCGGATGGCAATGATCGAATTGGCCACGATGCGGGAGACCTCGCCCGTGAGGTGCGAGCGCCCGCCGTGAATGGTGAAGGCTTCCTGCCCGGTTTCCCAGGCCACGCGCTCCTTGGCGTAGTACCAGACCGCCTGCTGCCAGGTGACCCAGCGGTGCGGGACGCCATGCTGGTCCAGGGTGAGGATAAGTGGGAACGCGCGGCTCATCGTGAAAGCCGCTTCCAGAGGGGAGAATCCGGTTGATGCGGTAATCTCATGTCTCGAAAGCAATCTACCACAACCCCCCGCTTTTTTACCGAGGCTCGCCATGAACCTGGACCGCGTCGACGCCGGCAAGGACCTGCCCAACGACTTCAACGTCATCATCGAAATCCCGGCCCACGCCGACCCGATCAAATACGAAGTGGACAAGGCCACCGGCGCGCTCTTTGTCGACCGCTTCGTGCAGACGGCGATGCACTACCCGTGCAACTACGGCTATATCCCCCACACCTTGGGCGAGGACGGCGACCCGGTCGACGTGCTGGTGGTGAGCCCCTTCGCGCTGATCCCCGGCGTCGTGGTGCGCTGCCGGCCCATCGGCATGCTCAAGATGGCGGACGAGGGCGGCGGCGACACCAAGCTCCTTGCCGTGCCGATCGACAAGCTCACGCCCCTCTACCGCAACATCGAAACGCCGCGCGACCTGCCCGAGGTGACCCTGGCGCAAATCACGCACTTTTTCGCCCACTACAAGGATCTCGAGCCGGGCAAGTGGGTACGCATCGAGGGCTGGGTGGGCCCGGAGGAGGCGAAGGCGGAAATCCTCGCCGGCGTGAAGCGCTTGAAGGGCCGGGGGCGCAAGCGCTGAAGCAATGCAGCGCCTCGGCTCGGGCGCTCAGGATCGGCGCAGACGCAGCGCCGCCAACATCCCGAGGGCAACGGCGATGAGTGCCATGCCCGCCAGCTCCCGGGAGCCGGGCTGCTCGTCGAGGTGGGCCCACGCGGCCACCACCGCGATGACGGGGATCGCGAGCGTGTTGAGGCCGGTGATGCCCGCCGACATGTTGGCGAGAACGTAAGTCCACAGCCACCATCCCCCCGCTGTCGCGAAGAGGGTGGCGTAGGCGAGGATCACGCCGTATTCGACGCTCCAGCGCACCGGCTCGTGCGCATGGAACAGGGCCAGCAGAACGAGCGGGACGGTGCCGAAGGCGAGCTGCCATGCGGTGTAGCCGAGCGGGTCGACGCCTTCCAGCGGCCAGCGTTTTGAGATCACCGACCCGAGTGCCCAGACGGTGCCGGAGCCCACGGCGAGGAGGCTGCCGGTCAGGTTCGAGAGCTGCCACGGCGCAATCACCAGCAGCAGCCCGGCGGCGCCAAGCGCGACGCAAGCCCACTGCGGCCCCCTCACGCGCTCCCCGAGCATCATCCACGCGAAGAGGAGCATCCAGAATGGCATGGTGTAGGTGAGCACCGACGTGCGCCCGGCACCTGAATAGAGCAGCGCAAAGTGAGACAACACGATGAAGCCCGCCACCTGCACAAGGCCCAGGACGAGCGCGATGCCGTAGCGAGGAAGCGTGAGGGGCCGCCTGGTGGCAGCGAGGATCGCGAAGAGCAGCGCCGTGGCGATCACCAGGCGCGTGGCGGCAAAGTCGAAGGGGTGCGCATGGTCCAGACCCCACTTCATGACGATCCAGCCATAGCCCCAGATCACACAGAGCGCCGCGAGCGCCGCCGCCGGGCCGCTGCGTGCCTTCACGGCCGCGCCTGAATAGAATGGACGAGATGGCCGAGCCGAACGAAACAGGCGTCGTGGTGCGCATCGTCGACTGGCGCGAGGCCAGCGAGCTGCTCATCGCCCTTCGGGCGGAGGTGTTCGTGCACGAGCAAGGCGTCCCCGCCCATCTCGAGCAGGACGGCCTCGACGCGCAGTGCGCGCATGCGCTCGTGGTCGACGCCACGGGCAAGGCCATCGGCACGGGGCGCTTGATGCCCGATGGCCGCATCGGCCGAATGGCGGTGCGCCAGTCCTGGCGCGGGCGCGGCGTGGGTGGCGCGATTCTCGCGGCGTTGGTGCGCGAGTCGCGAAGACGCGGCATGGCGGAGGTCTACCTGCACGCCCAGTGCCACGCCCGTGACTTCTACGCGCGGCAGGGCTTCACGGACGAGGGTGAGCCGTTCGACGAGGCGGGCATCGCCCACATCGGCATGCGCCGAAAGGTGGCGCCGTAGCGGGCGCGTCAAAGGAAGCGCAGCGCCGGGCCCGCCGGGTCGCCCAACCGCAGGTCCTGCTGCGAGATGGCCTCGATTTGCGCCACGACCAACCCTTCCCAGTGGCCTTCGGGCGCCTTGACGGCGTTGGCGATCATCCCGGCCGCCTGGTCACCAAAGGCGGTGCAGTACACCGGGTTGCCCGGGGCCAGGGGTGACTCTGTCGCCACTCTCGCCGTCCGCTTCTTGAGGATGCCGCGATACTGAGTGCGCGCCACGATTTCCTGACCCGGGTAGCACCCCTTCTTGAAGTTCACGGCGCCGATGAGGTCCCAGTTCGCCATCTGCGGCACGAACTCCTCCTGCGTGCCCGGCACGACCTGCACGATGCCACCGCGGATGAGCGAAAGCGACCATTGGTCGAGGGTGGCGGCGCGGCCTGCGGGCGCTGCTCCGAACGCCAAGCCGCGGCCTTCTCCGATGGGAAACGATCCAGCCGGCAACGCTCCGTCCCAGAGGCCGTGGCGGCCCAACTCTCCCGACACGTCCGTGATCACGACTTTCGATCGCAGCACGAACATCCTCAGGCGCTTGGCGGTGGCCTCCGCGAACGCGGACGGCAGCAGCATGAGGAACCCACTGGCGTCGCGGGCCAGGGCGAAGGTCACCAGCAAGCGGCCCTTGGGCGTGCACCACCCATTCCACTGCGCCTGGCCGACGGCGAGGCCCTTCACGTCGTTGGTGGTCTGCCCCTGCAGAAAGGTCTCCGCGTCGTCACCCGAAATCCGGAGTACGGCGTTAAACGGGGAGAGGTCGCACACCCAGGGCTCGGCGCTCACGGCAACTCACGGGGGAAGAAATGGACGGGGCAAAGTATAGCGGCGACGGTGCAGTGCCCCAGCCCCTGGCATGGGTCACTTGTTGCGTGGGCCCGTCGGCTTTGGCGCGCGCCTGGGCCTATGCGGTCACGCTGGTGGGCCTGGGGGTCATTGTCTCGCTGCCGCTCGCCGTCGTTGCTCGCACCGGCCTCGCTGTGGTGCTGCTCGTGGCTACCCTGCGAACGGCGTGCCGGGAGGGCTGTCGCCCGGGCGGCCCGGTGCGAGTGAGCCTCACCATCGCGGGCGAGGTCCTCGTGGAGGAGCCGGGGCGCCCACCCGTTTCAGGCTCCCTTCACCGTGCGAGCGTCGTGTTCACGCGGCTCGTCATCATCCGGTACCAGCCCGCGGGATCGCGGGTCACCCGGGCCGTCGTCGTGGTGCCCGATGCCGTGGAGCCCAACGCCTTCCGAAGGCTGCGGGTGTTGCTCCGGGCACGCTGAGCCGAACGCTATAATTTCGCCCATGTCCTCGCACGGCGCTTCCGCGCAGATGGTCCTCACGCTGCCGGGCGCCGTCGCGCACTCGCCCTTTCGCATCGAAAAGCTCATTGCGGGGCTGAAGCCCGGGCTGCGCGCCTCGGTGCGCATCCAGAGCCGGTACATTCACTTTGCCCTTGTCGCCGAGCCGCTGTCGGCCGGGGAGCTTGCGGTGCTGCAACAGCTGCTCGATTACGGCAGCCCGGGCACCGAACCCGAGGTGGGTGAGCTGCGCGTTGTCGTGCCGCGCTTCGGCACCGTGTCGCCGTGGTCCTCCAAGGCCACCGACATCGTTCGCCTGTGCGGGCTGTCGAAGGTGATGCGCGTCGAGCGCGGCATCGCCTACCGCCTCAGCATGAAGAACGGCGAGCCGCTGCGCGACAAATCCGAGGCGGGGCTCGTCGATGCCATCCACGACCGAATGACGGAAACAGTTGTGAAAACGCTTGAGGCGGCGCATGCGCTCTTTGCCGAGCACCAGCCTGCGCCGCTGGAGACCATTGATGTCCTCTCCGGCGGCAAGCCGGCATTGGAGGCGGCCAATGCGCGCATGGGCCTCGCCCTCGCGGCCGACGAGATCGAATACCTGCTGGAGAACTTCCGGGGGCTCGCGCGCAACCCGACGGATGTCGAGCTGATGATGTTCGCGCAGGCCAACAGCGAGCACTGTCGCCACAAGATCTTCAACGCCACGTGGGCCATCGACGGCGTGGAGCAGGAGCGCTCCCTGTTCCAGATGATCCGCAACACCCACGCCGTGAGCCCCGCCGGCACGGTGGTGGCTTACGCCGACAACGCCGCGGTCATGGAGGGCGCCGAAATCGATCGCTTTCATCCGGGCCGGCAGGGCGCCTGGGGCTACCACCGAGCGCTCACGCACACGGTGATGAAGGTGGAGACGCACAACCACCCTACGGCCATTGCACCGGATCCCGGGGCGGCCACCGGCGCGGGGGGCGAGATTCGCGACGAAGGCGCCACCGGCATCGGCGCCAAGCCCAAGGCAGGGCTTGTGGGGTTCTCGGTATCCAACCTGCGTCTGCCCGGCCAGGTGGAACCGTGGGAAGCGGAGTACGGCAAGCCCAGTCGCATCGCCTCCGCGCTCGACATCATGATCGAGGGGCCGATCGGCGCGGCTGCGTACAACAACGAGTTCGGCCGTCCCAACCTGGCGGGCTATTTCCGGGCCTACGAGCAGGCGCACGATGGCGAAGTGCGCGGCTATCACAAGCCCATCATGATTGCCGGCGGCCTGGGCAACATCGATGCGCGCCATGTCGGGAAGCGAGACCTGGGGGCGGATACCCTCTTCGTTCAGCTCGGTGGCCCCGGCTTTCTCATCGGCATGGGCGGCGGCGCGGCCTCGTCCATGGCGAGCGGCACCAACACGGAGTCCCTCGATTTCGACTCCGTTCAGCGCGCCAACGCCGAGCTCGAGCGCCGTTGCCAAGAGGTCATCGACGGCTGCTGGCAGATGGGGGAAGCCAACCCCATCCTGTCGCTGCACGACGTGGGCGCCGGCGGCTTGTCCAACGCCTTTCCGGAGCTGGTGCACGGTGGCGGGGTGGGCGCCACCTTCGATCTGCGCCGCGTCCCGGTGGAAGAGCGCGGCATGAGCCCCATGCAGATCTGGTGCAACGAGTCGCAAGAGCGATACGTCCTCGCCATCAGCCGCAGCCGGCTGCCGGACTTCCAGCGCCTCTGCGAGCGTGAGCGCTGCCCCTTTGCCGTGGTGGGGGAATCCCGGGCCGATGCCCAGCTCGTGGTCGAGGACTCAGAGCGGGGAGGGCGCGCGGTCGACATGCCGCTCGAGGTTCTGCTGGGCAAGCCGCCACGCATGCACCGCGACGTGCAGCGCCTGTTGCGTCCCCGCGCGGCTCTGGACCTCTCCAACATCAACTTGCTCGAGGCCGCGTACCGAGTGCTCCGGCTGCCGACGGTGGGAGACAAGACCTTCCTCGTCACCATTGGCGATCGTTCCGTCGGCGGGCTCACGGCCCGCGACCAGATGGTGGGGCCGTGGCAGGTGCCGGTGGCGGATTGCGCGGTGACCGCGCTGGGTTACTCAACCTATCTCGGCGAGGCCATGGCCGTGGGCGAGCGCACGCCCCTGGCACTCGTCGATGCACCCGCCTCCGGGCGCATGGCGGTGGGGGAGGCCATCACCAACATTGCCGCCGCACGAATCGAGGCGCTCGGCAAGGTCAAGCTCTCCGCCAATTGGATGTGCGCAGCCGGCCATCCCGGCGAGGATGCGGCGCTGTTTGAGACGGTGCGCGCCGTCGGCATGGAACTCTGCCCATCGCTTGGCGTAGCCATCCCGGTGGGCAAGGATTCGCTGTCCATGAAGACGGCGTGGCGCGATCCCGAGACGGGCGAGCCACGCGCCGTGGTGGCGCCGCTCTCGCTCATCATTTCCGCCTTCGCGCCGGTCACGGACATTCGCCGCACACTCACGCCACAGTTGCGCGCCGACCTCGGCGAGACGGAGCTGATACTCATCGACCTGGGCGCCGGGCGAAATCGCCTGGGGGCTTCCGCGTTCGCACAGGTGCATGGACAGGTGGGCGATGCCGTGCCCGATGTCGACAGCCCCGAAAGCCTGCGCGCCTTCTTCGATGTCATCCAGAGGCTCAACGCCGCGGGCCACCTCCTCGCCTATCACGACCGTTCCGATGGCGGGTTGTGGGCGACGCTCTGCGAAATGGCCTTTGCCGGCCGCGCCGGCGTCACGGTGTACGTCGACGGGCTGATCGCCGATCCCTCGTCCCTGGATGTCGATGGCAACGAGCGTCAGACCCGGGCGTTGGAGGGGCGCGTAAACGACCGCACGGTCGGTGCGCTCTTCAGCGAGGAGCTCGGCGCCGTGATCCAGGTTCGCCGCGAGGATCGTGCCGAGGTCATGCAGGTGCTGCGCGCGGCGGGGCTCTCACGCGAGTCCCATGTGATCGGCCACTTGAATGACGACGGCCGTGTTCGCGTCGTGCTGAACGGGCAGGCAGTTATCGCGGAGACGCGCGCCGAGCTGCACCGCGCCTGGTCGTCCGTCACGCATGCCATCCAGCATCGGCGCGACAACCCCGCCTGTGCCGATGCGGAATTCGAGCGCCTGGTCGATGCGAAGGACCCAGGCCTCCACGCCCATCTCACCTTTGATGCGGCCGAAGACATTGCAGCCCCCTTCGTGGCCAGCGGCGCTCGTCCCCGCATGGCGATCCTGCGCGAGCAGGGTGTCAACGGCCACATGGAGATGGCGGCAGCCTTCGACCGCGCCGGCTTCGCGGCCGTCGACGTGCACATGAGCGATATCCTCGCCGGGCGCGTGAGCCTGTCGGACTTCAAGGCGTTCGCGGCCTGTGGCGGCTTCAGCTACGGGGACACGCTCGGCGCCGGGGAGGGGTGGGCCAAGACGATCCTGTTCAACGGGCGGGCCCGCGATGCCTTCGAAGCGTTTTTCCGCCGAGCCGACACGTTCGCTTTCGGGGCCTGCAACGGCTGCCAGATGCTCTCGAACCTGAAGCCCATCATTCCGGGCGCGGAAAACTGGCCACGCTTTCGGCGCAACCTGTCGGAGCAGTACGAGGCGCGCCTGGCGCTGGTGGAAATCCAGCCCTCGCCGTCGATCCTTTTTGCGGGCATGGCGCGCAGCCGCATCCCGGTGGCTACGGCCCATGGCGAGGGGCGCGCCACGTTCGCGGATGAACGCGAGCGCGAGGCGTGCGCCTATCTCGTGGCGGCGCGCTTCACGGACAACACGGGCAAGGTCACGGAGCGGTATCCGTACAACCCGAACGGCTCGCCAGGCGGTGTCACCGCGGTGACCACGCCCGATGGCCGGTTCACCGCGATGATGCCCCACCCGGAGCGGGTGTTCCGCACGGTCGCGCTCTCCTGGCACCCGGAAAACTGGGGCGAGGATTCGCCCTGGATGCGCCTCTTCCGAAACGCGCGCGCCTGGCTAGGCTGACCCCGCTTGCGGCGGGGCCGGGCGACGCTTAGCGTTCCTCAACCTTCGCCTTGGAGCGCAGGTCCAGCATCATGCGCTGCACTTGCTGCTGTTGGGCGCGCTGGCGGAACTGTTCCTTCATCTCGTCAAACGGCGGCACCTGGATCGGGCGCACGTCCTCCAGGCGGAGCACGTGGAAGCCGAAGTCCGTCTTCACCGGCGCGGCGGACGTCTGGCCCTTCTTCATGGCCATGAGCGCGTCGGCAAAGGGCTTCACGTAGCGCGCGGCGGGGCCCCAGTCGAGGTCGCCGCCGTTGTCCTTGGAGCCCGGGTCCTTCGATTTGTCCTTGGCGATCTTGGCGAAGTCGCCACCCTTGCCGAGGTCGGCAATGATGGCCTTCGCCTCGTCTTCCTTCTCGACCAGGATGTGGCGAACCTTGTACTCGTTGTCGCCCATGGAGCGCTTGAAGTCGTCGTAGACCTTCTTGAGCTCGCCGTCGCTCACCGGGTTGGCGCGCAGCTCCGCTTCGATCAAGGCGCGCACCAGCACGGCCTGGCGGGCGGCATCGAGCTGGGCCAGGGTGTCCGGCGTCTTGTCGAGGCCGCGCTTCTGCGCTGCCTGCACCAGCACCTCACGGCTGATCAGCTCCTCCTTGATCGCCGCCTGACGCTCGGGCGAATCCGCCTGCCCGTTCGCGGTGAGCTCCTTGTTGAGAAGGTCGGCTCGCGACTGCGGGATGGTGACACCGTTGACGACGAGCCTCGGCTGCGCTGCCGCGGCGGGGGCGCCCGCTTTCGCTTCGGCCTTCTTGGGCGCGGCTTTCTCCTGGGCGTTGGCGCCGAAGGCAACGACGGCTGCGAGCAGCGCGGTGGCAAGGGATGTCGGGTTGGGATACATGGATTCCTCTCTGGAAGTCAGAACTGCTCGGGCGCAAACGCCTCGATTTTCAGGGCGTGGATCTGGCGGCTCATGAGGTCGCCCAGGGCCTCATAAACCAATCGGTGGCGCGCGAGCGGCGGCTTGCCTCGGAACGCCTCGGACACGATGGTGAGCTGGTAATGGCCGCCGGTGGCGCCATGGCCCACATGCTCGTGGGCCTCGTCGACCAGCTCGAGCGAAAGCGGCGAGAGCGAAGCCAGCCGCTCGCGGATTGCCTGCTCCGTGCTCAAGGCAGGGCCTTCTTGAACGGCTTGACCGTCACCTTGGCGTAGACCCCGGCCTTCACGTACGGGTCCTCGGATGCCCAGGCGAGCGCAAGCTCGCGCGAGGCAAATTCCGCCACGATGAGCGAGCCGCTGAAGCCGGCGGGGCCGGGGTCTTCCGCGTCGATCGTCGGGTGCGGCCCGGCGAGAATCAGCCGGCCTTCCGCCAACAGCGCCTTCAGGCGCTCCACGTGCGCCGGGCGGGTGGCGAGTCGTTTGTCGAGCGAGCCGGGCACGTCCTCGGCGACGATGGCGTAGAGCATGGGCCGTCAGGGCTTGGGCGATTCGGGTTGGGATTCGTCAGGCATGTGCTGGGACATCCACCACGCCTGCGCGAAGACGAAGAGCAGCATGAGCCCCATGCCACCGAAGAGCTTGAAGCTCACCCACGCCTCGGTGGAGAACGTATAGGCGACCCAGAGGTTCAGGGCGCCCTTGAACAGGAAGAAGATTCCCCAGGCCACGCAAAGCTTTCTCCACGCCGCATCGGGAAGCGTGACGGCTTCTCCCATGACCGCTTTCACGAGATTCTTGCCCAGGGCGAGCGCGCCGAGGAACAGCCCGCCCGACAGCCAGTAGAGCACGGTGGGCTTCCACTTGATGAACGTTTCGTCCCGAAGGAGCAGCGTGGCGCCCCCGAAGACAACGATGACGGCAAGGCTTGCCCACTGAAGATTGGCGACCCGCTCCCCCTTCAGGCGCACCCACGCGACCTGGGCGAGCGTCGCAGCCATGGCAACTGCCGTGGCGACGTAGATGTCCCACACCTTGAACGCCGCGAAGAAGAGGAGGACCGGGAAGAGGTCGAACAGGAGCTTCAAGAGAAGGAAATGCCCGAAAAATCAATCCGATATTGTCGCCGATTCAGGTCGGCACTGTCCATTTGAGGTGCCGCGAGCGAATGCGTTCCCGCACGGTCTCGGGGATCGCGGGGGACAGTGCGAGCGCGAGCGCCTCGGCGTAGAACGTCGCGCACTCTTCCGGCAACGCGGCATCGAGCGCGTCGAAGGCCGCATCCATCAGTGCCGGCTCCTCGGTGCGAATGGCAGCGATGGCACGGTTGGAGTGGAGCACCCGCCACGGGCGCTCGGGGTTGGACCGCTCGAGGTCGGCGGCGAGCGAGGGGCCGAGGTTTTCGCCCAGCGCCTGCATGAGGTGAACGGCGCCCGCCAGCGCATTCTTGTCGCGCGTTGCGTTGGCCTGCCTTGCGAGCGCGTTGACCACGGGCTCGGCCGGCAACACAGGAATGCCGTGCTGCAATCCCCAAAGGGCGAGGGTGACGGTGAGGTCGGCCGCCTCGATCAGGAGGGGATCGCTCGGGTTGGCGGCAAGGGCGGCGTCCGCGGGCGCCATGGCCGAGACGGCCGCAGCGAGCAGGTCGGGCAGGCCCTCCACGGCGGGCAACTGCGCGCCGCGCCGCTGCCGTTCCAGCGCAGCGATGGCGTCCACTGCGTTCTGGCCCTCGGCGAGGGCGCTGGACAACGCCGGGTACGCCGCCGCGGCGCGCTGTGCAAATTGCGCGAAACGGATCGGCAGGGCGGCGATGGCGCGCTGGACGGCATCACCGAAAAATACCGGTTGCACGGACATGGGGGGCAGGGGCCGGACGCAGGGGTCCCGGGTGTCAAGCGGGAGCGGATTCTGCTATGATTTCAATGTTTTACTCAAATGGTTCGTCGTTGGACAACTTCGACCTGCACAATCATTCCACGGCGTCGGACGGCCTGTTGTCTCCGACCCAGCTGGTGGAACTGGGAGCCAGCCTGGGGGTAGATGGCCTGGCGCTAACGGACCACGACACGGTGGATGGCATCGGGGAGGCGGCCGACGCAGCCCGTCGCCTCGGACTGCGCTTCATCCCGGGCGTGGAAATTTCCGTCTCCTGGGGAGACACCACGCTCCATATCGTTGGCCTAGGCATCGACCCTCACCACGAGGTGCTGGCGGCGGGCCTGCGCGGCATCCGCGAGGGTCGGCTGGGCCGAGCTCGCCGGATGGGAGATGCGCTGGCCGCCCTTGGCCTCGAAGGTACCTTCGAGGCGGCCCTGGCGCTGGCGGGCAGCGAATTGCGCCTCTCGCGCTCGCACTTCGCCCGACACCTGGTGCAAGTCGGGGCGGTGAGCGATACCCAGCGGGCCTTCGACCGGTATCTCGGCAAGGGCAAGCCCGCCTTTGTCCAGCACGACTGGGCGCGCTTGGACGAGGCCGTCGGCTGGATCCGGGCGGCCGGGGGGGTGGCGGTGCTGGCCCACCCAGGGCGCTATGGACTTGGCCCCTCGGATCGTGAGACGCTCTTGCTCGAATTCAAACGCCTCGGTGGCGAGGCGATCGAGGTGGTGACCGGTAGTCACCGCCCTGAGCAATACGCCACCTGGCGGCGCATCGCGGTGGAGCATGGCTTTCTCGCTTCCCGCGGCGCCGACTACCACGGGCCGGGCGAAAGCCCGGCGGAGCCGGGGCAGCTGCCGCTGCTGCCGTCCTCGCTCGAGCCCGTGTGGACCCGTTGGGCGCATTAGCCGCCGAAACCGTTTGAGCGGGTCCCGCCGGAGGGCGGGGCCGATCGGCCAGGCGCTGCCGGCGCAGCAACATTCTCTTCACGCATTGACCGCAGGGTCGCCCGCCTCGGGCGTGCGCCCCGGCGTTGAGCCATGGCATCCACGTCCGCTTTCTACAAAGTGCATCCGGACAACCCGCAACGGCGCAGCATCGAGGCCGTGGCGGAGTGCGTGCGCGCAGGCGGCGTGATCGCCTACCCCACGGACTCCTGCTACGCGCTCGGCTGCCATATCGGTGACAAGGCGGCCATGGACCGCATCCGTCGCATCCGCAAAGTGGATGAGCGCCACCACCTCACCCTCATGTGCCGGGACTTGGCCGACGTGGGCCAGTTCGCGAAGCTGGACAACATCCCGCACCGCCTCATCAAGGCCAACACGCCAGGCAGCTACACCTTCATCCTCAAGGCCTCGCGCGAGGTGCCGCGCCGGTTGCTGGCGCCGCGCCGCACCGTGGGCGTCCGCATTCCGGACCATCCCGTCGCCATGGCGCTGCTCGAGGCGCTGGGCGAGCCCATGCTGTCTTCGACGCTGGTGCTGCCGGACCATGGCGTGGCGCTGAACGACGCCGAGGAAATTCGCCTCCACCTCGCGCACGTGCTCGACGCGATCGTCGACGCCGGGCCTTGCGGCATCGACGTCACCACGGTCGTGGACTTGTCGGGCGAGTCGCCGGCTCTGCTGCGCGAAGGCAAGGGCGACCCCCGTCCCTTCGGCACCGTCAAGGCGGCGCTCCACTAATGGATTTCAACGCGATCCTCGGCACTATCGCGATCTACGCGATCCCCGTGGTGTTCGCGATCACGCTGCACGAGGCAGGCCATGCCTACGCGGCCAGATATTTCGGCGACAAGACGGCCTGGATGCTCGGGCGCACGAGCCTGAACCCCGTGCGACACATCGATCCCATCGGCACGGTGGTCGTTCCGGCGATCACCGCCTTTACCGGGTTCCTGTTCGGGTGGGCGAAGCCGGTGCCCGTGAACTTCGAGAACCTGCGCGACCCGAGGCGCGACATGCTGTGGGTGGCCGCTGCTGGCCCCGGCGCAAACGTGTTGATGGCGCTGGGCTGGGTGGCGGTGGCAAAAGTGCTCCTGGTCGTGGACGCGTCCGGCGAGGTGTCCGACTACTGGCTCAAGGTGGCGGTGGCCGGCATTCGCGTCAACGTCGGGCTCGCCGTGCTCAATCTTTTCCCCCTCCTGCCGCTCGACGGCGGCCGCATCCTCGCAAGCCTCCTGCCACGCCAGCTCGCGCTGCCGTATTCGCGCCTGGAGCCGTGGGGCATGCTGATTCTCGTCGTGCTCATCGTGTCTGGCGCGCTCTGGTGGGTGATTGGCCCGGTGATGAACGCCATGCTTCGCAACCTGTTCGCGCTGCTCGGTTTCTAGGAGGCCGCCCGCCACCATGTTTCAGGATCGCGTGTTGTCTGGAATGCGCCCCACCGGGGCGATGCATCTCGGCCACTTCCACGGGGCCCTGAAGAGCTGGGTCCGGCTGCAAAACGAGCACCCGTGCCTTTTCTTTGCGGCGGATTGGCACGCGCTCACCTCGCACTACGAGGACCCTTCGGTCATCGAGTCGTCGGTGTGGGACATGTTCATCGACTGGCTGGCTGCTGGCATCGACCCGTCGAAGGCCACCCTCTTCGTGCAGTCCCGCGTGCCGCAGCACGCCGAGCTCACGCTGTTGCTGTCATTTTTCACGCCGCTGTCCTGGCTCGAGCGCGTGCCCACCTACAAGGACACGGTCGAGAAGCATGCCGAGCACGGGCGAGACCTCACGACTTATGGTTTCCTCGGCTACCCGCTCATGCAGGCTGCGGACATCCTCATCTACCGCGCCACCCACGTGCCGGTGGGCGAGGACCAGGTCTCGCACGTGGAGCTTACGCGTGAGATCGCGCGGCGCTTCAACCACCTCTTCGGCCGCGAGCGCGGCTTCGAGGAGAAGGCCGAGGCAGCGGTGAAGAAGATGGGCCCCAAGAAGGCGCGCCTCTACCGGGAGCTGCGCACGCGCTTCCAGGAGAAGGGCGACGAGGCCGCGCTCGCCGAGGCCCGCGAGCTGGTGGGTGACGTGCAAAACCTTTCGCTGGGGGACAAGGAGCGGCTCTTCGGCTACATCGAGGGCGGGGGGCGGATGATCCTGTCCGAGCCCGAGGCCGTGCTTACCGAAACGCCGAAGCTCCTGGGGCTGGACGGCCAGAAAATGAGCAAGAGCTATGGCAACGCCATCCTGCTTCGCGACGACGCGAAGACGGTTTCCCAGAAAATCCGCACCATGCCAACCGACCCGGCGCGCGTGCGCCGCAGCGACCCGGGCGACCCGGAGAAGTGCCCGGTGTGGAGCCTGCACCAGGTGTACTCCGAGCAATCCACACGCGATTGGGTGCGTGAGGGTTGCAAGAGCGCCGGCATCGGTTGCCTCGAGTGCAAGCAGCCCGTGATCGACGCGGTGAACGCAGAGCTCGCCCCGATGCGCGAGCGGGCGGCGGGCTACGAGGAAGACCCGACCTTGCTGCGATCGATCATCCAGGACGGCTGCGAGAAGGCGTCCGACCTTGCGGATGAAACCCTTCGCGACGTGCGGGAAGCCATGGGGCTCGACTACCGATGAGCGCGAGACTTCGCAGCCTGCCGCGTCTCGCGCGAGCCTTCGCCTCGGCTGCCGGGATCGCGCTGATACCGCTGTCGGCATCGGCGGCCATCACCATCCCCGAGGGCAAGGGCGTGATCACGTTCCGGGATGCGCGCGGGCATGCGGACCGTGAGCTCACCGTCCACACCTACCGCCCCGCTCGTTGCGACGCGCGCTGTCCGCTGCAGTTCGTGCTCCACGGCGTCAGCCGAAACGCCGACGGCTATCGCGACTACTGGGTCGAGGCTGCCGAGCGGCACGGCTTCGTGGTCGTCTCGCCGCTCTTCACCCGCGAGGCCTGGGGTGGTGCGGCTGCCTACAACCGCGGCGGCGTGGATGCCACCGACGAACGCAGCCGCTGGGCATTTGCCGCCATCGAGCACCTCTTCGACGAGATCGCCGATGGGCGAAAGGATTACCGCCTCTTCGGCCACTCCGCCGGAGGGCAGTTCGTGCACCGATTCCTGTATTTCGTGCCGAACAACCGGGCCTCCGTCGCGGTGGCGGCGAACGCGGGGTGGTACACCATTCCCGAGTGGCGCAAGGGGAAGGCGGCATTCCCATGGCCGCATTCGCTCGCGCAGGCAAAGGCGGGAGAGAAGGACGCGCGGCGCGCGTTGGGCCAGCGGCTCGTGGTGATGCTGGGCGATGCCGACACGGACCCGAATGCGCAGGATCTCGACCGTTCCCCAGGCTCACTGGCGCAAGGTGCGAATCGCTTGGAACGCGGCCGGTATTTTCATCGTGTGTCGTCGGCCCTGGCGCGCGACATCGGCGTCGACTTCCGCTGGGAGTTGGTCATCGTTCCTGGCGTGGCGCACAGCGGCCGGCTCATGTCCGCCGCCGCCGCCGAACACCTCTACGGAGCGGTGAAATGAACACGACCTCCCCCGCGACCCCGGACGAAGCCTCGCAATCCGACCTGGGGCTTGCCATGCCCGTCGCGAAAATTCGTGGCGAGCCGATGGCGGAGCTGCCATCCGACCTCTACATCCCGCCCGAGGCGCTGTCGGTCTTTCTCGAGGCGTTCGAGGGGCCGATGGACCTGCTCCTCTACCTCATTCGCAAGCACTCGCTGGACATACTCGACATTCCGATGGCGGAGCTCACGCGCCAGTACATGGCTTACGTGGAGCTCATGCGCGCGCAGCAGCTGGAGCTCGCCGCAGAATATCTGCTGATGGCGGCCCTCCTCATCGAGATCAAGTCGCGCATGCTGCTGCCCAAGCCGCCGCGCGAGGACGCGCAGGAGCCCGAGGACCCGCGTGCCGAGCTGGTGCGCCGGCTGCTGGAGTACGAGCGCATGAAGCGGGCTGCCGCCAACCTGGGCGAGATGCCGGTGGCTGGCCGCGACTTCTCGGTGGTGGACGTCTATATCGAACAGGCGCTCTCGCAGCGACTGCCGAACGTGGTTGTGGCGGACCTGTCGGAAGCGTGGCGTTCGATTCTCGCCCGCGCCCGGATGACAAAGCACCACAAGATCACCCGCGAGCAGCTGTCGGTGCGCGCTCACATGAGCCGTATCCTGCGGGAGCTTGCGAGCGGTGACTTCACCGAGTTCTCGCGCCTCTTCCAGCCCGAGCTGGGCGTGCCAGTGCTGGTGGTGAGCTTTCTCGCCCTCCTCGAACTGGCCCGTGAATCACTCATCGAGATTTCCCAGCAGGGCGCCTTCGACCCGATCTATGTCCGACTCCGCGCGGAGCGCTCGCCGCTCGCCATCACCTCGCCATGACCCCTGACAACACGACTCCTGAAGTTGCCGACGAAGGCGAAGCGCTGCTCGCCCCCAATCCCGCCGACGAGGGCGAGCCGGATGTGCCGGCCGAGCCACTCGACCTCGCCCTCGTGCGCCGAGTGCTCGAGGCGGCACTGCTTTCGGCCTCCGAGCCCCTCACGGTAATGCAGTTGAAGCGCCTCTTCGGCGGCGCACTCGATGCGGATAGCCTGCGAAAGATCCTGGAAGAGCTGAAGGGCCACTGGGAAGGCCAGGCGGTCGAGCTCACGCAGGTGTCCTCCGGCTGGCGCTTCCGCGTTCGCCCCGAGTACCAGCCCTTTCTCGACCGCGTTTCCCAGGAAAAGCCGCCGCGCTACTCGCGCGCTGTGCTCGAGACGCTTGCGATCATTGCTTACCGCCAGCCCGTGACGCGCGGGGACATCGAGGACATTCGCGGCGTTGCGGTGGCGCCGGCGACGCTGAAGGCGCTCGAGGAGCGCGGGTGGGTCGATATCGTCGGCCACCGCGAGAGCCCGGGCCGCCCCGCGATCTTCGCCACCACGCGCCGGTTCCTGGATGACCTGAACCTGGTTTCGCTCGAGGAGCTTCCGCCGCTCGAGGAATTGCAGGGCGTGCTCGAGCAGGCGCCCGAATTGCCCAGCCAACCCGGCCTGCTGGATACGGCCACTGACGGCGCCGACGCACTGCAACCCGACACTGTCACGGCGCAAACCGATGCCTCGCCCGAGGCCTCCGACACGGAGCACAAAGACCATGCGGGATAGACCCTTTCGCACCCCACGCGCGCCGCGCCTCGAATGGCCCGGCGGCATCGTTCCCGAGTGGGCCAAGGCCCCGAAGGCCACCAAGTTCCGCAAGGGAGCCCGCGGCAAGGGCGGCCCACGGGAGCGCTTGCAGAAGGTGATGGCGCAGTCCGGGCACGGGTCCCGGCGCAACATCGAGATACTCATTGCGCAGGGCCACGTCACCATCAACGGCGACCTGGCGAAGCTGGGCGATCAGGTGGGGCCGGGCGACCGCGTCAAGCTCGACGGGAAGCTCATTCCCCTGCGCTTCGGCACGAGCCTTCCGCGCGTGCTGCTCTATCACAAGCCCGAGGGCGAGATCTGCACCCGCGACGACCCGGAAAACCGCCCGACAGTGTTTGCGAAGTTGCCGCGCCTGAACAACGCGCGCTGGGTTTCCATCGGCCGGCTCGACTACAACACGAGCGGGTTGCTCATGTTCACGACTGACGGCGAGCTCGCCAACCACCTGATGCACCCGCGCTACGAGATCGAGCGGGAGTACGCCGTGCGGCTGATGGGCGAGCTTGCGCCGGAGCAGGTGCAGCGCCTGACGGTCGAGGGCGTGGAGCTCGACGGCGATGTTTGCCGCTTCATCCGCCTGGTGGACCGTGGTGGCGAAGGCTCCAACCACTGGTACCACGTGGTGCTGCAGGAGGGAAAGAACCGCGAAGTGCGGCGCCTCTTCGAGGCGGTGGGGCTGATGGTGAGCCGGCTCATTCGCGTGCGGTACGGGCCGGTGGAGATGCCGCGCTGGTTGAAGCGCGGAATGATGCGCGACATGCCGGAGGAAGACGTCGTGAAGCTCATGCAGTTCGCCGGCATGAACGAGGCGAAGGAGCCGAGCGAGGAAGACGACGACGAGTACGCCCCGGGCAACGTGGCCCCCCCAGGCGAGAAGTTGGCCGTGGCGGAGGAGGAATTCGAGGACGACACGGACGAGCTGCAACCGGCGCACCTCATGGAAGGCTACAAGCCTTTCGAGCCGGAGCCCGTCGTCGACGAGGATGACGACCGGCAACCGGATTTCGAGCGGCTCCCCGGCTTCAATCGCGCCACGGGCTCGATGGGGTTGCCTGCGGGGCATCGTGGCAAGCCGCGCGCCAAGCCCGAGGGCTGGGTGCCGGGCCAGGGGCAAGGTCAAGGCGTGGGCCAGGGTGGGAAGCGTCGTCGTGGCAAGCACAAGGGGCCGCGCGGGCCTGGGATGCCGGGCAACGTCGCGCAACCGGGAGCGGGTGGGCAGCCCGGCTTTGGCGGGCAGCCCCATGGCGGCCAGCCGGGCCAGGGCAAGCGCCGCGGCTTCGGCAAGCGTCGAGGCAAAGGCCCGTTCGGCGCACGCCACGGGCAGGGCCCCGGCGGGGCGGCGGGAGGCAACGGGGCTGGGCCGCACACGAACGGGAATGCAGCCGAGGGAGGCGCGCAGCAGGGTGGCTTCGCCGGCCCGCGCCCGCCTCAGGAGGGCGGCCAGGGCAAGCCGAAAGGCCGGCATCGGTTCCGTCCACGGGGCCGGCATCGGAGTCGCAACCGCGGGCCCGGGTCGGAGGGCCAGGGGGGCGCGTCGGGGGGTGGCTCGCCGGCGGGCGGCGCTGAGGGCTGAGC
>Ga0075471_10000769_pt1 | contig 19956 bp, 23 predicted proteins | sample DEB19_08_DNA_2_FD_74787 | JGI IMG/M metagenome (GOLD analysis project Ga0075471, IMG submission 74787) | Aqueous microbial communities from the Delaware River and Bay under freshwater to marine salinity gradient to study organic matter... | ecosystem: Environmental > Aquatic > Marine > Coastal ... | reverse complement strand
GAGCGGCTGCGGTGGTCAGATGGGTGGTTTTTTGAAAACCCGTGGGATCATGTTGTGTATGCCAGCGACGACCCGTTAGAAGCCGCCGACCGCATCGAAGCCCTAAGCGCAGAGAACGAGCGGCTGTGTGAGTTGCTGACTAAAAGCGAAGCGTTGCAGGATTTGGCTTATTACAATGGAGCGAAACAATACGCCTCCATATGCGCGCAATCGGAAGATGCCGCACGAGATTGGCTTAATGGTGGCTGTGGCAATCGTCAGCGTGATGCAATCGCAGCCTTGGGAGAACAGCAATGACTGAGATCACACAGGCTGACCGGGCTACGGCCCACACTTGGTGGATGCACCGCGAGCATGACGAGCGAGACTTGCCAGCGTATTTCGCCCGTCACCGCGAACAGGCAGCCGCAGAAGAACGCGCTGCGATAGTCGCGTGGCTGCGCAAGGTTGCCAACATAAACCCGCAAGAGCCCGCAGCAAAAGCATTTGTGTTGCTGCTTTGTAAAGCCATTGAGGGAGGGGAGTATATTAAATGACCATCACCACCTACCCGATTGGCTGGTGCTTCACCTGTGACACAAACACCTGTGAGCATCTGTCCCTCACCAACAAAAGGCTGATGGACACGATGCTGGAATATGCCAGCGAGATGCATCAGCAGAAGCGGGCTAATCAGGTGAAGCTAAAAGGATTAACAGGGGAGCCTTGGAAATGACCGAAGCCGAGCGCCGCGCCCTGCCTTGGTATGGCGGTAACAAGATACCCGACAGCTATTTGAAGCGGTTCTCAATACCCGCACCGAAAGAAGAACAAGAAATGCCGTGGGAACTGCGGGTATTTCTGAACCAAATGGAAAAGAAATAATGAGCGTCATCACCATCGACTTCGAGACCTATTATGACCGGGGCTTCAGTCTCTCTAAGATGACGACTGAGGAATACATCCGCGACGACCTGTTCGAGGTGATTGGCTTCGCCGTGAAGGTGGATGGCTGGCGCACTGAATTTTTCAGTGGGACGAAGGCATATCTGAAGTCATGTCTGGACAAATACGACTGGGCCAACTCCATTGCTGTGGCGCACAACGCCATGTTCGATATGTCAATTTTGAACTGGCATTTTGATATAAGGCCCAAGCGTATTGCAGATACTCTCTCCATGCTCCGCGCTCTCGATGGGCCTGACGCTGGCAATAGCCTAGCCAAAGCTGCTGAACGCTACGGGCTGGGTGTAAAAGGTGACGAAGTTATCAACGCACTGGGCAAAGGCCGCCTCGATTTCACGCAGGAAGAACTTGAGCGATACGCTGTGTATTGCATCAATGATGTGGACTTGACCTATAATTTATTCATGAGGCTGGCGCAGAACTTTCCGCCCCTTGAGTTTAAGCTGATCGACCTGACCATCCGTATGTTTACGGAGCCGACCCTTGTCTTGGATAAGACGGTGCTGACTGACCACTTGGCCGATGTGCAAGCCAAGAAGGAAGCCCTGATGTCGAAGCTGAACTACGACAAGGCTGACCTGATGTCGAACCCCAAGCTGGCAGAATTGCTGGAGTTTCATGGGGTTGTGCCGCCAACCAAGATTAGCCCGACGACAGGCAAAGAGACGTTCGCATTCGCTAAGAATGACGAGGCGTTCAAAGAACTGCTGGAGCATGAGAACCCACAGGTGCAAGCCATTGTGGCAGCGCGGCTGGGTGTTAAGTCTACGCTGGAAGAGACGCGCACTGAGCGGTTCATCAACATTGCTGAGCGAGGCACGTTGCCCATCCCGCTACGCTATTATGCAGCCCACACGGGGCGCTGGGGTGGCGACGACAAGGTGAACATGCAGAACCTGCCACGTGGCTCGGCCTTGAAGAAGGCGGTGAAGGCACCAGAAGGCTACGTGTTTATCGACTGCGACAGCAGCCAGATCGAAGCGCGCACCTTGGCTTGGCTCTCGGGGCAGGATGACCTCGTGGCAGCGTTCGACGCTGGCGAGGACGTGTATAAGATCATGGCGTCCGCTATCTATGTGAAGCCCATCGAGGAGATCACGAAGGACGAGCGGTTCGTAGGTAAGACTACGATCTTAGGCGCAGGCTACGGCATGGGCCCGGCTAAATTCCAAGCGCAGCTAAAGACGTTCGGCGTTGATATGGACCTAGAGGAATGCAAGCGCATCATCCGAGTGTATCGGGAGACTTACCCCAAGATACCACAATTGTGGCGTGAGGCAGGCGACGCACTGGAAGCTATGGCTAACAACCAGACTGCATCCTTGGGATTGCCCGGCGTTCTCACTGTGCGCGGCGTAGATGGTATCTACCTGCCCAATGGGTTGAGACTGCAATACCCCAACCTGCGTTATCTGGTGGGCGACAACGGCAAACCGGAGATGGTCTACGACACTAAGAAAGGCAGAGCCGTTATCCCTAACCGGATATACGGCGGCAAGTGCGTCGAGAATGTGTGCCAAGCCTTGGCCCGCATTGTGATCGGCGAACAGATGCTGATGGTGGCCCGCAAGTTGCGCGTGGTGATGACCGTGCATGACGCTGTTGGTGCCATTGCACCAGTGGAGCAGGCTGACGAGGCCAGAGAACATGTGGAGGCGTGTATGCGCATCCGTCCCAAGTGGGCGACTGCGCTGCCGTTAAATTGTGAAAGCAAGATGGGAGCAAGCTATGGAGGGTAAACTTACATTAGACATCTCGCCTGATACGGAGACGGACTACCTGTTTCAGCGTGTGGGAGGCGAAGGCACTTCGTTCGATAACTGGGAGTTTGGCGGCGAGTTTGGGTTGTTCGAAGAAAAGATTGTGCCCGTATTCGAGGAGGCAATCGACAACACGTTCAAGGAAGACGCGCCATTCTACTTCGTTATTCCGCAGCTTTGTCCGTGGGAGAAAAAGCCGGAAAGGCCGCTAACATTGGAGGTGCACCTTGGTTTTAACGAAGACCGGGACCAGCACATATACCGTAGTAGCCTAGACGAGCGCGTCGCCGTCAAATTTGAGATGCACAGGGTATACGAAGACTACCGCAAAAAGCACCCCGGTAGCGGTGATTACTCCATGAGTGCGGAGGAAATCGAGCGGTACGCGATGTTTGCCACTGCGCTGCGTGAACTAGCCGACAAGATCGACGCTGAACTGACCAAAACAGATGTAGAACCAGAGAAGGACGAAGACGATGGGAGCGAAGGCTGAACTTTTATCGGAGCTTCGCGCTCTGTGGAAGGGCGTCATCCGTGGAGATGGCGGCCACTGTCCCTGCTGTGATCGGTGGGGGAAAATCTACGCACGTACACTAAACAAGACGATGGCGAAGTCACTTGTCTGGCTGGCTAAAAACAGCGCCAATGGTGAATGGGTTGACGTGCCTATCCGTGCGCCGCGCTGGCTCGTGCGGTCTAATCAGTTGCCGACCCTGCGTTGGTGGGGGCTTGTCGAGCGCCACGGGAATGAGGACCCAACCCAAAAGCATTCTGGGCTGTGGCGGGCTACCGCTAAGGGGCTACAGTTTGTCCAAGGGCAGATCACTGTGCCTAAGAAGGTATTCACCTACAACGCTGAGCCGCTGGAGTTTGGTCCGGATACCGTGACCATCAAGGACTGCATCGACACGTTCGACTACGCCGAGGTGATGGAGGAGCAATATGGCTGAAGAGCTACACCCTTTGACTACGCTGCTACTCGCACGGATGAAGAGCCACCCAGATGAATTTATGGTTGGTATCGGGCGCGACCATGTGGCGGAGAATGACCGCTGGGGGCCAGCCCTAGCTTCAGTATATCGTCACGGCAGCGAGGCAGACAAAGCCGCGCTAAAGGCGGAGGTAGACGTGCTTCGTATGGCCGAAGCCCATGAGTGGACCATGGACGAACTGTGCAATGGTGACGAGCGCCGCCGCAAGGAACAGGAAGAGCTTGAGTACGAGCGCAACTTGTTGAACCGCGTCAACAATCAGAAGCTAGCGATGCAACAGCAGCAGACGTTGGGGTACACCGACCAGTTGAGGAATGCGCTGCAAAGCACAAAGGAATCCATGGCGGCTAACATATTAGGAAAGGCATTTAAATGACCGAATATAAATTCACCCAAGACTGGTTTCACTGGGCACCTGATGTCTGGTCGCAACTGATTGAGCATCTGCCTGACCGCAAGGCTTTCCTTGAGATTGGCTCGTTCGAAGGACGCAGCACCGTCTGGATCATCGAGAACATGATGGGAGAGAGCGGTAACATCACCTGCATCGACACGTGGGAAGGCGGCGAAGAGCATTCGAACGACGAGCTAAGCGGGGCCGAGGAGCGGTTCTTCCACAATGTGAAAATTGCCCAGTCCAAGAAAGCCTGTGGTGTTTCAATCCGTCAAGGAAAGTCAGTCGATGAACTGGCCGGGTGCATAATGGAGGAAGAGGAATACGACTTCATCTATATCGACGGGAGCCACATCGCTAGGGACGTATTGACCGATGCGTGTATGGCTTGGCCGCTGCTCAAGCAGAGCGGCATCATGGTGTTCGACGATTATCTCTGGGGTGATGCGCGGGACATTCTGCACCGCCCGAAGCCTGCCATTGATGCCTTCGTCAACATATTCGCAGAGCAACTGGATATTCTCCATGCGGGTTATCAACTGATCGTAAGGAAACGATAATGGGTAAAGGTAAGAAAGCTAAGACCGCAGCCAGCCAAGTGAAGGTGACGCCGAAGCGCGCACCCTATCGCTGCACGTGCAACACCTGTGGGATGAGTTGGCTTGGTGGGCTGACCTACCACTGCGACCACAACGACTTCGTGGAGACTGACATCTAATGCCACTTGTAAAACGGGGTGCGCGTAAATGGACGCCGGAAATGGAGCGAGAGCTTTGGAACCTGTGGAGTTACGGTGTGCACAGAAACCAGATAGCTGAGCGCATGGGTATGACGGTCGCCGCAGTGGAAGGCCGCTACTACGTGCTTAAGAAAAGGGGAACATTCAGCGATGAGCAAACTAATCGGTGAGCTTTACTGGCGTACACCAGAGGGTGTGATGTTGGAGCTTAAAAGAGTTAGCGTGAAAGAATTGCTGGACGTTAACCCGAGTATTCACGGCATACCGACATTTTACGCCGTGTGGCCTACACCAGTAGAGGAAGAAACGAATGACTGACGAAATCAAAGTAACTCCGGCAGACCCGGACTATAAAATCCCAAGCATCATGGTGGCGACACCGATGTATGGCGGCATGTGCACCGGGGCTTATGTGCAGGGCTTGCTCTTCACCATGAGCAAAATGCGTGAGGTTGGGGTGGAAATCTTCTGGTGTCAGATCACCAACGAGAGCCTCATCACTCGTGCCCGCAACGAACTGGTCCGTATCTTCTTAGAGAAGGAGATCGACTATCTGATGTTCATCGACGCTGACATTGGATTCGACAGGAACGCTGTGGCTATGCTGCTAGCAGGAGACCGGGACATCGCGTGCGGCATTTACCCAAAGAAGGAAGTGAACTGGGAAGGCGTCCGCAAGGCCGCCAAGGAAGGTAAAGCTGACCTGCACGATCATGCTGGCGCGTTCGTGTTCAACATGGTGGGCAACGAGCATCAAGAGACAGACGAAGATGGCTTCATCGAGGTGCGCCATGGTGGCACGGGCTTCATGCTCATCAAGCGCCAAGTGTTTCTCGACCTGATGGATAAGGTTCCAACTTATCGCACGTCATCCATGTTCGATCCGGAGACTGGCGAATATGCCAAGCCTCTGACGTATGAGTTTTTCGCAACAAGTATCGACGAGAGCGGCGCGCTGCTCTCCGAAGATTATCACTTCTGCGAACTGTGGCGTAAACACGGGGGCAAAATCCATGCGCACCCGTTCATCCGACTGACCCACACCGGCACCTATACCTATGATGGTGACATTCTAAAATCCGGTGGTAACTTAAAGTAAGGAGCAAACTAATGGCTAAGAAAAGTGGATACGGCCAGAAGGCCGTGAAGATTATGGCGTTGCTAAACAAAGACCCTAGCTACGCAGATGCCTACGTAGCAGCGCAGGTTGGGTGCCGTCCTTCCTATGTATATGCGATCCGTAAGAAGATGGTTCATGCACAACAGGAAAACGACGACAACGTGGTACGCCCGCGAGTTGTAGGTAAGCACAAGGTGGCGCGGGTAACCAAGAAGCAAGCGGAAGCTAGGAAGGCAGTTGAAGCAACCATTCAAAGCTGGAGTGCTGAGCCTGAGATTGACGAAATCCTGACGGAACGTGGCAAGCGTTATGGGGACTTTCTCCGCCATGCGCACGTCACTTATAATTTGAAAGAAGTCGCGCACAACTTTGCCTACGAATTTCAGAAGAGGCTTTCCGCAGATCAGTGGGAAGCACTGGATATGATCTTCCATAAGATTGGTCGGATTCTGAACGGTGATCCGAACTACGCAGATAGCTGGGTGGATATCGCTGGCTATGCAAAGCTGGTCGCTGACCGGCTCCAAGGAACCGTAAGGTAGGAGGGAAATATGGGTATCTTTAATCCGTGGAAAGAAGTGCGTGAGCTAAAAGCCAAGCTGGCTGAAGCTGAGAAAACCTACGTGAAACTGACCAAGCAGATTGAGAAGCTGGAGTTTACCAACAAGGAAAACTCACGTGAGATCAGCCTGCTTGAAGCTGAGTTGAAAGCAACGAAAGCTGCCTTGGTTGAGGCCAGTAAGAATGATACACGGGACAACAAAGGCCGATTCACGAAAGCTAAAAAATAATGCCAGCTTGGTCGTACAGCAGTATCAAAACCTTCGAGCAATGCCCGAAGAAATATTTCCACCTCAAAGTAGCCAAGGACGTTAAGGACGAACCCGGCGAAGCGGCGGAATATGGTACTGCTGTACACCTTGCGGCAGAGGAATACATCCGGGACGGCAAGCCCATCCCCGAGAAGTTTAGCTTCATGCGCCCAATACTGGAGCCTCTGGCCGCTAAGCAGGGCGATAAGCACTGCGAAATGCGCCTAGGTGTAGCCAAAACGGATGATGGCTTTGCCCCCACGACGTTCTTTGCCAAGGATGTTTGGTATCGGGGCATTGTGGACTTGCTGATTTTGGACGGCAACAAGGGCTGGATGGTCGATTATAAGACCGGAAAGAACGCCAAGTATGCCGACATGAAGCAGCTAGACCTGATGGCTGGGGCCTTGTTCATCAAGTTCCCCGAGCTTGAAACCATCAAATCAGGCTTGGCCTACGTGGTTAGCCAAGAGTTTCCGAAGAAGACCCACAAGCGTGAGCACCTGAACCAATACATGTCCGTGTTCGAGGATCAGCTTTATAACCTCGACGAAGCCATGGGGAATGGTGTATTTAACCCCAAATCAGGCCCGCTCTGCGGCTGGTGCCCAGTCACCACCTGCGAGCATTGGAAGCCGAGGAGGAAGTAATGGCACGGGATTACAAGCGCGAATATCAGACCTACCAAGGTAAGCCTGAGCAGATCAAGAACCGGGCTATGCGCAATGCAGCCCGTGCCAAGATGGTCAAGGCAGGGAAGGCCCATAAGGGGGACGGTAAGGACGTAGATCACGTAGTTGCGCTGGATAAGGGCGGCAGCAACAAGACTGGTCTGCGCATGGTTAGCAAATCTGCTAACCGCTCGTTCGACAGGGACGCTAAGAAGAACCTCATCTCGCAGGTTAGCCCACGAGAACGTAAGAAAAAGTAAGCGTACCAAGGAGCAAGCTGGTGCAAATTCTTGAAAACAAAGCGTTGCTCATCAACGCACAGGACCCGTGCCTCATCACGGACAACATCCACAAAAGCGCAGAGGTCGCCGAAGGGGTGCTTGTCAGATGGGGACACACTGAGGCTGAAATCCTCGCGGACCTAGGGTTCCACGACACCCCGTCACCTATGCTACGCTCTTATACGTGGACAGGTAAGTTCCATCCGTTCAAGCACCAGAAGACCACAGCCTCGTTCTTGTCGCTGCGCCGCAAGGCGTTCTGCTTTAACGAGCAGGGTACGGGCAAGACGGCTAGCGTTATCTGGGCAGCCGACTACCTCATGAAGCGCGGCTTGGTTAGCCGAGTGCTGGTTCTCTGCCCACTCTCCATCATGCGCTCCGCATGGCAGCAGGACTTGTTTAAGTTTGCTATGCACCGCTCGTGCAGCGTGGCGTATGGCTCTGCAAAGCAGCGTGAAAAGATTATCAACGCTGGCTCCGACTTCGTTATCATCAACTTTGATGGACTTGCGACAGTTAGGGACGCCATTGCAGCAGGCGGCTTTGATCTGATCGTGGTGGACGAGGCCAACGCCTACAAGAACCCCACGACTAACCGCTGGAAGATACTCAACAAGTTGGTGCGCGACACAGACCCGCGCCTCTGGATGCTTACTGGTACGCCAGCAGCGCAGTCTCCGCTTGATGCCTACGGTTTGGCGCGGCTCATGGACTTGCCGGGATGCCCCAAATACTATGGCGTGTTCCGCGATAGCGTGATGCGCAAGGTAACGCATTTCAAATGGGTGCCGAAGGACCACGCCCAAGAGGTCGTCCACAAGGTACTCCAGCCAGCAATCCGGTTCGAGAAGAAGGACTGCTTGGACCTACCCACCCTCACATACATCGAGCGTGAGGCTCCGCTAACACCGCAGCAGAAGAAGTATTACGCTACGCTAAAGAACCAGATGCTGTTCGAAGCGCAGGGCGAAGAGGTAAGCGCGGTCAACGCAGCGACCAAGCTCAACAAGCTGCTCCAGATCAGTGGAGGCGCGGTCTATACGGATACTGGTGAGGTCCTTGAGTTCGACGTGTCGAACCGCCTCAACGTGGTGCTAGAGGTCATCGAAGAAGCCAGCCATAAAGTGCTGGTCTTTGTGCCGTTCACCCACACCATCGAGCTACTGCGCGCCCGGCTGGAGAAGGAAGGCATCACGTGCGACGTGATTAACGGCAAGGTTCCAGTCAATCGGCGCACCGAGATCGTCAACCAGTTCCAGAGCGAGCCAGAGCCACGTGTGCTTCTGATCCAACCCAAAGCTGCCTCTCATGGTCTGACGCTAACGGCTGCCGATACCATTATCTGGTACGCACCCACGACCAGCGTGGAGACTTATCTACAGGCAAATGCGCGTATTGATCGTGCAGGGCAGAAAAACACCATGACTGTGGTGCATATCAAAGGGAGCCCGGTGGAGGACCGGCTCTATTCCATGTTGCAGGGCAACATAAACAACCACCAAAAAATTATCGACCTTTACCGACAAGAACTTGACACTGTATAGTGTTCTGTTAAGTTAAGCGTATAAATAAGGAGCAAACCATGTCTGACAAATTACCCGTAGAGAAGCTCGTTGCTGCCTATCGCAAGCTGCGCGCTGCTATTGCTGAGGAGGAAGAAGCCTTCGAATCTCGCGTAGCGAATCTAAAAGAGAAACTCGATTACGTGGCTAATGAATTGCTGACCATCTGCAACGAGCAGAATGCCGACAGCATCCGCACACCGGCAGGCACCGTCTCAAGGCGCGTTCAAAGCCGATACTGGTCTACCGACTGGGAGCAGATGTACAAGTTCATCGAAGAGCATAACGTGCCTTTCGTGCTTGAGAAGCGCATCCATAACGGCAATATGAAACAGTTTCTGGAGGAGAACCCGGACGTCCTCCCGGTCGGCCTACAGGTCGATAACAAGTACGTAGTCCATGTCCGGAAACCAACTGAGAAGTAAGGAGCAAACTATGGAAGACGAAGCATATCCGCCCGGCCCTCCCATGGACACTATGCTGCGCAGGGTAGCGTTACAGCAGGCAATCGCACGGTGTAGCGATATGCGTATAGAGCTAGGCCCACAGGATGTGGTGGCTGTAGCCCAAATCTTTTACCAGTTCCTCAAAGGAGAGACCAAGTGAACGAGATTACTATTTTTGACGCCCCGATGGATGGCGGGTTTGTGCGGCGCGAGTCGCGGTACAAGGACCGTATGGGCAGCACTGGCGGCTCGACTATGCGCCGCATCAAGCTCAGCAATGGGCGCGACTTTACCCGCGTCATCAATGGCGAAGTGATCGGCAACCCAGTCGAGAAGCAGCTTGATGTTATCATCGTGGGCTGGCTCGACGAACCTAGCCGCAAGTTCTACGCGGGTGCCTATGACCCCAACGCTAAGGGCGTAACGCCTGACTGCTGGTCAAACCACGGTGCTAAGCCGGAAGCTAGCTCTAAGAACCCGCAGTCCAACACCTGCATGGAGTGCCCGCAGAATGTGAAGGGTTCGGGCGAAGGCGACCGCAAGGCTTGCCGCTATGAGCGCCGCATTGCTGTGCTGGTTGCTGGCGATCCGTCTGGTACCGTTTACCAGATGACTATTCCGTCTGCTTCGCTCTTCTCCGCTAACGAAGGCAACATGTACGGCTTCCAAGGCTACCGTAAGTTCTTGGTTGCTAACAACGAAGCCTTCGACACGGTGGTGACCAGCATCATCTATGACCGCAAGGCGCAGACAACCAAGGTGTTCTTCAAGGCGACACGCTTCCTGACTGCTCAAGAAGCTGAACTTGTTGACCGCGCACAGGACAATCCGGATACCGAGCGTTACACCCTGCTCAGCACGGCCTCTGTGGATGCACCTAAGGCTATTGCTGCTGCACCCGAACCTGTGGCTGCCATTGCTGCTGCCCCGGCTGTAGCCCCGTCAAATCCCTTTGGTGACGACGAAGAAGAGGAAGAAGTTCCTGTAAAGCGCGCCACTAAGAAGGAAACCATTACCGCTGCTCCCAAGCCAGAATTGACTGAAGTGCTTGGCGAATGGCTGGATGACGACGAGGACTAATAGATGCAGGGTTACACCATCCGTGTAGCCGAGGCGATTAACAACGCTGACGGTAACCTCGTAGGAGTCCAGCTTGGGCGGTTGTGTTTGAAGCATGACATCCCGGTCGTTAAGATAGCTGGATACCTCGGGGTTACCCGTCAGACGGTTTACGCTTGGTTTGTGGGTAAGTCGGAGCCTAAGCCTTATTACTTTAAGGCTGTGCAGAAGATGATCCGCGAGATCAAAGAAGCCAGTAACTAAGCCTCGGTATGACAATAATTTTTAGCGGGCGTTGCCCGCAACGGAGAGTATTTCCATGGAGCAAACTGACCTCCTAGACCTAGTACAGCCCGCCTCCGGGTGGTTTGCTGTATTTGGTATGCGGGGGCAGGGTGACGTCCGGCAGGAGCTAGTCGCCACACGTAAGGAGTTTGACGCGTTAGTGGAGCAATATGCCTCAGAAGGCCGCAATGTCTTCTTTGGTGTAGCCAAATACGCGACGGGGGAAAATCGCACCAAAGAGAATGTCCGGGCGCTCAAGGCGTTTTGGTTGGACATCGACTGCGGTGAGGCAAAAGCACTGGTCGATCCGAACACGGGACGGCCAGACGGGTATCTCGACCAAGCAGCAGGCTTGGCGGCGCTTAAAGATTTCTGCAAAGTCGTAGGGTTACCTAAACCTACGCTCGTAAGCTCAGGCGGGGGCATCCATGCCTACTGGCCGCTTGAGGAAGAAATCACACGCGCTGAGTGGGAAGTCGTAGCTGCGCGGTTGCAGGAGGTATGCCGCACCCAGAACTTTTACGTGGATGACAAAGTGTTTGAGGCTGCGCGTATCTTGCGCGTACCCGGCACTTATAACCTCAAGCAGGAGACACCCCGCCCCGTAGAGATTTTGGCGGTAGGCAAGACCACAACTCTGGAGCATTTCCGGAGCGTACTGGGCGTTAAGGACACGCCTAAGCGGTCTATGTTCGACGAGAACTATACGCCTAGCCCGCGCGAACTCGCACGGATGAACGGCATCGGGTACAACTTTAGACGTATCATGGCGCGCACGGCCAATGGTGATGGGTGCAACCAGTTGCTCCACGCCTATAAGAACCGCGCAACCATCAGCTACTACGAGTGGTTCTATGCCCTCTCTGTAGCCGCGATGTGCGAGGATGCTGACACAGCAGTCCACATGATGTCGAATGGGTACCCCGAGTACGACCCGGAAACGGTAGATAAGAAAGTAGCTACCATCCGGAAGGCGACTAGCTGTGCCAAGTTCAAGAGCGTCAATCCTGAGCTTTGCGACGGCTGCCCGCATTTCGGGAAGATCATGGGCCCCAAAGAGTTGGGCAAAGTGGTCAAGGAAGCCAAGGACGATAAGGTTGAGGGAGAGGTAGAAGGCGGTGAGATGGAAGTCTTCACCGTGCCGAAGTTCCCTAAGCCTTATTACCGGGGCGAAGGCGGCGGCATCTTCTTTAATCCTCCGGCACAGCAAGGGGACGCAGAGGCAGAACCGCAGCTTATCTATGAGTACGACTTATACCCAGTCAAAATCATGGACGACAGCATCGACGGCAACGTGGTGATGTTCCGGCTGCACTTACCTCACAACAATACGAAGGAGTTTACCGCGCCGCTCAAACAAGTGCTGGACCCGACTGAGCTACGTAAGGTGCTTAGTTCTAAGGGCGTAATCAGCACTGGTAAGAAGCAGGCGCATCTTCTGGAGTTTACGGCGCTTCTGCTGAAAGACCTCCAGATCAAATACAGGGAGCAAATCATGCGGCAGCAATTTGGCTGGGCCGATAAGAACACCAAGTTTATCATCGGAGCCCAAGAGATCGGCGTGGATACCATTACGTATTCGCCGCCATCCAAGGCCACGCGTCCGCTTGCTAAGTTCATGGGGCCTGTGGGTTCGCTGGATAAGTGGAAAGAAATCTGGGACCTCTACGATAGACCGGGCCTTGAGCCGCACTGCTTTGCGGCGCTTAGCGCCTTTGGCTCCCCGCTGCTGCGCTTCCTTGACCAGACAGGGGCGGTCATCAACCTGTTCAACCCGTACTCAGGCACCGGTAAGACCACCGTGCTCAACATGATTAACAGCGTATACGGGCACCCTAAGGAACTGCGCCTAAAGGAAAAGGACACGTACAATAGCCGTCTCCAGTGGGTCGGTGTGCTCAATAACCTGCCGCCTACCATGGATGAGCTTACGAACATGAAGCCTGAGGAGTACTCGGACTTCCTTTACTCCTTATCTAACGGGAAGGGTAAGGAGCGTTTGCAGGCTGGGACCAACGAACTGCGCGAGAACAACACCACATGGCAGTCCATCACGGTTGCCACATCGAACGCCTCGTTCGCAGAAAAGCTGTCAGTCCTTAAGAACAACCCGGAAGGGGAGCTTATGCGACTGATTGAGTACCCAATTAAGAAGCTGGACATCCTTAACTCGTCTGAAGCTAAGCAAATGTTCGACCGGGAACTCTTCCATAACTACGGCCACGCAGGTCCTATCTACGTGCAGCACGTGATGGAAAACTGGGATTACACCCAGCAGCTATGCAATTGGACGCAGGCCAAGATTGATGCTGAGCTTCAGCTTGAGGCTAAAGAACGCTTCTGGTCCGCAACGGTGGCGGCCAATATCGCAGGCGGCATCACTGCGCGCCAAGCAGGGCTAATCAACTGGGATATGAAGCGTATCTACAAATACGCTTGTGGCTTGATCGACGATCTGCGCAAGAACGGCGTGACCCCAGTGGACGACATCCGGCAGACGGTGGCTGATTATCTGTACCGTCACATGCAGAACATCCTCGTGGTCAACGGAGAACTGGACCGCCGCACCAATATGCAGTCGGCTCCTAAGCGCGAACCAAAGGGTGAGTTGTTGGTGCGTATCGAGCCCGATACCAAGCGCATGTACATCATCGCTAAGTCGTTCAAGGACTATTGTGTCAAGTATCAGCTTAACTACCTAGACACTATTAAGAGGCTAGAAGTTGAGGGGCGTATCATCGGCAAAGGTTCGATCCGACTGTCCAAAGGCACAGCCATCAGCGGAGAGCCGATCCACTGCTTGTGGTTCAAGGTTGACGACGAGTTCGTAGACACATCCAAGTACGAGACGGAAGAAACCGAAGAAGGCGATGGAAATTGAGGGCGTAACCTACAGTGTTAGTTGGCGGAAGTTCAGAAAAGGGACTTCCGTCTTCTTCCCTTGCCTCGACTATGACCGCGCCAAGGCACAACTAATGGTGGTTACAAAGCGCATGAAACTCAACGTATTGATAAAACCGACCATCGAAGATGGGATTAGGGGTTTACGAGTCTGGCGAACGTAGATATACAGCCCCAGACAGTTTGCTCCTGTCAGTTTCCCTAGACCCCCGTAGCCTCCACTGCGGGGGTCTTTTATTGCTCCTCGTATAACCGCGCTGCGCGCTCTTCAGCCTCAATCTGGCGCACTGGAATCTTGGGGTTGTAGCCCAGACCACCAGCGCGTTCGGCTGCTTCGTTGATCTTGTTCTGGAAGGACTTCTCTTTGTCGTCCTCAGTGATCTCATTGGATGGGTAGTTGAGGTTGTAGATTGAGATGTCGCGCTCAACCGTCTTCCAAGCTTTCTCATTCTCAGGCGTCGGGTCTTTGTTGAAGTCAAGGATAGCACGATAGCGCCGGTCCAGCAGCTTGGTCTGCTCGGCAGAAATCTCTTTCTCGATGTCGCTAGCTTTGATGTCCATCTGCATGGCGCGTGACGTCTCAGCCTCAGTAAAGCCCGCTGACTGCAACACCAGTGTCAGTGTATCGTAGAAGCTGGGGTCTTGGAGCACCACGTCGCGGTTCTTACCCACCACAAGACCTTCTTCTTTCAGGCGTTCAGCCTTGACGAAGTTGCGAATAAGAGCAGGCATCGTGGCTTCAATAGCCTTGTCGATGTTCCCATCATTGGCTTCTTTAACCGCCTTGATACCGCCCGAGATGAGCGCACCAGAGGGACCAAAGATAACGCGCCCAACACGCTCGTAGAACCGCGCTTCGGGGTCTTGCGACTTAGCTTCAACTGGGTGCCACAGGTCGCCCAACGATACTGAGTTGGAGATGTCTACGTTAAACAGCGCCGGAATGCCCATATCGGCTGCCCGTGCCAGTTTATCCGCGTTCTTATCTTCAATGCCTAGCGCAGTAGCAAGAGTGCCACCCCGGCCAAATGTCTCGGGAATCCAAGCAGCGCGGACATAATACTCCATATCCTTCTTGGATAGCTCGCGGCCCTTCTCATCAGCATATTTCAGAAGCTCACGCTGGATGGTATCCTCGTTGAGATAGCCGCCTGCGACTTCATCCTCTGGCTCATCTTCGTCGCCAAGCATATCCTTGAGGAACTCATAGAAGCCGTAGCCCAGCATCGCCATGACGTAGAACTGGGAAACGCGGAAGCCGCCATATAGCGTCGTCATTGCGCCAACACCCATGAACACGCGAGCCGCAGCCAACCGCTCTGCCTTAGTGCGCTGGAGAGCAACCATGTTAACGAAGCTACGGAACAGCAGCGACGTCATAGCCAAGCTGTATGAGCGCATCTGCAAGGGAAGCCGTCCGGCCTGAGACTTAGAGTAGCGTGACTTATTCCAGTTGGAGAAGTCAAACATGCCCTTATTGGTCAGCTTAGCTGCTAGTACGCGCGCTTCTTCCCCAGCCTGCTCGGAGGTTTTGCCCTGCTTCAAACCACGCTCGTAAGCCAATTCAAAAGCAGACATGAACATAATCTCACGCCCGATACGCTCACCATGGTGGAAGAGCGCACCCATGGCTTCGATGGCGTTAGCCGTACCGCGCTGCGCAGCAGTGATTACATCGCCCTTACGGGCCGCCTGCGTGAAGCTATACTTCTCAGTCGGGCGCGAGCTACGCTCGTAGATATCCGAACCAGCAGCAAAGGTGCTCTCGGTCACATCGTGCTCAGCTTGGTACTGCCAAGCCTTCTGCATTTCTGCGTAACGCTCTGGATCGCTTTCCTTCAGCCCTTGGATATAGGCGCTGTTCTCCAGCGTAACGTCAGGCATCTGGAGCCGCACGTTGCCGTCCGCGTCACGGAACGGGTTAGCAATACGCTGCCCAGTAAGGAACGAGCCCGTGTAGCGAGCCGCCATGCCGTAGGTAGCTTTCTCGCCAAACTCAGCCGATAGCGTGGGAAGCCCAGCAATGTGAAGCTGGGTGAGGTTCATGATAGCCGATTTGGGGCTGGACAGCAGGAAGAGGAACGTCCCCTTAGCGCCCAAGCTAAGCAACCAGTCAAGACCACCACCATCTTCTGGGGACAGCGTGCCATCCACACGAAGCTGAAGTTCCCGCGTGATCGTGTCGAGGCGGCGCTTAGATGCTTTGCCCTCAGTTTCCGCATAGCTCTCGTCAATAGCATTCTTGAACTTATACCCATAAGCCAAGCGGCCAAGCTGGTTAGCTGAGGCTACTGCCGTAGACGCAAAGGTACGAAGCACATCGGTGCTGAAGCCAGTCTTAAATTGGCGGTTGATAAAGCGCCGACGCATGTCCCCCTCGGGAAGCGCCGTCAGGTACATCTGGAAGATGTGGTCCTTCAATAGGTCAATATCGGTGCCACCAGTCTCGTCAATCATGTCGAGGACGCCCTTAAGAGCGGCGCTGGCGTCTTTATTGCCGACCAAATTGCGCAGAGTATCACGTCCAAAACCAGAGCTAACTGTGCGAGTTTCCTTATCCTGACGAAGCTGCGCAAGGAATGCGTCCTGCTCGGAAGCGGTTTCGAACAGATGGAACTCGCCGTCTTTGCCTTTACCGACAGTTACCCAGTATTCGCCAAAACGCTTGAGTGGGAAGTAAACAACGCGTTCACGAGCCTTAGCGAACATACGCTCAACAGCATCTTTGAGTTGGGTTTCGTCCGCTTCTTCCAGCGCCATGTCGTCGATGCGTTCCATCAACAGGCGGTAGTGCTCGTCAAAGGTAGCTTTGTATTCATCCCGCGCCATGCGGAAAAGTTTCTTACCCTGCGGTGGTACATCCGTCCAACCACGGACTGTCTCGCCTGTAGCTTCATCCGCACCGCCATAATAGACGCGCTGGATTTCACCACGGCGTTTGCCGATCTGCTGCTTGAGCGTCTTTAACTTAGCAGGGTCAGTTGTGGTCGCTTGTTTGTCCAGCAACTCCTGAAGCTCTGGGTCAAGCTTCCCATATTCCGTAGCGTTAGCGGCCAGCGATGGGTCCACGTTGTACATGTTGGTAACGAATATGGTGTCCGCTAGGGCAAGCGCGCCTTCTTCAGAACGAGAAGTAAAGTCAGCCCATTCGTCCGCTACTTTGGAAGCCCGCTGCATGATACGGTTTACATACGGAAGGTAGCCGTCGCGCATAAGCGCATCAATCTTAGCGGGGCCCTTCATGCCAGCCCGGTCGCCAAGACGCACCACATCCTCAGTCAACATTGGACCAAGGAGTTTCTGGAGTACCGGCGGCGGGACGCTATTAAATAGGCTCGTAAGCAAGCCCACGTCTTCATCCGGATTACGCGCCATGAGCATCAGGCGACCAACGAGACCCATCGTATCTTCAGCATTACGGCTACGCAGAATGCGCTTTTGCATGTTGGTGATTTTCATGCGGCGAATGCCTGCCGCCTCTTCCAACTTCTTGATCTGCGTCTTCGTCAGCTTAGGTGCTACAGCCTTATCAACCGTCGTGGTGTCGATAGGTTCTGTGCCGCCTTGGGGAGCAGCAGGCGCAGCTTGCGGTGCAGCCATAGCCACAGTGGGCGCAGCCGGGGCAGCAGGAGCCGCCATAGCTTGGTGTTCAGCCAAAACTTGATCGGGCGCAAATGCCCCGGGAACTTTTTCTGCGCCGTTCCGGTACTGGATTTCAACCGGTAGCGTCTTAACGCCTTCTTCCGCAGCCACGGCTACGCGGTTATTACCTTCGTAGAGGAACGCTTCGCCTTTGTGGTTGACCCATACCATGGGCAAACCGGCCTTTTTACGGTCAAAGCCATTTTCATCGACAGACTTACGAAGCGCGTCGTACTTGGGTTCGCCCGGTGCAGGCTGCTCCTTGTTGACGCCCTCGAGAGTGCGCAGCTTTTCTACGGGGATTTCCACGCGCCGAATGGTTTGCGTGGTGCTGCCGCTAAGCATACGCGCAGCGGTCCCAATATCTTCGCCAGCCTCAAGGGCTTCGATTTGCTCTTGCTCCGCAGTAGCCTGCTTACGCGCTTCCCAATCGCCCCCGGGATTGCTCTCGTAGATATCAGGCTCGGGTAGAGTTTCAGGGGTAAACTGCGGTTCTTCAAACGCAGGTGCAGCAGCTTTAGGCGCAACGGTTTCAGGTGCAGCCATCTCGGGAGCAACAGCTTCCGGTACAGCCGTTTCGGGTGCAACCGCCTCAGGCGCAGCAGTTTCGGGCATCGCAGCGGGTTCGATACCTGCTACGTTATACATTACCTCGACCGGATCAAACTGCTCGCCACGTGCAGCCGACTTTGCCATCTGGGTGGCAGCGGTGTTGTACGTTTTCTTGTCCAACCCTTGCAATTCCGGCGTGGCTTGCACCACATCAGAGACGAGCATATCCGCCGCAGACTTGCGGTCCTTGAGAGCCGTAGCTTCGAATACCGGGGTCGTATCAAACGCAGGCTTTGGCGCGGGCTCAGCGGTAACTGACTCGACGCCTAGTGTACCCGGCTGTGCTCCTTGGCCCACATCAGATACTGGTACGCCAAGATCAGGTTCTCCCAGTCGTCCTGTGACAGCTTCGCTAGGCGCTCCGGTATCAATTGGGGCTCCTCCAAATTCTCCAACATCTGGAACGCTAGGCTCAATTCCTCCGCTGACATCCAGTCCGGCACCAACTCCGCCTTCATACCCCTCTCCTCCTGTAGCCGCAGCCACATTCTGTGTGGCTTGCGCAAGAAGCTCTTCTCCACGCTCCGCTACTGCCGCAGTTGCAGCATTCTGGTCCATGTCGGGATTGGCCGACATGATAGTAGCTATCTCCTGAGAAGCCAGACGCTGAAATTCTTGACGCACTGCGGGAGGCGTGGCCGTGGAAAGTTGGTCGGCTACTTGCTTAGCTGCGCGGTCTTGAAGCTTTTCTTTTACTGCGGAAACCGCTTTACCCGCAACTTCACCAGTACCACGCAAGCCGCCGCCCAGACCGCCGCCAGCAACAAACGCTGCCATGGCTTGGTCAAATGCTTCTTTCGCATCCGCACCTTTAACGGTGCCTACGCGACTACCCAAATACTCAAGCGTATTCTGGATTGTTTCTGTGCTACCTTCGGCTCCCGCAGCTTTTAGCGTACGGACAACAGCATTTTTACCTGCCGTGCCAAGGATTTCTCCCAAACCAAACTGGTCGAGAAGCGTCGAGATCACACCAACAGGCGCACCGATAGCGATATCCGTACCGCTTACATCTTGGCGCTCGTCAGCTTCCGCGCGTCCACGCCCGACTTGGCCCGCAACACCCGCAGCGTTTACTGCCATGCCAAGAGGGGACATACGTCCGACAATCATCTGTGGGATGCTCTGGGCACCCTGTTCGAGGATATACGGAAGTACCTTAAGAGGGTGCTTCTTAACTTCTTCCCACGTAACTTCACCAGCAATAGGCGTAGATGCGTCTTCAGCAAACCGACGCGCTTCTGCCTGATACTGCTTTTTCAGCGTCGGGTCGCTCTCGATAGCGGCTTCTACGTCTTTGATACCAGAAGTGACGCTGAGTTCGCCGCGCTGGAACAAGTCACCAAGGCGATCAAAGAAGCCCGTCTGGGTCTTAATGTCCTTCGTAAGTTCCTGCTGCTGGCGCTCTTGGAGATAAGCCCGGTATTCGCGGTCACGCTTAATAGCTTCTTCGCGGTTAAGCAGATAATCCCACGGCATAGGAGCGCCGCCCTCTGGCTCTTTCAGCGTAGGACGCGGCTCAGGAGCTTCAGCTTCAATAGGAGCCCAGCTTTTCTGTGCATTTGGGTCGCCGCCGATGAAGCGGTAGCCGCCCATTTCCGTGCCTACAGGAGGGCCAGCCTTTACAGGCTCCCAGCTTGCCCTGTCGTTTGGGTTGCCCCCTTTGAAGCGATATCCACCAACGACTGCGCCAACCTGCGGCGCGGCCATTATTTACCGCCTCCCCAGTTCTGCT
>Ga0075471_10000768_pt1 | contig 19970 bp, 19 predicted proteins | sample DEB19_08_DNA_2_FD_74787 | JGI IMG/M metagenome (GOLD analysis project Ga0075471, IMG submission 74787) | Aqueous microbial communities from the Delaware River and Bay under freshwater to marine salinity gradient to study organic matter... | ecosystem: Environmental > Aquatic > Marine > Coastal ... | reverse complement strand
GGTGAAGAGGCGACCCGCGAACGGCGGGCGTACCAAAACGCATGGGCAGCGACGAAGCATGAGCATGCACAAGGCTCCGGCAGGCCCGCATCCGCTCCGCCCGCGACGGTCGGAAACCACGACCACGAGAATTTACCCCGCCCGCGTATGCCGCACCAACATCCGGGAATGCGCGGCCGTCACTCGACCAGCCACCCGATGCGGTTCAATCGGCGTCAGCGACACTGCTTCCGGCGGCCGCATCCCTTAGCCGTCCTTGATCCGCGTCGCCAGCCGGGAGGTCCGAGCACCCGACAGGCCCAAGTCGAAATGGATGGGGCCATACGGTCCCTGAGGCAGTGAAGACAACCGGTTCATGCGGAGTCCCTCACTTCGATCAGGCGAAACGGCTGACGCATTCCTCGGAACAAGACTGTCTGCAGCAACTGCTGGCGGAACCGGAACTGGACACAGTGGTCCTTTCACAGGGTCCCTTGGACAATCCTCGAGCCCTGTAAAGCGGCGGAAGTTCAAAAAATGCTTTCGTGGTGTGCTCGGCCAGCACCGCGTCGGCGGCTGCCGGGCATGCCACGTGATCGGACGGCCGCGAACCACACACCGTCACACCCGCCGTGTCCGCGAATACGAGCCAACTCTCTGGCTGTGATACGTAAGGCTGGCCTGTGCCCGCGGCAACAGCGGATACCGCCTCTTGACCGTGCTTTTGCGTTGGGATCGCTTGCGGGTGAACCACAACGCGTCGAGCGGCCCAGCTTACAAAGGGCTTGCACATGCCCCACTCGCACCCCACGCGGAACCGACTCTGGGTGCAGGGCGGATTGTGCGCTGGCGGCGGGTCCACAGCGCTGCTTGGGTGCCGAACTCCGGCTCCCGAGACACGGGCTCTCCGCGCGCGTGACGGGGCCGCCCCTCCGCAGCCGTTCGGGCGCTGTCTGTTGATAAGCGCGTCCACGGCCGAACTCTTCGGGCCGCGATGGGCGCAGGGCAGATCAATTGTGCTGGCGCGAACGCGACACTCATCGAGGACGCTGTCGCGGCTTGCTGGACCTGCACGATCTGCAGCAGGCAAGGCAAGCACCGCGACTTATCGAACGTTGAGCCACCTGCCCACACTTGCGGAAGTGTCGCCGACCGCCCTATCCTCCTCCCTGACCGAGGCGACGATTGACCGAAGAGGCCCCAAGCAGTCCCATGCGCGTCTCACACCTGGCGTGCACCCAATGCGCCACATGACCATGAGAAAGAAAAGCCGATGAGCGCCACACCTTTGCCATTCCGCTTGCAAGAATGCACGGACGACTCGACGTGGGATGACTTTGTCACCGGCTCTCCGCAAGGAAACGTGTTTTGCCGCAGTTGGTTTTTGAGGTGCCTTCCGGCCACGGTCGCCAAATACTTCGTCCATAATCACGACCAGATCGTGGCAGCTTTCGTCGTGCTGACACGCGATGGCCACGTCCTGCCAGCACCTTTCACCAACACCATGTATCAAGGAATCATGGTCAGCCAGGACATTGCGGCACTCTCGTGGCACCGCAGATCTGTGCAAGAACACCGAATCGCGAGCTATGTCATCGCAACGGTGCAATCTCTACACGGACGTGTCTCGTTCTGCCTGCATCCTGAGTGGACCGATATCCGCCCGTTCGATTGGTTCAACTACGGTGCTGACCCCAGCATGCGGTTCACTCTTTCCATCCGCTACACCGGCTGGCTCGACCTAGCTGATCTGCCGCCACCAGCCGATTTCCTGGGGCAGATTCGTGATTGCCGCCGTCAAGAGGTTCACAAGGCCCGACGCGCGGGATGCGTCATCGAACTAAGCGAGGATGTGGAAGCCTTCAACACTCTTCACGCGCGGACATTTGAACGCCAAGGTTTACAGCAGAGCCCCGAGGAAGAACGATGCCTTCTCGCCATCGGAGCAAGCGCTCTAAGCGGCGGATTCGGCGAATTAGTGGTCTGTCGCGCTTCTGGCAAAGTCGCCAGCGCAACTTTGATTCTGTTCGACAACCGCAGCGGCTACTATCTATACGCCGCCAACGACCCGGAATTGAGATCGTCTGGCGCCAGCAGCTTTTTGATGGTCGAATGCATTGAGCGATGTCGGAGACGCGGGCTCACCAGGTTTGATTTTGTCGGGGTCAACTCGCCTCAGCGCGGCGATTTCAAGCAGAGCTTCAACGCGCGACCCGTCCCGTACTATCTTGCCGACTGGATCGCCCCCCCAGACGTAGCTACAAGGCAGTAGCCGATGAAATGCGTGCTTCTCACTGGATACGGATGGAGCTGGTCGCTGCACGGGTGTGCCGAATTGATGCGACTCGCTTCGGTGGCATGGGTGCAATACCAACCGCCACGCGAGTCTCCGGATGTGTGGGAACATGAAACTCGGGCGGCGAGTTATGTGGAGCCCATCAAAACTGTTGCCGCGTCCCTGCAGATCGAAACTCGCTGCCTCCAGAGCGCAAACACAGCGGGGTTTGCGGATGCCCTGAGGGACGCGGAAGTCACACACGTCATTTGCTTGGGATACGGTGAGATTCTGTCGCCGGAGACGCTCGCTTCCGGTCCAGTATTTGTGAATTTCCATCCCTCGTGGTTGCCAGAACACCGCGGCCATAATCCGTTTGCCTCAGTTATCCTCAACGGTGAAGAGCGGACAGGAATAACGGTCCATCGCATGACTGCGCGGATCGACGATGGAGATTATTGCTTCCGGGAGCCTGTCGCAGTGTCCCCACGCGAGACGTTTGTTTCGCTCTGTGCCAAAATGAGCATCACGACACGGGAGGTCGTTAACGCTTTCGTCGCGGGTGCTTCCAGCGGGACACTCTCATGGAAGTCCTTGGGGGATCAGCGGCCCTATCATCCGCGTCATCCAGCCGACTTTTTCCACGTTGACTTGTCGAGTGATTCACTCCTTGCAATCGACCGCAAAGTAAGAGCCTATGGGGAGACTGGGTCCATTTCGATGACGTGGCAGGGACGCCTGGTTTTCCCCCGTGGGAGCGACTTCTTTCAAACGGAACTCCCTTCTCCATTACAACGCCAGATCGATGGCGGACCCCTTGGTTGCATTGTTGTACGTGAACATCACGATTGCCTGGTTCTTCATCCAGTGCATTGCCGTCATCAGGCACCGACCGCCGACGAGCTGTTGTGGCAGCGGGTCCTCACCCATGGTTTCTCACCACATGCCCTGGTGACTTCATCAACACGAACGAGATGAACGTGGTCTTCGCCATGCCCCTCGTCTCGGAACGGGTGGCCGACGTGCGGCTCGATCAGTGCCAACTGCGTAAGTCACCAGAGAGGTGATCGCCAGCTTCTGGCACTACGTGCCTATCCAGCGGCGTTCTTTCACGCAGCACGTCGCCTCCTCAACGACTCCTCGTGTCTGTTCGGTGGCTGCTACGACCTGGAGTCCCAGTTCGACGCAGCCGACCAGGGTCAGCGACCGATAACGCCCGAGACGTGCTGATTGCCCAAGCGAGCCCGCGCCCGGGGAAGGGGAGGGCCAGGAAAGCCGGGCAAGAACGACCCGTGTCTCTGGCATCCGGACGGATATCCGCTGACGACTGAGGCGAAAACTGCGGCTGGCACGGGCTTGCCAGGCGGATAGAATCTGCAGCCGGGGTGGGGAGAATTGTCATCGCGGCCGTGCATGGCTGGCCGCTTCACGGAGGAGGATTTCATGGCGATCACACGCAGTCACGGTTCCGCCACACGGCACGATGCCGCGGCGAACACGCCCATCACCGACGTCGGCTCGGGAACGGCCTCTGCAGCCGCCGTCGAAGCGGTCGCGGCGCTGCTCGGGGGAGAATGCGGCATGGGGCAGCAGCTCATGCTCATCGCCGCCATCCGCCGCGAGACGCAGATCGACCTCTCCGACGCCGAAATCAAGGATCTCTTCTGCGAGGCGATCGAGGAGGGCTGGACCGCCGAGACAACGCTCGCGCGGCTCGCGGCCCTTGACGCGGGCTCCGACGGCATCCGTGGCATCGACTGCTGCCCACGGTGACCCCCGTTAGCGGCGGTCGCGGCTACTCGCCGCCGGGTTCAAGCGGCGGTATTTCCCACGTATCCACCTCCACGATCGCCACCACGTGCGCGGCGGCGATCGTGCACAGGGCCCGATCCGGCCCCGAGGACTTCAGCACGGGAAAATGGCCCCAGGGAAATCCTTCCTTGCGATGGGGGACGACGAGTTCGGCGTCGATCCACACCGCGCCATCGGCAGCCTGTCGAACGGCCCGGACGCCATCGACGATCAGCACCTGCCGGGTGGCGAGCAGCACGCCGAACCGCGCCGGCTCCCGCGCAATCCGCTCGGCGAACCAGCCCGGCAACAAGTCCCGGGCCGCATCGAGCGGCACCTCGCCGTCCGGTCTGCGCTCGTCGTACATGGACCGCTGACTTCCTGGCGACACGCTCGCTGCCGACGCGCTGCCCCGCGCGGCCCCGTCATTCTTGGCCGGCGAGTGGCACCGTGCAACGGCACTCGCCATCCCGCGCAGGCACGCGTCCACCCGTTCGGCCGCCCCTCACCAGGCAGCCACAACCGGCAAAAATGCGGGATTTTCCCCTGGCACTCGCGCAAGAGGCATGCTACAGTGCTTGAAGGTACGAGGTGGTGAGAGCGTTTCGGCGTCGACCAAGTCGCGTCCGAGACGTCCCAAATTTCAGCTTTCGGCATGCGGCCGTCGTTCCCGTCACGTCGAGCGATCGACAACGGTGAGCATCGTCTGTGACGCTGTCGCTTTTTTCGCTTGCCCCCTCCACCGGACCGAGCGGTGCGTCATGCACCGCATCGTTCGCGTCTCCGATCGCCCTCGCCGCATCCCGCGTCGTGTCGGCCATCGTGAGTCCGGATCAGGGTTCGGTGCGAACCAGGGAGTGCATCCCCGCGAACGCGTCTGGCTCGACGCCAGCCGCGCGTCACGTCGATCGGCCCACGGGCCCGATCGTCCGGCGATGTGGAGATGCTGCGGCGCGAACGATCCGCGGGGTCGTGGCGTCGCCCTTCGTTCACCGCGGCCGTCGCGACCGGCGGCCGCCCGGCATCGTTCACACACACAGACTCACTAGCACACCTGGACAACACATGACGACGACCCTCCACAATCCGACCCTCAAGAACGCTTCCTCTCAGAGCCCGACCTTCCAGCCCCCAACCTTCCAGAGTCTGGGACTCACCGCGCCCGTGCTCGACGCCCTCATGACCGAGGGCTATACGGTGCCCACGCCGATCCAGGCCAAGGCGGTGCCGCACGTGCTCGCCGGCCGCGACCTCTTCGGCTGCGCCCAGACCGGCACCGGCAAGACAGCGGCCTTCGCGCTGCCGCTCATCGAGCGGATGCTCGCCAGCCCGAAGGAGCGCCGACCGCACCGCTGCCGCGTGCTCGTGCTCGCCCCAACCCGCGAGTTGGCCGGCCAGATCCACGAGAGCTTCCGCGCGTATGGCCGCAACGCCCGGCTGACGGCGACGGTCATCTACGGCGGCGTCAGCCAGCATCCGCAGGAAACGGCGATGCGCCGGGGCGTCGACGTGCTCGTCGCCACGCCGGGCCGATTGCTCGACCTCATCGACCAGCGGCTCGTCGACCTCGCGGGCGTCGAGTTCCTCGTGCTCGACGAGGCCGACCGCATGCTCGACATGGGGTTCATCCACGACGTCCGCAGGATCGTCAGGCTCGTGCCCCGGGACCGGCAGACCCTCTTCTTTTCGGCGACGCTGCCCGCCGAGGTGCGGCAGCTGGCCGACGCGATGCTCCGCGATCCGCTCGAGGTGAAGACGACGCCACAGGCTACGCCCGCCGAGACCGTCGAGCAGGCGGTGTTCTTCCTGCCGCAGCGGCAGAAGCGGCACCTGCTCGTGCATCTGCTCTCCACGGAGGGGATGTCGCGGGTGATCGTCTTCACCCGGACGAAGCACGGTGCCGACAAGCTACAGCGCGACCTCGACAAGGCGGGCATCCGCGCCGCGGCCATCCACGGCAACAAGAGCCAGAACCAGCGGGAGAAGGCGCTCGCGGCCTTCAAGTCGCAGCATCCCCCGGTGCTGATCGCCACCGACATCGCTGCCCGCGGCATCGACGTCGACAGCGTCTCGCACGTCGTCAACTTCGAGCTGCCCCACGAGCCCGAGACCTACGTGCACCGCATCGGCCGCACCGGCCGGGCCGGCATGACGGGGAAAGCCGTGTCGCTGTGCGACCACGAGGAGCGGCCGCGGCTGCAGGCGATCGAGCGACTGCTCCGCAAGGCCGTGCCCGTCCGCACCGATCTTCCGGAGTTGCCGGCCGTCGAGGGCGGCCAGTCCCCGCATTCCGTTCGGGGGCGAGGGCAGGGGGGCGGACACGAGTCGAGGCGGGGCGGAGCCTCTCGTCGTGCGACGCATTCGTCACAGCCAGGCTCTTCGCGAGGCAGGTCGTCGCGGGGCGGCGGCCAGCCGCACGGGGCTCGGGGCATGGGGCGTCGGACCACACGCGACTCGGTGGACTCGCTGGCCTCGTCCACACCGACGAACGGCAGCGGGACGACCGCACCGTCCGCGTCGACCCCGGCCTTTCGTCCGCGAAAGAAGCACCGGCGGGCCCTCTGATCGGCCGCTCCGATCCGACCGTTCGGGGCACCGTTTTGTGCCCCCGACGGCATCCACCTGATACGATCTTCTTGGTTCGCTGCGCATGACGGCCTCTGACGGCCGCCGCGCAGCGGCCGGCACGAGGGAGGACCGCATGTCGCTGCGCCGCAAGAATTCCATTCTCTGCAACTGGCTTTGCTTTGCCGCACTGTCGGCCGCGATCACGTTCGGCGACGAGTGGCCGCAGTGGATGGGGCCGCAGCGTGACAACGTCTGGCGCGAGGACGGCATCATCGACTCGTTTCCAGCCGGTGGACCTCCGGTGGTTTGGCGCACGCCCGTCGCGGGCGGCTACGCCGGACCGGCTGTGGCCGGTGGCCGCGTCTTCGTGACCGACTATGTCACCGACGCCGACGTGAAGGTGGCCAATTTCGAGCGGAAGACGTCATCGGGCACCGAGCGTGTGCTCTGCCTCGACGAGGCCACCGGCCGGCAGCTCTGGAAGCACGAATATCCGGTCACCTACACGATCGCCTATCCCGCCGGTCCGCGCTGCACGCCCACCGTCGACGGAGACCGGGTCTACACGCTCGGCTCCGAAGGCAACCTCTGCTGCCTCGCAGCCGCCGACGGCAGGTTGCTGTGGAGTCGTGACCTCAAAGCCGACTACAAGACGAAGGCGGCCCTGTGGGGCTGGGCCGGCCATCCGCTCGTCGACGGCGACCGTCTCGTGTGCGTGGTCGGCACGAACGTGGCCCACGCCGTCGCGTTCGACAAGCTCACAGGCAAGGAGATCTGGCGGGCCGGCACGGCGCCGGAGCAGGGCTACTCGCCGCCGACGATCATCGAGGTGGCCGGGAAGAGGCAACTTGTCTTCATGAAGCCCGACGGGATCTACGCCGTCGAGCCGGCCACCGGCCGCCACCTCTGGGAGTCTCCCTACAACGCCGACAACGGGTCGATCATCATGGCGCCGGTGAAGGTGGGCGACTACCTCTACGTCGGCGGATTCCAGGAAAAGAACCTGCTGCTGAAGCTCGCCGCCGACGGGTCCGGCGTCGAGGTCGTCTGGCGCAACAAGCCGAAACACGGCATCTCCGCCGTCAACGTGCAGCCGTTCGTGGCCGACGGCCATGTCTACGGCTTTCACGAGAAGGGCGACCTGCGGGCGATCGCCATCCCCGGCGGCGACATCGTGTGGAAGGGGGGCGGGCCGCTCGGCGAGAGGCCGCAGGGCTCGGGCACGGCGTTCATCGTCAGGCAGGGGGAGGGCCAGGGCGGCCGCTACTGGATGTTCGCGGAGACTGGCGACCTCGTGATCGCGAAGATGTCTCCGCAGGGCTACGCGGAGCTCGGCCGTGCGCACCTGCTCGAACCGACCAACACCGCCTTCGGCCGCAACGTGGTCTGGTGCGGCCCGGCATATGCAGACCGCTCGATCTTCGTCCGCAACGACAAGGAAATCATCAGGGTGTCGCTGGCCCGCGAGCGTCAGTGACGCCGGCGACGAGGAGCCGCGCCATGCACGCCGCTGCGACATCGTGTCGGACCCGAAGCGGCCGGACGTGGATCGCGACGATCGACGGCATGGTGCTGTCGTCGTACGACAACGGCTTTCTGCACAGCTTCATCTTCCACGTCGTGCTGCTGCTTGTTCTCGCGCTCACCACGCTCGAACCCCGACAGCCGGCCGGTGCGGTGCGACTGGCACTCGCGTTCGATGCAGGTGACGAGCCGGTCGCCCTGCTGGCTCTCGCCGATCCCGTCGAACTCCCTCCCGAACTCGTCCCCGCGCTGGAGGTGGCCGCCGACCTGATCGCCGCCGACGCATGGAACGATCGGCCCCCTGAACTGCAGCCGGCCTTGGACGTCCTCGACGCGGCTGCCGGCGCGGAGATGGCCGGGCTCGACGCGGGCGAGATGCTCGCCGAGGTCGTCGCGCCGACCCGCCTGCAGGGATCCGCGGCGGGGAGCCGCTCCAGCGCCGGACGGGGCCTCGGCGATGGCGCCGGATTCGCCGGGGAACTCGGCCGACGGCTCAAGGCGGCTGGCGCCCATACGGGTGACGTGCAGATCTCCATAGCATGGGACAACTTCAACGACGTCGATCTTCACGTGATGGTCGACGCGGTCGCCCCCTGGCGTGGCACGTCGCTGATCAATTACGGCAATCCCCGCGGTGCCTGCGGCGGCTGGCTCGACGTCGACCAAAACGTCTTCCCGACCACGCCCGCCGCAGTCGAGAACGTGTTCTGGGCGTTGGGCACGGCCCCCTACGGCCGCTACACGATCTACGTCCAACAGTTCCGCAACTGGGGTGGCTCCGATCCGACCAAGGTGCACGTCGCCGTGCTGGTCGACGGCAACGAGAGCCACCACACCGTCTTCGTGCACGCCGGCCGGCGGCCGGTGAGGGTCACGGAGTTCGTCCGGCGTGTCCGGGCCACGGCGAAAACGGCCCCCGCAGGTCTCGTCGGCCCCGGGATCCCTCCCACCGGCTTTTGATGCCCCTCGCCTCCCGCCCGATCCGCATACCGAGGCCCCGCCCATGCCCGCAGCATCGCTCCTCGAGCCGTTCACGCTCGCCGACCTGACCCTGCCCAATCGCGTCCTCATGGCACCGCTGACGCGGTCGCGGTCGGGGCCCGACCGCGTCCCCAACGCGATCATGGCGGAGTACTATGCCCAGCGCAGCTCCGCCGGGTTGATCATCTCGGAAGCGACGACGATCTCCGAGCAGGCCAACGGCTGGCTCGAGTCGCCCGGCATCTACACCGACGCGATGGCCGCCGGCTGGCGGCTCACCACCGAGGCCGTGCACGCCCGCGGCGGCCGGATCTTCCTGCAACTGTGGCACATGGGCCGCGCCTCGCACTCGAGCTTCCACGGCGGCCAGCTGCCCGTGTCGGCATCGGCTGTGGCGATCGCCGGTGACGGGATCCGCACGCCGTTGGGCACGCAGCCCTACGAGGTGCCACGGCCGCTGGAGACCGGCGAGATCCTCGGCGTGGTCGCCGCCTACCGCCGCGCCGCGGCCCGGGCGCGGTCGGCCGGCTTCGACGGGGTCGAGATCCACGCCGCCAACGGCTACTTGCTCGATCAGTTCCTGCAGTCGAAGACGAACCTTCGCACCGACCGCTACGGCGGGAGTGTCGACCGGCGGTGCCGATTTTTGCTCGAGGTCGTCGAGGCCGTGGCGGACGAGTGGCCGATCGGCCGCGTCGGTGTCCGCATCTCACCCAACGGCGTCTTCAACGACATGGGCTCGACCGACTTCCGCGAGCAGTTCACGGCCGTCGCCCGGCAGCTCGACGGCCGAGGCCTCGCCTACCTGCACGTCGTCGACGGCCTCGGTTTCGGGTTCCACAAGCTGGGCGAGCCGATGACGCTCGCCGAGTTTCGCAACGCTTTCAGCGGGTCGCTCGTCGGCAACTGCGGCTACACGCAGGAAACGGCGGCGGCCGCGATCCGCGACGGGCGTGCCGACCTGATCGCCTTCGGCCGGCCCTACATCAGCAATCCCGACCTCGTGGAGCGGTTTGCCAACGGCTGGCCGCTCGCCGCTCCCGCACCGATGTCGACCTGGTACGCGCCCACCGGCGCCACTGGCTACACCGACTTTCCCCCGCATGGCGGCTCGTGAGCCTCAGGCCGCTCAACGGCGGGCGATCCACAGCAGCCACTCGGGCACGGTCACCCGCTGCTTGCCCGCCCGCGCGACGACCGCGGTGCGGTAGGCCTCGAGCCGCTTCTGCTCCGGCGTCGGCGGCTTCGACGACGACCGGGGCGGTCGCGGTCGCGGCGGCACTCCCGATGCGTACGGGTTGGCGGCGTTGAACAGTTCTCCCGCCGTCACGAGCCTGTCGATGTGCCGATCGAGGAGGGCATCCCGCTCGCCGGCGTCGACCGCGGAGTATTCCTCGATGGCGGCATTGTTGATCCGCCCCCATTCGCCCATGAGCGCATTGCGCACCTGCTTGACCTCGCTGCGACTCATCTTGTCCACGTCGCGAAACATTCTGTCGATGGCGGCTTTGGCGTCGCGTCCCACGACCTCCCCGGCCAGGATCCGTCGCTGTGCCGTCAGCGTCTCCTCCACGCGGTCCCGACGCCACCCGCCGAACATCCACCATGCGCCGGCGCCGAAAAGCACCGCCGACAGGCAGCACACGATGAGTGTTCTCCGGTTGCGCACGTGATCGTCACCCCGGGAAGGCCATGAGCCGCGTCACGAGCCGGTGTCCCCACCGTCGGCCGGATCGGTCGGATCGTAGCCGTCGCCGACGGTGCAGTACCACCGGAGCACGGACCGGTCGGTGGTGTTGTCGATCGGCTCCACGTGCCCGTCGAGAAACACGAAGTTCGTGACGCCGGTGTGCATGCTGCCATACTTGCGGTTGCTGAGGTCGTCGGGCCCGTCGGCGAGGCCCCGAAAGGTGTCGCGGAAGAGCGTCTGCGGCGTGTCGGCCGCGAAGAACGCGGTGTCCCCCTGGTCGCGCTGGACCAGGTCGGGAGACGAGGAGTTGGTCCTGCGGGGAATGTGCCGCTCGCCCGCGGCGAACGTCTTGCTCAGGCCGTCGGTGACCTGACGGGGCTGAACCTTCGAGAACGTGTGGATCGGCCCCCCTTGCTTCGGGTCGAACGTGGTGCCGGACGCGACGTAGTAATTGAAGTAGCTGCCGGCGTTCGCGGCAAAATCGCCCCCCGCGGCGACACCCTTCACGACCGGCGGCTGGTCGTTGTCGTCGAAGTTCCGGTCGGACGTGGGCGGCCGTCGGCTGGGACAGAAGTAGGTCGGCACGGCCGTCCGCATGGCGACGCTGTTCTTCGTGTCGTCCACCCGGGCGGTCTTGTCGTAGGCGTCGTACAGCTCCTGATATTCCATGTAGGGCAGGATGCGAAACGACCAGGCGATGCCGAACTGATCGCGCGAATTGCGGCCCGATGGGTATTCCTTGCGGGCCTGCTCGTAGTTGACCACGGCCAGTCCCACTTGCTTGAGTTTGTTGGTGCACTCCATCCGACGGCCAGCCTCGCGGGCCGACTGCACGGCCGGCAGCATCAGCCCGACGAGTGCGCCGATGATGGCGATCACCACGAGCAGTTCGACGAGCGTGAAGCCCCGTGCCGCGGGAAAGCCGCGAAGACGACCCGTGCCAGGTTCCGCCATGGCATCGCCTCGTGAAGGTGGGATTGGACGAGGGGGGACGCTCGGCTCGTGCGCCGAACGCCCTACATGCTCGTTAGAGTCTGCTCGGCTGAACGATACAGGTCAAGTTTTTCGTCGAGTGTGCCGGCAGGACCGCGGCCGTGGCCCGATTCGGCGTGACGCCTTGCCGAGGCCGGAACGCCGCTCGCACCCAGCGGAGCGGGCTTCAACGAATGCAGTAGATGGCCTGCGACGAGCGGATGAGCAGAGCGTCGTCGGTGACCGCCGGCGTGGCCCAGAAGACCTCGTCGGCCGCCTCGAGCGGACACTCGGCGAGCACCTTGAACTCCGGCCCCGTGGCCAGCACGATCGTCTTTCCCTTCTCATTGACGACGTAGATCCGGTCGCCCACCACGATCGGGCAGCCCGCCGCCATGGTGCCGTCGGGCATCCGCTTGCGATACTTCTCGGCGCCTGTCCGCTTGTCGTAGCAGACCGCCTTGTCGCCGAAGAAATAGAGCAGGTCGCCCACCACGACCGGCGACGGCATCCCGGCGCCGCTCTTCGTCTTCGACCAGAGCACGGCCGGCGTCGCCATCGTGCCCTTGGGCAGCGTCAGGTCGCCGAGGTGTCCCGCGGCGATCGCGGCGATCGGCGCCTTGCTCCCCGGGCTCGACGTGCCGAAGTAGACACCGTCGGCATCGGCCACCACCGAGCAGGCGAACGACGTGTCGAGGCCGCCGAGCCGCCACCGCTCCTTGCCCGTGTCGAGGGCGTAGGCGATCACGGAGCCCTGTCCGGCGGTCACCACCTCGGGGACGCCGGCGTTGTTCCAGATGAGGGGCGTGCTCCACGACGTGCCCTTCTCGCGATCGGCCATCCAGAGATCGGCGCCGTCGGCCGCCGCCAGGCAGTGCAGCCGGCCGATCTCCTCGTTGTAGAACTGCACGAAGAGCCGGTCGCCGGCGGGATCCCGATGCAGCACCAGCGACGACCCGGTGCCGAACTGGCTTTGGATCGGCTGGGGACCGAAGCTCCGCCGCCACTTCTCGTTCCCGTCACGGTCGACGGCCACGAGCGTTCCGGTGCTGCCGAAGAAGGCGTAGACGGTGTCGGCGGACGCGCACGGGGTCTCCGTGGCGTAGCTGTTGGAGGCGTGCTTGCCGAACTTCGGCACCGCCTCGACGACCGTCTTCGACCAGAGCATCGTGCCGTCGGCCGGATCGAGGCAGACGAGCCGCCACTGGATCGGCGTCTTCGGAGCCGAGCCCATGCCCCAGGTGGAGAACGACATCACGCCGCCCATGCCGCTGGGCTTGTCGGCGCCGGGCCCGACGGCCGTGGTGAGGAAGACGCGACCGCCCGCGACGATGGGCTGCGACCAGCCGGCCCCCGGGATCGCCGTCCGCCACGCCAGCCGCGACCTGCCCGCCCACTGGGTCGGCAGGTTGGCGAAGTCGGCCCGCCCCAGGGCGGCACCCCCGCGAAACTGCGGCCAGTCCTCGGCAAAGAGGCGGCCGCCGCCCGTGCTGCCGACCGCTGCGGCGAGCCAAACCGCCGCGCCCCACGCCGTGCCTCGCAGGCCCCATCCGATCGAGAAACGTCGTGGCCTCATGAAACTCCCCTCCAATTCGCCTCCGCGGTCGGGATGGCCCGGGCAGGTCGCGGACCGAGAACATTCTAGCGCAGCCGCTGGGAATGGATGCACGCCGCCATCTCGCCAGGAGGAAAACCCCCGCCTGTACACTCGAAGTATTACAGGCGACGCATGCATTCCTCACGTCCATCCCACGCGCTCCCGGACGACCTCCCCGTGGCCGCTGTCCTCGGTGACGTCGTTACCGCGGCCCGAGGCGGCGCCGTCGTGGTCACCGCTCCCCCCGGCTCGGGCAAGACGATGCTCGTGCCGGCGGCCCTGCTCGACGACCTGCCCGCCCCGGGTCGCGTCGTGCTCCTGCAGCCGAGACGGCTCGCGGCGCGGGCCGTGGCCCAGCAGATCGCCAGGCTGCGCGACGTGCCGCTCGGCGGCGAGGTTGGCTACCAAGTGCGCTTCGACGCCCGCGTCGGCCGCGACACGCGGCTGGTCGTCGAGACCACGGGCATCATGCTGCGGCGGCTGCTCGACGACATCGCGCTCGAGGGGATCGGCGGCGTCGTGCTCGACGAGTTTCACGAGCGGTCCCTGGAGATGGACCTCGTGCTCGGCCTGCTCGTCCGCGTGCGGCAGACGCTCCGGCCCGACCTGCGGATCGTCGTCATGAGCGCGACGCTGGCGGCCGAGCCGGTCGCCCGGCTGCTCGGTGGCGGCATTTCCTGCCCCGTCGTGTCGACGAAGGGCCGGCTCTTTCCGGTCGACGTGCGGCATGCGCCACGCGGCGAACGGCGTGACCTCGTCGACCTGGTGGCGGCCACGGTGCCCGAGGCGGTGCGGGCAACCGACGGCCATGTCCTCGTCTTCCTGCCGGGCGTCGGCGAGATCATGCGGTGCCAGCAGGAGCTCGCGGCGGCCGCCGAACGGCAGGGGCACGCTGTCCTGACGCTCTTCGGCGACCTGCCGGCCGACCAGCAGGACCGGGTGCTGGCCGACGTGGGCCGTCGCAAGATCGTGCTTTCGACGAACGTGGCCGAGACGTCGCTGACGATCCCTGGCGTCACCGCCGTCGTCGACTCGGGGCTCATGCGGCAGCTGCGGGTGTCGCCGGCCACGGGCCTGCCCCGGCTGGAGTTGGTGCCGATCTCGCAGGCTTCGGCAGAACAGCGGGCGGGCCGGGCCGGCCGCACCGGGCCCGGGATCTGCTGGCGGCTCTGGGACGAGGCCTCGCACCATCACCGTCCCACCGCCGACGCGCCCGAGGCGGTTCGCGGCGATCTGTCGGGGCCCCTTTTACACCTCTTGGCCGCGGGCGAACACCGCGACTTCCCCTGGCTCGACGAGCCTCCCGCCGAGAGCCTCGCCAACGCCCGCAGCCTGCTCGAGCAGCTCGGGGCGATCGATCGCGGCGACACGCCGGCCGAGGACAGCGTCACGCCCCTGGGCCGGGAGCTCGCACGGTTGCCGGCCCAGCCGCGGCTCGCGCGGCTGCTCTTGGCCGGCGCCCGGCACGGCGTGCTTCGTGAGACGTCGCTGGCCGCGGCCCTGCTCTCGGAGCGGGATCCGTTTCGGGCGGCCGCGCACGGACGCAGCGGGCCTCGCGACCGCGTCACCGTGCGGATCCGCTCCGACGTGGCCGACCGGGTCGTGGCGCTCCAGGCCTTCCATGCGGGCCTGCCGCCGGGCCGAGCCGACCTGGAGCTGCACCCGATCGGAGCCCAGAACGTGCTTCGCGCCGCGGAACAGCTCTACCGGCTCGTCGACGTGCCGCTCGCCCCGCGGGCCGACGACCCTGAGACGGCGCTGCGGCAGGCGCTCCTCGAGGCGTTTCCCGACCGCGTCGCGCGGCTGCGACCGGGCTCGCAGGATCGGGGCACGATGGTCGGTGGGCGGGGTGTGCGGCTCGACGGCGGCTCGCGGGTCCGTCACGAGCCGTTCTTCCTGGCGATCGACATCAACGACGACGGCGGCGAGGCCAGCGTGCGGCAGGCCTCGGCCGTCGAGCCCGACTGGCTCACCGCCGGGGAACTGGCGGCCGCCAACCTGCGGCGGGTCGAGGAGCTGCTCTTCTCGCCGGCTCGGCGTCAGGTCGAGGCGCGGCTGCGGACCTGCTGGAACGACCTCGTCATCGACGAGACGCCGATCGCCATCCGCGACCCGGCGGCGGCCGCCGCCGTGCTCGCCCGTGAGGCACTGCCGAACCTCGCGCGGCTCCTGCCCGCCCCCGACACGGCCGCCGGCAGCTTTCTGGCCCGGGCCCGCTGGCTCGCGGCCGCCATGCCCGACCTCCGCCTGCCAGCACTTGCCGACGCCGACCTCGCCCGGGAGCTGCCCTCCCTCTGCACCGGACTCCGCTCGCTCGACGACATCGCCACGGCCGACTGGCTCTCGCGGCTGCACGCGGTCGTGGGCCACGACCGCGTCGCGGAGCTGGAACGATTGGCCCCGGCCCAGATCGAGCTGCCGAACGGCAAGCGCTACCGGCTGACCTACGAGCCGGGCGGCCCGCCGATCCTGGCGGTGCGGATCCAGGAGCTCTTCGGCGTGCGCGAGACCCCACGAATCGCGGGCGGCCGGCTGCCCGTGCTCCTGCACCTGCTCGGGCCCAACCATCGGCCGCAGCAGGTGACGAGCGACCTGGCCAGTTTCTGGAAGACGACCTACGCCGACGTCCGCAAGGAGCTGCGGCGTCGCTACCCCAAACACTCCTGGCCCGATGATCCGCTCGCTGGGCCGGCGTCGAAGCAGAGGCATTGACCGGTACCGTCGGGATGTCGGCAGCGAGGGGCGCGATCCAGTTGTAGCGTGCATGCCCGAGATGCCGCAGCCTCCGCCAATGCCGCCTGTGTCTGCTGTAGGGCGGCCATCTGCACGGCTCAAAAATCGTCGCGACGGATGACGATGCCCCCAGAGTCCGACCGCACACCCCGTGGGTGCAACGCCCGCGCGCGATCGGATCCCTTCGTGCCCCTGTTTGTCCTCCCCTCTCTTCCCCCCCTTGCAGGAGTTTTCTCCATGCGTCGCGCCATGCTCGTTCTCGCCGTCGTCACCAGCTTCTTCGTCGCCGCCTCGGCCCGTGCCGAGCAGATGCGTGCCCCCAATGGCCAGGCCGCCGCGACCCGCAACGGTCCGGTCGCCAAGCTGATCGAGCTCGAGCGCCGCAAGAACGAGTGGCTCCGCCAGCGGCTCGGCCGATAGTCGGCCCCGCACACGGGACGCGGCGGGGCGTCCCGTCAGCCCTGGCGGCCGAGCGCCGCCAGAATGTTCTCAACGAGCAATTCAGGAGGAGAGGCCACGTCGATCGTGACGGGCCTCTCCTCCGCCGTTGGTCGCTCGAGCGCCGCGCACTGGCTCGCCAGCAGCGAGGCCGGCATGTAGTGGCCGACCCTTCGTTCGAGCCGCGCGCGGATCAGCTGCTCCGGGCCGTCGAGGAATACGAGCCGCACGCCGGGCCGTCCTGCGCCCAGCCGGTCGCGGTAGCTCCGCTTGAGCGCCGAGCAGGCCAGCACGAGGCCGCGTCCGTCGCGTCGGGCGTCGTCGATCAGGGCCGACAGACGGTCGAGCCACGGCCCGCGGGCCGCGTCGTCGAGCGGCACGCCGCTCCGCATCCGCTCGACGTTCTCGGGCGTATGGAAGTGATCGGCATCGCGAAACGGCACGCCGAGCCGGGCCGCGAGGAGCTCACCGACGGCGGTCTTCCCGCAACCACAAACCCCCATGACGACGACGACGGGCAGGGGGGGGGAGGGCGTGGCTGGAGGTGTGGCAGCACTCATGCAGTGGATCGCCGCGGGTGAGCCGTGGATGATACTGGTTCGGCGCGCCGCCGTGACTCGGCCGATTCCCCAGGACCGCTCCCAACATGACCCCCGCAGCCCGAGAGTGGCTCGACAGCCTGCGGGAGTTTGCCGGCTCGGCAGCATCGGCCGCTGACGAGCCGGCTGCGGGTGATCCAGAGTCCGCCGCCGTCCGTGCCGCCGAGCGGGCGGTGCTGGCGGCCGCCCTCGTCTCCTGGATCGACACGGAGCTGCCCGGTCTTCTGGCCGAGCGTGCGGTGCCGGGAGGCGATCCCGAACCCGCGCTCGTGCTCACGACGACGGCAGCGGGCTGCGCCGCGGCGGCCGAGGTGCTCGGCCGCGACGACCCGCTCATGCGGCAGTGGCGGGAGCGGTTCGCCTGCGTCACGGAAAAGATGTATCGGCTCTGGTGCATCCGGCATCCCGATCCCGACCACCGGCTGCACGTGAACCACTGGAGCTGGATCAAGACCCGCGTGCCGCCCCAGCGGGAGGCGGCCTTCGCCAGGTTTCCTCTGGGCCCCGGCGAGTCGTACTGGCTCCACCGCACCGGTACGACCGGCGCCGGCCGCGAACGGCGGTTCTGCCACCTGTGGAAGTGGAACGGCCGCACCGCGGCGCTCGTCAAGCCGTTCATCGACGAGACGGTGGCGGGCCTATGACCGCGTGCCGCGACGTCGGCGGCCGCGTCGTTCCGCAGATCACGCTCCACGGCCGAGGAAGTGCTCGAGAAAGCGGAATGCCTGCTCGTTCGATTCGGCGGAGGGGGCATGCTCGGGCCTGTTGGTCATGGCCACGCGATGCTCACGGCCGAGCAGCCGGTTGACTTCCACGGCGTGCCGCAGGGCGGCCCACCGCGCCGGGCCGTCCTCCGAGCCACCGGAGACGAGAAAGGGCCGCGGTGCCATGAGCGCGTGCAGCTCGTGCAGGTCATGGCCCGCCTCGACCAACCGCTTGTAGCTGCCGGTCCGCGGGCTCTCGGCCGACACGAGCCCGCGAGGCCGTGTCACGTCGGGATCGAGGCCGAGGTACCAGGGTTCTTGGTAGTTCACGGCGGGACGCGACTCGTCGAACACGACGCCGCAGTCCGACCAGACTCCGCAGGCGAAAGGCTCGTGCAGGCACGACGCGAACATGGCCCACTTGCCGCCGTAGGAGTGGCCCATCACCCCGATCCGGCGCGGATCGACCTCGGGCCGCCGTGCGAGCACGGTGTGGCAGGTGGCGGCGATGCTCGCCAGGTAGCTCAGCGGCTGGCAGCGGGCTCCGTCGAGCTTGGGATGGTAGGCGTCGTCGCCCGGCGAGCCGATCGACAGCGTGACGAAGCCCCGCCTCGCCAGCTGCAGGCCGAAGTCGGTCTCGCTGCCGCGCCTGCCGGTCGTGAGGATCCGCTGGGCCTGTCCCGTGAGCGGCCGCGGCCCGTCGTAGGCCACGCTGACTTCCGGCGCGTAATAGGGCACGAACACCGCGGGCAGCGACGTTCCCCGCGGCACGAGCAGATAGCCGTGCTGCATCGCGCCCGGCGCCACCTCCACCTCGATGAAGTGCTCGACGACGCCCTCGCCCCGGTCGCGGGTCTCTCCCAGGACCGTCCGCGGCCGCTGGAGCGGTTCGGGCCACGGCCCCATCTCCGCGTGCCACTGACGCAGGATCTCGGCCCGCCGGCCCCGCCACTCGGCCGCCGTGGCGACCCGACTGCCATCCGCACTGACGAGCGGCGAACGGTAGGCGTCGGCTCCGCCGCCTCCATCGACCGACGGCTCGAACCAGGAGCTCATCGACTCGGGCACCGCATCGGCCGTCGATGATGCGATGGTGCCAGTCGCCTCGTCGCCGAGAACTCGCCCAACGCCGCCCGCGATCACCGTCATCCGCGCCGCGGCGAGGAATGCCCGCCGACTCGTAGCTCCCGACACCGTTCCCACACCGCCCGCCGCTCGGTTCATGGCTCGCCTCCCGCGCCATAGGCTACCGCGCCCCGGCCATCCCTGGCAGGACGCCTCGGCCGACATCACGGTAAGCTCCCACACCGGTCGACACCGCACGACGGATCGAGCCCGGCTTCACGCCGCACCTCCGGAGGCGACCTCATGCCCGACTACCACCTGCACTTCGTTTTTTCCGGCACCACCTTCACCACGCTCGGCACCGGCAAGCATGTGCTCCTGCCGCCGTACTGCGTGCTCGAGCCGATGGAGGCCACCAACGGGATCCTCGCCGCCGGCCTGAACACGGCGATCCTCTTCGCGATCATCTCTAGCGTCGCCCGGCGGCGCTCCGACTACGACGATTTCTTCCGCTGACGCGCCGCTCGGCGACGCACGCTCCGGCCGCGGCCCCCCGGATCGAGGCATCGGAATTGCGAATTCGCCGACAGCGGTGTACTTTTCGCCCAGTCTCGTCCCCAGCCCCGGAGCCCCGATGACACCCCGCATCCTGCTGACGACCACCTCCTTCCAGGACACTCCCGGCGACCACCACCGAATGCTCGCCGACACCGGCTGGGAGGTGATCACCGCCCGCGGGCCGCTCTCCGAGGCCGACACGTTGGCGCTCGTCGGCGAGGTCGACGGCTACATCTGCGGCGACGACGCCATCACGCGGAGGGTGCTGGAGAAGGCCAGGCCGCGGCTGAAAGTGCTGAGCAAGTACGGCATCGGCGTCGACAAGATCGACGTGAAGAGCTGTACGGAGTTCGGCATCCCACTCCTGTTCACGCCCGGGGTCAACCACACCACCGTGGCGGAGCACGCCTTCCTGCTGCTCCTCGCCCTCGAGAAGAATTTTCTTGCGCAGGTCGACTCCACCCGCGGCGGCGGCTGGAAGCGGCAGACCGGCCAC
>Ga0075471_10000766_pt1 | contig 19987 bp, 30 predicted proteins | sample DEB19_08_DNA_2_FD_74787 | JGI IMG/M metagenome (GOLD analysis project Ga0075471, IMG submission 74787) | Aqueous microbial communities from the Delaware River and Bay under freshwater to marine salinity gradient to study organic matter... | ecosystem: Environmental > Aquatic > Marine > Coastal ... | reverse complement strand
ACGCGCGGCCCTGACTGTGGAGACGGGCAACTGTAACCTGACCGTCGAAATCGGCGGGCCAGACCAGGTTTCCTATGGCGCACTGATGCGGGAATACGCCCGTCAACGCGGGCTGCGGCGGCTGATGATTCCCGTGCCGCTACTGACGCCGCGGCTGTCGAGTTTGTGGTTGGGCTTGGTGACGCCGTTGTATGCCCGCGTGGGCCGCAAGCTGGTGGACAGCCTCCGTCACCCAACGGTGGTGCGTGACGATTCGGCGCAGCGCCTGTTCCGCATCCGGCCGGTCGGCGTGGGCGAAGCGATCGCGTTGGCCTTGCGGAACGAAGACTCCAGCTTCGCGCAAACCCGCTGGTCGGATGCCACGTCCGCTGCCGCGAATACGCCCTGCCAGTGGGGCGGCACACGATTGGGAAACCGTCTCATGGATTCGCGCTCTACGCGGGTTGCGGCGTCACCGGCCGAAGTGTTTGCGGTCGTCGAACGCATCGGTGGTGCAGCGGGCTGGCATTATGCGAACTGGCTTTGGGCTGTGCGTGGCTGGCTGGACTTGCTCTTAGGCGGGGTGGGCATGCGTCGGGGTCGCCGTGACCCGGAGCGGTTGCGGGTGGGCGACACGCTGGATTGCTGGCGTGTCGAATCCATTCAGCCGGGCCAGCGGCTACGGCTGGCGGCCGAGATGAAACTGCCGGGGCGGGCGTGGCTGGAATTCGAGGTGCAACCGGAGGGAACCGGGGCGCGGCTGTGCCAGAGGGCGACGTTCGATCCGCTGGGATTGTGGGGGCTGGCGTATTGGTATGGCGTGTGGCCGCTGCATCAGCTTGTATTTGCCGGAATGCTGCGCGGCTTGGCACGAGGCGCTGAGAGAAAGAGTTGAAGGGCCGCCATGACCAGCGACAACACACGCAGCCGCCGGCTGCTCCCGCTGGCTGGCGGGATGTTGCCCTGCTTCAAGGCGGCGCGGTGGGCGAGTGGTCCATGCCCGGTGAATGGCATCCATCGCTGAAGAAGCCGTCGTGGAATATGCCGGGGTGGATTTTCGGTCCGGTCTGGACGGCGCTCCACACGATGATGGCGGTAGCCGCATGGCTGGTTTGGCGGCGGTGTTAAACTTTACGCTGTGGCAACTGAATCCCTGAACTGCGGCAAGGCAAATGACTTCGACCCTAACCCAATTCACGCGAGGCTTTCCCGCACTCGCACTAACCTCCCTGGCCATCACCATGAACGCTGATACGGCGACCAACAAAACTTTGTTCAACTTTGAGACCGCCACCCATTCGCCCGCTTGGGACGTAGTCACCGACGGCGTGATGGGCGGGGTTTCCGCCAGTCAGTTTCAGGTGCTGACCAACGGTGGCGCTGTTTTCAGCGGCACCGTGCGGCTGGAGAATAACGGCGGCTTTGCTTCCGTACGCTCCACGCCCGTGCGCGAGAATCTGGCAGGCCTTACCGCTTTTGTCCTGCGGGTGCGCGGGGATGGACGCCGCTACAAATTCAGCGCGCGCACCGGGGTAGGTTTCGACTCTCCGCTTTACCAATGCAGTTTCACCACGAAACAAGGCGAGTGGGAGGAGCATCGGCTGGCGTTCAGCGATTTTGTGCCCACTTTCCGAGGGCGAGTGCTGACCGACGTGCCGCCGCTGGATCCCGCGGGGGTCAACTCGGTTGGCTTTCTCATCTCGGACAAACAAGCCGGACCGTTTCGGCTGGAAATTGGCTGGATCAAAGCCGCACGCTAAAAGCTCATGCACCACACACACCGAAGGCCCGCTTGGCAAGGAGCCCGCCATCGGGCTGTTTTGCCGGAACTTGGGTGGCAAACGGTGTCGGCGCTGGAGGGAACCTTCGGCATGACCGGCATGTTGCCGCGCCAGAGACGAAGGGTGATGTGCTGTTGGTGTGCCGCTTGCAAGGGCCGTTAGAATGATCGCCCACCAAGTATTGCTCGCGATGCGCTTGTCGACCAGCGGGCAATTCACCGCCGCCGGTTTTGCTTACAAGCTGCCTTCGGATTCCGCCTTGCGGCGGATATGCCACTGCTGTCCGGCTAGCACCTCACCTTGCCGGGTGTGCATCGGACTTCAGCCAACTGATCAGTCCGCCCTGCCGGGCCGACAAGCAAAAAAGCCCGCTCTTGCGAGCGGGCTTTTGAATTTCTAGAAGCGCTTACTTCTTTTCGCCTTCAGCAGCCGGGGGTTCAGCCGGCGCAGTTTCGGCGGCGGGTGTTTCGACCCATTCCAAGATCGCCATCTTGGCCACATCGCCACGGCGTTCGCCGAGTTTAACGATGCGGGTGTAGCCCCCCTTGCGGTCCTTGAACACCGGCGCAATCTGGTCGAACAGGATATGAACCACGTCCTCGTTCTTGCGCCACTTCTTGCGCTCTTCCTTGGTCTGGTCCAGTGAGCGGCCTTGGTAGCGGAGTCGCGCAGCAGCGAGACGGCGGGCGTGCAGGGTGCCCTGCTTACCGAGAGTCACCATTTTTTCCGCCACAGAACGGGCGGCCTTCGCCTTGGCCAGCGTGGTAGTCACCCGCTTGTGCTTGATCAAGCTCGACACGAGGTTGACCAGCATCGCGTTGCGGTGCTCGCTCGTGCGGCCCAACTTGGCGGTGCGTTTAAGATGTCGCATAAATCATCAATCCTTCCTCAACTTCAACTCAGGCGGCCTTTTCTTCCTTCGGGCCATCCACGAGGTCATTCTCGAAAGTCATGCCCAAGGAGAGGCCCAGAGCCTGCAGCTTGTCCTTGATCTCGTTGAGCGACTTCTTGCCGAAGTTACGATACTTCAGCATCTCCTGCTCGCTCTTCATCGCGAGCTGGCCGACGGTCGTGATGTTCGCGTTGTTCAAGCAGTTCGCAGCGCGAACGCTCAACTCGATCTCATTCACGCTCATTGCGAGCAACTTCTTCAGCTTGGCTTTGTCGTCGTCCTGACGGTCAGCCACTTCTTCAAACTCAACGGCGTTCTTGTCGTAGCCAACAAACACGTCCAGATGATGGTGGAGAATGGCCGAAGCCTGGGTCAAAGCATCATCGGGCGTGAGGCGGCCATCGGTCCACACTTCAACAACCAGACGGTCGTAGTCGGTGCGTTGACCAACGCGGGCGGCTTCGACGCCGTAACGGACGCGTGTCACCGGGGAGAAAATGGAGTCAATCGCGATCACGCCAATGGCCTGACCGACCTTCTTGTTTTCATCGCCAGGGCAGAAACCACGGCCAACCTTGATCTCCAGCTCCATCTCGAACTTCTTCTTCTTGTCGAGCGTGCAGATCAACTGGTCGGGGTTGACCAGCTCGATGTTCTGGTTGAGCTGAATGTCGCCGGCGGTCACCACGCCGTCCTTGTTGACGGAGAGCAACAGGGTTTGCGGCTCGCGGGAGGCGCACTTGAACTTGATCTTCTTCAAGTTCAGCACGATTTCCGTGACGTCTTCAACGACGCCTTCGATCACGGCGAACTCATGCATCGCGCCGTCAATCTTGACAGAGGTGATGGCGGCACCTTCCAACGAGCTGAGGAGGACGCGGCGGAGGGAGTTGCCGATGGTGTGACCGAAACCGGTTTCAAACGGCTCGGCAAAAAACTTGGCGTATGTCTCTGTGGCCGACTCGTCGTCTTTGACGAGACGCTTGGGCATTTCAAAACGACCTAAACGAACTGGCATGGTTTCCTTTCAACAATTTTAATCTGACCGCGGCGCGGTTATTCCCAAGCCGCATCCGAAGTCCGTGTAATTGTTTTGGAGTGACGGGCTGTTGCAGCACTGGAGGATTGTGTCGCTCCATCTCTCCAACACTCCACCACTCCGGTTTGGTTTGCTAACGGGAATAAAATTCAACGACTGCTTGCTCGTTGGCAATCGGCTGGATCTCCTCGCGAGTGGGGACGCGCATGACCACGCCCTTGAATTCATCCTTGCTCAACGCCAACCAGTCCGGAACCGCACGGCTGGTAGAGCTTTCGAGATTCTTCGTCGCCATCTGGCGGGAAACGTTGGTGTTCTTGACCGTGATGACATCGTTCACACGCAGCGCATACGAAGGAATGTTCACCTTGCTGCCGTTCACGTGCACATGACCATGGCCAACCATTTGGCGGGCAGCGGCACGGGTCGAAGCAAAGCCGAGTTGGTAGACAACGTTGTCGAGACGCGTTTCGAGAATCTGCAACATCTGTTCACCGGTAACACCACGGCGGCGAATGGCCTTCTCATACACACCGCGGAATTGGCGCTCGAGCAGACCGTAGTAATACTTGAGCTTTTGCTTCTCGATCAGGCCCTGACCATATTCCGTGGTCTTGCGACGGGACTTTGGGCCATGAACACCCGGCGGGTAAGCGCGGCGTTCAAGATACTTGGACGCCCCGAAAATCGGGATGCCGAAACGGCGGCTGATGCGAACGCGAGGACCAGTGTAACGAGCCATAACAATCTTCTAAAAAGTTTCCTGCAAAAACAAACTACACGCGGCGCTTTTTGCGCGGACGGCAACCATTGTGAGGCACCGGGGTGATATCCTTGATGATGGTGACTTCAAGGCCAATAGCCTGCAAAGCCCGGATGGCCGATTCGCGGCCGGAGCCAGGTCCTTTGACGCGGACTTCGACTTCACGCATGCCGTGGGACATGGCCTGACGAGCGGCGTCTTGGGCCACCTGCTGGGCCGCATAGGCCGTGCTTTTGCGTGAGCCTTTGAAACCAACGCGGCCTGCGCTGGACCAGCCGATGATGTTGCCCTGCATGTCAGTGATATTGACCTGCGTGTTGTTGAACGTCGCGTGAATGTTCGCCACGCCAGAGGTGATGTTCTTGGCGCCCTTGGCCTTGACGATCTTCTTTGCGTTGGGGTCTTCACCCAGCAACTCAGCAGCGGTGGGTGCGGCGGCGATTGCGGGCGCTTCGGGAACGGCATCAGCTGCAGGCGCAGCAGCAGCCTTTTCCTTCTTGGCCTTGGGAGCCTTGGCGGACTTTTCAGCCGCAGGTGCGGCCGCCTGCTCGGGAGCGGGCTTGTTGGATTTCGTCTCGTCGGACATAGAAATAAATTAGTGGATGCCGGTCTTGGCGTTGGGATTGCGTTGCACACCAACCGTGCGACGCGGTCCCTTGCGGGTGCGTGCGTTGGTCTGGGTGCGTTGGCCGCGCACAGGCAGTCCGCGCAAGTGGCGAACGCCACGATAGCACTTGATGGCCTGCATGCGCTTCAGGTTGAGACCAATCTCGCGGCGAAGGTCACCTTCGATAACATACTTACCTTCCTGAATCGCATGAACGATCTGCGAAAGTTGGGCTTCCGTCAGGTCCTTTGCGCGAATGCTGGGGTCGATGTTGGCCGCAGCCAAAATCTCCTTCGCGTTGGAGGGACCGATGCCGTAAACATAGCGCAGAGCGATATCAATGCGCTTGTTCGGCGGGATTTCTACACCAATGATGCGTGCCATAATCGAATGCTAGCCTTGACGTTGTTTGTGGCGCCGATTGGTGCAAATAACACGAATGACGCCCTTGCGACGCACTACCTTGCAGTGCTCACAAAGTTTTTTTACTGACGCGCGGACCTTCATAAATTCAAAGTTTTTCTGTTAATATCCGGCCCTCCGACAAATCGTAGGGCGACAATTTCATCCACAACCGCTTTCCCTCAACCAACTCCGGCGGTGTTTCCCGCCGACCAGCCACAAATCCAAAAACATGATGGCCATTTGCCAGCCGAACCCGGCAGGTTCTGGGCGAAATGACCTCAACTATCACGCCTTCAACCGTAAAGGCGTCTTCTCGAGACATGTCAAGATCTCCGGCTCTGACTCAGTGATCAAAACCGTATGCTCAAAATGGGCCGAGAGTGAACCATCTTGCGTCACCACTGTCCAGCCATCATTGAGTATTTTCACGCCGCACTGACCAGCGTTCACCATCGGCTCAATCGCGATGGTCATGCCCGGACGCAGCCTCGGGGAAGATTTGCCTTCCACGAAGTTGGGAACCTGCGGCTCCTCATGCATCGTCCGACCAACCCCATGCCCCACAAACTCCCGAACCACGCTAAACCCATGATTTTCAACATAGGTCTGCACCGCCCGGGAGATGTCCACCACCCGATTCCCAGGAACTGCCTGCGCAATCCCTTCGTAAAGTGACTGTTCCGTGACATCCATCAGGCGTTGGGCATCCAAGCTGCAACCACCGACGGCCACGGTCCGGGCATTGTCGCCAATGAACCCGTTGTGAATCACTCCGACATCCAGACTGACAATGTCGCCAAACTTCAATTCCTTCGGCCCGGCCAGCCCATGCACTACCTGGTCATTGACCGAGATGCAGATATGGCACGGATACTTCCGATACCCTAAAAACGCACTTTTTGACCCGCGTTTGCGGATTTGGTCCGCCGCAAACTCATCCACCTGCTTCAGGCTGACACCCGGCCGGATGAATGCGGCCACTTCGGACAACACCGCTGCCGCTACGGCACAGGCCGGACGCATCGCCTCCAAATCCCGCTCCGTTTTAAGGATGATCATGTGCTTTGCAACCGACTGGCGAGCCAATCAGTTGAAACGACCCTTAATCTTGCCCTTCTTCAGGAAACCGTCGTAATGGCGCATCAAGAGGTGTGATTCAATCTGGCGCATGGTGTCCAGCATGACACCCACTGCGATCAACATGGACGTACCACCGAAAAATTGTGCGACCGGATACGGAATGCCCATCTTGGCATACATCAAATCAGGGATAATGGCGATGATGACCAGGAAGACGGCGCCTGCCAGAGTGATTCGAGTCATCGCGTGATGCAGGTAATCGCTGGTCGCCTGACCGGGACGCACGCCTGGAATATATCCACCGTTCTTCTTCAAATCGTCAGAAATCTGGAGCTCGTTGAATTGTGTCGCGACCCAGAAGTAGGAGAAAAACAAAATCATCAACCCGTAAACGATCAGATAAAGCATCGAGCCATGCTGTAAGTTGGCTGCGAGGCTATTGAACAGGTCCTTGAAAAACTTGTTCTCCACCAGCCCGCCCAACAACTGGAAGAACTTCTGCGGGAACATCAGGATGGCAGAGGCAAAGATGATCGGCATCACTCCGGCGTAATTGACCTTCAGCGGCATGAAAGAAGTGCCACCCGCGAACACTTTACGGCCGACAGCACGTTGGGCGTATTGAACCGGAATCTTTCGCTGAGCTTGCGTGACAGCAATGACGGCGGCAATCACCACGACCAAGAAGAAAATCAGGAGCGCCCCCTCTCCGAGCCTGAGCTTGGAGGAAGCCTCGTCCCCAGAAAACATGTCCACCAGAGACTGAGCGGCCTGAGGAAAACGAGCCACGATACCGATCGTGATGATGAGGGAAACGCCATTGCCGATGCCCCGCTCGGTGATCTGCTCACCTAGCCACATCAACAACATCGTGCCGGCCGTCAGAATGACCACTGTGGTGATCCGATAAATCCAAATATTTTCCCACAACACCAGGTCGCCCTGGAAACCGTTGAAGATTTGGGATGGATTCTCCCATCCCAAAGTCATCAGCGTCCCCTGGCCCAAGCAAAGCAATACCGTCAGATAGCGACCATATTGGACAATCTTGGTGCGCCCGCCTTCTTCGCGAGCCAGCTTGCTTAACTTCGGCACGACTGCCGTCATCAACTGAATGATGATCGTTGCGCTGATGTAGGGCATGATACCTAGGGCACCCAGCGCACATTGCTCCAACGCGCCACCGGTGAACATGCTGTACATACCCAGCATGGAACCTTGCTGCGCATTGGCTGCAAAGAAATCGGCCAGCGCCTTACCATCAAGACCGGGTACGCGGACGACCGCTGCCAACCGGCAAATCGCGAGCACGATGATGGTGAAGATGATCCGGGACTTCAGTTCCGGAATCTTCAAGCAATTGCCGAGTGTGTTGCGGATGTTCGCGAACATCGAGAATGATTCCCTACTTATGCCTTGGCGGTCTCAGCCTTCTTGGCGACCACTTCGCACTTGCCACCCTTGGCCTCGATCTTAGCGCGGGCCGAGGCGCTGAACGCGCTCGCGCACACCGTGAGTCTCTTGCTTAATTCGCCATCACCGAGAATCTTTATGCCATCAGACTTGCCGCTGGCCAGACCGGCGGCACGCAACACGGATTCATCCACGCGGGCACCGTCGTCAAAGCTGTTCAACGACTCGATGTTGACCGGGAGATACACCGTCGCGAAACGGGCGTTGTTGAAACCGCGCTTGGGAATACGGCGGATCAACGGCATCTGGCCGCCTTCGAATCCGATGCGGATCGAACTGCCGGAACGGGCCGTCTGGCCCTTACCACCACGACCGGACGTTTTGCCGCGGCCGCTGGATTCACCTTGACCAAGACGCTTGCGGCGGTGCTTGGCGCCCGGACGGGGCTTCAAATCATGGAGTCGCATAACCTATTAAGCTGCTGCCACGGCTTCATCGGCCTTGGCCTTTTTCATTTCAATACCACGGGCCTTGTATATGGCTTCGCGCAAACGAAGGCTTAGGAGCCCGTTCAAGGTGGCCTTCACCACGTTGGCCGCGTTCTTGGAACCAAGAGACTTGCTCAGCACGTCCTTGACACCAGCCGACTCAAGCACGGCGCGAACCGTCTTGCCGGCGATGATGCCCGTTCCAGGAGAAGCCGGACGCAGGAGAATCTTCGCTCCGCCGTAACGGCAATGCACTTCGTGCGGAATGGTCGGGCCATTGAGCGAAACTGCCAGCATGTTGGTGCGGGCCATCTCACCGCCGCGACGAATGGCATCTGCCACTTCGCTGGCCTTGCCCAGCCCCACGCCGACTTTGCCCTTCTTGTCGCCGACGACCACAAGGGCACTGAAATTGAAACGGCGACCGCCCTTGACAACCTTGGCAGAACGATTGATGAAGACAACTTTCTCCACCAATTCTTCGCCGGTCTTTTCGCCGGGCTGGTCATTGCGCGGACGACGACCAAAGCCGCCGCCCTGCCCGCGTCCACCGCGCCCCTGCCCGCGTCCACCACGCTCGCGCTGCTGTTCTGGCGGCGCACTGGCCTCGGGCGCTTCCGCAGCGACATCCGCCGCCGGGGTTACAGGAATATTTTTTTCGTCTGCCACAGTGTTATTCGGTTGAGATTAAAACTTGAGCCCGGCTTCACGAGCTGCATCTGCGAGGGCCTTGACCTTGCCATGATAAGGGTTGCCACCACGGTCAAACACCACGGCGGAGATGCCCTTGGATTTTGCCGCCTCGGCCGCCAGCTTGCCCAGTTCCGTGGCGGTCGCAATGTTCGCGCGGGACTTGGCAACTGCCTTGCCCTTTTCGCGGGTGGAAACGGCGGCAAGGGTGGAGCCCTTCTCGTCGTCCACAAACTGCACGTAGATGTGCGTGTTCGTGAAACAAGCGCTCATGCGCGGACGTTCGGCGGTGCCGTTGATCTTGCTGCGGATCCGCCAGCGGCGGCGCAACTTCAAATTTTGTCGTTTTTGGACTTTCATGCTTCGCGGTCACGGAACAGGCCGTGCACCAGTTAAAAAAAGTTTATTGGACGGTCTTGCCTTCCTTGCGCTCCACGCGCTCATCGGAGTAGCGGACACCCTTGCCCTTGTAAGGCTCCGGTGGGTAGAATCCACGCAACTCGGCAGCAACCTGGCCGACCTTCTGCGCGTCAGGACCTTCGATGGTGAGCTTGGTGTTCTCTTCCACCGTAACTTTGACCTGGTCCGGAATCGAATAATTGATCGGGTGAGAGTAACCCAAATTCATCGTTACGGTCTTGCCTTGAACGGCGGCTTTGAAACCGACGCCCTGGATCTCGAGCTTCTTGACGAAGCCTTCAGAGACACCGGTCACCATGTTCTGGACCAACGCGCGGCTGAGGCCATGCAAAGCCTTCGCCTGCGCGTCATCGCCCTCACGGCTGACGAGCACCTGACCATTGTCCACCTTGACAGTGGTGCGAGCGGGCAATTGCCAGTCGAGCTTGCCTTTCGGCCCTTCGACATGAACTTTCTGGCCCTTCACCTCCACCTTGACTTTGGCGGGGATGGTGATCGGCATTTTACCAATACGTGACATAACTCAAATCCTTACCAAACGTAGCAGAGGATTTCTCCGCCGAGATTCTTTCGTTTCGCTTCGACCCCGCTCATAACACCTTCAGGCGTGGACAACACGGCAACGCCCAGCCCGCCGCGAACTCGCGGGATCTTGGTTGATCCGACATACACCCGGCGACCGGGCGTGCTGATGCGGCGCAATCCTTCGAGCACCGTCTTCTTGCCCAGATACTTCAGATGCAGCCTGATGCTCTTGCGTGACTTTTCAGGAGCGGCGACTTCCACCGCGGAGACATAGCCTTCCTGCTTCAACACGTTGGCAATGCTCTCCTTAATCTTGGAGTGCGGCACTTCCACGGCAGGCTGCTGCGCCCGGCCCGCATTGCGGATCCGTGTCAGCATGTCAGAAATAGGATCGATCATAAGTTTACCAGCTTGCTTTGGTCACACCAGGAATCAAACCGTTTAGCGCCGCTTCGCGGAACGTCAAACGAGACACGCCAAACTTGCGGATGAACGCGTGGCGGCGACCACTGATCGCGCAGCGATTCACCAAGCGCGTTGGGCTTGCATCGCGGGGCAACTTGGCCAGGCCGGCATAGTCTTGTTTCGCCTTCAGCTCGGCACGGAGCGCGGCGTATTTCTTCACCGTCGCCGCCTTGCGCTTGTTGCGCTCAAACCATGATTTCTTCGCCATAACGATTATCTCTCCGAAAAGGGGAACCCCATCAACTTCAGCAACTCACGGGCCTCGTCATCCGTCGGGGCACTGGTCACGATGGTGATGTCCATGCCCTGGTTGCGCTTCACCTTGTCCAGTTCGATCTCCGGAAAGATTGTCTGGTCAGGCACACCAAAAGTATAATTGCCGCGACCGTCAAACTTGCGCGGCGAAAGACCGCGGAAGTCACGAATACGAGGCAGAGTGGCCGCAACGAGGCGATCGAAAAACTCATACATCGCATCCTTGCGGAGCGTCACGCGGCAGCCGATCGGCTGGCCCTGACGGAGCTTGAAGTTCGCGATGCTGTGGCGGGACTTGCTGATCGCCGGCTTGCGACCGGTGATGGCCGCCAAATCCTTGGCGGCGTCGTCCAACGCAGCCTTTTCGAGGTCGGAGCGAACACCCATATTCACAACGATCTTTTCCAGGCGCGGGATTTGGTGGACGTTCCCATACTTCCGGCTCTCTTTGAGAGCAGGAACCACTTCTTCAACGTATTTCTGATGGAGTCTGGCTTTCATTTCGCTTTTGTCCGGTTATTGCCGGAGCGTTAGGCGGCTGCCTTTGTGCCACGCTTCTCCGCGCGGGCGTCAAACTTTGATGACAGCATCACATTGGAGATGTGAATGGTCCCTTCTCGCTCCAAAATGGCGCCGTTGGGATTCTGCTGGGTCTTACGCTGATGCTTCTTGATGAGGTGAACGCCCTCGATGAACACGCGCTGCTGTTTCGGCACAACGGTGATGATCTTGCCGCGCTTGCCCTTGTCGGCTCCAGCAATCACGACCACTTCGTCGCCTTTTTTGACATGCTGCTTTGACATACTCAAACTACCTCCGGCGCGAGCGAGATGATCTTCATGAACTTCTTGTCGCGCAGTTCGCGGGCGATCGGCCCGAAGATACGGGTGCCCTTGGGATTCAATTCTTTGTCGATGATCACGCACGCGTTCGAATCGAAGCGCAGCACGGATCCGTCATTGCGGCGGACGGCTTCGCGGGTACGAACGACTACGGCATCATGAACCTCGCCCTTTTTGACCTGGCCATCGGGGGCGGCTTCCTTGATGTGAACCTTGATCACGTCACCGATACGGGCGTAGCGCTGGTTGCGACCGAGCACGCCAATCGCCCAAGCGACTTTCGCGCCTGTGTTATCGGCCACATCGAGACTGGAACGGACTTGTAACATGGTTCTTTCTTAGGCGACCGGATTCACTTCCGGAGCGCGTTCAACAACTTCAACGAGGCGCCAGCGCTTCAGCTTGGAAATCGGCCGGGTCTCAATGATACGCACGCGGTCGCCGATCTTGGCTTCCTGCTTTTCGTCGTGCGCGTAAAACTTGTTATAGGTCGTGACGACCTTCTTGAACTGCGGATGCGGGTGACGGCGCGTGACGCGCACCACGATGGTGCGGTTCATCTTGTTAGAAATCACCTCACCGGTGCGTTCCTTGCGCTTGCCGCGCTCTTCTGCTAGTTGCACTGCTTTATTCGTGGTCTCGGACATACCTTAGGCTGCCTTCTTGGTTGGCTCGTTGCGGAGCTGGGACAAACGGGTCTCAACTCGGGCGATGTCCCGGCGCAACTGGCGCAGGCGGGCCGGCTTCTCCAACTGCGCGCTCGCTTGCTGCAGGCGCAAGTTGAACAACTCCTGGCGCAGGTCGCGGCTCTTGGCCGACAACTCCGCCGCCGTTGAATCTTTGATTTCTGGAAATTTCATTTCGGCTCAGGTTAGTGCTTGTGACGGGCGACAAACTTCGTCGCGATGGGCAATTTTGCGGCCGCCAAACGCATGGCCTCACGGGCGATGGGCTCCGGCACACCATCCACTTCGAACAAGATGTTCGCAGGGCGAACCACTGCCACCCAAGATTCGAGCGGGCCTTTGCCCGTTCCCATACGCACTTCGAGGGGCTTCTTGGTGAACGACTTCTGCGGGAACACGCGGATCCACAGCTTGCCGTGGCGCTTCATGTGACGGGTGATGGCCACACGGCAGGCTTCCAATTGCTTGGTATCCAGCCATGCGCGATCAAGGCACATCAAACCGTATTCGCCGAATGCCACGGTGTTGCCGCTGGTGGCCAAGCCACGGCGGCTACCGCGCTGCATTTTGCGAAACTTAACTCTCTCGGGCATCATTGCCATAACTCGATATCTCCTGATTAGGCGGCAACGGTTTCAGTCTTGACTGCTTCAGCTTTGACAGGCTTGCGGTCACCTTTGCAGATCCAGCACTTCACACCCAACTTGCCGTAAAGGGTCTTCGCCTCGGCAAATCCGTAATCGATTTCCGCGCGCAAGGTGTGCAGAGGAACCCGCCCCCAGTGATACGACTCAACCCGGGCGAGTTCAGCGCCACCGAGACGACCAGCGCAACGAATCTTGATGCCTTGCGCACCCAAGTCGCGGGTGACCTGCAACGCCTTCTTCATCGCGCGGCGGAAGGACACACGGCGTTCCAATTGAAGAGCAATGTTTTCAGCCACCAACTGGGCATCCAAATCGGGGCTCTTCACCTCGACGATGTCCACGTAAATATCTTTGCCGGTCAACTTGGCCAATTCTTCCTTGAGCTTATCGATTTCCGCGCCCTTGCGACCGATTACGACGCCCGGACGAGCAGTCTGGATGGTAACGCGGCAACGGCTGGCAGCGCGCTCAATCAAGATACGCGGCACAGCAGCGCCCTCGAGCTTCTTTTTCAGGAAGGTGCGAATGCGATTATCTTCAACGACCAGAGCCGCGAAGTCCTTCTTGTTGGCATACCACTTGGAACGCCAGTCCTTGGTGACGGCAATGCGGAGGCCGATTGGATTAGTTTTTTGACCCATACGCTCTTACTCGTCGGTTAACACAATCTTCACGTGACAATGACGCTTCAAAATCGGGCCTGCAGAGCCGCGCGCCTTGGGCTGGAACCGCTTGTAGGTAGAAGCTGTCCCCGCCGTGGCGATCTTGACGCTCAAGGATTCGGGCTTGAGGCTGTTGTTGTTTTCGGCATTGGCAATCGCACTCTTCAGCGTCTTGGCAACAACCGTTGCGCGCTTGCCCGGCATGAACGAGAGCGTCGCCGCCGCTTGGAGGGCGGGCAACCCTTGGATCTGCCGCACCACTTCGCGCATCTTCTGGGCGCTGGTGTTGATATTCTTGGTGATGGCTTGGACTTCCATGCTATTTCGCCTCCGCCTTCGCCGTGTGGGCGCCGTGCTTCTTGAATGTGCGCGTCAGCGAGAATTCGCCGAGCCGATGGCCCACCATGTTTTCCGTCACGAACACCGGGTTGAACACCTTCCCGTTATGCACGTTAAACGTCAGCCCCACGAAATCAGGGGTGATCATCGAGCGTCGCGACCAAGTTTTGATCGGCGCCTTGGACTTTGCCTCCTTGGCCTTGGCTATCTTGTCAAACAAGTGAGCCTCAACGAAGGGACCTTTTTTAATCGAACGACCCATATGCGATTACTTGAGTTTCATCGGCCGGCCGTCACGACGGACCAGAATGAACCGATTGGAAATCTTTTTCTTGTGACGCGTGCGATAACCCTTGGCCAATAGACCCCAAGGCGAGGTCAACTGCTGCCAACCACCGCCAGACTTGGACTTACCGGCGCCACCGCCATTCGGATGATCCACCGGATTACGTGCCACACCACGGGTGATACCGCGGTAGCCGAGGTGGCGAGTGCGGCCCGCTTTGCCAAGCGAGATATTCTCGTGCTCGGTATTGCCAACCTGACCAATCGTCGCGTAGCAATCCTCGTGAATCTTGCGAATTTCGCCTGAGGGCAGACGGATTTGCGCATAACCAGCGTCCCGCGACATCAACGTCGCAGCACCACCGGCGGAACGAACCATTTGCGCACCCTTGCCTGGAACCAACTCCAAATTGTGAATGGCAATACCGACCGGGATGGATTTGAGGGGCAACGCGTTGCCCACCTCAGGGGCGGCGTCAGGACCACTCATGACCTTCTGACCAACTTGAATGCCGACGGGAGCGAGCATGTATGCCTTTTCACCATCTTTGTATTCAAGGAGCGCCAAGCGAGCGGACCGGTTCGGATCATACTCAATCGCAGCGACCGTTGCTTCCACACCGTGCTTCTTGCGCTTGAAATCCACAAGGCGGAGCTTTTGCTTGTGTCCGCCGCCAATACCGCGGGCGGTCACACGGCCGTACATGTTGCGACCACCCGTTTTCTTGCGGATGACCACGAGACCCCTTTCCGGCTTCGTCTTTGTTATATCGCTGAAGTCCGCGAGTTTAGTGTATCGCAGAGACGGCGTCAGCGGTCTAAAAGTTTTAACTGGCATAAGTCGTCAACAAAACCCAAGTCAGCTTGGAGCTAGCGGAGCCATCATTCCTGCGCCGGTGTGGCGATCAGTTATCGGTTCCCTCGTAATGCTGTCCGTCACCTTTTCAGGCGAAACGGAGCGGGAGAATATCAACCACCACATTCTGTGCAAGAGTTTTTTTTGAATTTTTGGTTCATTCGAAATTACGACCCAAGCAACTGACGCTGCTTGCTGAATCGCCCGCCAAATGCCGCTTGCCTCGCCGCCCTGCCCTCTTACCCTACCGCCTCTGGGAATGCTGACCGACCGCCAATTTTTTCTCTTCGCCGTCCTGCTGTATGCCGCCAGCTCCGTGTATTCGGTGTTTCTCTGGCGCAAGAGCTTTCAGCGCGATGATTTCATCAATTACCTCTTACTTGCTCTGGCGTTCGCTTGCCACACCACCGCCATCTTCAAGCGAGGCTTTATCCTGAACCAATGCCCGGTTTACAACATTTACGAGGCCACGACTTTTTTTACATGGTTCATCGTACTTGCGTATCTCATCATCGGCCTCTGGCCAAGGTTTCGTTTCCTTGGCGTCTTCTTAACCCCCATGCTCTTGGCCGCTGGCGTGTTTGCGTTGATGCCTTATCCGTTTCTACCGGAGCCGTGGCTCGACCCGCCGCACGGTCCGCTGCCTGAATTCAAGGGCGGCCTTAAAAGTTTTCACGCCTCCGTCAGCTTGCTGGCGTATGGTGGATTTGGTCTGGCATGCGCCGCGGGCCTGATGTTTCTGACGCAGGAAAAAAATTTGAAGCAACGCAAGTTGAATGCAGTAATGTCGCTGCTACCATCGATCAGCCGGCTGGAACTGGCGGTGACGCGCCTGACCTTCACTGGCTGGGCTTTGCTTACCATGGGACTAATCACAGGGGTGCTATACCTACACGAGCAGCGAAGCAAATATACTCCGGAGGGCGATCCAAAAATCATCTGGTCCGGTGCCGTGTGGGCGTTCTACTTGGTCGTTTTGCTCGCCCACAAGCAACGCAAGCTCACAGGACGCCGATTCGCGTCGGTGGCTATTGGTGGTTTCGTTTTTGTGGCTCTGACATTCTGGGTCACCAACCTGCTCTCACCGATTCATCACCGCTGAAATCCCATGTCAGTCGTCGTCATCGGACTCAGCCACCGCACGTCGCCCGTTGAGGTGCGCGAACGTTTTGCGTTCAAGGAAGAGCAAATCCCCGCCGCCATGGCAGAATTGCGCCAGTGCGGCCTCGCGAGTGAATCCGTCATTCTCAGCACCTGCAATCGCGTGGAACTCTACATCGCCACGCCGCTGCCTGCCGCGCGGGCTTTCGCCGAGCTGCAACAATTCCTCGTCACGCATCACGCGTGCCCCGACCTGGCGCATCATCACCTCTACAAACTGGCCGAACCTGAAAGTTTGAATCACCTCTTCAAAGTCGCCAGCGGTCTCGATTCGATGGTGTTGGGAGAAACGGAAATCCTCGGCCAGCTCAAACAAGCCTACGATTTGGCGCTGCAACACAAGCATACCGGCTCGCTTCTGAACAAGGCGTTCCAGCGCGCCTTCAACGTCGCCAAACACATCCGCACCGACACCAACATCCAGCGCGGCAGCGTCTCGGTGGCAAGTGCCGCCGTGGAACTGGCGGAAAAGATTTTTGATTCGCTGAAAGAACATGAGGTTATGGTGATCGGCGCCGGTGACACCAGCGAAAAGACCGCCCGAGCCCTCCTCTCACGTGGCGCGAAAGGCATCGCCGTTACCAATCGCACCTTGGAGAAGGCCAAGGCCATCGCCCAGGAACTGGGCGGACGCGCCATCGGTTTTGACGACTGGCCGAGTGAATTTTCCAGAATTGACATCGCCATTAGCAGCACCTCCGCGCCGCACTATATCATGGATCGAGCGAAGCTGGAGCCGTTGATGAAGCTTCGGCAGAACCGCCCGCTCTTGCTGATAGACATCGCCGTGCCGCGCGACATTGATCCGGACGTGAACGCGATGGAGAATGTCTATCTTTACGATGTGGACGATTTGCAGATGATTGCCGATGATTACCTCAAGCAGCGCCGAGAAGAGGTTGCGCAGTGCGAGGCTATTATTCGCAGCAAGGTGGACGCGTTGCTGACCGAGCGCAGTCGCAGAGCCTGACGAAACGCGGCAAGAAACACGCTACATGTCCCATAAGCCCATCATCATCGGAACCCGCGGCAGCGCGTTGGCGCTAGCTCAATCCAACATGGTTGCCGCTCAATGCCGCGTGGCCTTTCCCAAGCTCACTTTCGAGCTTCAGATCATCAAGACCACCGGAGACAAGCTGCAAACGGCCAGCATGGCCCAAGGCGATTTGCCGAAAGGACTGTTCACCAAGGAGCTCGAAGTGGCACTGGTGGATGGCCGCGTGGACCTCTGCGTGCACAGCCTCAAAGATTTACCCACTGAATTACCACCCGGCCTGAAGCTTGGTGCAGTTGGCGAACGCGAGGATGTCCGAGACGTACTCCTTTACCGTGATGCCACTCGCTTCAGGGACCGTGGGATGCGGGGCTTTGGACCGAACCTCGCCGCCAAGGATTTCCCGCACGGCGCAACGCTTGCTACAAGCAGCACGCGGCGTCGGGCACAACTGCTGGCTCTCCGCCCCGACTTCAAGGCGTTTGAGATTCGCGGCAACGTGGCCACACGAATGCAGAAGCTCGCCGCCCAACACGAGATGGATGCCACCATCTTGGCCTATGCAGGATTGAAGCGGCTTGGCTATGCAATCAGCCCGGATGGGCGCATCACCGGCAAAGACGTTCCCGCTGGTTTGTTCGCAAGCATCATGGATGTGGATTCCATGCTCCCGTGCGTTGGCCAGGCCGCAATTGGCATCGAGATTCGCGAGCAGGACGAGCGCATCGAGGCCGTTTGCGCGCGTTTGAATCACCACCATTCCTTCCAATGCGTCACGGCCGAGCGCTCGTTCCTCAGTGCGATGGGGGGCGGTTGCCAGGCTCCGGTGGCCGCCTATGCCCAAGTGACGGGCAATGAAATTCGCATGCGCGCTGTCTCTTTCATGAATGGCTACAAACGCACCGAGGCCAAGCGCGCCATGAGCGATGCGACGGCGTTGGGTTCGGAGATTGCGACGCAGCTGAAGTAGCTGCATCCCAACGTCAAAACCTCTTTGCCCTGCCTCGTCATGGCGCTATGGTGAGTGCATGAATACTTGCCGCAAACTTTTGCACACCCGGTTTCGGGTCGATGACATCGAACGCACCGCGAAGTTTTACCGCGACGTGGTCGGATTGATTGAGACGCGCCGTCACACTTCGCCACGCGGTGCGCAGCTTGTGTTCTTCAAGGCACCCGAGAGCGATGAGGAAATCGAAATCTGCCAGCTCCCGAACAGCCCATCCGTCCAAGTGCAGCCCGACCTGACGCATCTGGCCTTCTCTGTGGAAAGCCTGGAGGCATTCGAAAACCATATCGCCCAGTTTGGCGTGAAGTTCTCGGATGGGCCAACGACCACCTCCAGCGGTAGCGTCATCGCGTTCATGGACGCGCCTGAAGGATACGAAATCGAACTAATCCAGCGCTCCAAGTGAGCACCCGTATCGCCTGCCCATCGAATGCTGTTTCAAGCCCGCCAGTTTCGCTTCGAGTTTCCCCGGCCGGCGCTGGTCATGGGCATCGTCAATGTCACGCCCGATTCTTTCTCAGACGGCGGCCTCTTCATTGATCCCGCCGCTGCGGTTGCGCATGGGCTGAGGCTAGTAGCGCAAGGGGCGGAAATTCTGGATGTTGGCGGTGAGTCCACGCGGCCCGGGGCCACATCCGTTTCGGAGTCAGAGGAATTGAAACGGGTGATCCCAGTCATTCGCGAACTCGCAAGCCGCACCAAGACGCCAGTTTCCATCGACACCCAGAAGCCGACCATTGCGCGCGCGGCGTTGGAGGCGGGCGCCAGCATCGTCAATGACATCGCGGCCAACCGCACTGATGAAGCGATGTGGCGGGTGGTGGCGGAAATGGAGGCGGGTTACGTTTGCATGCACATGCAGGGCGAACCGCAGACGATGCAGACCGAACCGCATTACGACGACGCAGTTTCGGACGTGGCCGAGTTTTTCGATCACCGGTTGAAATGGATGGCAGCCTGTGGCGTTCCAGAGACGCACATCGCGTTGGATCCCGGGATTGGTTTTGGAAAGACTGCGGAACATAATTTGCAGTTACTGGCAGGATTGGGCACCCTTGGGCAGTTCAATCGGCCGTTGGTGCTGGGGGTTTCACGAAAATCGTTCATCGGGAAAATCGTGGATGCCCGTCCGCAAGAACGCCTGCCCGGTTCGCTGGCGTGCGCTTGTCTGGCACTGCCCGATGCGCAAATCATCCGGGCGCATGACGTCAAAGAAACCGTTCAAGCGGTGCGAGTGGCCGAGGCCGTTTTGAAGGCGCGCAGTTAAATGTGGGATTCGATCAACAATTCAATGCAGACTGGGTGGTGGCGTCCGCCGCTGGAGATTCTCATCCTCGCGGTGGGATTCTACATGGCTTTCCGCTTCATACGCGGCACCCGGGGCGCCCCAGTCGTCACGGGGTTTCTGGTGTTGCTGCTGGCGCTGACCATCATCACTTTCATTTTGCAACTTGAAGTGTTGAGCCAGCTGCTGGGAAATTTCTTCGGCTTCTTCGCGTTGGCCGTACTGGTCATCTTTCAGCCTGAGCTTCGTCGTATGCTGGCGGAATTGGGCAACATTCCCGGCATACGCGGCGCGCATGAGCAGCGCGAGAACATCGAGGTGGTCATCAAGACTTGCGAACGCCTGTCGGAAGTACGGATCGGCGCGCTGATGGCCATCGAACGCTCCATCCAGTTGCAGGAAGCAGTCGAGTCCGGCAT
>Ga0075471_10000765_pt1 | contig 19991 bp, 23 predicted proteins | sample DEB19_08_DNA_2_FD_74787 | JGI IMG/M metagenome (GOLD analysis project Ga0075471, IMG submission 74787) | Aqueous microbial communities from the Delaware River and Bay under freshwater to marine salinity gradient to study organic matter... | ecosystem: Environmental > Aquatic > Marine > Coastal ... | reverse complement strand
CGTAGCGGGTCTGGGGAAGCGGTCCTTCGGCCGCGTCGACCAAGAGGAGGATGCCGTCGACCATCGTGAGGGCCCGCTCCACTTCACCGCCGAAGTCGGCGTGGCCGGGAGTGTCGACGAGATTGATCTTGATGTCGTTGTACGTGACCGACGCGGCCTTGGCGAGGATGGTGATACCTCGCTCGCGCTCTTGGTCATTGGAGTCCATGACACGGTCGACGACCGCCTGGTGGGCGGCGAACGTACCCGTCGCCTTCAGCAGGGCGTCGACGAGAGTGGTCTTGCCATGGTCGACGTGCGCGACCAAGGCCACATTGCGGAGTTCTCGGGTCATCGAACGAACTATTCGAAATCTTCGTTCGAGTCGTCCTCGTCGAGGTCCTGATCGTCGTCGTCGAAGACGACTCCGTACTTCTCGGCGATGGCGGCGTACTCGTCGTCCTGGTTCTTGGGAGCACGGCTAGCGCCCAGACCGAGGTCGGAGGCGGTGGGGCCGGCTTGCTTGAGTTTCCTCGCCTCTTCGAAGCGACGGTGACGACCCTTTTTCACGGGAGGGCTCCGAACTAGGTGTCTGGGGGGACGACGGACGATGGTGACCCGGGGGTCGGTGGAAGAGTCTAGAACCCTGCCGTCGCCTGCAGAGGGCAATTCAGCCCCGATTTCACCACCTGAGCAGGTCAGGCGGGCCGATCGGCCCCGGGAACGTCGAAGAGGCGCAGGTTTCCACGGCCATCGAAGGCCAGACCGGAGGATCCGTCGACCAGTCGGCCCAACTGATCGCCAACCATGTTGCGACGCCAACCGCAACCGAGCCGACTGTCCGCCGAGCCTCGGAGAAAATCGGTGATGTCGGATCGCGTGGCCAGGAACATCGGGTCAATCTGTTCACGACGGGCGACCTCGCTGACCCACGCCGACACCAGGGTGACCGCCGGACGCAGGTGCCGCTCCAGTTCCTCGCCTTCGGGAACCGGCATCTCGACCGGATGGTTCCTGCCTTTACGCACCGCTTCGAGGATCTCCTGACCGAAGGCACCCCGAACGTGCCGATCATCGACCCCTCGTGCCTGGGCGAGTTCCTCGAGGGTCGATGGTTCCCTTTGTGCAATGCCGTGCAGCGCGAGATCGGCCAACACCTGACGTGGCGGAATGTCGGAGGCCATCGCGCGTCGTTCACGCCACTCGGCCAGCGCCGCGAGGACTCCGCGAGAGCGCGCCTTGAGTGCGCGTACATCCTTCAATTTCAACCATGCCTCGGCGGGGTCGGCCGGACCCATCTTCTTGGTCAGAGCCTCGGCGCAAGCGTCGAGCGCCCAATCGTTGCGACCCTTGCTCTCGAGTTTGGCGACCAGCGCCTCGCGTAGGTCGAAGAGGAACTCGACGTCGGCGGCCGCGTACTTCTTCTGCGCATCAGTCAGTGGTCGGCGCAACCAATCGGTCAACCGGTCGCCCTTGGGCAAGGTGAGTCGAAGTTCGGCGTTGATCAGATTGGCCAAAGATGGCGTGGAGTAGCCCAGGAATCCTGCGGCGATCTGGGTGTCGAACACCTTCTTCGGAATCGAGCCGAACGCATGCGTGAGAACGTCGAGGTCTTGCTGACAGGCGTGGAACAAGAACTCTCGATCCGAGGTGAAGAGTGTGGCCAATCGTTCGGCTCGACACGCCAATGGATCGATCAACGCCACTCGGAGTCCGTCTGCGGTCGGCCATCCGACCTGCACGAGGGCAAGGCGCGGGAAATACGTCCGCTCCCGATGGAATTCAGTGTCGACGGCGACGATGGAGTGACCTTCGAGGGTCGTGATCAACCGATCGAGGTCGGCGTCGTTGTCGATCCAGTCGGCGATCACTTCGGATCGACGCCGACCACGACGTCACGTCCGGACATGACCCACGCCATGGTTCCACCGGAAACGTTGGTCACCGAGTGCCCCTGTTGGTCAAGGAAGTCGCAAGCTCGGGCTGAGCGGCCACCCGATTGGCAGATCAGCACCAACGACTCCTCGGACCCGAGAGCCTTGTACGTCTCCGACAGTTCCGACAAAGGCCAACTCTCGGCCCCCGGGACGTGACCCGATATGTATTCGTCGGACTCGCGAACGTCGATCAAACGCGCCCCGTCGCCGAGCCGGCTCTCCAATTCGGTGATGTCGATGTCTGCGCCCCTGGCCATGGACGAACCCTATTCGCTCTTCAGTGCGGCGAGTTGTTCCGGCGTGTTGACGTTCACGAGGACGTCGTCGGCGACGTCCAACTCATGGACGACCAAGACCTCCAGGAAACGGTGAATCGAGCGTCCACCGGAGGAGAAGAAGTTCCGAGCCGCATCGAGCACCCGGTCCCTTCGCCACGACGACGCCAGGGCTTGGCGACCCCCGTCGCTCTTCAGAACCACGGCATCAACATCGCTCGTGGTCTCGATGATCTCTCGGGTCGCACGCAACGACTCCGCAGTCACCTTCGGAAGATCCACGCCTAACACCGAAATGACCGATGCCGAGGAATTCTCGAGGGCAGTCAGCAATCCGTCGAGCGGACCTTGACCTCCGTTGAGATCGCGCCAGAAACCGTCGACGACGGGGTGTGGCGCGAGGTCGGAACGACTGATGACCACGACACGTGAGCACCCGGCTGCGGACAAGCGACGTGCCGCCCGCACGTAGAGGGCCTCACCCGCGAGTTCGAGACCGGCCTTGTCCCGCCCCATGCGAGTGCCGAGACCGCCGGCCAGCACCACTCCCTCCACGCAGTCAGTCACCCTCGGGCACACCACCGGGTTCGAGTTGGAGAACGAAGAGACGACAACGTTCGGCTTCGTCCGATTCGCCGATCTCCGCGGCCGCGGCGGCCAAACCGGCCAGGCAACTCAGGAACCCCCGGTTGCCCTCGTGTCGCCAACGCACGTAACCGGATCCGCGCCACCCATTGGCCCGTAGCGAGTCGAGGCCTCGGTGGTAACCGACCCGCAGACACGCGTACGACGAGATCGTGCTCGACTGCAAGGAAGCGAGGAATGCCCAGCCTTCGCTCTCGCGCGGGTAGTCGGCGACAAGTTGCTCGGCCGCCGCCACTATTGACGCACCCGACGATCCTCGGAGTTGCGCAATGCGATGTCGGAACTCGGCCGGCGCCAACGGGAGCTCCGTCTCAGGAGGCCCTTGACGGTGAAGATGAACCGGGTTGGTGTCCGACATGGTTCGAACCTAGTCCGCTCGTGATGACGTAACATCTCGCCGTGCTGTCCATCACCGTCGATTCCGTCAAGAACTACGTGACGGCCGGATCCTTCGCGCCGCTCGTGATCGCCCTCCTCGTCGTCTTCTTCATCGCCAACAAGGTGATCCGAACCGTGGTGTTGCTGGTCGCCGTGGCGTTGGGACTCGTGATCTTCAGCCAGCGGTCCAAGATCGACGAATGCGCCGACAAGTTGAGTCAGTCGACGAACCCGACCGCCGAGACCTGTGACTTCTTCGGCTACGAATTCCGCCTGGATCTCAGTAAGCCAGTTTCATCAGGGGCCTGATCACGGCTTCCGCGAAAGCCTCCGGCGAACTGGAAGGTGCGTTGTGCCATGCGTTGTCGAGGACCACGAGGGGTGACGGCGAGCATCGCTCGGCCAGGAACTCCGCGCCACGGCGAACGTGCTCACCGGCCCGTCCGCCGACGGCTGACAACACCGGAACCTTGATGAGCTTCAAGTCGTAAGCCGGCTCCTTGCGCAGATCGGAGAGCTCCCCAACCAGTGCGCGACCTTCACTGCGCCTCTTCTGTTTGGTCGACTCCGGCAGACGGTTCCAACGATCGTCCCCGATGAAGCGTTTCAGGAACATCTCGGCCGCCCCCTCCGGGTCGTCCTGTTTGGCGGCCGCCAACGCTCCGCCGGTGTCGCGCGGCCACCATGGCTCCCAGCTCATCGGACTCTCGTACACAGCCACCGCGTCGAACAGATCGGGCCGGCGATAGGCCGCGGCCAGAACCGTCGTTCCTCCGAAACTATGTCCGACCGCCCGCACCCGAGTTCCGATGGACTCGACGACTTCGATGAGGTCGTCCACGTTGGTCGCCACGGTGAACGGTCCGGGCACTCGATCGGACTTCGCGTAACCCCGACGGTCGTAGGTGTACGCACGCAACTCCCGGACATGTCGAAGCGTCCGAGCGAAGGCGGCTTGACGGTCCATACTCCCGTGCACCAACACGACCGTCTCGCCTAGTGGGTCCCCGTGGACGGTGAGTGACTGACTCACCTTCGGTCGGATGTCGGAATCGGCCCCCACAGATGGTTATCTAGTCCACCGATGGAACTTCTGCTCATTCGCCACGCCATCCCGGTCCGCCGTGAGGTCGAAGCCGGTCCGGCCGATCCCGATCTGTCGGAGGCCGGCTGGCGGCAGGCTCGCCTCCTCGCCGACTACCTCGCCTCGGAGAAGATCGACTCCTTGTACGCGAGTCCGATGCGACGTGCAGTGCAGACCGCGACTCCACTCGGCGAGTTGACCGGTCTCGTCCCCCACATCGTGGACGACGTGGCCGAGTACGACCGGCACAGCAACGAGTACGTCCCGGTCGAGGAACTCAAGGCCGCCAACGATCCTCGTTGGAAAGAGATGCTCGATGGTGGCTGGAGCGTCGCCGAGGAAACCGAGCAAGAGTTCGTCGATCGGGTCTTCCGCGGGATCGAATCCATCGTCGCGGCGAACCAGTCGTCCAGAGTCGCAGTCGTGTGCCATGGCGGTGTGATCAACGCCTACATCGCACGGATTCTCGGCCTCGGCAACCAAAGGGGGTTCTTCTACCCCAACTACACGTCGATCCATCGGATCGCCGCCGCTCGCTCGGGTGAACGCAGCATCGTCACCATCAACGAAACCTCGCATCTACGCGGCACGGGGCTGCCGATGGGACTTTTCCAGAAATGAGCCGCTCACCCGAACTGGTCCGTTTGATCGAGCACCTCGACTCCGCCGTGTCGCCGCATCATTCGGTCGCCCATTCGGCGCGGCAGCTCGTCGACGCCGGATTCGAGTCCGTCGACTTCGGCCGACTCGAGAGGCTCCCCGACCGAGGCTTCGTCGCTGATCGTGGCCTTCTCATCGCCTGGCGTCGCGGTCACGCGGGAGCGGGCTTCCGGATCGTCGGTGCCCACACCGACTCCCCCGGCTTGCGACTCAAGCCTTCGTCCTCGTCGACCGCCCACGGATGGCGTCAACTCAACGTGGAGGTCTACGGAGGGGTCCTGAACAATTCCTGGCTCGACCGAGACCTCGGAGTGGCCGGCGTGGTCGTGTTGATCGACGGGACGACCGAGTTGGTGCGATCATCACGACCCATCGCCCGAGTTCCCCAACTCGCCATCCACCTCGACCGCGACGTGAACGAACGGGGCCTCGTTCTCGATCGCCAACAACACCTCGCGCCGGTCTGGGGCCTCGACGACGGTTCCGCAACCAGCGTGATCGAGTGGCTCGCCCGCGATGCCGGTATCGATCCCGATCGCGTCCGCACCTGGGATCTCGGTCTGTTCGACGTCACGGGCGCAGCGCTCCTCGGATCCGACGAGGAACTCCTTGCATCGGGTCGGATCGACAACCAAGTGTCGTGCTGGGCCGCCGTCGAGGGACTCATCGCCTCATCGAGCGGACCGGGAACCGCCGTCGTGGCTCTGTTCGATCATGAAGAAGTCGGTAGTGAGTCCACGACTGGTGCCGCCGGCCCCCGACTCGAGTGGATCCTCGAGGCCCTGCACGACGGATCACGGGCCGAACTTCACGCTCGGTACGCCGACTCGCTGTGCATCTCGGCCGACTGCGCCCACTCGGTTCACCCCAATTACCCCGATCGTCACGATCCGTCTCATCGTCCACTGCCGAACAAGGGCCCGGTCGTGAAGATCAACGCGAACCAGCGTTACGCAACCGATTCGGGATCGGCGGCTACTTTCGTCGCACTGTGCGAGCGCGCTGGGGTGCCCCATCAATTCTTCGTGAGTCGCAACAACATGCCGTGTGGATCGACCATCGGTCCGATCACCGCAACTCGCCTCGGCATCACCACGGTCGACGTGGGTGCGGCTCAATTGTCGATGCATTCGGCACGTGAGCTTTGTGGTAGCGCTGATCCGATCTTGCTGAGCCTCGCCCTACGCGAGCATTTCAGTTCTTGATGCCGACGCGCACCTGCGCCTGATCGAACAATCGCTGCAGTTCTGCGTGCAACATCGTCGAGGTTTCCTTGACCGCTGCTCTGGGCATGCGTCCGTCGATCGCCACGGGAACCGGAAGAGGCTTTCCGATGATCACGTGCACCTTGCGAGGGTGAGGAACCTTGTGCCGCTTGCCCATCACCAGTTCGCTTCCGCCGATCCCCACGGGGACGATCGGCACGCCGGCTTTGCAGGCGACGTAGGCCGCGCCGTCGAAGAGGGGTTGAACGATCGGGCCTTCCTTTCGTTCGCCCTCCGGGAACAGAACCAAGGGTTCGCCACCCTCCAGAACCTTGATGCATCGAAGTATCGCCTCACGATCCGCCGAACCGCGGGTAACCGGAAAACTTCCGAGCGCCGAAAGGATCCACCGAAAGGGCTGTTTCTTCCAGAGTGAGTCCTTGCCCATGAATCGCATTCGTCGACTCGTGCAACCGGAGGCGATCGGTGTGTCGATGTAGCTCCGATGCACGGGAGCGAGAACGAAAGCACCGGTGGAGGGAATGTTCTCTCGACCTTCGATCGTCATTCGCATGTACGTGCGGCAAAAAGCGGTCACGATGAACCGCACGACCTTGTAAAAGGTGCGGCTGCCAAACCCGTTGCCAGCCAGAAAGGTTTCGGTACCGATCATCGGACTCTCTCCGCAAGGAGAACCTGCAGTTCGTCGACCACGTCGTCGATCGTGCGGTCGGAGGTGTCGACCACCACGGCATCACTCGACTCGCGTAGCGGACTGTCGGCGCGCGAGGAATCGAGACGATCGCGCTCGATGATCTGACGCTCCACCGCATCGACATCACCGCCGCTCTGCGCCACGCGACGGGAAGCTCTGATCCTGGGCGAAGCGGTGAGGTACACCTTGAGGACGGCATCGGGAAAAACCACCGTGCCGATGTCGCGACCCTCGATCACGCCACCCCCACGAACTTCGCCCCATGCCCGTTGACGTCGACGCATTTCAGCTCGGACGGAAGGATGAGCAGCGACCACGCTCACCAGAGAGGTGATCTCGGGCGAGCGAATCTCCGCCGTCACATCGTGACCGTCGGCCATCACGACGTCGAGACCGACGTCGAGGGTGAACTCCTCGGCCAACCGACCGACGGCTGTCTCGTCATGCGCAGCGATACCTCGGCGAACCGCCACTGCGGTGACCGCCCGATACATGGCGCCGGTGTCGAGGTACTGGACGCCCAAGCGACGAGCGAGTGCTCGGGCGATCGTCGACTTACCCGCTCCGGCCGGACCGTCGATGGCCACAACGTTCAAACGCACTGACACGTCGGTCACCAACTCGTTCCGAGCGGACGCCCTTCGTCGAAGCCCGCCGCGCTCTGCACACCAACCACCGCTCGCTCGCGGAATTCGACGACATCGCCGGCACCCGAGTACGTGAACGCGCTGCGAACGCCGGCGACGATCTGATCGAGGATGTCCTCGACTCCGGGTCGCTCGGGGTCGAGATACATGCGCGACGAGGAGATTCCCTCTTCGAACAGCTCTTTGCGCGCCCGGTCGAAATTGCCCTCGCGTCGAGTCCGGTTTCGGACCGCGCGGTTGGAGGCCATCCCGAAGTTCTCCTTGTACAGGCGTCCCTCGGGATCCCGGAGGGTGTCGGCGGCCGACTCGTAGGTTCCGGCCAGCCACGAGCCGAACATCACGCTTCCGGCACCGGCCGCCAATGCCAACGCGACGTCACGTGGATAGCGCACTCCACCGTCGGCCCACACCGAAGCTCCGAGGCGATCAGCCGCCTCCGCGCATTCCATCACGGCCGAGAACTGCGGACGCCCGACTCCGGTCATCATTCGAGTCGTGCACATTGCGCCGGGACCCACTCCGACCTTCACGATGTCGGCTCCCGCTTCGATGAGGTCCGAAGCCCCCTTCGCGGTCACGACGTTGCCGGCCACGACGCGCGCATCGGGAGCGGCCCTTCGTACTGCCTTCACGGCATCGACCATCCGTTCCTGATGGCCGTGCGCCGTGTCGACCACGAGGACGTCGACCCCCATGTCCCGCAATCTCTCGGCCTTGCCACCCGGATCGCCGTTCACACCGATCGCGACGGCGGTGACGAATTCGCCCCGGACATTCAGAGCCGGGCGGTACAGAGTCGAACGGAGAGCACCTTTGCGGGTGATGCAACCGACAAGACGTCCCGAACCGTCGACCACGGGCGCGGTGGTGAGGCGATGACCGGAGAGAACATCGAAGACTTTCTCGAGATCGGTCCCCTGCTCGATGGTCAAGAGATCGGTCGACATGACGTTGTGAAGTTGCGTGAAACGGTCGTACCCAACGGAGTCGGCTTCCGTGAAGATGCCGAGAGGTCGGGACTCGGCGTCCACCACGATCACCGCACCGTGCGCACGCTTGTGGACGAGGCTCAACGCCTCGCCCACGGTCTGCGAAGGACCAAGGGTGATCGGCGTGTCGTACACGTGATGTCGCGTCTTGACGAAGCGGACAACTCCCTCGATGACATCGAGCGGAATGTCCTGGGGCAGCACCACGAGACCACCGCGGCGAGCGACGGTCTCGGCCATACGACGACCGGCAACGGCCGTCATGTTCGACACGACCACCGGCAGCGTCGTTCCGACCCGATCGGTCGAAGTCAGATCGACATCGAGACGCGAACCGATGGCGGAATGACTCGGAACCAAGAAGACGTCGTTGTACGTCAGGTCGTACGGCCGTGGCGTCGAGTCGAGAAATCGCATAGAGGCCCCCGAGGGCGCCTTCAGGCTAGGGGCTAGTTTGACCGGCGTGGGGAACCTCGACGACTCCAGCACCGTTCCGGTCGTGTTGGTGCACGGTTGGGGCGGCTCGTTCGCGTCGACCTGGGAGGCAACGGGCTTCAGCGCCCTGTTGCAGGACGTCGGGCGACCGGTCATCGGCGTGGATCTGCTCGGTCACGGAACCGCCCCCAAGCCGCACGATGAAGACGCCTACACCGATCTGACGACTCGGGTACTCGCGGCCATGCCCGAAGAACCGTGCGACGCGGTCGGATTTTCCCTGGGGGCGATGACCCTGCTCCGTCTGATGATCTCCGCACCGACCAGATTTCGGCGAGTGGTCCTGGCCGGAATTGGTCGCAACGTTCTCGAACCGCCCGATCCGCAGCAGACCGCCAAGATCGTTGCCACCATCGAGGGACGCGGTGACGCGGACGACGTCATGTCGGGACTCTTCGCTCAATACGCCCATCAGCCCGGCAATGATCCGATCGCCCTGGCGGCGGTCATGAAGGTCGAGAGGCAGCGTCCTTCCGACGACGAGTTGCGATCGATCACAACGTCGACCTTGATCGTGATCGGTGACAAAGACTTCGCCGGGCCGGGCGAGCCGTTGGCCGAGCGAATCCCGGGATCGACCCTGATCACGCTTCGTGGTGTCGATCACTTCGCGACCACCGAGAACTTCGGTTTCTTCGACGCGGCGCTCGAATTCCTCGGCGCTCTGCCATCGTGAATCGTCCAGCCACCGGCGAGGACGTCGAGCACGCCCGAGACGTGCTGGCGCGGGGTGGCTTGGTCGGACTGCCGACCGAGACCGTGTACGGATTGGCGGCTTCCATCGCGCACGAGGATGCGATTCGACGTGTCTTCGCCGTGAAAGGTCGTCCGGCTGACCATCCGCTGATCGTGCACGTCGCCGACGTCGAAGCCGCCCGGTCGGTTGCGGGTGTTTGGCCCGAGGCCGCCCAACGATTAGCCGATGCGTTCTGGCCCGGACCGCTGACACTCGTGGTCGAGCGTTCCAACGTCGTGCCGGACGTCGTGACCGGGGGTCGCGACACCGTGGCCATTCGGGTGCCCTCGAAAGGAATCGCCCGAGAATTGCTGAAACTTCTCGGCCAAGCGGTCGTGGCCCCCTCGGCCAACCGATTCGGCAAGGTGAGCCCGACCACGGCCGCGCATGTTGCCGACGACCTCGGCATCCACGTCGACTACATCCTCGACGGTGGACCGTGCGACGTGGGCGTCGAGTCGACCATCGTGGATTGCACCGTCACTCCACCTCAAATTCTCCGACCCGGAGCCGTCACCAAGGAAGAGATAGAGGGTGTCGTCGGTGAAGTGGCAGCTACTTCAGGCCCCTCTCGCGCGCCGGGCATGCTCGAGTCGCATTACGCACCGAGTTGTCAGATCCTGACCGTGGAGTCGATCGACGATGCGCGTCGTTTGGCCACCGACCGAGAATCACGAGTCATCGATGCCGCATCGGACCCGGTATCGGCGGCGCACGATCTCTACGCCCAGTTCCGGGCCTGCGACCGAGATGGAATCCGAACGGCCATCGTCGTGTTGCCCGACGCCCGCGGTCTCGGTGCCGCGTTACGCGATCGAATTCTCAAAGCCGCGGCCGGCCGCTGACTCGAGGGCTTCAGCGTCGCTTCAGAAGGCTCCGCGCAACGAGATCTCGTTGATCGTTCGCACCCACAACTCGCACATCTCCCCCGCCGTCAATTGCCCGTCACTCAGGATGCTCACCGTCGACCCACCCGCATCGGGAACGATCTCGAGCCGACACCACGTCATGGGGGGATCCTCAAGCAGTACATCCAACAAGTGGGGCGGCTCCTCATCGGCGACATCACCGAGCACTCGGGCCGCGAGAAGGAGAAACTCGAAGGCCTCCACGGGCAGGCGATCGATCACGAATGAAGGCCGATCGACGTCCCGAACACGGAAGTCGTTCGGAGTGACCTCAGCGGAATCATCATCCGCGTGCCCGACGAGGACGCGGTAAGCCTCGTTCAATTGCGCCATGTCGTGATCGGAGCCACCGACGTCGGGGTGGCTGGTCAGCGCCATTCTTCGACGCGCCCGTCCGATCTCATCCTTCGAAGCTCCGATATCGACGGCGAGGATTCGCGCGGCATGTTCCGGCGTCATCAGCGGGGCGGACCAGCCGACGTGAAAGCGGTACCCGGCGGATCGGTTGCCCAATCCGCTTGCGAGCCCCAGTGGTCTTCGTAGACGAGTTCGGACAGAGGACGGCGTCGGACCGGCCCGTGGCCACCCTGCGGTCGGCCGAGGGTGATGCACGCCGACAATGCGACGTCCGGGCCGATGCTCAACAACTCACGCAACTCGTTCTCGACCGACAGGTGCCACATGGTGAGTGCTCCGCCGTAACCGAGGGACCGTGCGGCGACGAGGAGGTTCTGACAGGCCGGGTACACCGATGCACCTTCGTAGGGCGAGGGATCTCGATAACGGTTCAAACAGACGAGAACAACTACCGGTGTCTTCTCGAAGTTGTCGACGTACTGCTCCATGGCTCGGGCTTGACGCGATTTGGGGCTGTTCGCGTCGCCACCCGATCCTGCGGTGTAACCATCGGTGCTTCGCTTGCTCGCCCAACCCCGACGGAACGCTTCACCCAAAATGGCCTTGCCGCGTTGGGCAATCGGGGAATCCCGCAACACGACGAAACGGAACGGCTGACGATTCGACCCGCTGGGCGCACGTGAAGCAGCCCAGAGAATTTTGGCGAGATCGTCCTCAGGTATCGGCTCGTCGGAGTAACGACGAATGGTTCGAGTCGTGGCGAGCACACCGATCGTGTCGGTCGGTGCTGCGTCGGACATCGGCGTCCTCAGCGACCGGTGAAATTGGCCGGACGCTTCTCCATGAACGACGCCACGCCTTCCTTGAAATCTTGAGTCCGGAACAACGGAAGTAGTTGCAGGAAGACGTGGTGGATGTTCTGCTCGAACGTCTCGGTCTCGGCCGCCCGCATCATCCGCTTGATGGCCCGCACCGCGAGCGGAGCGTTGGCCGCGATCTCGGTCGCGAGTTCGCGTGTGCGGGACGCGAGCTCGTCGGGTTCGACCACGTGATTGACCAGTCCGAGTTCCAAGCCTTCGGTCGCCGTGAGCGTGCGACCGGTGAAACAGATTTCGGCCGCCTTGGCGTAGCCGACGATCCGGGGCAACAACCACGTGCCGCCACTCTCGGGCAGGATGCCGCGCTTGGCAAAACCGGGGTTCAACTTGGCTGCTGAACTCGCCAGCCGGATGTCGCAACCGAAGGCCAGGTCGAGTCCGTAGCCGGCCGCACCCCCATTGAGAGCGCAGATGGTCGGCGTGTCGAGGTTGTGGAGGACGACCGGCGGGGCGGTCCGGAGGTCGAATTCGGCCCCCATGTCACCGCCGGCGTCGAGGACACCGAGGGACTTCTTCTGACCCATTTGGGCCGCGAGGTCCAAACCTGCACAGAAGGCCTTTCCGGCGCCGGTCAGGACGATGCACCGCATGGAACGGTCCCGGTCGCCCCGAAGAAGCTGTTCGGAGAGTTCGTTCAACATGTCGCCGGAGATGGTGTTCAGACGCTCCGGGGCGTTCAGGGTGATGGTCGCGATGTGCTCGCTGACCTCGTAGAGGACTTCGGACATGCGACGACCGTAACACCCCATTTACGGCCGTCCCGAAGGGGCTCGGGGTCCCAATTCGGGCGGTAACCGTTACCATGGGCGCTTCCAAACCAACGGGGCACCCGCCCCATATCTCCATAGGGGGAGAACAAACATGCAGAAGACCCGCGCACGCCGCGTCGGTGCCCTGCTTCTCGGTCTGGCTCTCGTAGGCGCAGCCTGCGGTGGCGATGACGGAGACAGCGAAAGCACCCCGGCTTCCGAGGCTCCCGCCACTGAGGCTCCCGCTACCGAGGCTCCGGCCGCTGGTGGCGAACTCGAGGGCATGAAGGGCACCACACCCAAGGGTGCCGAAGTCAGCGAAGAGTGGCTCCAGAAGGTCTCTGACTTCTGGGTGTCGAAGGGCAATGCCGCTCTCGAAGACTTCAACTACGCCGGTGAGGCGTACGACGCCGCCATCGTGATCGCTCTCGCGGTCGAGAAGGCCGGCACCGACGGTGCCAAGCATGCTGACGAGATCGTCGGCATCACCAAGGACGGCGAGAAGTGCACCACCTTCGCCGACTGCTTGGCCATCATCAAGGCCGGCGGCGACCCGGACTATGACGGCATCTCGGGCCCGCACGAGTTCAACGGAAACGGTGAGCCGCTGCAGGGTTCGTACGCGATGCTCGAGTTCGGTGCGGACAACCGCATCACCGCAGAGTCGAATGACAACCTGATCGACGCGCAGGCGCCCGAGTCGGCCATCGTGGCCCTCGGCACCACCACCGCCACCCGCGAGGGTGACGGCCAGCTCACGATCGGTTCGCTCCTTCCCGAGACTGGCAACCTTGCCTTCCTCGGAGCTCCGGAGTACGCCGGTCTCGAGTACGCGATCAGCGAAATCAACGCCGCTGGCGGTGTTCTGGGCAAGGAAGTCCTGTACGTGCAGGGCGACTCGGGCGACACCTCGACCGACATCGCTTCGACCACCGCTGACCGTCTGATCAGCGAGAATGTCGACGCCATCGTCGGTGCGGCTTCGTCGGGTGTGACCCTGACCGTGATCGACAAGATCACCGCAGCCGGAATCACCATGTTCAGCCCCGCCAACACCAGCCCGGCCCTCAGCGACTACGCCGACGACAACCTGTACTTCCGTAACGCTCCGGCGGACGGACTGCAGGGCGCCGTCGTGGCGAACCAGATCGTTGAAGACGGAAACGCTTCGGTGTACATCCTCAACCTCGATGACGCTTACGGCAACGGCATCGCCGCCGTCGTGAAGTCGGTTCTCGAGGCTGCGGGCGTCGAGGTCAAGGGCGTCAAGGCCTACGACCCGGCTGCTGCTTCGTTCGACGCTGAAGTCGCCGAAGTCGCCGCCGCCGATCCCGATGGCGTCGTTCTGATCTCGTTCGACGAGGGCAGCCGCATCCTGCGCGCCGCCGTCGAGAGCGGATTCGGCCCGAAGGTCAAGAACTGGTACGGCACCGACGGCAACATGGGTAACGCACTCGGCGAGAACTTCGACGCCGGTAAGTGACCCGAGTCGTCTGACTCACGTCAGATTCGGAACGAAGGGCCCCCGGGAAACCGGGGGCCCTTTCGCGTCCCCCATCACTCTTCCCACTTGTTGTTCTGGTGATGATTTTTCACCGCATAGGTCAAGAAGGCGCGCCAGAAAACTTGTGACCGCGGGAATCTGGTGTCATATCTTCACCCCGGTGGTGGAAAATCATCACCAGAACACCGGTGGGACAACCGGTTTGGAAAGAGGGTCAGCCGCCGGTGGCTTTGGCCAGGGTTCCCAGATACAGCTCGATCACGTTCGGATCGGCCAACAGATCCCGACCGGATCCGGTGTAGGCGTTACGGCCCTGATCCAGCACATAGCCCCGGTGCACGACCTGCAGGCAGCGCCGGGCGTTCTGCTCGACCATCAGGATGGCCACTCCGGACTGGTTGATCGTCCGGCAGTTCACGAAGACCTCGTCCTGGAGGGCCGGCGACAGACCCGCCGAAGGCTCGTCGAGCAGGAGGATCTTGGGCTGCATCATGAGCGCTCGGCCCATGGCGACCATCTGCCGCTCTCCACCCGACAGGGCTCCGGCCCGCTGGGCGGCGCGCTCCCCCAACTTCGGGAACATCTGCACCACGTAATCGAAACGCTCGCCGAAGACGCTGGGCTTCAGGAAGCAACCCATCTCGAGGTTCTCGCGTACGGTCAGGCTCGGGAAGACGTTCTTGTTCTGGGGCACGTAGCCCACGCCGAGTGCAACGAGTTCGTGAGCTTTACGGCCGGTGATGTCTTCACCGTTGAGTCGAATCGCCCCCGAACGCACCTTGCACTGGCCCAGAACCGCCTTCAGGAAGGTCGACTTGCCGGCTCCATTCGGGCCGATGATCCCCACGAACTCACCGGAGCGCACCTCGAGGTTGCATCCGTTCAGGATGTTCACTTCGGGGATGTACCCGGCCACGAGTTCGGTGGCGTCGAGAACGACGTCGGTGCTCACGAGTTGTCCTCCATCAAGGAACGACCCTGATGCGCACCCAAGTAGGCGTCGATCACGGCCGGGTTACGCGAGATGTCATCGGGTGTTCCCTCAGCGATGATCCGGCCTTCGGCCATCACGATCACCCAGTCGGACACGTCGTGGACCATGTCCATGTCGTGTTCCACGAACAGAACGGTCATTCCCTCGTCACGCAAGCCCCGAATGTGCTCGTTGAGACTCTGCTTGAGCGCCGGATTCACTCCGGCCATCGGTTCGTCGAGCATGACCAGTGTCGGATCGGTCATGAGCGCCCGAGCCATCTCCAGGAGCTTGCGCTGGCCACCCGACAGAGCGCCGGCGTATTCGTCGCGCATGTGATCGAGTTTGAAACGCGCCAAGAGGCCCTCGGCTCGCTTGGTGATGGAGTCCTCCTGACTCTTCCAGATTGCCGAGAAGAGGCCATTCCACCACTTCTCGCCCTTCTGATCGGTCGCGCCGAGGCGCATGTTCTCGATGACCGACAACTTGGTGAGGCTCTTGGTCAACTGGAACGTGCGAACCATGCCCAGTGCCGCAGTGCGGTGCGAAGCCACCTTCTCCATCGATCGACCGTTGAAGCTCCACGTTCCGGTGTTCGGCTTGTCGAACCCGGTGAGGAGGTTGAACAGAGTCGTCTTGCCGGCTCCATTGGGTCCGATGAGCGCCGTGATCGAACCACGCTGGACCTCGATGTGATCCACGTCGACCGCCACGATTCCCCCGAACTGGCGACGCACACCATCACCCACGAGGATCGGGTCAGGCTTCGTGGCACCCGGCTCACGGACACAACCATCCAGGGCGGCTCGTGCCGCTTGGGCAATCGGCGAGTAGGTGCGCTCAGCGACCATCGAAAGCCATCTCCTGTCGATTACCGAACACACCTTGCGGGCGGTACACCATGAGAAGAATCAGGGTCAGTCCGATGAGGATGTAGTTCAACTGACCGACCTGGGTCGACTTCATCAGCGTGATGTTGCCGAGATGAATCGGATCCTCGGCCACCTGCCGCAGGAAGTTGTCCATGAACGTGAACAAGCCCCAGAACATCATCGGTCCGACGATCGATCCCGAGACCTTGGCCACGCCGCCGAGTACGAGTGCCGTCAGGATGTAAAAGGTCACGTCACGGCTGTAGTTGTCGGGCTGCACGGCGGCCCGGTCGAGTGCGAACACCATGCCGGAGATCGTTCCGATCACACCACCCATGATCAGCGCCTGCATCTTGTACGAGTAGACGTTCTTGCCGAGAGAACGCACGGCGTCCTCGTCCTCGCGGATCGCCTTCAGGACTCGGCCCCACGGGCTCTTCATCAGCTTGTAGACGAAGAAGCCGAGCAGAGCGACGAGTACCCACCCGACGATCAATGTCCAGAGCTCGCGACCGGTGAAATGGAACGGCCAGAAGCCGTATTCGTCGGCCTCTTCGATGCCGAGTGAGTTCCCGACCTTACGGAACGGTTGAGCGAAGCTGTTGATGCCGTCGCTACCGCCGAAGTACGTCTTGAACTTCACCGAACGCACGACGAGTCGAATGATCTCGGCCGCGGCAATGGTGACGATGGCGAGGTAGTCGGCTCGGAGTCGAAGCGTCGGAACACCCATGAGCAAGCCGAGCAGCACCGAGAAAAGGATTCCGAGGGGAATTCCCCACCAGAAGGAAATGTCGAAATAGTGCGCGGTCATTCCGAGTCCGTAGGCACCACAAGCCATGAACCCGGCCTGACCGAAGTTGAGCAACCCTGCGTACCCGAACTGAACGTTCATGCCGATCGCGGCGATGGCGAAGTACACCGCGTTGATGCCGATGAGGCCCTTCAGGCTGTTCTCGATGATGAGTGTCCAGTCCATCTGCTACCCCACTCTCTGGGCTTTGCCGAGGATTCCCTGCGGCCGGAACAGCAACACGAGAATCAAGATGAGCAATGCGGGTGTGGTCTTGAGTTCGGTGGGCACGACCATCGAAGCGACTTCCACCATCACGCCGACCACGAAGCCTCCGACCAGCGCACCGAAGGCCGAGCCGAGACCACCCAGGGTGATGCCGGCGAACATCAGGAACAGCAACCGGCCACCCATGTCGAAACTGACCTGTTCGTCGAGTCCTCGGAACACGCCGCCGGCGGCCGCCAAGGCGCCACCCAGGATCCACACCAGACGCACGACGCGCTCGGAGTCGATACCGGTGGCCGAAGCGAGATCGGGGTTGTCGGACACGGCACGCGTGGCCTTACCGAGGCGCGTGTAGCGCAGACCCAGGGCCACGGCGATCAGGATCAGGAGCGACAGAACCGACACCGTGAAGTCGCGCGGGGTGATCGTCACCGGACCGATTTCCCAGGCCTTCTGCAGCGAGAACTCCTTGAAGGGGCGGGTTCGACTGTCGAAGCGTGACAAGAAGAAGTTGCGTAGCAGGATCGAGAGACCGACTGTCAGAACCATCTGGGTGACGAGACCGATTCCCCGACGACGCAGACGCAGGAAGATGCCGGCATTGAGAGCCCAGCCGAAGGCTCCGCCCAACACGATGGCCAGCGGTGCGGCCAACAGAATGTGGAACGACCCGTCGTCGTGCACGCCGGGAATGAAGGCCAGAAATCCGAGGAACGACATGCCGGTGACGTTCAGCAGATACCCGATCAGACCACCGAAGGTGACCATTTCACCGTGGGCGAAGTTCGTGAGTCCGGTGGTGCCGAAGATCAACGACAAACCGACCGAACACATGGCGAGAACGAGTCCGAGGCGAATTCCGTTGACTCCCCGCTGCGCGAGTTTGTCGAACAGACTTTGACCGCCTCCCTGGGTCTCACCGGTGAAGAAGTTGATCACCTTGGTCGAGGTGATGAAGGAATCCGTCGTGACCTGCTGCACGGCCGCCGAAGAGGACGACAATTGCTGTCCATCAGGCAACGTGTCCTCGTCGAGGGTCACGATGTAGTCGGCTTTGGCCGGCACCGGGATCACCGCCACGCCCTTCTCGTCGGTTTCCGCCCGGCCGATCTCGACTCCACCGGCATCGGTCACGGTGATCACGACCCCGGCGACTGGCTGGTTGTCGGTCTTGCCGGTGGCGTCCCGGAACTGTTCTTTCACCTGAACGCGGATCTGGTACCCGTCGTCAGCCGAAGCCGCTGAGGCTCCGAACGCCAGCACGGACAAAGCGGCCACTGCTACCGAGAGCCAACGAACGACCCGAAGCGATACAGCCGAGCGATTCACCTGCTGATCAACGCCTTGGCCACAAGATCCCCCGAGAGCCGGCATACCGATCGCCGGACCTTGGGCATGGTAGTTCAGAGTCCGTGAGCCACGAAAGATCCGGATCCCGGTCGTCGACCCGGGCCGCCGTGCTGGGGGTGTTGTTGGCCTCAGCGCTCTTCGGAACGACCGGAACCGCGCTTGCTCAAGCCTCAGCCGACGTCGACCCATTGGGCGCCGGCATTCTCCGGCTCGTCCTCGGGGGCGCCGGGCTCTCCGTGTTGGCCCGCACCAGTCTCACGACCGTGCGCGGACACGGGCGCGAGGTCCTCTTGGGAGCCGTCGGGGTCGCCGTCTACCAACTCGGCTTCTTCTGGGCCACGCGTCGTACGGGCGTGGCCATGGCCAGTGTGGTGACGATCGGTGTGAGCCCCTTGGCGAGTTGGTTGATCGGAACCGTCCGCGGCCGCCCGCAGCCACCTCGCATCTGGTTCGGCGCCGCCATCGGAATCCTCGTCGGGCTCGTCCTCCTCGTCACCGGTGGGTACGACTCACTGTCGGTCGTGCCCACCGGTGTCATGGCCGCCGTCCTCGCCGGAGTCGCCTACGCCGCGTACACCGAATCGGCTTCGATCCTCGTCGATCGCGGGATTCCGACCACTGCCGCGATGACCTCGCTCTTCCTAGGTGCCGGTCTTCTCACGAGCCCCGCTCTCCTCTGGACCGGCATCGACATCCTGCAGTCGACGCGCGGCCTCATCGTGCTCGGTTATCTCGGCCTCGTCACGTTGACGATTTCGTACGTGGCGTTCGGTTGGTCGTTGCAGCACATTCCACCGACACTCGTCGTGATGTTGACTCTTCTCGAGCCGGTCGTCGCTGCGCTGTGTTCGGTCCTCGTCCTGCACGAGAATTTGGCGCCGCTCGGATGGGTGGGGGCGGCGGTCGTCGGCTTGGGCATGATCCTCGTCGGGCGATCGGCTCGGGGTTCGACGACTACCGTCGGATCATGACCACCTCGCCCCTTCCGATTCGCACGCGCGTGAGCGAAATGCTCGGGATCGACTATCCGATCGTGCAGGCGCCCATGGGCTGGATCGCTCGCTCGCAACTCGCCAGTGCCGTGAGCCGGGCCGGGGCACTCGGGATCATCGAAACCTCCTCGGGTGAACTCGACGCCGTGCGGTCCGAAATTCTTCGCATGCGGGAGATCACCGATCGTCCGTTCGGTGTGAACATCGCGCAGTTGTTCGTCCGCGACCCGGGAATCGTCGACTTCGTCGTGGAACAAGGTGTGCGCTTCGTGACCACCTCGGCCGGCGATCCGCGTCAGTACACGGCTCGACTCAAGGATGCGGGGCTCACCGTCTTCCATGTGGTTCCCACGCTCTCGGCTGCGCTGAAAGCCGTCGATGCCGGCGTCGACGGCCTCGTGGTCGAGGGCGGTGAAGGGGGCGGCTTCAAGAATCCTCGCGACGTGTCGACCATGGTTCTTCTACCTCTCGTCTGTTCGAAGGTCGACGTACCAGTGATCGCTGCCGGAGGAGTCTGCGACGGAGTTTCGATGGCTGCGGCCTTCGCCCTTGGCGCCGAGGGCGTTCAGATGGGAACGCGAATGGTCTCCGCGCTCGAATCGCCGATCCACGACAACTGGAAGCGTGCCATCGTCGATGGGG
>Ga0075471_10000763_pt1 | contig 20007 bp, 15 predicted proteins | sample DEB19_08_DNA_2_FD_74787 | JGI IMG/M metagenome (GOLD analysis project Ga0075471, IMG submission 74787) | Aqueous microbial communities from the Delaware River and Bay under freshwater to marine salinity gradient to study organic matter... | ecosystem: Environmental > Aquatic > Marine > Coastal ... | reverse complement strand
TGGTTGCTTGGATCGAAAGCCCCAGAGCTTTTGACGTCTCTGTGCCCTAGGGATTTCAATATGGGGTGACCACTAGCGGCCTGCCTTACTCCACTCAAAAGTGAGCGTGGACCACTGCACGGGCGTTTTGGCATCTGCTTTGAATCGCAAGCCAAGGATGGCTTTACGCAGTCGGTCCATCACTTCCGGTTCCGTGGGTGTGAACAGCGGAAGTGCCTGAGTCACCTGACCGAAGGCATTGATCGCGATACGAAAATGGGCGTTTTCAATGTCGGTGATAGGCACATCTTGGATTTCCAAATGATGGCTCGCTCGATGAACGAGCTCGGTGGGCAGCACCGCCTTCAACACAGCCTGCGGAACCTGCTTCGGCAGCTGGGGAACACGTGGAGGCACCTTAGGTAGCACAGTTGTTGAGGCTGAAAAGAAATGAGGTTGCTGCGGGGTTTCTGGCGCAGTCATCATCGGCAGCAAATTCAGCTCCGCTCCGGCATAAATGGGAGTGAAAGTGGGCAATGGTACCATCTGCGCCGCGTCAGAAGGCTCAGCTGGGACGAGGCCAAAACTGCGGTCTTGCGCCCGGTGGATGATGGCGAGAGACGCCGGGTCCGCAGGATCAAGCACAAGGACGTGTTGAGGCACTGCGTCTGCCTGTTTCACCACTGGATAGGTGATGCGGAAGACTACGAAGAACAGGCCCATGAAGACTCCCAACAACAGCGTGAGCCAGATGACATGCCATGTGGGGCGCTCACGGATTTTCCAAGCAAAGGATAGCATGAGTCAACGCGTGGTTCATTGCTGCGGCGAAACCGTGGCAAGTGCCACAGCGTAACCGTTTTGGTGGGCGAGCTGGGTCACTTCCACAAGCCTGCCACCAGGAGCCATGCGGTCGTGGTAAATGATGGCGCGTCGCTCACCATCACGGCACTGCTTGAGCAAGTCTGCGAGGCCTTCGCGTGTTACAGGTTGTCCGTCAAAGTAGATCGTCGCGGCTGAGCCAGATGGAATGGTGATCACGTGTGCTCGGTCAAACCCAGTTAGCCTGGAGGTGGACTCCGGTGAATCAATATGAATGCCTGACTTTGCCACGAAGCCGCTGCTGAAGAGAAAGCAGATCAGCAGCAGGATGATCGCGTTCATGAAAGGCGCGGCAAAGATCCAGGGGCTTTGGCGCGGAAGATTGGATTGAAGCTTCATTTCGTTTGGATTGGAGCTGGAAATACCCTTTTCTCAAGAGGTTTGCAGGAAGTTGGAGCTGCTACCAACAACCTTCGCTAATCTGCTGTCGTTCATCTACAGCACCGTAGCTTGGTATTCAGATGATGCGCATGTGAAAAGTTACTTCCCCAGTCTCTCCAGCACATTCTTCGTGATGCGTACGACATGCGCGTCGTTCCCCTGCAATCCATGCGACCAATCGGTGGTGGCGGCGGTGAAGACGGTGCCGCCGTTGGTGTAGAGGCCGAGGCAGGCGGCTCCGGTGCGGCCGATCTCCCATTTCTCATACCACTCGACGTCGTCGGGGTGCCAGCGTACGGGGCAGGTGCCGAGGACTTCGAAGGTCTTGGGCGTGCCGTCCTTGTGAGTGGCGAAGGGCAGATCGCCGCGCCACTCGAGCTCGCAGCCATCGCACTCGTAGCCGACAATAGTGTCCTTGCCGCCAAAGCGGTCACCACGTTTCAAGCCAGTGCCTTCGTAGATCCAGTGGTCCGGGCGATGCACGATGTAGCTGGCTTCGTCATCCATGAACTGGCCGTGGCTGCGCCTGTAGCCGCCCCAGAGGAAGCCAACGCCGGTGAGCTGGTTTTCCGGCCTCTGGAGCAGATGATGGCTCCATGCGGTGCTTAGTGTTTCAAATTTTCGCGTCTGGAAGACGGGATCGAGGTGGTAGTTCTGCTTGAAGCAGGTGAAGGCGCGGCCTTCCGCCTCGCTGCGCACCTGCCAGCAGCAGGTGTTGCCGCTGAAGAAGGCTACGTTGCCTCCTTTGGCGATCCAAGCTTCCAAGTTGTCGCGCATCGGGGTGCTCCAATACTCATCGTGGCCAACGCTCAGGACAAGCTTGTAGCTGGCGAGCAACTCGGGACGAAATTCCAGGTCATCATTGGCGGCGAATTCGAGCGTGTAGCCGTTTTGTTCCGCCCATACGACGAATGGCAATTCCCAGCGTGTGAATTGCGACGGGCCGGGCCGCTCAAAGCTCACGCGGCTGCCCTGGTTCTTCGAGAGGCTGTTGTAGGCATACACGGAGAAGCCGCCCCAGTTGTTGTAGGCGTTGTAGGTGTTTGAGCAGAGCTGCAAAAGAATCTTCGAGGTGCTACCGGGCTTCGCCTGACGAACAATAAACCACGCGCTACTGCTGGCGGTGCGTGCGCCGCGATGCGTCCACTTTCCACCGGCATCCGCGGCACGAAACACGACCTCGTAGTAGCCGCTCTTCCAATCCGTGCCAATGGGCACACGCACGCTCTCCGGCCAACGACAGCCATTTGCGCTGGCATCCTCCGGCACTGGATGCACCGCACCTGGCACATCACTCTTTTTCCACTTCACTTCGCGCTGCGGTCCGAGTCGCGCGACCTCGATCTCAAACTTCGATGCCGTGGTGCTGACATGGATTGGGATCTCATCCCCCTGCGTCACGCTGCGTTGCCCGGCGTAGCCTTCGATAAAAAGCGAAACGGGATCGGCGGCTTGGAGCAACGAGGCAGCGAGTAGAATAGACAGGATTCGGAGCATGAAGCGCCTACGCCGAGCAGAGCGGGGGGCTTTCAGCATGAGGCACGTTAGAAGCGACAGATCCGAATTCAGAGGTAGCAGGCGCAGCCTTGACCATCCGCCCTCTCTGCGTGAAAGCCTTTCATTCATGTCTCTTCCCCAACTCATTCTCGGAACGCGTGGCAGCGAACTGGCCCTGACGCAGACCACCATGGTCAACCAGGCGTTGCAAACAGCGCATCCGCATCTCAAAATCGAGCGTCAGATCATCCAGACGAGTGGCGATAAGAGGCAGGACCTTCGCTTTTCGGAGTTCAGCGATGTGGCGCAGGTGGATAAGGGTATTTTCATCAAGGAACTCGAAATCGCACTTGAATGCCGCCAGATCGACGCAGCCGTTCACAGCCTCAAAGACGTGCCGAGCGACTTAGCAGAGGGGTTCATCATCGGAGCGGTTTTGCCCCGCGCGGCCATCGAGGACGTGCTGATCACCCAAGTCCCGCACACGCTCGATTCGTTGCCAAAAGGGGCTCGCGTGGGCACGAGCAGTGTGCGTCGCGCGGCGCAACTCAAGTTTCTCCGCCCCGACCTCGAGATTGTCGAGATCCGTGGCAATGTGCCCACTCGTGTGAAAAAAGTGCTTGGCGAAAACGCCCTCGATGCCGTGCTCCTGGCTGCGGCGGGTCTTTTGAGGCTGGGGCTCCTGCATGCGAACCTCGCCCGCATCCACATTGAAGATCAGACGCTGTGTGCGCTGGTGCTCGACCCAGTGAAGTTTCTGCCCGCAGCAGGGCAGGGAGCCATTGCCATCGAATGCCGCAGTGGCGATCAGGCCGTGATCGCGGCGGTGCATGCATTAAACCATGCCGAAACCGAAGCACGAGTCACGGCGGAGCGTGAGTTCTTGAAAATTCTCGGCGCTGGCTGCCAGACGCCGGTAGGAGCACACTCATGGGTAAAGGACGGCCGTCTGCACATGAGCGTGCGCGTGTTCAACGAAGCCAATCTCTCGGCACCGCCGTTGGAATGCGAGGCTGACCGTCCTGTTCATGAGGCGCGGCAACTTGCCGCCGACCTCGCCGCCATGCTTTGATCATGCTCGACTACGCCGGCATCCTTGCAGTCACGTTGCCTGTCTACCTCATGATGGGCGCGGGGGCGCTGTTGCGCAAAACGGGTGTGCTGCCCATGGAATCGGATGAAGGCCTCATGAAGCTCAGTGTGGCCGTATTGACCCCGGCACTAATCATCGAGCGTGTGGCAGGCAATACCGCGCTGATGCAGCCTTTGTCTGTGCTGATGGCAGCAGGACTCGGTTTCGTGCTCGTGGTGCTGGGAATTTCCATTTCGTATGCCGCCGCGCCTTGGATCGGTCTGCGCGTGCATGAAGGACGACGGACCTTTGGTGTGTCCTGTGGACTGCAAAACTATGGCTTTGTGGCCATCCCCATCGTGACAGCCCTTTTTCCGGATCAAGGCACGCTCGGTGTGCTCTTCACTTTCATGCTAGGCATCGAACTAGCCTGTTGGACGACGTGTGTAGGCTTGCTAACAGGCTTCAACAAGGCGCCGCTCAAGCTCGTGCTGAACCCGCCGGTGATCACCATCCTTTTCTCGCTGTTGCTAAACTTCACCGGGCTGTATGGTTTCATTCCGCAGGTGGTGCACAACATGCTGGGCATGCTCGGTGGCTGTGCGGTGCCGCTGGCCGTTTTGCTGATTGGTGCCTCCATCGCGGATATCTGGGGTCAGGAGCGGATGAATTGGAAAATTGCCGTGCTGAGCCCAGTTTTGCGTCTTGGTATCATCCCGCTGGCTTTTTTGGCCGCCGCGGTCTTTTTGCCGCTCACGAACGAGCTCAAACGTATCCTCATTGTGCAGGCGGCGATGCCTTCCGCCGTGTTTAACATCGTGATTGCCCGCATGTATGGCGGTCATCCCGCCACGGCGGTGCAGTGCGTACTCGCCACAACGGTCGTTAGCTGTGTGACGACGCCATTTGTCATCGCTTGGGCGGTGAAGTGGATCGGAGTGTAGACTGAAGCCATCGTCCTAGTCGGAGGTGTCAGATAATGCGGCAGCGTTCACGGCGTTCGCTAGTTCGTCGAGCTTCTCTTTGTTGGTGATTTTGCAACCTTGCCCGTCTTGAACATAAATGGTGTCGATCGCGGCACCTTTTTCGGTGTTGATGCGGGCGTGAGTGACGTTCAAGCCGAGGCGGCCGACGGCCATGAAGACATCATAGAGCAGGCCGAGGCGGTCGAGCACCTGGAGCTCGAGCACGTTCTCATCGGGCGAGAGATGGTTGTTGAGATGCACCCGCTGCGGTAGCTCGGCGCTAATGGCATCGAGCGGCGAGGCGGCGGAGCGCTTCTCTGCGATCTCCTTGCTGAAATTGAATTCGGGATCGAGGAACGCCGCTTTCACAGCGGCTTCGACACGTTGACGCGAGGCCTTGGCGCTCACTGCAGTGAAGTTCGTGGTGCAGACGCGGAAGATATCGAGCACAAGATGGTCAGCCCGGCGGAAGAAGTCGGCACTGAGAATGTTGATGCTCTGCGCGGCAAGGGCTCCGGCGACACGGGCTAGTAGCAGGTGGCGGTCCCAACAGACGACGGTGAGATCACTGTAGCCCTGTTCGGGATGATCCACCCAATGCATGACGGGTAGCAGGCCGGCCTCCGCTTTTTCCTCAGAGACAAGCTTCGTGAAGAACTCGCGAAACTGAAGTACATGCTCGATGACGCTCTCGGCTTCTCGGAAGTTGAAGTAAGAGGCGGGCATGTGCTGAAAGTGCGCATCGACTTCTGCCTCGAAGCCGATGCCGAGTTTTCTCAGCACGGTGATGCGCAGCTCGTTCAATGGCGCGTGCAGGCTGCGCATAAAATCGGCTGGTGCATTCATGAAGCGCAGCGTGTTGTGGTAAAGCTGGCGGATGGCGGTCTCCTTGTAGCCGGTCCATGATTTGTCACTCGTGCCCTTCGAGTCGGCGTAGGTCATCACGAGGAGCGTATCGAGATTCTCCTTCGTGCGCACGATGCCGGCGAACTCCTCGATAACCGCGGGGTCCTCTAGGCTTTTCTGTGTGGCAGTTCGGTACATGAGCAGGTGGTTGTCCACAAGGAACAGCAGCAGACGGCGTCGCTCGCCTTTGATCTGGAGGCGACGGCATACGGCCGCGGCGAGCGTTGTGCTCTCGTCGCTATGCGTTTTCTTGTTTGCAGCACGGCCTGCGTCATGCAGCAGCAGCGCAAGATAGAGGATGACAGGCTGCTGTAGGTCGTGGAAAAGCTGCTGGTAGAGCTTCACGCCCGGCAAAGCGGGATCGCTGAGCTCGTCCAGCTTGTCGATGGTGCGCAGGGTGTGCTCATCGGCGGTGTACAGATGGAAAAATTCGTGCTGCACAAGGTTGGTCAATGCACCGAACTCCGGCATCCATTTGCCGAGGAAACCGACGCGGTGCATTTGGCGGAGAACCCGGGCCACATCCCCCTTTTGCGATAGGATGGCCTCGAAGGTCTCGCGGTTTACCTTCGCGTAGCGGAAGGATTGATCCACGAGGCGGAAGTTGTCCTGCACAAGCTGAAAGAGATCTGGGCTGAGGCGCAGGTGACGCTGCTGTGTGTGCAAAAAGAGCCGCATGAGGCGCTCCGGGTCTTCTTTGAAGACGTTCTTGTCATCCGCATAAATGCGCTCGTGTTTGCGGATGAAGCCGTCGAATTTCTCAGTTTGTTTCTTCGATTTGTTTCTAGCGAGAAAGCCGCGCAAGCCACGGCGCTGCTCGGCGGTCTCGAGCTGCTGCAGGTGGAAGCGATCCATGATCTCGCTGCTGCGCTGCAGGATGTCCCGTGTTGCGGTGTAGTAGTCGTGCATTAGCGCCTCAATGCGGCGTAGGATGCGCTTGTGACGGTAGCCAAGATGAGTAGCCACCTGGCCCTGCAGGCGAAGCGTGAGCTGGTCCTGAGCGCGGCGCTCGGTGTAGTGCATCTCATTGCGCACGCGGAGGATGAAAGCATAGGCCCGCTCGATCTCCTGCCAGCCACTCTTCGAGATGGAACCGCCAGCAACAAGGTCTTTCGGGTTCAGCGTGCCGAGTTTCGCATAAGTCATCCAAATGAGATTCTGATAATCGCGCAGACCACCGCAGCCATTTTTCACTTGGGGCTCTTGAACGAAGGGTGTGTTTTCAAACTTCGCATGCCGCTTCGATAGATCATCCTGCCGTAGGCGCAGGAACTCGGCCTCACGGCCCTTCATGCATTCCTTGTCAAAACGCTTTCGAAACTCCTTGAAGGCCTCGTCCTGTCCGGTGAGGAAACGGGCCTCCATGAGGGCCGTCTTGGTCTCCATATTTTCGTTGGCGAGGTTCAGGCACTCGCCAACGCAGCGGGCTCCATGGCCTACTTTGAAGCCAAGGTCGTAAAAAAACAGAAGAAAGTCGCCAATGAGCTTCGCCAACTCCTTTGACACTTGGCCATTGTTTCCAGGAAACATGAAGGTGAGGTCCACATCGCTGCCTGGCGACATGACTCGCCGTCCGTAACCCCCATGGGCTACCACGCTCACATTCAGGCCCTGGCGCATCTTGGTGTCCAGCGAGGCAACAGTCTCGGCCCAAAGCTCTCGGATCAGATAGTCGATCACATCGCTGCGCATGCGACAGATCTCCGCGCCGCCAAAACCAGAGCGGTGGCGCTGCTTGATCCGCTGCTCCTTGAGTTTGAGGAAGCGCTTCGCTCGTCGCAGCGTTTCGCTGCGTGAATGGGGGCGCTTCTCGCCGTCTGGAAAAAACTTTTCGCCGATGCGTTGGAGATGCCGCAGATAATCACGTTCCGTCATGCCGTGGGTAGTCGCATGTTTCAGTAGCTGATGAGGGCGTGGACAGGGCCATGTCCGCGCAGTTTTTCGCGACCATTCAGGAAGGAGAGCTCAATGAAAAAAGTGCTTCCCACCAGCTTGCCTCCAGACTGAGCGATGAGATGCAGCGCCGCCGCAGCCGTGCCGCCGGTAGCAAGCAAATCATCCGCAAGAAGCACGGTTTCACCAGGAGCGATGGCATCTTGGTGCATTTCAACGGAACTGCTGCCGTATTCGAGGGAGTAATCCACACCGCGTGTTTTCCAAGGTAGTTTGCCTTTTTTGCGGATAGGCACAAAACCTGCCCCTAGGCGGGAAGCGATCAGTGAGCCGAAAATGAAGCCTCGAGCGTCGATGCCAACCACTTTGTCCACCTTCAGTACGCCAGTGGCATCGATCATTCCGTCGATGGCACGCGATAGCAGTGCATGATCCCCAAGTACCGGTGTGATGTCCTTGAAGAGAATCCCCGGTTTCGGGAAGTTAGGCACATCACGTATCGTGGCGCGGAGATGATCGAGCGTTTGAGAATTCATGCGCAATCGTATGATGGCGTGCCGTGGTGGTGGATCAAGGCATGATTATGATTCGCCATGACGCCAACAAATCCAAGAGTCCCTGCGATGAAAACGACTTGAGGTTAATTGAGCAAGTCGGTCAAAAAACTCTCACGTCTAGTCTCGTCATAATCGAAAACCAAGCGATACCCTTTTAAGAAGTAGCTGGATTAAACGTCACCTAAGAAGACTTTGTGAGTGCGAACGATTTGAAGCGGTCCATCTGCTTAAGTTTAAAACCAAGGATGCTGAGGGTGACATATAGGCTCCAACAAGGCCGAGGCCGCCGATGCTGATTTTCTTTTGTCTTTGGAATTCATTCTGGTGTGTGCAACGCCCCAGTTTTCGTGGAAACTAGTCCCGCAATAGTCTCGTCAGCTATCGGTGTAGGTTGCTTGCACGTGCCCAAAAGTCACACTATCACCATTTTTAAGGCTTGTTTTATGGATTTTTGCTCCGTTGACGCGAGTGCCATTGCGCGATCTCTTGTCAACCAATATGCAACCTTTTGGGCCTAGTTCTAGAATGGCGTGATAGCGTGAAACCGAAGGAAAATCCAAGACGACGATGCTGTCCGGATGGCGTCCAAGGGTTGTGATGCCCTCCTCCAGTGAGTGAACTAACGAAGAGCCGTCATGAAGATGGAATTGAAGTTGATGCATAAAAACCATATTCTAGTTAACCCGCGAGCGCATGATTCAAGCCAATTATCTACAAAGAACCTTTATTTTCAATAAAAATATAGACATGGGTAATTTAGCATGAAGTTTGACTAGTGAAAAATGAAGATTTGCCACCAAATCAAGAAATGGGTTCCCAACCTCAGCGTGCCCCACAGGCCGATGAAGTGGTCCCTAATGAGGTGTCAAACTCGAATGGGAGCAGTTCCGTTCGGCTTGTGTGGACGAAAAGCGTTCAAAAGCCAAGACGTCGCACCGTCATCCGTAGTTCGTCCTATACGCATCATAAGAGAACGCATGGAACGCATCCATCAACGCGTGGCGTTGATGCCGAAAAGAGTCACTCGCACTCACGATTTAGGCAGTTCCTAGCATCAATTTGTGTTCAGGTTGTAGCCTTCGGCGTTCTTGCGTTGATAGTCTGGTTCGCAGACTCGATGTATCCCGGCCTCATGCGGTTTTTTGAGCAGCGCCGAATTCAAGTCGCGGATGCCTACAAAACAGCAGCACCCGATATCGCTTCGCCTCCGTTGGCATCGACGCCCCTGCCTTTACCGCCTCAGCCTATTGCCCCAGTTATTCAAAATGGGCCGACTGCGACCTTGCCTGCAAGCACGATACCAAGAATGGCTGACTCAGGGGCGGGGAATGATGCAAAAACGATTGAGAAAACTGACAAAGACCGGCTGGCCGGGCCTGCAGGCAACTTGCTTCAGCCAAAGATTCTACCGAGTCAATCTACCGAGACCAAAACAGCGACGACAGTTCCTCCATCTGTTCAAGACAAAAGCCTTCCAGCCAAGACCGCTTCAACTCCTACTCCCTCCCCGGATTTCATGGGGCCTCCCGAGCCGCCAGTGGCAAAATCTTCCATAGATAAGAGTCAGCCTATCAAAGCAGAAATTGTGTTGAATCCTCAGAACGGCAACTTGGAGGTGCGCTTCCCCGATGGCAGGGTTCAGGTGCTCAATACGATGGCGGGAATCTCAAAACAGCCTCAACCGAGCCCGGTGAATCCTCAACCGAGTCCGGTGAATCTTGCCCCAGCTGCTACCAAGACATTGACAGGCCGAGTAGCGCCGGCCCAGTTGCCAATGCCAGCGCTTTTGTCGCCGATTAAGTTGAAAGAAGTGAAGTTTGCCAGTCCCGATCTTTTCCTCCAAGCTTTGGGCAACCGTCGTCCCAGATTGGTTCACAATGCCGAGTCGTGGGCCAAGCTTCAATCCATGGTGAGGAGTGATGCAGTTGGCAAATCTCTCTTGTCGAGCCTAGAGGAAGCTGGAAGAAACCTCTTGAAGGAACCTGTTCTCAAAAGAATTTTTGGTGCCTCGCATGGGGGTTCTATGGGATCAGAGACACTGGGGCGCATCACGACATTAGGATGCCTTCATCACCTTGGACAAAGCACACCCGATTGGTCCAATCGGGCCAAGGCTGAATTGCTTTCCTTGTGTGATCCCCAACATTTCCCTGACTGGGGGAAAGGAAGTGACTTGTCTCGAATGCTCGTGGCAAGCTGTTTAGCCTATGATTGGTTTGCCAGTTCGATGGATCCACAATCGCTATCAGGCATTCAAAAAAATCTTCTTCAGAAAGGTCTGCAGCCTCTTCTATTGGAGATCAAACAAATGAATCGAGATCAAGAAATGGGCCGTGACGGCCTCAATGCCATGGCGGCGGTTTTGATCTTTTGCATGACTTTTCATGGCGAAATGCACGACGTGGCACACGAAAATTTTTCCTTACTGCTGAAGAAATGGGTGACGGGATTGTCTAGGTTTTCACCTGATGGGATTTGGCCGGAGGGCATGATGGATGGCGAGGAGATTCTCTTCTCTTCTGCTCCCATTCTGGAGACTTTTGCCTCCAACAAGCTGCCTTGTAATTTTGATCTTTTCGAGGGCTTTGCACAAGCCAACCGCGCTCGAATCATGAAGATGGGTGCCTTTAGCAACGTCGGCGGAAGTGGATTTGGCCTGCTTTCTCAAAAAATGCTGCTTGGACCGGTCTCAACTTGGCTGTCTGGCCGATACGGAAATCCCGGTTATCCGGGATTGGTCGCCGAAGCCAAAACATCTTATTCTACCGCCCATCTTGGAACGGCGGGACATCTTCTTCACTTTAACCCATGGGCTGCTGCTGATGGCATTTTACCTTCCGAGTTGTGTTCTTACTGGGATCAATCTTCTTCTCTGGTCATGCGGACCGGTTGGAATCCTGATGCTCTGGTTGTTGACGTCAAGGCCATGGATGCCATCCCCAATCCCTTTCTTGAGGACATGGGCACCTTCTCCCTCTTCGCCAACGGGGTCGACTGGGGGCTCAATTTGCGCGATTTGCCCAGACAGGCTGGCGTGGATCTTTTAAAAAGCGGCTACACGTCGCGGAGAAGTGCTTACAACGGAATGGATCTAGGCGTGCCGTTTAAGCCGGAAGACAAGGCACATTTCACTCATTCCCGGTTCACAGATACCAACTCCATGGCGATTCTTGAGCATCGGTGCGCGAATTCCAACCTGCGTAGTTGGAAACGTGGTTTCTTCATAGAGCCTGTGAGCAATGGGAAAGATCATAAAGGTTTTTTTCTTGTTCAAGACGAAGTCAACACCCGGGATGAGGTCGACTGGGTCTGGCAGATGAATACGCGTGCAAATGTTCGCATTCGCGCAGGTGAGGCTATACTCGAACAAGAAAACCAAATCATGATGGCCGTTATTCTTTCGCCAAAGGAAGCGAGATTCACTGTTGAGGAGGCCCCCGTCCAAAATCCTCCTTTATCCTTGATGGGATACCGAACTTTGCAGATCCGCATGCCGGCCATGAAAGGCAAAACTACTGTGACAGTAGCCTTTTATCCCCAACTTGAGAAATCACCCAAGTCCATGCCAACGGTTACTGTGCCTCTTGAAAAATGGATTCCTGATAAGAAGCATAGTTCATTGGACCCGTGAGCCTTTTGGATAATGGTAAAATTGTTACAGTGCTAATCCTGAGCTTCGCTCTTGATTTCGGTCAACCCTACGAACTGCTGGTGTAACCTTTCATTTCACAGAAGAGAATTCGCATGGTACGAGTGCTCATCCTTGAATGGGATATGCGAATTGGGCAGGCTTCTGACCCATCTTATCATCATGATGGCTGTGAACTTCTTGTTGAGGCATCGTGACACCATTGGCTTCCACAGGAACGAGGCGCCGAGCTGCTGGCAAAGACGCGTATAAGGCGATTGTGCAGGCCATCGAAATGCGTGTCGCATTTTCAGCTCCTATTTCCCAAGCATAGGCTTGGCTTGTTTGTTTACCCGCTCGGTGAACGGCACGATTCTTGCATAAGCTAGATCCTACCAATCCATTTCATGACCCGACACGACACCCTTCTCGCATGGATCGAAAAAATCCGAGATCTTTGCCAACCTAATTCCGTTCGCATGTGCGATGGCTCCCAAGGTGAATACGATGAACTGTGCGAATTGTTAGTGCAGAAAGGCACGTTTTGCCGCCTGAACCCGGACAAACGTCCAAACAGTTACCTCGCTTGGTCCGATCCGAACGACGTGGCTAGGGTGGAGGACCGCACCTTCATTTGCAGCCGACGCAAGGACGATGCTGGCACCACAAACAACTGGATGGACCCGCGTGAGATGAAAACCACGCTCCAAGCTCTCTTCGCTGGCTGTATGAAAGGCCGTGTGATGTATGTGGTGCCTTTTTGCATGGGTCCGCTTGGCTCGCCGTTTTCCGTGGTCGGCATCGAGATCACCGACTCGCCCTACGTGGTGGTCAGCATGCGGATCATGACGCGCATGGGCAAGGCCGTGCTCGAGCAGCTCGGCGAGGGCGGTGAGTTCGTGCCCTGCGTGCATTCCGTGGGCAAACCGCTCGCCCCTGGCGAGGCTGATGTGACGTGGCCTTGCAGCAGCACGAAGTACATCGTGCATTTCCCTGAGGAGCGCAGCATCTGGAGCTATGGTAGCGGCTACGGCGGCAATGCGTTGCTGGGAAAGAAATGTCTCGCGCTGCGTATTGCCAGTGTCATTGGCCGCGATGAAGGCTGGATGGCCGAGCACATGCTCATCTGCGGTGTGCAATCACCCGATGGACGCAAGAACTACGTCGCTGCCGCCTTTCCGAGCGCTTGTGGCAAGACGAACTTTGCCATGTTGGTTCCGCCGAAGTCCTATACTGAGCAGGGATGGAAGGTGAGCATCGTCGGCGATGACATCGCGTGGCTGCGTCCTGGCAAGGATGGCAAGCTCTGGGCCACGAATCCTGAGGCGGGCTATTTCGGTGTAGCCCCAGGCACGTCGTATGAATCGAATCCAAACGCGATGGAAACCATCCAGTCGAATACCATCTTCACGAATGTGGCACTCACCGATGACGGCGATGTGTGGTGGGAAGGCATGACCCAGCAACCGCCCGCGCATCTCACCGACTGGCGAGGTCAGGACTGGACGCCAGACTGCGGACGCCCCAGCTCGCATCCCAACTCCCGCTTTACGGTGCCCGCCCGGCAGACTCCCACGATTGATGCCGATTGGGAAAGGCCGGAAGGTGTGCCGATTGATGCACTGATCTTCGGTGGGCGGCGTGCCACCACCTTCCCGCTGGTCTTCCAAGCCTTCAACTGGACGCACGGTGTCTTCCTCGGGGCCAACATGGGCAGTGAGACCACCGCCGCCGCTGCTGGAGCCATCGGTAAAGTGCGGCGCGATCCGATGGCCATGCTACCCTTTTGCGGCTATAACATGGGTCACTACTTTGCTCATTGGCTGCGCATGCGACGGTTCCTCAAAGAGGTGCCTCGCGTGTTCCATGTGAACTGGTTCCGCAAGAGTCCTGAGGGAAAGTTTCTCTGGCCCGGTTTTGGTGAAAACATGCGCGTACTCGAATGGATCGTAAAACGCTGCAGAGGTGAAGGTCGCGGTCACGAGACTGAGCTCGGCTGGATGCCACGCTATTCGGAGATCAATTGGAACGGTCTCGAATTCACACGCGAGCAATGGAACGAGCTCATGCATGTTGACCCCCGTGAGTTTCGCCAGGAGATCATGTCCACCGAAGAGCTCTATCTTGACCTCTACGACGATATGCCCAAAGAGCTTTACTATCAACGCGAGCTGCTTGTCGGCCGATTCTGATGTCGGATCAGGCAAGAAGATCGGGATTTGATTCGCGCCCCTATGATTTCGATGAGATCAGAGCTCCGACATGGGCCGTGACGGCACTGGCAAGGCCGTGGAGGTTGTAGCCGCCTTCGAGGACGGAGATTAGACGGCCATCACAATGCGCCTTTGCAGCTTCGATAAGATATCTTGTGAGCATGACGAAGTCTTCATCGGTGAGACGAAACTGACCGAGCGGGTCGTCGATGCGTGAGTCAAAGCCGGCGGAGATGAAGATGACATCCGGTTTGAAGCGGTCGAGAGCGGGAAGAATGTGGTCTGTGAAAGCCGATCCGATCCTGCTCATGCCGGTGCGGGCAGGGAAGGGGAAATTCAGCGTGCTGCCTTTACCCTTGCCTGAGCCGGTCTCCTCCGCGTGACCGGTGAAAGGATACAGCGGGCTTTGGTGTGTGCTGACGAAGAGCACGCTGCCATCCTCATAAAAGATGTCCTGCGTGCCGTTCCCATGATGCACGTCCCAGTCGATGATCGCGGCTTTTTGAGCGCCGTGGACCTTCTGCGCATGGCGTGCGGCAATGGCGATGTTGTTGAACAAACAGAAGCCCATGCCCTGCGCAGGCCGCGCATGATGTCCGGGAGGCCGCACGGCGCAGAAGGCGTTTGAGGCCTTGCCTGTGAAAACGGCATCGACGGCATTCAACACGCCGCCCACAGCCTGCACGGCCACCTCGTAAGACCTCGCGCAGATGGAGGTATCACCTGTGCTGAGGTCATCGAGGCCGGATTCGACATCATCCTTCGCAGTCTCGATGTATTTGCGAGTGTGGCAAAGCGCGAGCTCATCGAGGCTGGCTGCACGCGGAGCCACTCGAAGGGCTTTTTCGACATGGCCGGAATCGTTGAGAGCCTTCATGACGGCCACATGACGCTGGATGCTCTCCGGATGGCCGGGGCCGGTGTCGTGCTGCTGGTAGATCGGATCGAGAAGAAGAGCGGTCATGGCTCACGAATGCCACGAAGTGTCCTTCAGCGCAAAAAGTCCGCGACGATCCGCAGGTGCTCCACGTCGTAAAACTCATCGCCGCCGTGCTTCGAGCCCGGAAGCGTGATCAAGCGAACTTTGCCCAGATAGGCCTTCGCGAACTCCGCCGACTGTGCAGGCGGCATCTGCGGATCAGCATCGCCATGCAGGAGCAGCAGCGGCGGATCCTCTTTGTCGAGGTGGGTGACAGGACTGGCGAGCTTGCTGAGGGCAGGAACTTTCTCTGGCAGATCACCCAGTAGGAGCTTCAGGGCCGGAAGTCGCACCGTGAGGCCGAATTCCGTGCTCTGACCGAGGATCGACAGGAGGTTCGAGGCTCCGTAAAAGCTCACGATGGCGCTGACGGCACTGCTTTGATCGAGGTGATCACCCACAGCGCCCTCGAGTTCGCGGTGACCATTTGTGACACCGACTAGGGCGGCAAGGTGTCCGCCTGCGGAGGAACCCATGATGGCGGTCTTATCGGTGTTGATGCCTAACGCGGCTGCTTTGGCGCGTAGGAAGCGAATCGCGGCCTTGATGTCGTGAATCTGCGCCGGAAAACGTGCCTGCGTCGAGAGCCGGTAGTCCACGCTGGCGATGGCAAAGCCATGATCAAGCAGTCCGGCGATGGGCACATCACTCTTCGATCCTGCACGCCACGCGCCGCCGTGCACATAGACAATCAGCGGTGGATTTCTCACGTTAGAGGGCCTGTGAAGGTCGAGTAGCAAGGCATGGTCATTCACCCGGGCATACTCGATGTCCATCTGTGTGTCTGCATGGGCCAGAGCAGATGCCAAAAGGATGAGGGCGAGCGTGGCGCGCATATCGTGGCATCAATCGAGCGTCTTCTTTGGTGGAGCGATGCCAAGAGGTGCTGAACCGGCGGGGCGTGGACGCGCTGTGCCTGCAGGCGCGAGACGCTGAATCTCATAAGCGGTAAGGTTTACCGTGATGTCGAGCTTGGTGAGGAAGTCCCAAGTGGCGGCGACTCCCACTTCATCCCCTACTTGGCGGGCTTCAAGATAAGCGTCAAAAGCATCTGGCATGACTTGGAAGACCACGACACCATTTGGATCCTGCTTCACATCCCGCAGCAGCCGGATGTAGGCGGAGTTGGGCTGCTTAAGAGCTTCGACAGTTTCGCCGCCACCGCTTTTGGGTTTCAAAGCGAGGCGGATGTACGACAGCGTGGGCTGCGGATCGACCTCGAAGGTGTAGGAACCGGTGAGCAGCGGATTCGTGGCCGCACGCTGGAGCAGCACCGCCATGCGTGAGCCGTCATAGACCGTTCGTGCCTTGCTCGAATCCTCGATGCCTTTCACTTTGGCGAGGTCCTTGACGAAGTAGTCCAGAACTTCCTTGGGGTTTGCTTTCACCTCGCTCGTTTTGGCTCCCCACCCAAAGGTAACCTTTCCGCCGGAGGCGGTGGCCTTGATGATGGGGGTGGCGGGATCACGTGAGGGATCGAGGGCTTTCCATTCAGCTAGGCTGCCCTTGGTGGCGCTGATGATGGCATCGGTGGTGACGACTAGGTTCGTCCCGCTGCTGCCGCCTTTCGTTTTCATCGAGATGTCGGCTATGGCTTCGAGGATTGGCTTGGTGGGCGTGATGCCCGCTGCGGCGAGTGCCTTGTAAGCCTCTGCCACGTTTTCGATCTGCATGCGGTTCACGAGCGGCGCGATTTCCGGCCAAGCTTTGGTGGCGGCGGGGCCGAGGATTTTTTCCATCAGCTTTGCAAACGGCGTATATTCGACACGCTGGTATTCGAGTTGTGATTTGACCTTCTCAATGCCGTCGAGAATGGGCTGTACAAACTTTGGCTGGTTGAAGGTGAGCACTCCTTGCTTCGCCACAAGCACGCGGGTTTCATTTGGCTTCTCAGGATATGGGCGTGGATTCGGCAGGCGGACGTATTTCGAGGGCGGTGGTTGATAGACAGGTGTTTGATCAAGCAGTGCTTTCAGTCGCTCGACCTCGGTCAGAAGTTTTTCTGAGGCGGCCTTTTGTTCTAGACGCTCCTTCTTACGAGCCTCGAGCTGTTTTTTATATACGTCGAGGTCCATAGCCTTCATTTTGGCTTCGAAGTCGGAGACATCGACCGTCTTGAGCTCCTCGATGATTTTCTTCAAATCCGTCTCGGCCTTCTTTTTCTCCTCTTCGAGTTGCTCGGGCGTTTTGAGCTTCGGGAGGAGTTTCGACTGCTCGCGAATTTTATCGAGTTCTTCGGGTGTGACAGGCGGTAAATCAGACAGGACAGTCTTGACGACGTTTGCTACGCTGAGTCCAACCATGACGAGCACGATGATGAGAACGCCGACGACATTCGTCATCGTGTCCATCAGGGCGACGAATGGCAATTCGTGTTCCTCGTGTTTGCGTTTTGACATGGCTAACGGGCTTTTTGGGGTGTTTCTGCCTTCTGCTTGGTGTCAGCTTTTGGTGGTGGGGCAGGGATTGGAGTGGCCTTCAGAGCTTCGGCTTGCGGTGGAGTGATCTTCCCCCGGTATTTGTCGAAGGTTTTCAGGTCGAGCGTGCCGCGTCCAGGGATTGGCAGCTTGCCAATGCGCACCTTGTAATCGTTGTCCGCACGGCCGGCGCCATTGTTGAAAGCTCCTTGGCCGTCATCGCGAACGAGGAAGAGCACGAGTGCCTTTGGAAGCTTGGCCACTTCGGTGAGGAAGTGGTTATAAGTCACATCACCGATGATTGTCTCTGCATTGGCAGGCAGGCGGTAGTCCTCCGTGCCCCAAGCGCCGAGTATCTTGAGAGCACCGCCGGCTGCTTCGACAAAGAAAACCTTCGTATCCTCCGCCATGCCGCTGCCGGACGGCTGCACGATGACCGGAGGCACTTTTTTGTCCTCAGGCACTTGGCGTTTTTTCAGCTCAGTCAGCAGCTTGGTTATCTCAGCCTTGGATTCAACCTGCTGTTTTTTGAGACCATCAAGTTCTAGAAGGAGGTCGTCGAGTTCCTTCAGCATCTGCTGGGAGAGTTTCTGATTGGTTTCAAGAATCTCCTTCGAAGTGGACTGCAGCTTGCGAAGCTTGATATAGCGTTGCTGGCGATCCTCGATCTGTTTTTGGAGCTCATCCAGTGTGGCAATCTTCTCGTTGACAATGACCTCAATCTTTTTGTGAGAATCGATCTCTTTGCGGAGCTTTTTGGCTTCCTGAGCCATCTCTACCTCAGCCTCAGGTCGGCCATCTGTCTGCTCGGTCATGGAGACACATAACACCACAATGATAAGGACAAGCACGCCAATGAGGGAGCAGAGAATATCTAGGAACGGAACGAGAAGAATCTCGTCTTTTGCTCCATGTCTGCGCTTGGCCATGAATCGTGGGAGTGGTGGCTGATGGTAGGGCTGGATTAATCTGCGCGGCTAAACCAACCTCTTTTCTTCACTTGGTGGATGATGACCTGCTTCTCGCCGAGCTGGGCTAGGACGTTGTTAAGGCTTTGAATGCCTGAGGCCATGGCGCGCATGTAGTCCCCAGTCTTCTCTACGCTATCAGCCACGGACTTAGTCATCTGCTCCCGCATGACATTAAGCGCAGTAGCAAATTCACGATCGACACGTTCTTGGTGTGCCCAAGCGCGTTTGTCGAGGTTCTGCGCTTGTTCCAGAATCTTGGAGGATAGCGTATTGAGGTCGATGAGGAATTCTTTCTGTGCATTGGCGACCGCCTTGACGAGCGTGTCCATCATGCCGCCCGTGTCGCCGCCGCCAATGCTGCCGCCGTCATTGAGACGAGGAAGGAGGATTTCGTTGCAGAAGGCATCGATGTTATTGAGGTTATCATCCTCTGCCTTCATGAGGGTGTTCATCGGGAAGTTCAGCAGCGTGGCAAGAACAAGACCGAGAAGGGTGGCATCGAACGCGGTGCCTAGGCCGCCGGTCACGTTTTGCAGCGTAGTCTTCACCTGCTTAAGGTCGTCCATATCGCTGAAATTCATGCCGCCGATGGCATGAGATAGGCCGATGACGGTTCCAATGAAACCTAGGATTGGGATGGCCCACAGGAATGCCTTGAGGAGCGTGTAGCTGCCACCGATGCGCATGCCGTCGATATCGCTCTGGCTGGAGAGCATGTTTGTTACGTCACCGGCGTTTTGCTTGACCTCGAAAAGCTCCAGCGCCTTGCGAATGCGGTTCACCATCATGCTGTCACGTAGGCGGTGCGGTAGTTTGTAGAGGTGATCGATGAAAGAGCCGACGTTGTCGCGATTGATCTCGGCACCGAGCTCCCATGGGAGCACATCGAGCAGCAGGGCGCGGCGCTGGTGCCGTAGCTTCTGGATCTTGAGGTAAATGATGGCCATCGACCACGTGAAGAATAGCGTGTTGGTGAAGCTCACTGCGGCGTGTTTGTAGAACAACGAGGCCACAAACTGCATTGTGCTAAACTTGGCTGACGGCGTGCTCTCTGGTGCTTGGAAGGGATACAGGATGCCAACCCACACGAGGAAGATTATAAAGCCGACGCCGAAGGCAAGGAAGGGGTTTGGGTTCGTGGGGTCGGCCTCCTCCCAGCCGCCGCGGGCATTACGGTTCTGTTCAACGAGAAGCTCATGCTGGGGTGACGGAGGCGTGTCAGTGTATTCGGGCACATGCGACATCGCAGCATCCGGAGCTGGAAGATTGCTGGGAGCGGGAAGTCCGCTCGGCGCAGGCAGTCCACTGGGGAATGGCAGACCGCCAGCAGCTTCGGCGGGGATGTTCAGCTTTGTGTTGCAGCCGGGGCAGCGGACGATCTTGCCAGCCATTTCGGGCTCGACCTTGAGCTGCATTTCACAAGAGGGACATTTGAACTTCACGATGGGATCAGATTGAGGGTGATGAAAGACTAAGCAGGTAGGCTAGCTGCGAAGCTACGGGTGCAACAAGGCCTTTCTTGGGGGCGGAAACCAATCCGAATAGCCTGCAATTTGGACATGTTGTGACTATAACCTCGGAAATCTTGATATGAACGCTGAGATTCCCAGCGTGGCAAAGATTCACTTCTGGCGGCGGGCATGTCTTGACGCCTCAGCTGCCAACCG
>Ga0075471_10000762_pt1 | contig 20029 bp, 18 predicted proteins | sample DEB19_08_DNA_2_FD_74787 | JGI IMG/M metagenome (GOLD analysis project Ga0075471, IMG submission 74787) | Aqueous microbial communities from the Delaware River and Bay under freshwater to marine salinity gradient to study organic matter... | ecosystem: Environmental > Aquatic > Marine > Coastal ... | reverse complement strand
GGTCGCCGTCTCGACGAGCAGGGCCCGACCGTCGGTGCTCACGAGGAGGCCGTGGGCCCGCTGCGGACTCGTGAAGCAGAACGGACCGAACGCGAAGTCACCGTCCGGGGTGACCGCCCGCGCCGAGACCCGCACGCCGAGGCTCGTGTGGGTCCCGTTCGCCTGCACGCCCCGCCAGGCCGGCGTCGCGGTCCGGGCCGCGAGGTGGTACCCGTCGGTCCCGTAGGAGGAGGCGGACGCGCCGTCGTCGACCACGGTGAAGTCGCCCGACCCGCGCGTGAGGTCGGCGGAGTAGCGCTCGCCGAGCAGTTCGTCGTCGAGGGCGCGGTGCATCGGACCCCAACCGTCGAAGAGGGCGACCATGGCGAGGGCGCACCCGAGGACGACGAGCGCGGCGAGCGCGAGCACGGGGAGGAACCGACGCCGTCGGTGGACGGGCGACGACGTGGTCGGCACCTCGGCGGACGTCGGGGTCGTGGGGGGACCGCCCTCCGTCCCGGCCGACGCCGGGTCGATGACCTCGGGTCCGGTCGTCTCCGTGGTGCCGTCGGCCATCGTGACCGCCTCCCCGTGCTCACGAGCGGAGGACCAGCATGGGCACCGCGGGCACCACGCGGGAAGGGTCGGGCGTCCCGAACCGGACGATGCGGGCGCCTCTGCGCGCCCCGGGGACCGCTAGAGACCGGTGAGCCCGACGTACTTGCCGCCGCGCTCGAAGACCCGGAACGGCCGGGAGTCCGCAGTGACCCAGTCCCGGAACCAGGTGTTGTCGTCGATGTCGTCGAACACCACCACGGCGTCGGCGGTGAGGTGCGGGGCGACGGTCTCCCACCCGAAGGTCCGTCCCTCGGCGGACTTGTCGGAGTCGTAGTGGAAGAGCCCGATGGGACCGCACACGGGGAGGATCTCGGCGAGGTTCGCCCGGTCGCCCCGCGTGTGGAGGTGCCATCCGGCGCGCAGCGCGTCGGGCACGACGCAGCCCACGTAGCGCTCCGGGTCCTCGAGCCGGAAGTACGGGAAGTCGCTCGAGTACAGGGTGCCCGCGCCGTTGGCCTCGAGGGCGGCGAGCACCGCGGCCGAGGACCACCCGGCCGCCACCCCGGTCTCGACCACCGAGGTCGGACGGCGCAGCCGGGTGAGGAAGTGGAGGAGGCGGTGGTGCCCGCCACCGCCGAGGGGCACGCCGACCGTCGCGAGCACGGCCCGCGCGTGCACCTCGAAGGCCGCGGCCCACTCGCCCGACTCGGCCCAGAGGTCGGCGTCGATCGCCGACGCGAAGGTGTCCACCGACTCGGCGTGCTCGGCCGCCCACGCGAGCGCCTCGTCGCGATGGGTCGGACGCAGGCGGGCCCGCACCTTGCCGACCATCACCGGCAGGTAGGAGGGTCGCAGCGCGTTGCGGGCGACGTTGCGCAGGGTGCGGGCGCTCGGCACGGGGCCGAGGCTAGTGGCGTGACCACCCGGTCCCGACCGTGCCCTGCGGTCCCGGGACGCTGCGCGCGCTCGTAGGATTCGGGCCTTGCGTGCACCCGTCGACCCGCGTGCCCCGGGGGGCGGGCGGTGACCACCGCGTCGCCGCCGGATCCGGGCCCCGCCGCGCCCGGGCCGGTCCGCACCGGTACCCGGGCCACGTGGTGGCTCGGCACGACCGCGGCGCTCCTCGTCCTCGGCGCGCTGGTCCCGCTCGTGATCGCATGGCGGGCCGGCGCGCTGTCCGTGCCGCGCTCGGACGACTGGTCCTACCTGACGACCCTGTTCCGTTGGACCGAGGGCGGAGGCCTCGACTTCAACCGGTGGGTCTCGATGACCCTCATCGGCCAGTTGCTCCTCGCGGCCCCGGTGGCGCTCGTCGCGCCCGACTCCATCGCCGCGGTGCGCATCGAGATGGCGCTCCTCGGCGTCGGCGGGCTCCTCGCGACCGTGTGGCTGGGGATCCAGGTGATCGGCCGGCGCGGCCCGGCCCTCCTCGTCGCCGCGACCATCGCGCTCGGCCCGCTCTGGGGCCCGCTCGCCGCGACCTCCATGACCGACGTGCCGACCTTCGCGGTCCAGACCCTCGCGGCGGCGGTGGCGGTCGTCGGCCTGCGCCGCGCCGAGTGGCGCATCCCCGCCCTCCTCGGCGCGGTCGCACTCGGCTTCGTCGCGATCTCGATCCGCCAGTACGCGATCGTGCCCGTCGGCGCGACCCTGGGCGCCTACGCGCTCGTGGCGCGGCGCGACGGCGACCGGCGCCTGTGGCGCACCGTGCTGGTCACGACCGCGCTCGTCGCGCTCGCGACGTTGGCGCTCCTCGCCTGGTGGCGCACGATCCCGAACCCCCTCACGAACGCGCCGATGGATCCGTCGGTCGGCTCGCTGCGCGAGGCCCTCGCACGCGGCATCGGGTACGGCCGCCTCGCGGGTCTCCTCCTCGCGCCGGTCATCGCGTGGGCCGGGCCCGTGCGCACCCTTCGGCGGGCCTGGTCGGCGTCCCGGCGCCTGACCGTCCTCGTCGCCGCCGTCTCGACCGCGGCGCTGGCGTTCGGGTACCTCGCGCTGCGCGAGGACGCGTTCGTCGGCAACTACGTGCACCCGCGCGGGGTCCTCGGCGACGACATCGTGATGGCTGGCGTGCGCCCGGCCCTGATGCCGGGTCCGCTGTGGGCCCTCGTCGTGCTCGCCGGGTCCCTCGGGGCGGCGGTGCTCGCGCTGAGCATCGTGCCGTGGCTCGCCGTGCTCCCGGCCCGCCTCCGGGCCCGTGACCTCGGGTCGATCGATCCGATCGCACTCACCTTCGGCCTCACCCTCGGCGGACTGTGGTGCGCCTACCTGCTCACCGACACGCTGCAGATCAACCGGTTCCCGATCTTCGACCGGTACGCGCTCGGCGGCCTCCCGCTCATCGCGGTGCTGCTGGCGCGTGCGAGCGGCCATGATCCGTCGGGCGCCGGCCGACCCGGCACGCGCCGCGCCGCCACCGCCGTCGCGCTCGTCCTGATCGCACTCCTCGGCCTCGAGTTCAGCATCGATTCGGCGCGCTACGACGCGACCCGCTGGCAGGTCGGCCTCGCCACCGTGGCGGCCGGGTACCCACCACGCGACCTCGACGGCGGGTTCGAGTGGGACTACTGGCACGAGGGGTACGCCACGCCGATCTTCAACACGGTCGCCGAACGACGTCGGTACCGTCGACGGTTCCTCGCCGGACGCTGCGTCGCGATCGCGATCGACCCGCGCCGCCTGCCCCCGACGGATCGCCTCGTCGCGAAGCGCCGGTACACCTCACCGCTCCGACAGCCCGTATGGATCGTGGCGCAGCGCAACGACAAACCCTGCACCGTCGAGCCCCGTACGCCCTAGCCGAACGAATCGCCCTCGAGGATCTCGACCGCGGCGACGAGGCGCGCGAGCGCCCCGAGCGCCGCGTCGGCGTGCGGCCACCCCTCGTGGGAGGGGGCGAGGGCCAGGAGGGCCCGGGTCGGGTCGGTCGCACCCCGCGCCCCGATCGCCGCGACGGGGTACCGGCCCCACGCGAGCGGCTCCGGCTCCACGCCCACGTCGGGCACCGTGGCCGCGAGCGCCAGCAACGGCCCGAGGTCGAGGTCGAGGCCGGGTGCGCCCACCACGATCTCGCCGGTCGCGGGGTCGAGGAGCGCGACCGGCGCATCGGCCGCCGTGAGGCCGCGGCGGGCGCTGCGCCGTTCACGGGCCGTGGCCCGCGGCGACTGCGGCACGAGCACCACGGGCTCGCCCGGCACGGTGCCGACGCGGGCGACCGCCACGGCAGGCAGGGCCACGAGACCGCTGGCCGCCGGATCCGTGTGGACCGCGAGGTGGAGGGCGAGGCCCTCGAGGACCCGCCGGGCGCGTCGGCTGCCGATCGCGAGCGGCGCGCCGCGGTGGAGCACATGGAGGGGTTGCAGCCCCCGGGGACTCTGCTCGGCCAGGGTGATCGAGAAGGTCGGCGGCACGTCGGCCGCACCGGGTGGCAGGTCGACATCCGGCACGAGGTGGGCGGCGAAGGCGGACTCGATCGCGCCGTGTGCGGCGGCGGTGTCGGTGCCGACGACCACGAGGTGATCACCGATCCGCAGCACCGCACGGTGGGCGCGATCGGGGGCGCGGGTGCAGGTGGGACAGAACAGTGTGCCGTCGGGGTCGAGGAACCCGGGCTGCGGTTCCGGCGCCGCCGGATCGACGAGCAGGCCGGCGGCGCCGAAGGACGCGACGGCCGCCTCGACGTCGGCGCGCAGCGCCCGCGGATCGCGCCCGAAGGCGGGCGCCAGGTCATCGGCGATCTCCGGCACGGTGGCCGCGCCGTCGAGGCACTGCCAGACCACCGCGGCGATCGGATCGAGCAGGTGGAGATCGCCGCCGTGCTGGAGCACCACCTCGGCCCCGAACTGGTGGAACCCGACGCCGTCGACCGGCCGCGGCCCGCTCACGATCCACCCCCGGCGTCGAGGAGATCGAGCACCACCGAGCAGGCCGCGTCGAGGTCCGCCCCCCGGATCCGCACGCACGGGGACGCGGCCACGACCCCGGCCAGCGCGCCCATGACGAGGTCGCCGTCGCGGGCGACGTGGTACGCGTGCTGCGCGATCGCGTGCAGCGCCCCGGCCGGGCTCAGCACCTCGACCTCGGTCGGCGCATCCGGGACGTACGTGGGCAGCACCACCACTGCGGGCCGGGTGGGCGGGGCGAGGCGATCGGGTCCGAACGTGTCGGCCGGAACGACCGTGAGGTCGCCGAGCAACGGGACCAGGCGCGGATCGGTGAGCGGCTCGAGCTCCGGGAGCAGGTCCCCGACCGTCGGCCCGACCGACACGTACTTCGGGTACGCCGCCACCGTGCCGGACACCGGATCGATCGCGACCGCTTCGTCGGTGAGGTACCCGAGGCCGTAGCGACCGACGAGCGCCGCGGCCAGCGTGGACTTCCCGCTCTCCTGGGGCCCGACGATGATCGCCGCCCGATCGCCACGCGCCACCGCGGCGGCGTGCAGCAGGGCCCGACCCGGGCTGTGCTCGAGCGCCTGACGGTTCGCCTCCCAGAGCAGGTGCGTGACGACGACCGCCGGGATCGGGCTGGCCACCACGAGCAGGCCGTCGAGGTGGAGGCGCCACTCGGGCAGCGTCCGGGGCGCCGCCGGCACCACCGTGACCGTGAAGACGTGCTCGGCGACCCCCTCGTCGAGCAGGGGGGACCAGACACGTTCGACCACCTCGACGACCTCGGGGGCATCGCTGCGGACCTCCACGTCGAACCCCAGCAGTCGGATGCGACGGGACCGCGCCCCGAAGGGCGCGGCGTCGAGCAGCGCGCGGACCGGGTCAGCCACGACGCCAGCGACTGCGCCGCGGCTCCATGAGGTCGGGGAAGCGCGCGTACGGGTCATCCACCGCACGCTGCTCCTCGCGGTGGGCCGCGTACGGATCGGGTACCGCCTCCTCGACGTACGGCGCGGGCGCCGGAGTCGCGAGCGCGGTCGGCTCGAGCGGCACGAAGGCGACCTTCGCCTTGCGTTCACGTTCCGGGATGCACAGCAGGACGAGGAAGAACGGCATGACCTGCACGCGCTGGCGGGCGAGGATCCCGAAGTTCGAGAAGGCGGAGAACGCGTAGATGAACGACAGCACGATGCCCAGGCAGTACGACACGTAGGGCGAGTACCGCAACTCGTGCCAGAGGTTGGCGAGACGGCGGCGCGACTGCCAGACCAACCACATGATGAACACGCCCTCGGACGCGGTCAGCAGCGACTGCACGTTCGCGACCTCGAACGGGAACGGACGCAGCAGCACGGTGGCGGCGGCCAACGGGAAGTTCGCGGGGTTGTCGGTCACCGACACCGCCTGGAAGCTCGAGCCGGCCTCCAGCGTTCGGCCCTCGGCGTTCGCGAGGGTGGCGTTCACGGTCTCCTGGGTGAGCGAGGACACCCCGAAGAACTGTTGGGTCTGCCCGATGACGACGGTGCCGACGAGGAACAGCAGACCGAAGACGACGGTCCGAGCGATCGGCGTCCGGGCCGACGGGGTACGCGACTTGCCGAGCGCAGCGGCGAGGACCATGCCCACGAACGTCACGAGCGCGATGTGGGGGCGCAGGAGCACGACGCCGAGCAGTCCGAGGGCGGAGATCGGGAGCCCGAGGATCCACCCGCGGGTCATGACCCGCGCCACGCCGTAGGAGATGAGGCCCAGGCACAGCACCGAGAACGCATCCTTCCCGAGCGCTGAGGGCCAGTAGATCATCGACGGCAGGAAGAACAGCAGGTACGCGTACCGACGGTGACTGCCCTCCGGCACCGTCCGCTTGAACGAGCGCCAGAGGAGCACCGAGCCGATGAAGGCGAACCAGCCGAACACCATGTACGCGCCCGGCTTCGACGGACCCACGAAGGCGTAGATGAAGCCGGTGACCGACCGGAGGAACCCGGTGCCGCTGAACGCGCCGACGTCGGCGGAGAAGTCGAAGGTCCGGTACTTCGGCGCCAACCACTTCCCCCACTCGTGGTACTCGGTGGCATCGGCCACGCCCGAGTAGAAGACGGTCGTGAGGAGCATCCGCATCAGGCAGCCCCACAGCTTGATCGAGAAGCCGGCCATCACGAGCGTGTAGGTGTCGGGGTCGCCGTCGAAGTACTCGAGGCGCCGGGCGATCGCGTGGGTGATCCCGCCGAGGATGCACATCTGCACCGCCGCCACGACCCACTCGATCGACGCGCCGAGCGCAGCCATCACCAGCGCGACGACGACGGCGCCGACCCCGGAGATCATGAGGCCGCGGAAGAGTCCCGGACGCCGGGTGCGCTCGCGCTCCTCGAGGTCGGTGGCGATGGGGAGCGTCGCCGGGTCGGGCCCCGGGGCCGAGGCCGGCGGCAGCGAGGTCACGCCGCACCGCCCCGCACGACCCGGCGCGCCGCCCAGGCCCGCCGCAGCCGGGCCCCGTAGGACGCGTCACGGCCGGCCAGGTACCGACGGTCGGGCAGCAGCAACGCACGCACGTAGGCAAGTTTGCCAGTGATCCCGGGTACCGCGGACACGCCCGCGGCCACCTGGGACGCGTACGAGCGCTCCCGGCCGGTGTGGGCCGCGAGGGCCCGGAACTCCCGTCGGGTCGCCACGCGGCCCGCCGCCCACGCCGCGGCGGGATGGGGGCCGAGGCGGAGCCGGTCCCAGGCGAGCCCCACGGCCCGGGCCACGACCGCACCCGCGCCCCACGCCTCGGCCTCGTGTCGGGCCGCGTCGAGGTCGAGGTCGGTGGCGAGCACGAACTGCGCCACGTCGCGCAGGGCCACGAGGCGCGGCTCCTCGTCGCCGAGCGCGGCGTGGAAGCACGCGTGCAGGAACCGGTGCTCGCGGTTGAGCGTCGCCAGGCGCGTCCCACCGATCGAGATCACCGCGGCATCGGCGAACAGTGCGTCGAGGTCCACCGCGAAGCCGTAGACCCCGGTGGCGAAGGTCCGGTGCAGGTCGATCTGGAGTCCGTCGGGTCCGACGTAGGTGACCGCCTTGCCGAAGCGAGCGTCGAACCCCGGTCGGGCCTCCGGGAACCGGCGGGACGAGCCACGGTCGGCCAGCACCCGACCGGCGGCGTCGAAGGATGCGCCGCGCACGAGCAGGTCGACGTCACCGAACGCACGCCAGGAGGGATCCGGATGGTCGAGTCGGCCCACCGCCGGGCCCTTGAGCACACGGACGTCGACGCCCGCGTCGCGCAGCGCGCCGTACGCCTCGAGCAGGCGACGCTCGAGCACGAGGACGAGGCTCATCGCGTGTTCGTGCGCTGCGAGGAGGTCCTCGCGCTGAGCGTCCGTCACGGCGAGCGCCCCGGCGTCCGCCGCGTACGACGCCACGGGCACGAGTCGCTCGATCGTCACGAGCCGCAACAGCGCGGGCCACTCCCGGTCGTCGAGGGGCACCGTCGGGAGCGCCGGTGCGCCCGGGAGACCGTGAGCCGCGATCGCGCCGGCGAGCGCCGCGGTCCCGCTCACGCGTCCACCACCGCGCCGCTCGCCCGCCAGCCGTCGATGAGCGGCCCGAGGTCGGCGGTCACCGTGGCGACGTCCGTGACGAACACCTCCGCCAGATCGGCCGCGAGTTCCTCGAGCGTCACCGGTTCGGCGAGCGCGTCCCACACCGCCGCCGCGGTTCCCGAGCACGCGCAGGGCTCGGCATCACCGGGCGCGAGGATGACCCGGCCGAAGGGCCCCGAGCGCCAGAGCACGGCGGGGGCGCGGACGATGCGGACGGAGCGGGCCACGGCGCAGCCTCGCGCGCGGTCAGTCCTCGGACGTCAGATCGAGGTCCGGATCGGCCCGGGCCTCCGACGCACCGACGGGCACCTGCTGATCGCTCGGCCGCGGCCGCACCATGGGCGCCGGCTTCGGCGTCCGCCACGGGAACATGCGCTGCAGCTTGGGGACCTCGCCCGGGTGGGCGTAGCCGTAGCCGTACCCGTAGTAGCCGTAGTAGCCGTAGTAGCCCGCACGGGCGCCGTGCTCGGCTCCGACGAGGACGATGCCGACGACCACCGCCTCGAGTCGGCGCAGGAGGTCCGAGGCTGCGACCACACCACCGCGTCGCGTCCACCCGGCCCGGGACATCATCACGGTCGCGTCCACGAACGTCGAGAGTTCGGCCGCGTCGTTGGCGAGCAGGATCGGCGGTGAGTCGACGATGACGATGTCGACGCATTCCCGCCCGAGGGTCGCGACGCGCTTGGCCGCCTCGATCGCGCGGCCCGGATCGGTACGGGTCGGCGCGCTCGAGATGAAACGCACGCCCGGGATCCCGGACTCCTGCATGATCGCCTCGAGGTCGGCGGGCGTCGCGTCCGGCGCGACGTCGAGGATGTTGGGATCGGTCGTGCCCTGGAAGTACTTGTGCAACTGCGGGCGTCGGAAGTCGGCATCGATGACGAGCACCGACTGGCCGGTCTCCGCGAACGCCGCCGCGAGGTTGACCGCGGAGATCGACTTGCCCTCCGCCGGTCCCGGCGAGGTCACGAGCAGCATGCGAAGCTCCGGCGTGTCGCCCTCCGCGCCGGGCCGGTAGTTCTTCGGGTGCCGGTGCCACATCGCGACGAGCGAGGTCCGCAGGGACCGGTACGCCTCGGACATCAGCGAGGTCGGATCGAGCATGGTCGCGACCCGGAACTTCTCGCCCCGCTCCATCCGCACGACCGGGATCTCGGCGATGACCGGCATGCGCGCCGCGCCCTCCGTCCCCGGGACGTCGCGGATCCGTGAGCTGAGCATCTCGATCAGGATGAGGATCGCGAGCCCGATGAAGAACCCGATGGCCGCACCGAAGAGCATCCGCTGCGACTCGCTCGTCACGCCGCGGCCCGCCGTCACGACGATGGTGACCCGCGTCGGGTCGGCGGCCTCGAGGGTCTTCAGATCGGACTTGAGGGGTCCCGACTCCTCCAGCGACGAGATCGCACCGTCGGCGTTCGCCAACTTGCGGATCTGTGCCTCCCGGGAGATCTCGAGGGCGTCGAGATCGGCGAAGCTCCCACCCGCCGACGCGAACTGGGCATCGATCTCCCGCAGCCGGTTGATCGCAGAGGTCTTCGCGAGCTGATTCACGTACAGCTGGCTCTCCCACCGCCGCGTGTTCAACTCGTTCAGGTACTCGACGAGCGTCGATGCGAACAGGTTGGCGACCCGCGCCGCGCCCTTGGCCGAGCCCGCTTCGGCGTTGATCGCCAGCGAACCCGTCGACGGATCCGGGACCGCCGAGACCGAGATGGTCCCGCCGTACCCGAGCGTCACCCCGGCGGCACCCCCACGCACCCGGCGCGAGGAACCCGAGGAGCCACAGGACGAGGAGCCCGCCTTCCGGGGTGCGGCCCCGCCCTCGGCCTTCGCGTCCTCGCAGCCCGACGACGAGTTCCGCAACACCTGCGGCCACCGTGCCTGGTCGAGCGCGTCGGCGACCCGGGTCGGTACCTCACCGGTGGTGGTGAGCAGCGCCAACCGGTCGTAATCGCGCCCGGAGGTGCCGGCCTCCCCGACGAGGTTGGCGATGAGGGTGGTCGAGGCGCGGTAGCGGAGATTCGGTTGCGACGCCTTCACGCCGGCCGCCGAGGAGGGCCGCGTGACGAAGGCGAACGACATCGCGATGACCGTCGTCACGAGCAGCACCCACCAGCGCCGCCGGATGATCCGCAGGTAGTCCGCCGGTCGCACGATCTTGCAATCCCCTCGGCCGCGAGCACCCACGCTCCGCGGCATTGATTCTCACGCAGTGTAGTGACGACTGCGCCGTTTGGCTACGGGCGAACGCTACCCCGACCACTGAGCGTGTCGGACCGCACGGAGGGAGGTGGGCACTAGGACCCAGGGAGGCGGCGCCGGATCCTCGTTCGGAGGATCCGGCCTCGCTTGGCCGCCGCGTCGGCGCCATGGCGCAGCGCCGCCTCGACCCGGAGCGGTACGCCCGGCGTGGGGCCCCGGTCGTAGCCGAACATGGCGAGCGCGTCCCCGGCGAGGGCCTCGAACCGGGCCGCGTCGCGTTCCGAGAGGTCGGTGCGCCAGTCCCGGGTGCGCTGCGGCGCCCGCTGGATGTTCTCGTGGTACGCGCGGTTGCCCATGCCGGCGATCACCTGCTCGGCCCGGCTCGTGTAGTCGAGCATGGCCGGCGAGTACTCCACCCCGAGGAACTCGCACAGCGGTTCGAGCTGGCGTTCCGGATCGCGGACGAGGTCCTCGTAGCGGAGCTCGTGGAACCGGGTCGGCCCGACCACGCCGCGGGCGGCGCGCCCGTGCAGGGCCCGGATCCGCCAGTACAGCGCGGCGTCGGCGAAGCGAGCCGGGAAGTACGGCATCGACCGGAGGGACGGGACGACGTCGCGGCCGTCGCGCACGAGGTGGATGAAGCGGCAGTCCGGGTACGCGTGCGCGATGAGGGCGACGTGCTCGGTGTGCCGCGGCGTCTTGTCGATCGCCACCCGCTTGCCGTGCAGTGCCGCGTACCGGTCGTAGACCGCGCGCACCGTCGCCGGCGCATCGGTGAGCGAGGCGTCGGCCCCGATCCCCTCGAGGAACTCCGGCCCGACCTGCCACGTCGGCCACGAGACGTTCCCGGCGACGTCGCGCAGGACGCCGGCCCGGTCGAACCCGGCGCCCGCGCCGTACTGCCTGGCCCGCACCAGCACGGGCACGAGGAAGTAGGACTCCGGCGGGACCGAGAACTCGGGATGCGAGTCGAGCATCGCCCGCAGCAGCGTCGTGCCCGACCGCGGACAGCCGATGATGAAGGTGAAGGGCGCGACGTCTGTCATCCGGTGCGGTCCCGTGGCCGTGCGCCCAACAACGGCGCTCCATCGGCAGAGGTTACGCGCTCGAACGGCGCGTTCCGGACGGTGCCGGGGTCGCGTAGATTGTGGATCCGACGCCCGGCCGGTCCGCCGCGGACCCGCCCGTCGGCGTCCGACCCGGGGAGATGCGGTGACCGCAGTCGAGGCGAGGCCAGCGGCGGGCGGGTCCCGCCGATCGGCCGCCGCCCCCACGCTGCTCGGGCTGACCGCGATCACGGCGGTCGGCCTCGTCCTGCCCCTCCTCATCGCCCGTCAACACGGTGCACTCGGTGCCGCTCGGGGCGACGACTGGTCCTACCTCGTGACCCTCTTCCGCTGGGTCGACACCGGGCGCATCGAGTTCAACAACTGGGTCTCGATGTCGCTGGTCGGGCAGTTGCTGCTCGCCGCCCCCGTCGCGGTCGCCCAGGGCCACGCGATCACGCTCGTGCAGGCGGAGACCGCGGTGCTCGGACTCGGGGGGCTCATCGCCCTCGCATTCCTCGGTCGGCGTCTCGGCATCTCGTGGGGCGTCGTCACCTTCGTCGTCGTGACCTTCGCCATCAGCCCGCTGTGGCTCATCCTCTGCACCACCTACATGACGGACGTCCCGGCCTTCGCGATCTCCACCACCGGCGCGCTGCTCGCGACCATCGCACTCCAGCGGCGTCCGATCCGCACGCCGCTGCTCATCACCGGGCTCGCGATCGCCGCGTACTCCGTGACCATCCGCCAGTACGCGATCGTGCCCGTCATCGCCATCGTCATCGCCGCGGCGATCGCGCTCCGGGAGGACCCGGATCGCCGACGGACCATCGCCCTCGTCGTCGCGGTCGTCGTCGCCGTCGTGGCGCTCGCAGGCTTCCTGAGCTGGTGGTACTCGGTGCCCGACGCGAAGGCGATCTCCCCCTCGATCCCGGCCGGTCGCGAGCTGCGGACCACCGTCATCAAGGGTGCCGGGTTCCTGCGCCTCGGTGGACTGCTGCTCCTGCCGATCATCTGCTGGCGGGGCCCGGTGCGCCTCGTCCGGGAGGCATGGGGCGCATCCCGGGTGCTCACGGTCACCGCGGGCCTCGGGGTGATCCTGTGGCAGGCGGCGACCGCCACCCGGTACCTGTCCTCGCAGTTCGTCGGCAACTACGTGATCCGTGACGGCGCGCTCTCCATCGCGGTGCTGCCCGGACGTCGGCCCGACATCATGCCGCCGCTCGCCTGGAACGGCCTCGTGCTCGTCGGCTCCATCGGCGCGGTCGTGCTCGCGCTCGCCACGGTCCCGACCATCGTCTCGCTCGCCGCTCGCGTTCGGCGTCGTGACCTCGACGGTCTCGATCCGATCACGACGATGCTGGGCCTGACGGTGCTCGGATTCGGCATCGCCTACACGATCGCCATGCTCACCGGGGTCCAGGTCTACGACCGGTACGCACTGCCGGCGCTCGCCTTCGCTGCGCTCCTCCTCGCGCGCCGGGCCCCCACCGACCGCAGCCTGGGGCGGGCGGTGATGGCCGGGATCGCGCTCGGGGTGGTCGGAGTGGTCGGACTCAACGCCGCGGTCGACTCCGCGTCCTTCGACGGCGGGCGCTGGCGCCTCGCCGAGCGGGTGGTGGCCTCCGGCGGCTGGCGGGCGAAGCAGGTCAACGGCGGGTTCGAGTGGGTCAACTACCACCGCGGTCGCCGGTACACGGTGGCGGCCCGGGCCAGCATCACCCGGACCCTGCCCGACGGCACCGTCGTGCGCATCGCGCCGTTCTGCGTGAACCTGCGGGTGCGCGGACCCGACGAACCCCCGGGACGCATCCGTCCCCTCGACAGCGCCCGGTACGTCGCACTCCTGCGGCGGCCGGTCCGGATCATCGCCGTGCGCTCCGCCCGATCCTGCGTCGGCGCACCGGGCGCCGCGGCGAGCCCCGCCGACGGCGGTCGGAGGTCCTCGCCGTAGGCCCTAGCATTCGGCAGCCGCGGAGGGGCGATGCGCGATGGAACGAACAGGTGATGCGATGAAGGGGGCGGGCGCGCCGGATGCCGTCACACGCCTCGGCATCCTCGTCGTCTACTTCCTGAAGGATGACGAGGACATCCCCCTCCTCACCCTCCACCTGGACCGGATCGAGCGTCACACGAAGGTGCCCTACACGATCTACGCGGTGGCGAACCGCGTGACGGCCCGGGCGCGCTCCATCATCGGGGCCCGGCCGAACGTCCGCATCTGCGACGTGCCCACCACACCGCTGCGGGCCAGCCGGGAGCACGGCTACTACCTCGACACGCTGCTGCCGATCGCGCTCGCCGACGGCGTCAGCCACATCTGCACGCTCGACGTCGACTCGTTCCCGATCGACGACCGCTGGATCGACGTTCTCCTCGAGGCGGCGCCGCCGAGCTCCGGCCTCGCCGGGATCCTGCGGGCCGAGAACGGGGATGTGGCCCTGCCCCACCCGTCGTGCATCTTCGCCGGCCGGGATTTCTTCGACGAGCACATGCCCTCGTTCTCGCCGGACTCCGACTACACGCCCGAGTTCCGCCGCTTCATCCGTTCCACCGGACAGGCCGCCGACACGGGGATCCGCGTGGGAGCCACCCTCTGGAACCGCCGCCTGGCGTGGGGCCACCTCACCCGGTCGAACATCCGGAACCCGCACTACCTGATCGCGGGCATCTACGGCGGCGTGGTCTTCCACCTCGGCGGCGCCAGCCGGCGCGTCGCCTTCCGGCGCGACTTCGAGCACGCACGGACCTACCGGGTCACCCGGGCGATCGAGCAGATCCCGACCGGGCACGGTCTGATCCGGTCGATCCAACTGCAACTCACGCGCTGGATGCGGGGTGAGGTCGAGGATCTCGTCGTCGAATACAACCGGAAGATGTTCGCCGCCCTCTCCAGCTACCTCGTCGCGAACCCCGATGACTTCCTCGACTACCTGCGTGGGGCTCCGATCCCGCCGGAACACCGTCCGATGGGCGAGGCAGTGGAGGGGCTGCGGTCATGACGAGGTGCTGCCCCGATGTGCGCGCCCTGCGCGGTGGCCGGACCGGAGGGTTCCCGTCGACGACGGTGCGGGACCCCGGATGAACGCTCGCCGGGAACCGATGCCGATCGATGAACCGCCGGCGGCGATCCGGTACCGTCGCGCGCTCCGCCTCACCGTCGCGTTCCGGGAGCTGTACGCGTCCCGGTCCATCATCCGGGGCCTCGTCGTCCGGCAGATCCGGTCCCAGTACAGCCAGCAGATCCTCGGACTGGCGTGGGCGATCCTCGCGCCCCTGGCCCAGATGATCGTCTTCACGTTCCTGCTCAACCGGGTCGCCGGTTCGGCCTTCGACACCGACGGGGTGCCGCGACCGCTGTTCCTGTACGTGGGCCTGACCTGCTGGTCGTTCTTCGCGTCCTCGGTGACGAGCGCGGGGTCGAGCCTGATCGGGAATCCGCTGCTCAACAAGGTGTACGCACCTCGGGAGGTGTTCCCGCTCGCGCAGGTCACCACATCCGGTGTGGACGGCATCGCGTCGGCCGCCCTGCTCCCGCTGCTGTTCCTCAACGCCCAGCGGCTCCCCTCGGCCACCTTCTACTGGACCCCGCTGCTCATCGCGATCCTCGTCGTGTTCACGGTGGCCGCCGCGCTCGCGGTCTCCGCACTCACCGTGTACGTGCGCGACCTGCGGTCCGGGCTGCCGCTGCTCATGCAGCTCGGGCTGTTCCTGACGCCGATCCTCTACCCGATCTCGAACCTGCCGGAACGTCTCCGCCAGATCACCCTGCTCGTGAACCCCGTCGCGGGTGTCGTCGAGGGTCTCCGGAGCTGCCTCTTCTACAACCAGGCACCCGACGCCGCCGCGACGCTCGCGGCGGCCGGCAGTGCGATCGTCTACCTGCTGGCGGCCTTCATCCTGTTCAAGCGCCTCGAGACCGGTTTCGCCGATGTCTCCTGACGGCACCGTCGAGGTCCAGCACCTGTGGAAGCGGTTCCGCCGCGACCGGGGGCGCCGCCTGCTGCGCGATCACATCGGACAGGTCGGGCGGCGGTTCAGCAGCAAGCCGCAGGAGAACCCGTGGCGCTGGGTGCTGCGGGACATCGACTTCAGGATCGAGCCGGGTGAATCCGTCGGTTTCGTGGGGTCGAACGGTGCCGGCAAGTCCACGCTGCTCAAGATCATCTCGGGCGTGATGTTCCCGCACAGCGGGAACGTGGCCGTGAGCGGGCGCGTCGGTGCGTTGATCGAGGTTGCGAGCGGCATCCACCCCGAGCTCACCGGTCACGAGAACATCAGCGTCTTCGGCACGCTCCTCGGACTCTCCAAGAGCACGGTCGCGAAGAAGTACGACGAGATCGTCGAGTTCGCGGAGCTGCAGGACGCGGTCAACCGCCAGGTGAAGTTCTACTCGTCGGGGATGAAGACACGGCTCGGATTCGCGATCGCAGCGTTCCTCGAACCGAGCGTGCTGGTCGTCGACGAGGTCCTCGCCGTCGGCGACCAGATGTTCCAACAGAAGTGCCTCGACCGGATGCGGACCGTGCTGCAGAGCGGCACGACCCTGCTGCTCGTGTCCCACGACCTCGCGGCGGTCGGCGCGACGGCGACCCGGGCCATCTGGCTCGCCGACGGCCGGATGCAGGACGACGGGCCGGTCGACTCCGTGCTCGCCGGGTACCGACGGGAGATCGAGACCCGCAGCGAGGCGCTCCTGAGCACCGACGGCGACATCACGGTCTCGAACGTCACCGCGTACGACGCGACCGGCGCCAGCCCGATGACGAACGAGGCCTGCACCATCGAGTTCGACCTCACCGTTCGTCAGGAACGGCGGGTCAACCTCTTCATCGGTGTGAGCCAAGGCCCGGCGACGCCGATCTTCGTGCTGTGGAAGCACGTGTACGTGCGGGAGGGCAGCCTGCACGTCTCGGTGGACATCGAGCACCTGCCGCTCCCCTCGGGCCAGTACTTCCTCTGGTTCGGTGCGTACGAGCCCTTCATCCGCGAGGCCCCCGAGGTCACGGCCTGGCAGCCGATCGGACCGTTCACCGTCCGCGGCGGGCTCAAGCTCGACCCCGTCCCGCGGGCCATCGTGCGGCTCGCACCCGTGTACGTGGCGGCGCAATGGAGCCTCGAGTGAACGAGTACCGGAGTGCGGGTGCTCCGCACCCGCTGGTGTCGGTCGTCATTCCCGCCTACAACGCAGCGGCGTACATCAGGGATGCGGTCGATTCGGTGCTCACCCAGACGTACCCGAACATCGAGATCGTGGTGGTGAACGACGGGTCGACCGACGACACCGCCGCGGTCGCACGTTCCTACGGGTCGCGGGTCCGCGTGTTCGATCAGGAGAACCGGGGCATCGCGGGCGCACGCAACACCGGGATCCGCCATGCGCTCGGGTCGATCATCGCACTCCTCGACGCCGACGACGTCTGGCTCCCGGAACGGGTCGAGCGTTGCGTCGAGGTCCTCCAGTCCGACCCGAACATCGGATTCGTGACGACGGACGCGTACCTCATCGTCGAGGACGAACTCACCGACCTCCGGTACTACGGCGCGTACCAACGGTTCCCGTTCCCCGAGCGGGCGCTCCAGCTCCAGGAGATCGCACGCCGCAACTTCGTGTTCGTGTCGGTGCTCTTCGACCGCCGGCTCCTCGGCGTCACGGGGAGCGCGTTCGACGAGACCCTCCGCGCCGCCGAGGACTTCGACCTCTGGACCCAGTTCCTCCTCGCCGGCGCGAACGCGCGCCTCGTCCCCGAACCCCTCGCGCTCTACCGGATCCGCGAGGACTCGGTGAGCCGCGTCCGCGATCAGCAGTGGCGGGCGCACCGGTTCATCCTCAAGCGGTACCTCCGGCTCATGTGGCTGCGCGGGGTGAACGGCCGGCCGAGCGACGAGTTCGAGATCGGGTCCGATCTGGTCTGGTCCGGTCAACGCATGGCCGGGTTCCGTTTCATGCTGCACGCGATCCTGAGCTCCGAAGCGAGGGCGAGCCAGAGGATCCGCTTCGCCTTCGTCGCGCTCGGCCTGCTCGCGAATCCGCGCCGCAGCACGACCTCCGGGACCGGCCCCGCCGATCGGGGCCCGACCGGCCGACGCCGCAACGCGAGTCGGGCGGCCGGCACGCCGGACGGGCGACGGCCGGCATGATCCACGTGGCGACCGTGCACTGGCGGGACGCGCGCTGGATCGAGCCACAGGTGCGGTACCTCCGACGGAACCTGCCGGAGCACCGGACGTGGGCTGCGATCGAGGGGATCCCGGCCGAGGCCGCCGCCGGCTTCGACACGGTCGTCGAGTTGGAGGGTTCGCACCCCGAGAAGCTGAACGAGCTCGCCGCGCGCATCGGCGCCGAGGCGAGACCCGACGACCTGCTGCTGTTCATCGACGGCGACGCGTTCCCGATCGCTCCGGTCGATGCGTCGCTCCTCGGCGGCACCCGGCTGGCTGCGGTCCGGCGCGACGAGAACCTCGGCGACCGTCAACCACACCCGTGCTTCTGCCTCACCACCGTCGGGTACTGGACCGAGATCGACGGCGATTGGCGCATGGGCCACACCTGGGAGGCCACCACCGGTGAGCAGGTCAGCGATACCGGGGGCAACCTGCTCGGCATCCTCGAGGCCCGCGGCGACGAGTGGCGACCACTGCTCCGATCGAACCGCGTCGACCTCCATCCGCTGTGGTTCGCGGTGTACGGCGACGTCGTCTACCACCACGGCGCCGGGTTCCGCGAGCCGATCGCGCGAGCGACCACGAGCCAGGCACTCGACCGGGCACATCGCGCGTCGGCCCGATCGGTGATACCGGCCGGCGTTCCTGTGCTCGGTCGCGCCGAGCGATCGCTGAGGTACCGCGTCGCGATGCGGCGCTATGCTCGCGAGGTGACGAGCATTGCTGATGCGGACCGGCGACTCGCCGATCAGGTGTTCGCAGCGCTCTGCACCGACGACCGCTTCTTCGAGACCTTCATCTAGAGGTCGCCATGGGATGGCGCGGTTGCGTGCAGGCACACGGGCGGGACGCGAGCACGCCTCGGTCCGCATTGGTGAGCCACCCGTGACCGGGTCCGGGGACCGAGCGGGACGGATCGTGATCACCGGTACCGGGCGATCCGGGACGACGCTGCTCGTGCAGATCCTCACCGACCTCGGGTTCGACACCGGATTCTCGTCGGAGGCCCGGATCGACGAGGCGACGAACGCCGGCCTCGAGACCCGGCTCGACGCACCCGACGCGCCACGCATCGTCAAGAGCCCGAACCTTTCGCGCCGGCTCGACGAGATCCTCACCGCCCGCACCGCGGTGGTCGACCACGTCATCATCCCGATGCGGGACCTCGAGGTCGCGGCGGCGAGTCGCGTGCGAGCGACGAAGTACGGCTCGAACCTCCACGTGCGCGGCGGACTGTTCGGCACGACCAACGCCGCGAAGCAGCAGGAGGCACTCGCCCTCCTCAACTACCAGCTCATGTTCACGCTCGCGAAGCACGACGTGCCGCACACCCTGCTCCTCTTCCCGCGGTTCGCGACGGACGGCGACTACCTCTACGAGCATCTGTCCTTCCTCGACCCGACGATCCCGCGCGAGCGGTGGGTCGAGGTCGTCGCGGCCCGGGCCCGGCCCGACCTCATCCACGAGACGCCCCTCAGCCGGGGTGAGGAGGTCGCGGCTCGCGCCGGCACGACCTACAACCGGTTCATCGGGCGACCCCTGCGTGGGGTGCGACGCCTGCTCGGGGGCGGGACGCGCCCGTGAGCGCGTCGGGTCCGACCGCGGTCACCGTCCACCTCGCGAGCCTCGACACGCGGGCCGTGACCGAGTTGTGCATCCGCTCCATGCGCGAGCACGCGGGCATGCCGTTCGACCTCGTGGTGGGTGATTGCGGTTCGACGGACGGCTCGCTCGAGATGCTGCGACGCATGGAGGCCGACGGATGGCTGCGCCTCGAGGTCGCGCCCGAGGGTCGACGGCACCCCGAGTGGCTCGACCGCTGGCTCGCGGCCTGCGCCACCCGGTACCTCGTGTTCTCGGACTCCGACGTCGAGTACCGCGCCCCGAACTGGCTGGTGGACATGGTCACCGCGGCGCGGACCCAGCGGGCCGCGCTCGTGTGCGGGCGCATGCAGCATCCTCCGCCGACGTTCGTGCACCCGAGGACCGGTGCGGCCCGCCGCCTCGCCCCGCGACCGACCCCGTGGCTGCTGCTCCTCGACCTCGAGCAGGTGCGGGGCCGGGTCGACGCATCGTTCGCCTACCAGGACGTGGAGGATCCCGACGCGTTCGGCGGCAAGGTCGCGTACGACGTGGGCGCCGCGTACTTCCGTGAACTCGAACGGGTCGGCCTGACCTGGGCCGAGATGCCCGGGTCCTGGCAGACCCACTACCGCCACTACGGCGGCCTCACCTGGCTGGGCGCCCGTGGCGACGGCGTGGCCCTGCGCCGCCGGGTCAAGCAGTTCGCCAAACTCGCCACGGTGCGGCGGCACCTGGCCCGGGCACGCCGGCGTCACTGGGGCGAGCCCAGCACCTCCTCGTAGACGCCACGGAGGAGCGCGCCCACGCGCTCGGGTGACCGTGCCGCGGCGAGGCGAGCCATCGCCCCCGCGTACCCGGCCCGGGCCGGTGCGTCGAGGAGCAGCGTCACGATCGCACCCGCGAGGGCGTCGGGATCCCGGGGTGCGACGACCCGGCCGGTCCCGTCCGTGCGCACCGTGTCGCCGAGCGCGCCGACATCGGTGACCACCAGCGGCACGCCGTTGGCGTA
>Ga0075471_10000761_pt1 | contig 20041 bp, 28 predicted proteins | sample DEB19_08_DNA_2_FD_74787 | JGI IMG/M metagenome (GOLD analysis project Ga0075471, IMG submission 74787) | Aqueous microbial communities from the Delaware River and Bay under freshwater to marine salinity gradient to study organic matter... | ecosystem: Environmental > Aquatic > Marine > Coastal ... | reverse complement strand
CTCCGAAGAGATTCATGTCAAGAAACTCCCCATGTCCTTCACAGTACGACACGCATTGGAGATGGACTGCGATCCACGATGATGTCGTGGGAGAAGTCCACAATCTGTCACGATTCTGATGACAGAAGTTCGGTACCACAACGAGCCGCCCGTGCTCGTCATCGCACCACGACAATCCACCGCAGACGAAACACATGGTTTCGCCGTGAACGAACTGGTCGTGTGTGAGACACGCCTGCTGAAACACCTCCGAATCCATTTCGTGCCAATGAATTGGCATCCGAAACCCATCGTCGGCGTGGTTGTCTGCTGGTCTTGCTGTAGGCATTTCCTTCTCTCTTTCTGTTTGAGATGTGACACCATGTGATGTCACATTCCATCTTGTGATGGAGTGCCCCACGAGAGAATCGAACTCTCACAACGCAAGGGGGAGAAGCGTTGCCACCAGGTAGGGCTGTGTTGTTAGAGGTGGAACCCCCGATCTGCTAGCACCGATCTAATCGGTGTCGTCGTCGTAGTGAACCACTCGTCACCGAACGCACCGCTCGTGGACTGATAACCATCCACATCACGAGTCATCAACACCTTGACGGCGAAGAACAGAAACGCATCCTCGCGAAGACGAATCTCGAGATCCACATCTATGTCGTCGCTGAGTTGTATCTCTGCGTCGTGAACACGGAACGCTGTGGTGAACTGTCCGAACGCCGACAGTTCGCCATCGGAGAAGTGTCGGCAGTTCGCCACGAAGATGTGACTGCGACGTGCATAGTCCGACATCTCCCAATGCTCCTTGTTGATGTTGAATGTCGCTATTGACGACACGAATGTGTACCACGGAACGACAATCTTTCGTTCGGGTTGGATGATCGTGGACAGGGTTACGGTTTCTGCTTTCATCACTTCACCTCCGAGCGTCTGTAGGCACCGAGTTTTGTTCGCAGAACATTGGTGTGGTACTCCGAAGACGAACGGGTGAGCATAACGCCAACCTGACCAGCGCAAACAATGAGTTTCTCCAACTCTTCATCGGTGAAAGTCTCAAGCCAAGCGGCGTTGTTGCCTTCCTCTCCGTGGATGTCCAAATACATTTGGATAAGACGCCTCCTCATCACTTCACCTCCAATGTGGTCTCATAGCGGCAGGACATCTTGCCAAGCAGATCGTTCTCTGGTGCATAGATGTTGTACAGCGTGAACGCCGTGTTGATGATCTCAAAGATGTCGGCAATCGTCCGATCATCCAAGAATTGAGTAGCCCACAGATTCCAATCAGAACCCTCGCCACGGCAATCCAAGATGTGGAACGAATGCAACCGATCCTGATACGTCTGTGCCATGACGTAATGATCATCCTCATCTCCATCCAAGAGTAGAGGCACCACGCTCTCCTCATACACATCATCGGGGATCTGCTCGTCAATCGGATCGTACATTTGGAATGTTCCGCTGAACGGACGAACGCTGACAATGAACTCTCTCATTTTGATTTCCTCTCTGTTGTTTTCTTCCTCGCCTTCTGCGAGGGAGATCTCATTGTGACACCATGTGGTGTCATTATCGCCGTACACGAAACGCTCATAGTGTGGATACAACCACACCATCACATGAGCGAGACAGATGACGGCTGTGAACTGTGCGAAGCCTGACATCACTTCACTTCCTTTCGCTTCGTGACGAACTTCTGCTCGTTCGCCCAGAACGGATCACGCTCATGGCGAGTCACCTTCACAACGAACGAGTTGATGAAACTATCGTCATCGTATTCATCGCCATCATCGGTGGCGAGAAGACGAGAGTAGTTGTCGGCATTCACACGCCCACAACGACAATCGTCGGCATGGTATTGAGTGAAACCAAGATGGAAATCGTAGTCATACCACGACTCCACAGCAGGAGTAGCAACATCCTGCTCATCGGAAACGCCAAGCCACGAAGGCAGGCACAGCATGATCGGCGTGACGAGCAACGCCAACAGCGTGATGATGGTGAGGATCGTATTCATCACTTCACCAGCCCGATCGGAGTGATCTCCAACGTCTTGCCGCTGAACGGAACAAAGTACGCACGACCAAACTTCACATCGCCACCAAACTCGTGACGATGAAAGTCCATCAACTCACGCAACGACCACGACGCACAATCACGCACACGATCGCACATCTCGTCAGCAATGTTCCCCGTCCGAGGACAAGCCACAACCATCGTGCGACCATCCTCAAACTGACGAACCTCATAGTCCATCACATTGCGAGTCAACCACTTCGGTATGTTTCTCATTTCCGTTTCCTCCAACTGGTCATCTCTTCAGGCACGGGTGACCAAACCCGTACGTCGCACCGCACGCCTCCGACGTGCGAATGCGATTCGTCGTGTTGGAAAGTGACATCATGTGATGTCAGATCAGATGCTCACCAGAATGTGAGCGATCTGACGATCGGTGAAACCATTCTTGCGGAGAGAAGCCGCGATCTTCTCACGCTCATCACGCGAGAACTTCACATTGCTCGGCTTCTTGTCGTCGCCATTCCCCTTCGGCTTCTTGTCGTTCTCACGCAACTGGTACACGCTGTTGATCGTGCGGAGATTCACCCGCTTGTTCACCCGATCCATCATCTCCAGCGTGTTTTTCAGAGCCTTGATAGAACGCTGAACATGATCCACAGATGAACCGCAATTCTCAACCCAAAGGTTGACGAATTTTCCAGCGGTCAAACCCGTCGCACCGAACGGATTCTCCTTCTTCTTCTCCGCCATACGGCGGAGTTTCTGCCACGTTGCGAAACGCTCCATGTGAGCGTCCCACGCTTCCTTGTTCGCTTCTTTCATCCGCTTCGTGAGTTCGCGGAAGTCGCCAGCGTTGATGATGTCGGCGGGTACGCCGTGTTCCTGAGTGGGCAAGGGTATCTTTCTCTTTCTCTTTTTGTGAAACTGACATCATGTGATGTCACATCGGTGTTTGCCGATGGGAGTTGGGCGGGTTGCCCTGTTGTTGCTCCACTATTGTGGGCACGGGTTTGTTGGTGTGAGTGTTGTGCCTGTTCATGGTGTTGTTTGGTGTGCCGCTTGTGATGGCGACGACACACCCCCCCGCATGATGGGGTTACGGGCGGCAGGAGAATAGGAGTCCCTTGGGGCAGGGCGGAATCGTGATGTTCGTATATGTTGGGGTGACGGCGGTCACATCCCGTGTTTGGTGTGTTGTTTAGTGTGTGTTGTCGCTGGTGGGGATACTAAATGAGGTCTAGTATGGTGCGACTTTTGATGCAGGGTTTGTAGACGGCGATTGCGGTCGTGTATTGCCCTGAGTGGGTGTCGTAGGTTGTGGCGACGTGAAGGTAGTTGGCGGTTTCGCCGACGAGGAATCCTGTGGTTTCTAGGATTCTGTCGTGGTGTGGTTCGTTGATGTCGTACCAGCCGTCTTCAATTCCGAACGTGTCTTGCCATTTGATGTGGACGACGGGGGGCATGGTCACCATTTTACTTTGTCAGCCCAGTAGGCGGCTGACATTGGGCCTCGGGCAATGTTGGAGGCGTGACGTGCCTTGAAGGAGGCGCGCTTCTTTGTCATCCGTTCGGATTCCCCTGCTTTGGGTTTCCCTGCTGTCGACGCACCTTGTTCTCCGAAGCGGATAGTCTTGATCTGGCCACCTGATTTGGCAACCACAATGTGGGACTTTTTGGGGTGATCTGGTGTGCGCTTCGGCTTGTTGTAGCCGCTAACTCCTGCACGAGCCAGACGGGGATCTTTCTTGGATGCCATCAGACAACCCTCTTCCTGTCGTCGCAAATGGTTCTGTTCTAGATCGGTGGCGTCCCGCTGGTAGCCACCGATAACTGTCAGCCCCTAACAAATACAAACAGCGTTACATTGTGAACATGTGAACAGGTAACGAAGTTGCCTGTTGGTGTGAGCATTGAAGAGAACATCCTTGACGCCCGTCAGGAGTCGTATTTGGCGTGGCTTTGCACACCCCCTTCTGAGCGCATCCCGTCCAGTAAAGAAAAGTATGCTGAACAATTAGGGGTAAATGTCACTACGTTGCGCCGCTGGGAGAAGAAGGAGATCTTCCGCAAAGCGTGGCAGGAGAAGGTGGACGACATTCAAGGATCGCCAGAGCGATCCCAACGTCTGCTGGACACGCTTTATGAGAAGGCGTTGGGAGGAGACATTAAAGCCGCCCAACTGTATCTTCAAGCCACGAACCGCATGTCTCCTCCTACGTTGACTGTGAAGTCTGATAAGGCGACGACAGAGTTGTCTGACAAAGAGTTGGATGATCTGATTGATACGATCGCCAAGCGTGAAGTTGAGGCTCGTAAACTTCGTATTGTATGAGCCAGTTGGTTGAGTGTCCTGTTTGTGGGGAGGAGTATCCTCCTGTGGCTTGCAGGTGGCGTTGTCCGTATTGTGGTGGGAAAGATAACTGCTGTGAGGGTGAACCGCAGCGGATGAGGGATCAGGATGGAACTGAATGACCTGCTGAATGAGCGGGAATGGCGTAGATGCCGTGGGTCTGATGATGCCAGTATTGATGAACTGGTAAGCGCATTCGCTTACTTTTGTGAGAACTACTGGCATATCAAACATCCTGAGCAGGGTCGTATCAAGTTTGAGATGCGTGATGCGCAGGTTGAGACAATCCGAGCGTGGCTATCCAACCGTTATAGCGTGGTGTTGAAGGCACGTCAGATTGGTTTCTCCACTTTGGGTGCGGCTTACGCTTTCTGGCTAACATTCTTCTGGTCTGACAGGTTTGTGGTTATGCTTTCTCGTACTGAACGTGAAGCCGCCAAACTTCTCCAAAAGTCGAAGTATGGCTACAAGTTCATACCCCTGTGGATGAAGGAACGTGGCCCTTCTATCACGTCGGATAACCAGTTGAAGATGACGTTCGCTAACGAGTCTGCGATTGAATCGCTACCTTCGGGCAACGATCCTGCTCGTGGTGAATCCGTGTACCTTGTTATCGTAGACGAAATGGCGTTCTTGCCGAATCCCGAGGAGGCGTGGGCTTCTATTGAGCCGATTGCCGACGTCGGTGGTCGTGTAATCTGTTTGAGCACCGCCAACGGATCAGGAAACTTCTTTCACAGCATGTGGGTAGGGTCACAAACAGGTGCGAATCTGTTTAAAGGTATCTTCTGGCCTTGGTCGGCAGGCGACCGCGACGACGACTGGTACGAAGCCAAACAGAAAACAATGCCAGGATGGCAGTTGCACCAAGAATACCCTCGCAACGCCGAAGAAGCGTTCATCAAATCAGGTAACCCCGTCTTTGACATTGATGCACTCATGGAATACGAGCAGGTTGAACCCATGCGAGGCTACCTACATGTTCACGCCAGACGCAATGTTGACTACCGCAAAACCCCAGACGGTGAACTAGCAGTCTGGGAAGAACCATCACCCGAAGGAATCTACGTTATCGGCGCAGACGTAGCCGAAGGACTAGGCCACGGCGACTACTCGTCGGCACACATCATAGAAGCACGCTCAATGAGTGTCGTCGCACATTGGCACGGACACATAGAACCAGACCTATTCGGCGAAGCACTCGCCGAAATCGGCTGGTGGTACAACGGAGCACTACTCGGAGTAGAAAACAACAACCACGGACTCACAACCGTCAAAGCACTCCAACGCTACGGCTACAAAAACCTATACAGAACCCGTCGCTTACAGCAACGGAACCCTGAAGCGACGGAAATTATGGGTTGGCGGACGACGACGGCTACAAAGCCGTTGGCGATCGACGAACTGGCTGGCTCTATCCGTGATGGCGAAATCATTATTGCTGATCAGTACACAATTGGTGAACTAAAAACATATGTTCGTGATACCAACGGTCGCATGCATGGTTCCCCACACGACGACAGAGTGATGAGTTTGGCTATTGCTCACCAGATGTTGAAGTATGCGTGGCTTCCCGAATATAAGGCTGAAGCGCCACTACCTAAATATAGTTTGGGTTGGTTTGAAAGGTTTGTTGTTTACGGTGATGATGGTTTAAAACGTACCCCTTTGGGTGCATACAACACCAGAAACCGATAGGTAACGAACACTTTTAATTATTATGGGAATGTTTCAATGCGAAGAGTGCGGGAAAACCGAAGTTGTAGATATGTTGCCTCGTCGTGGCAAGATTTGTTTTGGATGCCACATCAAGGGCATTCGTTTGGGTTTCTCCCACGGCAAAGAGGATTTTCATGGCCCGACAATCAAGGAACGTCAAGATCTTCAGGTTCGCCAGGCGAAGGAAGCAGGCATTAACGCCGAACCAGTTGGGAACCGTTGGGTGTGACGTATGTGGTGGGTTCCTATTGTCGTTGCCTTAATTACTGGACCGCTGATGGTTTTGATGAAGAGGTTTGACAAGCGGAACACCGAACAACACGCTGACAACCAGCGTGTGTTGTTGCGAATTGAAGACAAAGTTAACCATATTGATGAACGTCTTGACGATCATATTGACTATCACCTCAAGGAGGGGTTGTGACTTACAAGGATGCTTTTAAGCGTGGAGTAGCCACTTTTGTGGCTGGTGCGACGGCAAGTCCGATTACCGCCGCCGTGTTCAACATTGGTTTCTTTAAGGCCGCTGGTATCGCTGGTCTTATCGCAGTTTGGAATTGGGTAGCGCGTTCCGCTCAGGCTTGGAATACTGTCTGATGGCTACGATCGTTCTTGAAACCACACAAACTATTACCGCAACATCACCGAAACCGTATGTCGATATTTCGGAATCAGATTGGGTTGCTGTTCAAATTAATGGTGGTTTTACTGGTTTGAGTTTTCAGTTTCAAGTTAGCCTAGATGGTACGAATTGGGGCACTTTTGCCATGCATCAAGTATCTAACAGCAATGTCGTTAACGATATTACGGGTGGGTCAGGCACACTATTGGCGACTAAACCATGTCAAGGATACAAATATTTCAGAACCAATGTGACCGCCATCAGTAGTGGTGAAGCAATTGTCAAAATAGTCGGAACAGCATTGGAGAAGTGAGGGAATAATGGCAACTATTATCAAACAACAATCATCAACGCTTGGAGCGTTGAACGCATCTACGCCAGTATTGGATATTAGCGATGCTGATGTTCTCGGCATTTCGGTCGGTGGGACTTTTGTTGGAACAATTACGTTTTATTGTTCTCTTGATAATGTCACGTTTTATCAATTTTGTGTACATGCTGGTTCTTCAACAACTTCAACTACGGATACTGCAACTACCACGTCTGGAGGAGTGTTCTCCAAGCCAGTTCAGGGACTGAAGTTTTTCAAAGCAACAATGACTGTTTATACGAGCGGTTCTGCTGATTTGGTTTTGAACTCCACTAGGTTTGCTAAGTAGGTATAATGGCCCGTACATCCAATTACGAGGTTCTTTCTCGTTGCCAAAAGAAACTTGCAACAGCGAAGCGTTGGCGTCGGGAAGAAGAGTACGACGACACTTGGCGTCGTCTGATTGATCTTTATCGTGGACGCCATTATGAGGATCTGTCTGACGAAGATCGTCTGCTGGTTAACGTCTCGTTTTCTACGGTGAACGTGATCGCTCCTTCGGTGGCGGTCAACTATCCGAAGATTGCAGTTAACTCTCGCCGTCCAGATGATGCGCCGAAGGCGATCATCACGGAGGCTGTGGTAAACTATTGGTGGAAGCATTTTAAGGTGCGTCCCGAGTTCCGTCGTGCAGTCAAAGACTTTCTGATTGTTGGTCACGGATGGTTGAAGTGCGGTTATCGCTATGTTGAAGAGGAGCAGATTGGCGATGAAGGTGACAATTCGGATGGATCGGCGGAGGCTAATGAAATCACTCCGACGATCATTGTTGTCGAAGATCGTCCTTTTGTTGAGCGGGTTTCTCCTTTTGATGTTTTCGTTGACCCTGACGCCACTTCAATGTTTGACGCTCGTTGGATTGCTCAGCGTATTCGTCGTTCTCTGAAAGAAATTAAGTCGGATAAACGGTTTTCTAAAGCGGCTCGTGACAGCATTTCGGCAACCTCTTGGGGTCGCTACAACGATGATCCTTCCAAGAAGAAGGTGCAAGACACCGAAGAAGGATATGTAGAGATCTGGGAGTTCTACGACATCGCAGAGAAAACCATGTGTGTGTTTGCTGAAGGTTGCGAACATTTCTTGGTTAAGCCGATGGAAATGCCATATGCGTTCGGTCATCCGTTTGTGATGATCCGCAACTACGATGTGCCCGACTACTTTTATCCGATCGGCGATCTGGAAGCCATTGAGCCTCTTCAACGTGAGTTGAACGCCACTCGTACGCAGATGATGAATCACCGTAAACGGTATTCACGCAAGTATCTGTTTAAGGAGTCGGCATTTGATTCCGATGGTCGCGATGCACTTGAGTCGGACTACGACAATGTGATGGTTCCCGTCTCCTCCGATGAGAATCTCAATAATGTCGTCGCACCGTTCCCTGCGGTGGTCACGCCCCCTGAGTTTTACCGTCAGTCCGACGTCATTGAGTCGGACATCAACACGGTTTCGGGCATTTCCGAGTATCTGCGTGGTTCGTTGCCTGAGATTCGTCGTACGGCAACAGAAGCGGCTATCGTGCAGGATGCCGCTAACGCTCGTGCGGCTGACAAGTTGGCTACGATTGAGGGTGCTATCGCTGAAGTCGCTAGTCGTCTGGTGTCTTTGGCACAGCAGTTTATGACTGGCGAGCAGGTTGCCCGTATCGTCGGGCGAGACGGGGAACCGCTGTGGGTCACATTTGACAGCGATTATATTGCTGGTGAGTTTGACTTTGAAGTTGAGGCTGGATCTACCGCTCCTGTGAATGAGTCGTTCCGACGACAGATGGCGTTGCAGATGGTTGATGCTATGGCTCCGTTCGCTGGTTCTGGTTTGATTAACATGCAGGCTTTGGCTGCTCATGTGTTGCAGTTTGGTTTTGGTGTTAAGAATCCCGAACAGTTCATTCAGGCGGCTCCTCCGCCGATGGCTGGACCAGAGATGGGTGGTCAGCCTCCGATGCCACCTCAAGGTGGCGGAATGCCGATGGAAATGGGTGGGGGAATGGCTCCTCCGCCAGCAACACCTGAGGCGTTGTCTGGCGTTGATCCTGCCGTGCTTGCCGCATTGTCGTCACGCATGGGCATGGATCTTCCAAATTCCATGTAACGAACATTAGTTATATTTAGAGCAACCACTATAGGACTCTAGGAGTGATACAGGTGAGTGACACCTCAACAGATAGCCTTGACTTTGAACCCACCGAGGGTGGACAATTCGATGATGGGGGCGGAGCGGAAGCGGATGTACCGTTTCTTGATGTCAGCGAATACGCCGATCACTATGTGACGGTTAAAGTTGATGGAGAAGAAATTTCGGTTCCTCTGTCGGAAGCAGTCGCTGGTTACAGTCGTCAAGCGGACTATACTCGCAAGACGCAGGAACTAGCATCGCAAAAGCAAGAACTTCAATGGGCCTCTGCCATTCGGCAGGCATTGGATAACGATCCTTCAGGAACGATTGATCTCCTTGCGGAACACTACGGTGTTTCTCGCAAAGAGGCACAGAGAATGGTTAATGATGACCCCTATCTGAACGATTCCGAATGGGACGATCCCGTGGACAAGCGTCTGAAAGAGATTGACCAGCGTGTCAAGTCTTTTGAGCAGGCGCAAGCACAGGCGAGGCTTGAAGCGGAGATCTCGCGATTGCAAAACAAGTACGGCGAAGAGTTTGATCCTCAAGAAGTTGTGTCGGCTGCGCTTGCGCAGGGCAACACGAATCTTGAAGCCGTGTTCAAGCAGATCGCTTTTGACCGTCTCAATACTAAGAAGCAGGCTACTGCCAACAAGGAAGCAGGCGTGAAGGAAGCGAAGAAGGCGGCATCCGTTGTTTCGGGTGCTTCTTCTGCGAGAACGGCGAAGGATGACTCGGGTCCGATTCGTTCAATTGCTGACGCCTACAATGCCGCAAAACGGCATCACGGCGTCTCCTAACCTAAGGAGGCATCATGCCTGGTAACGCTAATTTTGACACCCTGTTGTCAACCACCATTGCGAACTATCGCAAGACCCTGACCGACAACGTGTTCACCGCACGTCCGTTGACCTACTTCCTGATGGATAAGGGTCGTATTCGGATGCTGAATGGTGGTACGAAGATTGTGGAGCCGCTGATCTACGGCACGAACTCCACCGTCGCTTCGTACTCGGGCTACGACACGTTGAGCCTCACCCCGCAGGAAGGCATCTCGGCTGCTGAGTACGATTGGAAGCAGTACGCTGTGTCCATCGCGATCTCGGGCATTGAGGAAGCCAAGAACAACGGCGAGCAGGCGATCCTGAACCTGTTGGAAGCCAAGATCATGCAGGCTGAAGAGTCCATGAAGGAAGGCTTCAACCAGATGTTCTTCGGTGACGGCACGGGTAACTCGGGCAAGAACTGGCTGGGTCTTGGAGCCATCGTTGAGTCGGGCAACACCGTTGGTGGAATTGACTCTTCGGCTGTTGGCAACAGTTTCTGGCAGTCGTATGAGGAGAACACCGCTGGTGCGCTCACTCTCGCCCAGATGACCACCGCCTACAACAGCGTGTCGGTTGGTAACGACCACCCCGACATGGTGCTCACCACTCAGACCCTCTTTGAGAAGTATGAGTCGCTGTTGCAGCCGCAGTTGCGTTACACCGACACGAAGACCGCTGATGCGGGATTCCAGAACCTGCTGTTCAAGGCCGCTCCCGTGGCTTACGACGTGCATTGCACCGCTGGTGTCGTGTACTTCCTCAACAGCAAGTATCTCACCCTCGTCGGTCACAGCGACAAGTGGTTTGCCAACACCGAGTTCGTGCGTCCCGAAAACTTGGATGCTCGCTACTCGCTCATCATGTGCTACGGCAACCTCACCTGCCGTAACCGCAAGAAGCAAGGCAAGTTGACGGCCAAGACGGCCTGATCAGTTTAGGTTGGGGGGAGCGCATTCGTGCGCTCCCCTTGATCTGAAAAATCAATTCAACCAAATCAATTTCAAGGAGTAATCATGCCTCGTCAACCTGTTTCTGGTGGTAAGAAGAAGAATCCTGGTGGCTATCAGGCCGCTGGTGAGCGTGCATTGATCAATGCGTATGCTCGTAAGGTCGCTGGCAATAGCCGTGACGCAACTAGCAAGAAGCGTGTCGCTGATGCTGGTTTCAAGAAGTTTGGCGATTATCTCGCGGCTAAGGATGTTTCTGGAAAGGGACGTTCGGCTGCTTCGGGTCGCCGTCGGCAGGGTCTCTCCAATGCGGTTGCGGCTGCTGGGGCTGCTGGTGTTGCTTCGGGTTACGGCACGATTGGCAAGAAGAAGACGACGACTTCCAATGCGGCGAAGAATCGTGCGGCTACCGCCGAAGTTCGTGCAGCGAAGAATGCTCGGAAGAAGAAGCCGACGGCAGGGAAGAAGATTCCTGACACGATGTGAGGTAACGAAGCCATCTATTTGTGATGGCTGGAACACCTCTATATTCATACTACGGCGAGTCCGCAATGCGGAATTCTCGTAGCAGCATGTCCCCCAACGCTGGTGCACCCCAGGCTGGGGGCATGCCTTTTCTTGGGCATACACGCTGTATGGCTAACGAAGAAACATGTCAGGGAGCACGTGCTAAGGGCACGGATTACTGCATCGGTCATCTGCGTCAGATGGCTAAGGAGAAGTCCAATGAACAAACTGGAGATTAGAGCAAAGATCCGTGAGATCGTTGACTTGGATCAGCAGGACTTGTCGGACACTCTGCTGGACATGTACATCAAGGATGGTTACGAGCGCATTATCGCTTTGGAACGACGATGGCCGTTTTTCCAAGAAACGTATACGTTGAATACTGTCGCCAATCAGCGTGACTATCAGATTTCGTTGATCGGTGACGGTGATCTTCGCGAGATCACCTCTATTGTTGATACTTCTGCTGTTGGTAACCGTATCGAATTGATCTCGTATGATGATGCTGAGAGTATTTGGATTGGTTCTTATGATCAGGCGCAACGACCTTTGTATTTCTCGTTGTGGCAGAACAAGATGCATTTGTGGCCCAAGCCCGATGCGGTCTATCCGCTGGTGGTACGAGGATATCGGAAGGCGTCCGATTGGTCTGCTTCGGATTCGGCGGAGGTTGATGCGGATGAGCGTTTGCATCAGTCGCTTGTGTATTACGGGGTGGCGCAAGTTTATCAACTTCAGGAAGATGTTGAGTTGGCGACGTTCTATCGTAAGACGTTTGATGAGGCTGTCCGTCTTGCGGCGGCTGACATCATGCGTCCGTCCTCGCAACGTCCGCTAGCGTTTTCGGACGGTGTTCCTCGTCCTTCTGGTCGTTGGTGGATGCAGTCTTTGGGTAGGACTCTTGGTCAATGAGTCGTCTGTCGCTGCTTCGTACCGACGACTTTACGGGCGGTCTTAATCTTCGTGCTGATCCTTTTCAGTTAGGAGATAACGAGTCGCCTGATCTGTTGAACGTGGACATTGATCCTCGTGGTGGTTTTCAGATGCGTGGTGGCATGACGAAACTGAACACTTCCGCTGTTGGTGGTATTTCTAATGGCGTGTTTGCACCTAAGCGTTTGTTCGCTTGGGACAATAGTACGCCACAAGTATTGTTGTCTGCTAATAATTTTTCTTATTACGCTACGACAACAAGTTTTTCCACAATGCTTGAATCTTCTTTTTCTATAACTAATGCTGTTTATAGTCCAACTTTTGCTACTACAACGTATACCACATCCGCACCTCATGGATATAGCACAGGAGATACTGTTACTGTTTCGGGAGTAACACCTAGTTCTTTTAATAGAACCGCAACAATTACTGTTGGTAGTTCAACTACTTTTTATTTTTCTTTGTTCAATGGTAGTACTGGTGGTGCTTATTCTTCGGGTGGTTTTGCTCAAAGGAATGTTCCAATTTCCGCTCCTTTTGGTGCGTCGTTTGCTTCATGGTCTGCTTCGGATCAAAGCCTTGTTTATATCGCTACTGGAAGCACGTCATACAAGTGGAATGGTTCTTCTGCCACTTCGCTGACTGTTTCTGGGGCTGGACAATGGCAGAATGATTACTCTGCTCCTACGGGTACGCACATGCCAAAGTCTCGTTTCGTGTCGTCGCATGTTGATCGTTTGTGGTGTGCATATACGACGGAGGGTGGGGTTGACTATCCAAATCGGGTGCGTTTCTCGCATCCGATTAATCGCGAGTCATGGGCTGAAGCGGACTACATTGATATTGTTGAGGGCGGTTCTGGCATTACTGCTATTGTCCCGTTCAACGGCAATCTTCTTGTATTCAAGAAGCGTGCCGTTTTTGCAATCTTGGGTTATTCAACCGATACTTTTCAGGTTGTGAGTTTGACCGCCGAGGTGGGTGCAGTAAATCCTACGGCTGTGGCGGCGACAGAACGAGCAGTCTATTTCTTTTCTTGGCCTGATGGTTTGTTCATGTATGACGGTCAGCGTTTCATGGATTTGTTCACTTCTATTCGTCCGATCATTCAGGACGGTACTGTGAACCCTGCCGCTCAGGATGCCATTTGTGTGTCTGCGGTTAACCGTAAGGTTTGGGTTTCTTTGCCTGATGGTGTTGAGACGAAGCCATCGTATACGTTCGTGTATGATCCTTCTATTGGCCAGCGTGGTGCTTGGTCTAAGTATCAAACTTCTGATGGGAAGGGTGTTGGTCCTGGTTGCGATTTTATTACGTCTACTGGTGATACACATTATCTTGTTTGTCATCCTTCCAATCCGTATGTGTTGAAGGCTGATCAAGCGTTTGTATATCAGGATGATGTTGGTTCTGGTTTAGTTAATTTCAATTCGTATTATGTAACTCGTTGGCATGATGCTCGGAGTGTGTCGTCTCGTAAGATGTGGCGTCGTCCAGATTTTATTACAAAGCAGACGAGTGTTGATACGACGCTTACTGTTTCTGTTTATCATGATTGGGAGGAGTCAATTATTGCTAGGTCTTTCCAAATTTTTCTTGATGGTTCTTCTGATGCTTTGATTTGGTCTCCGCCTGGTACTGAGCCCGATGGTATTGACGGATGGAATGAGGCTAACTGGGGTGAAGAGGCTTCTGGTTCTGCTTTCTATAAGGGCAAGAATGTTGGTTTGGCTCGCTCTATCCAATTGAAGATTGCTGGTGAGGGTGGCAAGCCTTGGGGTGTTAATTCTATTACTTACAAGTTTAATCCCAGAAAGGTGCGTGCCTGATGGCTACTGCTTCTGTTACTTACACTTTTGCCAACGGCACGAATGCCGATGGCACACAGGTGAACTCTAACTTTACTTCTGTTCTCAACTTTCTTAATACCGAGGTGATTCAACGTGATGCGTCTGTTGCGTTTACTGCAATCCCCACTTTGCCTGCTACGACACCCACGCTTGATAATCATGCTGTTAGGAAGGCGTATGTCGATGCGTTTATTCCTGCTGGTATCATCACGCAATATGGGGGTAGTGTTGCGCCAAGCGGATGGCTTATTTGCGATGGTTCAGCGATTTCGCGTACGAATGCGGCCTACACTCGCCTATTCGCTGCAATCGGAACTACCTATGGTGTGGGTGATGGTTCTACGACATTCAACGTCCCCAATCTGAAGGGTCGTGTTCCTGTTGGTTATGATGCTACGCAACTTGAGTTTGATGCGTTGGCTGAGACTGGTGGTGCGAAAACCCATACTTTGACAGCCTTTGAAATTCCTTCTCATACGCATGGTGTAGGAACGTATAGCATTAGTACGGCGGCTGATCACTCGCACTCCAATACGTTTAGCATTGGCAACTCTTCTAGCCACTCTCACGGTGATGGCACTTTGACTGTTGCGTCTAGTGGTTCTCACTCGCATGATCCATCATTTAATATTTTGAACTTTCAAGGTTTTCTATATAACGTAACATCGTACTCTACTGGATATATAACTGGTACTGACTCCAACAATGATGGAGTGATGGACGGCACGACCAACACGTTCGGTATTGCTGTTGGAACTATGCCGACAACAACGTCAAATGGTTCCTCGCACATCCACGATGTAAGCGGCAGTACCGCTTTGGACGGAATCCACAGTCACTCTATTTCGGGCGGCGTAAGTAACGGTGGATCGCACGCTCACACGTTGTCTGGTGCTTCTCAAGCAACTGGTGGAGGTCAAGCACACAACAATCTGCAACCTTATGTCGTGGTGAACTACATCGTTAAACTCTGATGGAGAAGTGGACTGCGCCAGCAATTGCATCACTTCGTGGTGACAATACGATTCCTCTTCAGCGAACATTTGCTTCGCTGACAGAGTATTTGTCGTCGCTATCAGACGCCCTTCTAATTGGCAATCTTCCTACTGGCGGTACTACTGGTCAAATTCTATCCAAGATAGATGCCACCGATTACAACACGCAATGGATTGACAACTTCGCCGAAAAGACCAAGTGTCTTGTAAAGAGTGATAACGCCGCAACCCTCCCAAAGGGTGCGGCCGTTTACACTTCTGGTGCTAATGGAACAAACATTCTTGTTAAGGGTGCAATTGCCACGAGCGATGCAACTTCAGCAAGTGTTATTGGGTTGTTGGAGACATCGCTTGCCTATAATGCCCAGGGTTATGTTATTACTGAGGGTCTTGTTTCTGGTATTGATACAAGTGCTGCTGTTGCTGGTGATCCAGTATGGCTTTCACCAACAACTTCTGGTGGTCTTGTATTTGGTTTAGCAAACAAACCCAATGCACCGTATCACCTTGTTTATTTGGGTGTTGTGACACGAGCACATGCCATTAACGGCGAAATTAATGTTCACATGCTAAACGGTTGGGAGTTGGAAGAACTTCATAACGTCTCTGCTTTGTCGCCGACTACTGGTGACACTATTATTTACAATGCGACGACATCGTTGTGGGAGAAGGGTAAGTATCCCGCGGCCCAGTTATCGGGTACAGCGTTGCCTGCAACAATTGTGACATCAAGCCTGACTTCGGTGGGTACTCTTTCTTCTGGAAGCGTTCCAGCGAGTTTGTTAACTGGCACTATTTCTTCTGCCAGATTGCCTTCTGTCAACATTGGAACAACATCTGTAGACCTAACGAGAGCAAGTGGTGCATTGACTCTCGCTGGAATCACATTGACTTCACCATCATTGAGTTCCCCCACGGCAACTGGTACGGGAACATTCTCTCTTGGCTCTTTGAGTAGTACATCTGGAACTACGCTGACCCCTTGGACGACAAGTGCAACAACCACTAACAGCGATTATGTTGATTTGCGTTTGATTCGTAGGGCTACTGGTTCTGACTGGACGACTGCGTACTACCGTCTCGGGCGTCTTGTTGATGCGACACGAATGGGTTTCGTGCAGTTCGGTAGCAGTAGTTCTGGTAATCAAACGGTTGAACTAGGAATTAGCAGTACCTCGTATCTAAGCGTGAATGGTACGACAGCCATTATCAACATGGATTTGCCGATTACTTCAACATACTCGTTTTCTGCAACCAACTCGGGAAACCAAACGAACTATGTGAAATTGGGTACTGGTGCTACCGACTCAAACGCCACGCTTTTTGGATACACCGCATACGGAAACTTGCGAACCACTTGTGGTTACAACGTCGGCATTTCGTGGATCAGTACGGGTGGTGCATCACCTAGCGGTTTTGTGCCAAATGCACACGCCGTTTTTTTGGCTGGAACAACGGTTTCGGGAGACATCCGTTCTAATGCCAATAACTCCACTTCATACAACACAACATCAGATTACCGATTAAAGAAAGATGTTGTTGACATTAACGATGGAATGTCGTTGATTAGAAAACTAAAGCCAAAGCGTTTTAAATTTATCAACGATCCGTCGGAGAAAGTGTTTGATGGATTTTTGGCGCACGAAGTACAGGATATAGTTCCAATTGCCGTATCTGGCGTAAAAGACGCTGTCGGCGAAAATGGTCATCCGATTTATCAGCAGATTGATACTTCTTGGATGGTGGCATTGCTGGCGGCTGGCATAAAGGAATTGGATCAGCGTTTGACTGAATTGGAGAAAGTATGAGCGAGCCGCAGATTGATGCACAAAAGGTGATTGATTCGCTTATTAGGCAGATCGCAGATATGGCTGGCAAAGTTGCCATGCTGGAGGCTTTATTGGCCCAAGAACGTGAACAAAGTAACGAAAAGGCTGATTAGTGATGGCTTACACCGATATAGGACTAGCGTATGAACCCAAGAGACGTGCCGCTGCCCAGCAGCGGGATGCGATCATGTCCCAAAACGCCTTCAGCCGTTTCCTGTCCCAGCAACGTGGCTCACGCCAGTTGCAGGATTTGGATCGGTCGTCTTCTCGCGGTCTTGAGGGGTTTGGTGCTGGATACGGTAAGCGTGGTTTGCGGAATAGCGGTATTTACCGTCAGGCAACTTCGGACTATGCGCAGAACTGGATGACTCAGCGCAACGACATGTTGGATGCTTTGCGTCAGCAGGAGGCTCAGTACAGTTTGGCTGATGCTCAGGCTCGTGCTGGTTATGAGGATACTTTGGCTGAAATTGAGTTGGCGAAGCAACGTGACATTCTTGCCACGGCTGCTTCCTTGTCGGGCTTACGCCCATTTTTGGGGAGTTGATTATGCCTCGTTACGGTTCTGCTGATTCTCAAGAGCGTCGGATCCAGCCTGGTAAGAAGCCGTCTGGTACGACGACGACGGTTTATCCTCGTGACAAGTTTACGAAGGTGATGGATGAGTATGGTCAGGCTACTCCTATTTGGAAGTGGAATGATCCTGCGACCAAGGCTGCTATTGATGCGTTTGATGCTGGTGAAGTTACTGCTAGTGGTTTGGGGAAATGGTCGGATATTGCTGATGTTCAGCGTGCCATCTTTGGTAGTAATTCTAATTTTCTGAGAAACAATAATATTGAATCTAAAAGCGACGGAAAAGGTTATGGCAATCTTTTGTCGGCGCTACAACAGTATGCTTCCAGTATTCCCGATAATACTGGAATGATTCAATCTGGTTATGCGGATCTAATTAAGTCTATTACTGATCGTTCAACGCAACAGGATGATTTGATTAAGTCTTTGTTTGGTGAGCAGACCAGCCAGTTGGAGCGTAGTAATGCTGACATGTTGTCGCAGTTGGCGAACATGTATACGCAGGCTACTGGTGAGGTGGATCGTCAGACGGCTGAAGGTCGTCAGACGATTGATGATACGACTCAGCGTGCTTTGGAGGCTTTGCAGGCTCAGCAGAATCCGTATGCTGGTTTGCAGATGCTTGCGGCTCCTTCGGTGACTGATCCGATGGCCGCTTATTCGCAGGCTGTTGGTGCGCCTGCGGAGGGTGTGAATGCTTTGCAGAATATGTTGCAGTCGCAGAATGCGGCGACAGGTAATGCGTTTAATAATTTGGCGCAGTTGTTGGGTGCTTCGCAGTCGGCTGCTCAGCAGTCTCGTATTGGTGATGTGAATGTTGCTCGTGCTGGTGCACAGCAGGATTTGGGTGCTAATCAGCGTGCTGTTGCTTTGCAGTTGTTGAATCAACGTAATCAGCAGGAGATGGCTCAGCGTGCTCGTTTAGACGAGCAGAGGTTGGGTTTGGGTCAGAACATGTTGCAGGCTCGTTTGGGTACGTCTGGTCAGTTGAACGATATTCTGAATAGTTTGGGTTCTCAGCAGTTGCAGACTTTGTTGCAGGAGCGTCAGGGTCAGCAGGCTACTCGTGCTGGTTTGCAGGAGAAGTTGTTGGAGTTGGCTGCCAAGGGTGTTGATGTTTCTAAGTTGATGGCGTCGCTTGGAGGTGTGCGATGACAGACTTTCAGGCTCCCAATAACTCGTATGAGATGATGCTGGCCATGTTGGGTGGCATTAATCCCAAGTCGGTTAACACGATGCAGGATCTGTCGTCGTATCTTTTTAATCCTCAGTATGGTATTACTGGGGATACGTATGAGTCTGCTTATACTTTGCCTGAGCCGTATGTTCCTAATACGCCTCGTCTTGACGCATATATGAATAGTGCTAATCCTATTTGGCGTGATGTTGCTTCTGGTATTCAGAGTGGAAGCCTTGATGAGGCTTCTGCTGTTGCGGCTTTGTATAACAGTTTGGGTTTTGAATACGACACGGAAATTAAACAGGGTTTGTCTGTGTCTGATTTGCGTTCTGCGGTTAAGGAAATGTTTGATGAGAAGGAGCGGGATATGGCCGCTCGCATCGAATACGATCGCAACTTGTTGGAATCTGAACGAGAGAATGTTTTTGGTAAGGCTGGATTGCCTCAGCCCTATGATCAATGGTCTGCCGAGACAATGCCTGTCAGCGATGAATTGAAGGCTTTTCTATCTCGTTTGCCAAAGATCCAAAGCGAAATTAGTGACAGTAGGAAGAGAGTTCTTGCAGCAGAAAAACTTGCTAAGTCACGCATGCTTGACAAGACAACTCCTTCAAAGGGTACTACGGTTGATTCTGATCTTGTTGATCAGTATCAGCATTGGATTAATCTTGATAAGAAACTCAAAGAGAATCCCACCATGTTCCCAACTGATGTTGTGCAGATTGTTAAACGCAAGATGGACGAATATCAGTCAAAGTTGGATTCTCCCGAGACGTACGAAGATCGTTTGAAGAAGCAATATTCCAAGTGGTTTGATTTGCAGGCGCGGATTGATGCTAATCCGAAGATGTTTTCTACCGATGTTGTTCAGATGGCTAAGAACAATTTGGATGAGTATCAAAAGAAGTTGAATGAGTCAAAGACTCAAAAAGTTTCTGATTCAGATATGAACGAACAAAAGTTGTTCTTGAATCGTGCGGTAAACCAGACCGCTCAGGATGAGCGTCAAAATGTTGTCAATTTGCAACGCAAACTTCTGCAGAATCAAGCGGTTGCCGCTAATAGACTCTTGGGTGAAAAGATTGCTTTGGGTATCCAAGGACGTAATCCTCTTGAGGAAGCCCTGCGTAGACGTGCCTTGGGCCTCCAAGGCATGTAACAGTCACCCCTATTATTGATGGCTGTTTACGACTCCAATAAAGGTTTTACCAA
>Ga0075471_10000759_pt1 | contig 20057 bp, 20 predicted proteins | sample DEB19_08_DNA_2_FD_74787 | JGI IMG/M metagenome (GOLD analysis project Ga0075471, IMG submission 74787) | Aqueous microbial communities from the Delaware River and Bay under freshwater to marine salinity gradient to study organic matter... | ecosystem: Environmental > Aquatic > Marine > Coastal ... | reverse complement strand
GACGCGCGGGAACTCCTCGTTCCCGACAACTGGATGCGTTGGCAGCAGTATCGAAATCGTCCGATCGACACGTTCATCGACGTCTTGAAGCGTGCGTTGCGCTCCGGAATGACCGTCGCGATCGACTGCGACGTTTCCGAACCCGGCTTCAGGCCGCAGGACGGCGTCGCCGACCTCGACGGGCCGACGGATCAACTCGCGCGGGATGCGGCCTTCGATTTCCGCGACACGACCGACGACCATCTCATGCACGCGGTGGGCCTCGCGACGGATGCGAACGGCGACACTTGGTTCATCGTGAAGAACTCGTGGGGCAACGTCGGCCCCTACAAGGGATATCTCTACATGTCGGAGCGCTACGCACGCATGAAGATGCTCGCCTACATGGTGCATCGCTCGGCGCTCGACGGCGATTCGGGAAAGCGCTGACGCGTGCCCGAACGCCTCGACGCTTGGCTCGCGCGCGCCGGGTTCGGATCCCGTCGCGACGCGAAGGCGTTGGTCAAATCGGGACGCGTCGCGATGGACGGACGCACGCAGTCCGATCCGGCGACGTCCGTCACGGGCAAGATCGTCGTCGACGGCGAGCCCGTGGAAGCCCCCCCGGACGGGATCTGGGCGATCCTCCACAAGCCGGTGGGGTATGCGTGCAGCCATGATCCCGCCGAATCACCTTTGGTCGACGAACTCCTGCCCGAGGTCTTTCGAAGGCTCGGCGCCGAGTTCGCGGGGCGTCTCGACCGAGAAACGTCGGGGCTCTTGGTCGTGACGACCGACGGCGCGCTGATACAGCGTCTCACGCACCCGAAGCGGCACGTCACCAAAAGGTATCGCGCCGCGATCGAAGGCCCCCTCGCTCCCGACACCGTCGCCCGATTCCGAGCCGGAATCCACCTCGAAGGCGACGACACACCGACGCTTCCCGCCGACATCGACATCCGGGCCGAATCCGGTTCGATCGAGGTCGTGGTGCGGCTCCGCGAAGGTCGCTACCACCAGGTCCGACGCATGGTGGCTGCCTGCGGCGGCAAGGTTCTGAAACTGCACCGGGACAGGATCGGCGGCTTCGATCTTCCCGACGATCTCGCCCCCGGGGGGTGGCGCCACCTCGACGAAGAAGCGATCGCCCGCCTGCTCAAAGACGCGCCCTGACGACCGATTTCACCGATTTCGTTGGTCGAGGTCCGTTGAAAAGGTAGTGTGGAGTGCCGGCGGGAAGGCGCTCGACTCGACGGCGATCGGAAACCCATGAATCGGCAGGTGAGCCCCAAGCAGGTGGCGCTTGCTCTCGGCGTGTCGGAAGCCTCGGTGAAGAGGTGGTGCGATCAGGGCCTGATGTCGCCCGCGCGTACCGCCGGAGGCCACCGCCGCATCGCGATCCACGACGTCGTGCGCTTCGCGCGTTCGCGCGGCAATCCTCTGATGCGTCCCGACGTCCTCGGTCTCCCCGCCGTATCCGGCGGCGGCGAACTCGCGACGTCGCGCGCGGTCGACGAGGCCTACGAGATTCTGAAGGACGGCGACGAGATGCGCCTCCTTCGACTCGCGATCAATCTCTACTTGGGTCGACGTACCATCCTCGACATCGTCGAACGCGTCTTCATCGACGCCTGGTCGCGGATCGGCGACGGCTGGCAGGACGGGCGCGTCGAGATCTTCGAGGAGCGCCGCGGCGTGGAAATCACGTTGGCGGCTCTTCGCGATCTCGGCCACATCCTCACCCCGCCGGAAGACGGGGCCCCCGTCGCCGTCGGCGCGACCTTCCCCGGCGATCCCTACGCCCTTCCGCTCGCCATGGGCACCGTGGTGCTCCGCGAGAGCGGGATCGACGCGGAGAGTTTCGGAGCCGGTCTCCCGGCGGAGGCCATCGCCGCCGCGGTGATGAAGCGTCGTCCCTCCCTCCTTTGGCTCTCGATCTCGATCGCCGCCCCCACCCTCAAGGCGGACTTGGCGATCGTCTTGAAGGCGGCGAAGTCCGTCGGGGCCGCCGTCGCCCTCGGTGGACGCGCCATGAACGCCAAGGATGCCCCTCCGGGGGCCACGGTGTGCGCGACCCTCTCGGAACTCGTGGAGTTCGCCCGCGGCCTCCGGAAGGCCCCCGAGGCGCCCACGCCCCCCGCGGTGGCCGTCGAACGCCCGAAGCGCCGCGAGGAAGCCCCGAAGCCGAGAAATCGTGACCGGGGCACCCCGCCGACCGCTTGATCCCCACACGCTCAACGCTTAGGCTATGCTTGTCCTGAGCGATTTGAGCGTTTTCATGCCGACATTCACCAAGACCTCCACCCTGCCCGTGCCCGCGAAGGAAGTGTTCGCGTGGCACGCGCGCCCCGAAGCGCTCCCGACGCTGATCCCGCCTTGGGAAAGCGTCGACGTCGAGCAGCCTCCGCGAGGGCTCCAGCCGGGGACCGTCGTGATCTTGGTGAACCGCATGGGCCCGCTTCGCCTCCGCTGGGTGGCGGAGCACACCGACTTCGTCGATCGCGGCGAATCGGGCGGGACCTTCGTCGACGTGCAGCGCCGAGGTCCGTTCAAGACTTGGATTCATCGTCACGACGTGACGACGTCTCCGAGCGGTGGGTCGGTTCTCACCGACACCGTCGAATGGGAACTTCCCTGCGCACCGTTCGGCCGCTGGATCGCCGGGGCTTGGGCCGAGAGAAAGATCCGGCGCATGTTCGACTTCCGACACGAGGCGACGCGCGAAGCGGTCCTTCGTCTCGCCGGGAGTCGGTCATGACCGCGAAGCCGAGCGTCATCGTCGTCGGCGCGGGTGTCGCGGGGCTCTCCTGCGCGCTGCATCTCACGCGTCGCGGTATTCCGGTCACCGTCCTCGAAGCGTCGGAGCGGCCGGGCGGACGCATCAAGACCGACCGCGTCGACGGGTTCCTCGTCGACCGCGGATTCCAAGTTCTGCTCGAAGCGTATTCGGAAGCGCGCGCCGTGCTCGACATGAAGGCCCTCGATCTCCGGCCGTTCGAATCGGGAGCGAAGATCTTTACCGGAGGGTCCTCCCTCGCAACGGTCGCCGATCCCCGCAAGCGACCGGGCTCCGCGCTCTCCACGCTCGGAACGGCGTCGCTGCTCGACGCGCTTCCCGCATGGCGGATGGAATCGCTTCTGCGCTCCGAACACGAAGACGCTCCCCTCGAGCGTCCCGAGACGTCGGCGCGCGCCCATCTGACCGCCCGGGGTTTTTCCAAGAAACTCGTCGACCGTTTCCTCGTTCCGTTCTTCGGCGGCGTGCTTCTCGACCGCTCGCTCGCCACGTCGAGTCGCCTACTCGAGTACTACTGGGGATTCTTCTCGAGGGGCGCGGCGTGCCTGCCGCGGCTCGGGATGGAAGAGATTCCGAAGCAACTCGCGGCGGCTCTGCCTCCGGGGACACTGCGTTGCGGCGTCCGCGTCGCGGCGTCCGACGATCGGGGAGTGCTGCTCGCCGACGGGACGCGCATGGACGCCGACGCGGTGGTGTTGGCGACCGACATGGACGAGTGTCGCCGTCTCGCCGATATCGGCGCGGTGAAGGATGTCGGCTGGCGCAGCACCGTCATGGTCGCCTTCGATGCCCCCAAGTCTCCGATCGAAGGGGCTTGGCTCGTCCTCGATGGGACCGGTTCCGGTCCCGTGAATCACGTCGCGGTACCGAGCGAGGTGTCTCCCGATTACGCCCCGACCGGGCGTAGCCTCGTCTACGCGAGTTCCTGCGATGCCACCGAAGGCGACGACGCGTCCGTCGACGCCGTGTTCCGCGCACAAATGCGGAAGTGGTTCGGAGCTTCGGTCGACACGTGGCGCACGATCAAGGTCGTGCGCGTCCGCAAGGCGCTTCCGGCGCGTTGGCCCGACGACGGCTCGCGCCCGGCGGTCCTTCCCTCTCATCTCGCCGGTCGGCGTTTCGCCGCGGGCGATCACCTCACGACATCTTCCATCAACGGAGCCCTCGCATCGGGACGCCGCACCGCCGAAGAGGTGGCTGCGGCGACGGCGCCCCTCGCGACGGCACGGAGCGCGTCATGAACCGTATCCTCGTTTCCGCCTTCGCTTGCCTCGTCGCGATCGTTCCCGCTTTCGCGCAGGACGGCGAAAAGAAGGCCCCCGAGTCCCGACCGGAATCCCGCCCCGCGGCGATCGAGCGCGTCGGTGGCGACCTGAAGGCCACCGTCGACGCGTGGGAGGGCAAGGACGGCACGTACTACAAGAGCGGCGCTTGCACGGTCACGACTCCGCTCCCCGAAGGCTACCCGCGCCCGACCCCTCCCGGTGCCATCGAAATCAAGACGTACCCGCCGGTGCGCCGCGCCGAAGTTTCGGGCACGAAGTCGCCGGACTCCGGCATGAACTCGGGCTTCTGGCCGCTGTTCATGCACATCCAGAAGAACGGCATCGAAATGACGTCGCCGGTCGAGATGGATCTCGAAGGCGTCAAGACGGGCGAGAAGTTGTCGGCCGACCGTTGGACGATGTCCTTCCTCTACCGTGAACCCACGATGGGCAAGACGGGCGCCGACGGCAACGTGAAGGTGGTCGATCGCCCCGCGACGACCGTGTTGGCTCTCGGCACGCAGGGCTCCTACGGTGTCGCCCGACTCGGCAAGGCCCACACGACCCTTCTCGAGTGGCTGAAGGCCAACCCGGGTTGGGAAACGGCCGGAGATCCGCGCACGTTCTCCTACAACGGACCGGATGTCGCCAACTCGAAGAAGTGGGGCGAGATCCAGATTCCGATCCGTCGCGTCGGTTCCGCCAAGTGACTTTCGGGTCGACCATCGCCGCCGTGCACCTCGCTGCGACGGCGGCGATGGTCGGCCTCATTTGGTTCGTTCAGATGGTTCACTATCCCCTCATGGCGGCCGTCGGCGACGATGCCTTCGCCGCCTACGAGCGGGCCCACGTCCGACTCACAACCCTGGTCGTCGCACCGATCATGCTGATCGAAGTCGCGGCTGCCCTCGCGCTCGTCCTTTCATCCGCATCCTCCCGACCGTCGGTCGCGGCGTGGGTCGGATTGGGTCTGTTGCTGGTGATTTGGGTCGCGACGGCGACGTGTTCGGTGCCGATGCACGCGCGCCTCGAGGCGGGATTCGATCCGCAGGCCCACGCGTTTCTCGTCCGCACGAACTGGATCCGCACCATCGGTTGGACGCTGCGTCTCGCCGTCGCACTCGTTTGGCTTCGACCCTCGACATGACCCGCCGCATTCTCGTTCCGATACTCGGCGACCAACTCCATCGCGATCCGCCCGCCCTCGAGGGGGTTTCGAAGCGCGACGCGGTGATCCTGTTCGCCGAGGTGCGCGGCGAATCCGAACCCGGGCCGTCACACAAGAAGCGCACCGTCCTGTTTCTCTCCGCGATGCGCCATGCCGCGGAACGCCTCGCGGGCGAGGGTTACACCGTCCGCTACGTCCGCATCGGTGATCCCGCCAACACGCACACGTTGGCGGGTGAACTCGTACGCGCGGCGTCCGACATGCACGCCGACGAGGTCCGCTTCTGTCGTCCCGGATCGCGGCGCGTCTTGGACGCACTCGTCGGGGCCTGTGAACGGATCGGAGTCTCGGCGACACTCGTCGAAGACCCCCACTTCCTCGCGACCCCCGACGAGTTCGACGCATGGGCGTCGTCCCGCAAGACGACGGTCATGGAATGGTGGTACCGAACGCGCCGCGACACATCGGGCGTGATGATGGAACCGGACGGCACGCCGACCGGAGGCGCCTACAACTTCGACAAGGAGAACCGCGGCAGCTTCGGCAAAAAGGGGCCCCCGCGGATTCCGACCCCGCCCACGTTCCCTCCGGATGTCACGACCCGTGCGGTCATGGAGGACGTCGATCGTTTCCTGCCCGACCTACCGGGCGACACGTCGGGGTTCTCGTGGCCCGTCACCGAGGCGGATGCGCGCCGCGCTCTCGACGCCTTCATCGACGAACGGCTTCCCGAATTCGGGAAATGGCAGGACGCCATGTGGGTCGGAGAATCGTTCCTTTGGCATTCGCTGCTCGGGGCGCCCCTCAACCTGAAGCTCCTCGATCCCCGCGACGTCGTCGCCGCGGCGGAAACCGCGTTCAAGAAGCGACGGGTCCCGATCGAAGCGGCGGAAGGGTTCATTCGACAAGTCATCGGGTGGCGCGAGTTCATTCGCGGTATCTACTGGCGCACCGACGCGTCCTACGCGGCGTCCAACAGTCTCGGAGCCGACGCACCGTTGCCGGCCTTTTGGTGGACGGGCGAGACGGACATGGCCTGCCTGAGAGACGCGGTCCAAGGCGTGATGCGTCACGCGTACGGGCACCACATCGTGCGGCTGATGGTGCTCGGCAACTTCGCGACTCTCGCCGGGATCCGACCGCAAGAAGTCGATGCCTGGTTCCTCGGAATGTTCGTCGACGGCGTCGAGTGGGTGACCACCCCCAACGTCATCGGCATGGCCCTCCACGCCGATGGCGGCATCGTCGGAACGAAGCCCTACGTGGCGACGGGCAAGTACATCGAACGCATGTCGAACGCCTGCGCGGAATGTCCGTTCGATCCGGCGGTCGCCGAAGGCCCGCGCGCCTGTCCGTTCACCGTCCTCTACTGGGATTTCCTCATCCGCCACGAGGCGCGATTCACACGGAATCCTCGCATGAAGCTGATGATGAGCCACCTGAAGAACAAGACCGCGGCGGACCGCGTGCGCATCGCGGCGGAAGCCGACCGCGTCCGCGGTCTTTGGGAAACTCCGCGCGACGTCTGATCCCGGGCCTCCAACGCCGTCCCTCCCCGCCCGTAAAGCCTCCATGTCTCACATTGGAGGACATCGATGACGTCGAAGGCGGGTTTCATAGAGCCGAGTTTGAGGGAAAAAGACTGCGCTTCCATCCGGAAGATCCTGGCGATGGCCGCCGACAACGCCAGAAAACGCCTGGCGGCCGCCTCGCGTCGCCGCGGGGAAATCGTGGCTCTGAAATTCGAACTCCAGGCAACCATCACCGATGGGTCTCAACTTCTTTCGGAACCTTGGCACCCGGAGGATCAGCCCCAGCGCGAGGCACTGGAAGACCTCGTTGCTCGGCGTGTCAAGCTCATAGCGACTTTGAACGACGAAGCGGGGGAACTCGATCGCCTCGACGATCTCAACGCGGCGTCGGTGCGTCGTCTCGAGTCGTGGCGTCCGACACTCGCTCCGTCTTCGCCGGATATCGCAGAACTCCGGAATACGTCGTCTACGACATCCGAATCGTCGCCACCGAATCCGACGTCGGAGACCGAGACGACGAACACTGCATCCGATGTCGTTCCTCGGCGAACCCCTATCTCGCCTGCAACCGAATCCACCGAACCGTCGCAAGCAACTCCGACGGACGGAATCGTGGAGTACTCGGAGAATCCTTCTTCGGAATTTGTTCGGCTGATCGACCGACTCTCCGATGCCGAGAATGATCTCGATGTCGTCGAAATCGCCGAAGACGCCCTAGATTTCATCGATCACCTCCATTTTGAAGAGGTTCCGACTCTCCTATCCCGGATCCTCGACCGGGCCGGTGAACAGCACGCGACCATCGAGAGCGCCATCTTCGGCTCCGTCACCTCGGAAATGCACCATCGCGGCGATTCGCTCGAAATCTCGACGATTGACGCGCTGCGCGAACGATCGTCTCGGCGACGCGCATCACGTCCGCAGCTCCTCGATTGGATCGAACGGCTTGAACAAGAGTCGCTGGACATCGAAACTCACGCGGTTCACTACCCGGAATCGCTCGCGCGCCTCATCATTCAAAAAATCGCGTTCGATGGGAAACGGCTCACCGTGGTGCATGGTTCCGACTTCCGGAGCCGAGACGCACAGCGCGTCCACTGCAACGTTTTCGGCAAGCTTCGCGCGACGAAAGAACGGGTTTCGAAGCCGTTTCTCGAAGGACTTGCGCAAAACTGGAACAACGAGAAATCCGAACGATACTGGGCCGCTGAAATCGCGAGGCTGAACGTAGCGATCGCGAAGCAGGTGGCGAACCGTGGGGCTGCGTCGCCGCGTCCGGTAGCCTGCGCGCATTCTCCGGAATCGGTCGCGTCGTTCGAGGGTCACTTCGAATCGCTCAATGAGCTGCTGAACGCTCGAGCGGATCAATCACCCGATACGTCACACGCTCTCCGAGACTTGGTCGTTTCATCCTGGAATTCGGCGAGAGGCAATCCGATCCACGAAGGGGCGCTCGCACGCCTTCTGCTTCCGCATGCGGACTTGGTGACCGGACGAGATCTACGCCACCTCCGAAAAGTCATCGCCGAACTGTCACCCCCTTCCGAGGTCGTTGCGAACGTCGAGCCCGTCGTCGACGGGGGTGAAGAAAAGACATCCATCCATGAAGATCACCCGCTCGTGGTCGAAGCTCGCGAGCTGCTGCGCGGGAAGAAGGCGGTAATCATCGGCGGAGAGCGTCGCGAGGTCCGCATTCCGACCATTCAAAAGGCGTTCGATCTCGAATCCCTCGAATGGGTTTCGGTCACGAACAACCAGGGCCTGTCCGACATCGCACGCGTTCGTCGCAAGTTGGAGGACGGCACCTACGACCTCGCGTGGATCGTGACGAAGTTCGCGCCCCACTCGGTAAGCGGTGGGCTCTGGAAAGTCCGTACGAAGTGCAACTACTCGAACACGGGGTACGGTTTGGTCCGCCTCGCGGAAGCCTACATCGGGAACCGCGACAACGTCCGGTCGATCTCTGCCTGAGGCGAGTGATGGGGGCGCCGGGGATCGAACCCGGGACCAACAGATTAAAAGTCTGCTGCTCTACCGGCTGAGCTACGCCCCCTAGGTGGGGGCGTGAAAGTAGCACGGATCCCGGCGCGCATCAGGTCGTCCCGAGGACGTCCCCGAGCAACGCGTGAAAACGCGCGAGCCCGTCTTCGTGCACCGGGAGATGCGGCCTCGGACGCCAGAGCCGCGATGCGATCCCCCGCTGCACGGAGAGAATCGCGGCTTCGTCCTCCATCTCGACACGGTGGAGATCCCCGCCCGCGCCGCCCCCGCGTACGCAACCCGGGAACATGTAGGGAATAAACCGAATCCGCGTCCGAGTGGGCGATTCGGGAATCACCACGTTGACCGAAACACCCCATGGGTAGACGTTCAACATGAGATTCGGCCACAGCCACCACCACCACGCCGCGACGCGCAGCCCGTGGTCCGGGTGTCCTTCGGGCGGGTCGAACGCGGGCTCCCCTTCCGCCGCGACGCCGATCTGCAGCGTCGACCGTGCGAACGTCGCGTAGCGATAGCGTTCGAACGCCAACGTCGCGTCGAGACCTCCGTGGAGGAACGGGATGTGGAGGCCTTCGAGGTAGTTGTCGACGTAGAGGACCCAGGACGCGTCCACGACGTATTCCGAAACACGCGCATCGTCGCGACGCAGATCGGCGAGAGGCAGATGACCGCATCGCGCGAGAAACGGTTCGAGCCAGTCTCCGACGTCCCAGCCCGGATCGACCGCGGCGAACCACCAGGGTGCGGACTCGTGGGACGGGAACTTTCGGAGTGCGTCGCCGTCCCCGGGGAAACCCGCGGACTCGACGAAGGGCTGTCCGAGGCAGGTACCGTTCGCATCGAAACGACGCGCGTGATACGGACACGCGAGTTTCGAAGCACAGCCGCGCCCCGCTCCGACGGCGTGCCCGCGATGAGAACAGGCGTTCAGAAACGTCCGGAGCGTTCCGTCCGTTCCACGCCATGCGAGAATCGGCTCGTCGAGCCATCCGGGGAGCAGGAGGCTCGCTTCGAAGGACCCCGGTGCGGACAACGCTTCGAGATCGCCCATCCACTGCCATGAACGCGCGAACAGGCGCTCCCTCATCGAAGAGAAAGCGCCCGTGTCGAGGAAAATCCTCGGATCCGCTTGACCGGAATGTCCGTCCACGCGCGGTCGATCCGTTCTAGATCTGCATGATCTCTTCGGACTTCTTCTTGAAGAGGTCGTCGATGCGCTTTTCCATGTCCTTGTGCAGGTCGTTCACCTGCTTGTCGAACTTGGTGCGCGCATCTTCCGTCACCGTCTTCTCCGCGAGGGCGCTCTCGACCTTCTTCAAGTAGTCGCGACGCGCATTGCGCAACTGGACGCGCTGCTGCTCGCAGATCGACTTCACGTGGGCGACGAGTTGCTTGCGGCGCTCTTCGGTGAGAGGCGGAAGATTGATCCGGATCGTCTTGCCGTCGCTGTTCGGCATCACGCCGAGATCGGAAGCGGCGATTCCGCGTTCGATGTCCTTCAGCGTGCTGCCGTCGAAGGGCTTGATCGCGATCGTCCGCGCGTCGGGCGTCGAGATCTGCGCGACGTTCTTGAGCGGCTGACCGGACCCGTACACCTCGACCCGGATGTGTTCGACGAGACCGGGAGTCGCACGCCCCGTGCGGATGCCTTTGAGCTCCGCGTCGAGGTAGTCGACCGCCTTCTGCATCTTCTCGCGCACTTCCTTGAGCACGGCGTCCGTGTTGAACGGAACTGGGGGCATGGGAGGCTCCTGGACGGCTGTCAGCCGTGGACGATGGTACCGACCCGCTGACCTTCGAGGATCCGGACGAGGTTCGTCGGATCGTTCATATTGAACACGACCAACGGCACGTCGTTTTCCATGCACATGGTGATGGCCGTACGGTCCATCACGTTCAAGTGCTTGTTGATCACGTCCATGTACGTGATGTGATCGAACGCGGACGCGTCGTCGTGCTTGCGCGGATCACGGTCGTAGACGCCGTCGACCTTCGTGGCCTTGAGCACCACTTCCGCGCCGAGTTCGTTCGCACGCAGAGCGGCCGCCGTATCCGTCGTCACGTAGGGAGCGCCCGTCCCGCAAGCGAGGATCACGACGCGTCCCTTTTCCAAATGCCGCAGGGCGCGACGTCGGATGAACGGTTCGGCGACCTCGCTGATGGTGACGGCGGACAAGACGCGCGTCGGGATCCCGCGACTCTCGAGCACGTCCTGCAGCGCCATCGCGTTGATGGCCGTGCCGAGCATGCCCATGTAGTCGGCGGTCGCGCGGTTGATGCCGAGTTGGGACAGCGTGGCTCCGCGGATCATGTTGCCGCCGCCGATGACGATCGCCGTCTCGACGCCACGCTTCACGCACACCGCGATGAGATCCGCGGCGCGGGAAACCGCATCGACGTCGATCCCCTGTCCCCCGGGGGCGCAAAGAGATTCGCCCGAAAGTTTCAGGAGAACACGGCGGAAGGGACCGATCCCCTTCCGCCCGGAGCCCGTCGGACGATCAGCCACCGATCTGGAACCGCTCGAAGCGGACCACCTTGGCCGTCGTCCCCGCCGCCTTCGCGGCGCCGTCGAGCAACTTGCCCACGGTGATTTCGTTGTCGAGGCAGTAGGGCTGCTCGAGCAGGGCGCGATCCTTCAGGAACTTGTCGACCTGCCCCGCGATCATCTTTTCGATGATGGCGGCGGGCTTGCCCGACTCGGCGGCGCGCTTCACGAAGATTTCCTTCTCGGCTTCGATCGCGGCTTCGGAAATGCCGGTGCGATCGACGGCGAGCGGAATCGGGTCGTTGGCGACGACGTGAAGGGCGATGTCCTTCAGCGTCGGCGAAAGTTCCGCCGACTTCGCGGCGTCGCCGTCGGCCTGCACGATGGCGCAGGTGCGGCCGTCGTGGTGGCGATAACCACCGACGATGCCTCCGAGGCGCACGACCTTCTTGACGGCGAGGTTTTCGCCGACGGTCGCGACGAAGTTCGTCACGAGATCCGCGACGGTGCCGCCGTCGGCCGGCAACGCGAGGAGCGCGGCGACGTCGGAGCAGCCTTCGGGCAACTGCCACGCCTTCTCGAGACACGTGGCGAGCAGGTGTTGGAACTTCTCGTTCTTCGCGGCGAAGTCGGTCTCGCAGGACACGAGCACGGCCGCACCGCCGCGACCGCCTTCACCGATCTTGATCGCGACGAGCCCCTGCTGGGTTTCGCGGTCGGCGCGCTTCGCCGCCTTCGTCTTGCCGCGCTCCTTGAGGATCTTGATGGCCTGTTCGATGTCGCCGCCCGATTCGACGAGCGCGTTGCGGCACTCCATCATCGGGGCGTCGGTGCGATCACGGAGTTCCTTGACTTGAGCTGCGGTGACGGGAGTCGACATGAGGTGGGGTTCTCGAAGGGGGTCCGGATGTTGAGGAGCGCCGGCCCGGTCGGGGCCGGCGCTTTGTGCCGACGATCGAGGCCGCCCCCGCGAACGGGGTCGGCCCGAAACTCATTCCGCCGCGGGCTTGTCGCCCTCGGGCGGAGTTTCCTTGGCCTTGTCCTGACGGTACTTGGCCGCGGCTTCCTTGACGGCCTGATTCTGCGCTTCGCGCTCGGCGGCGCGACGCTTGGCCTCTTCGCGGCCGCGGCGATCTTCCGCGGCGCGACGGGCCGATTCTTCCTCGCGACGCTTCTCTTCCTCCATGAGGAACTGAGCGTGGGCGGTGGAACCCGAAGCGACGGATTCCGTCAGTTTCGCGAGAATCACGCCGATCGAACGCATCGCGTCGTCGTTCGCCGGAATCGGGATGTCGACTTCCGTCGGATCACAATCGGTGTCGAGGATCGCCACGGTCGGGATGCCGAGCTTCGAGGCTTCCTTGACCGCGTTGTGTTCCTTCTTCGGGTCGATGATGACGAGCGCGCCCGGAAGCTTGTCGAGGCTGCGCAGACCATCGAGGTTGCGGAAGATCTTGCGCTTTTCGCGCATGAGGGCCGCCATCGCCTTCTTGGAGAGGCCCGAGAGGGACGCACCCTTCGCTTCCATCGTCTCGAGCTCTTCGAGACGCGCGAGGCGCTGACGGACCGTCGTGAAGTTCGTGAGAGTGCCACCGAGCCAGCGCTCGGCGACGAACGGCATCGACACCTTGCGCGCCGACTCGGTCACGAGTTGCTGGGCCTGACGCTTCGTGCCGACGAAGAGCACCTGCTGCCCTTCCGCGGCGAGGCGGTGGAGGAACGACGTGGCCTTGATGAGGCCGCGGAGCGTTTCCTTCAGGTTGATGATGTGGATCTGATTGCGGCGGCCGAAGATGTACGGCTTCATCTTCGGATTCCAACGCGACGCGCGGCATCCGAAGTGCACACCCGCTTCGAGGAGATCCTTGACGGGGACGGTAAGCATGAGCGTTCTCCCGACCGGTCCGCCTGGTGGGATCCTTACAAGCGAGGATCCCGCGGACGCCGGTAGGTTTGGGGTTACGATCCCGCTCCCCACGACCCCATGGTCGCGACGAGAACGGGCCGGAACCTTACGTTCGGCCCTTCCGCGCTACAAGCCCGAACCGGGTGCTAACCTTCACCGCATGGCAGGTTTCGAGATTGCGATGTTCGCCGGGGAACCTTCGGGGGATCTCCATGCCGCGGCCGTCCTCGGGCGTCTCAAAGCCCGTCGTCCCGACCTCCACGCTTTCGGATTCGGCGGCCCGAAAATGGCCGAGGCCGGGTTCGAACTGAACGAAGATCTCGCCTCCGAGGCCATCATGGGGATCTTCCCCGTGATTGCCGCAGCCCCAAAGCTGATAAGGGTTTACAGAAATGCCCTGCGGCTCTTCCGGGAACGCCGACCCAAGCTGGCCGTGTTCGTCGACTACCCCGGACTCAACATGCGGTTGGCGGCGGCGGCGAAGGAGATGGGGATCCGAACGGTCGGCTACATCGCGCCGCAGGTGTGGGCCTGGGGCCCTTGGCGCACCCGCCGAGTCGCCCGAGTGTATGACGAACTCCTGACGATTCTTCCGTTCGAAGCGCGGCATTTCGCTTCGGCCGGGCTGCGGACCCGGTTCACGGGCCACCCCATGACCGACCACGTGACCTCGCGCTCCCCCGACGCCCCGTTCATCGCCGAACTTCGACGCGGAGCCGCCGGCCCCCTCATCGGCGTGTTTCCGGGAAGCCGTCCGCACGTGATTCGTTCCCTCGCCCCGGTGCTCGCCGGGGCGTTGCGACGCCTCGATGGCGTCTCGGGCATCCGCCCCCCGCGCATCGTGGTCGGACTCGCCGACGACCGTCACGTCACGGCCGCACGCGACGCGTTCGGCGCGTTCCCCGACGTGCGCATCGTCGCGGGCAAGACGACGGACGTCATCCGCGCTTCGGACGTGTGCCTCGCCACGTCCGGGACGGTGACGCTCGAGATCGCGACGGTCGGCAAGCCGTTCGTGATCGCCTACCGCGTCAGCCCGCCGGTCCATCTTCTCGGACGTCTCCTCGTCACCGTTCCGCACGTGGGATTGGTCAATCTCGTCGCGGGACGCTCCGTCGTACCCGAGCACGTCGGATCGTTCGGGCTCGAAGCGGGAGTCGCGCGCGACCTCTCCGATTTGCTGACGAAAGACGACGTCCGTTCGAATCAGTTGGAAGGTCTGCGACGCGTTCGGGAAGAACTGCACGCCCCGGGTGCCTATGATCGCGCCGCCGACGCGATTCTCGACGCGCTGCCCGGCTAACTTCCGGTCGCGGCCGGAACGAGATTCTTCTCGCCGTATTCGATCGACGTGTTGACGCGGAGAATTTCCTCCTTGCCCACCTCGCCCCGGATCATCTGCGCGGTCAACAATCCCATCTCGATCGAGTGATCGGCGTTGTTGTAGCGGAAGGTCCCGCCGCGCCCGACGATGGCGAGCCGCGGAAGCGAAGCGACGTAATCCTTCATCGACTGGAGTCGGTCCGCATAGCCGAGGCTGTAGACCGGATAGGCTTCACGCGCCTTCACCGCGAAGCCACCGATGACCCGCTCCTTCGTCAGAAGTCCGAGGGACGCGAGCTCGCGAACCGACCGCGCGACGAGATCGCTTTCGGACATCGACCAAACCGCATCGCCTTCGCTGCAGAAATACTCGAGGACCACCGACGTTTTCGAAGCGTCGGGGACCATATCGGGGCTCCAATTTTTGGGCTCGTGGAAGCGCGCGAACCCGAGTCCTTCGTCGTGGCAGTAGACCCACGTGTCGGAAGTGAGCCGCGGCATGTCCAACATCAGATTGACGCAGACCACCGAGCGGAATTCCAACGAAGCGGCCGAAGCGACGACCGACTCCGGAGGACGCGGATGTACCAGTTTGCCGACCAACGCCGGAAGGGCGACCGTGGACACGACGTAATCCGCCGACTCCTCGACGAGGGCGCCGCCGATACGCCAACGCACCTTCGGGCGAAGCGGATCCGAGACGTCGACGCGTTCGACGTTCGCCCCGAGCAGCACTCGGTTCTCGGGCTCCGAAAGAATGTCTTCGCGAAGTCGCTCGCAGATATCGGAATACCCGCGCCGCGGATAGAGGAACGTTTCGATCAGCGACTGAGCTTTCGCTCGGGGGCGCAGAAGCGCGTTCGACAACGCGGTCCAGATCGAGAGCCCCTTCGAACGCTGCGAGACCCAGTCGGCGGACATTTCGGAGCAGGGACGCCCCCACACCTTTTCGCTGTAGCGACGGAAGAACATGTCGTAGAGCCGATCGCCGAACTGGCTGCGGAACGCGTCCCGCATCGTGACCGGCCGACCGCCGCCGAAAAGATCCGCGAGGCGCGTTCGACCCCAATCGACGAGGCAAGCGGCGCTGGTGACGACACCCGCGGTACGAAGGACGTTGCCGACGGTGATGGGGAAATCGAACCATTTGCCGCCGAACAGGATGCGGCTCGTTCGTTCGACCGTGACGAGCCGCCCGCGCATCAGATTACGGAACCACGCGTCGAGCGCGGGATTCTTCGTAAACCAACGATGTCCACCCAAGTCGAACCTGAATCCGTCTCGCTCGATCGTCCGCGACAGCCCGCCGATGAATGATTCGCGGTCCACCACGGTGACGCGATAACCGGTACGCGCCAATTCATGCGCGCACGTCAGCCCGCCTGGGCCGGCGCCGAGCACGATCACGTGTTGAGGTTCTCGCGGAGTCGGGGTCATGTCCGTTGAAAAGGGTATCGGAGGGCGGACTCGGAAGCCACGTTACTTCCATGAAACATGCGCGACGACGCGCCAATCGATCACGCGACGATGCGTCCCGCGCGATCACGCGGAGTCGGCGCGGCGAAATTTCAGATCCGAAACGAGGTTGTAGACGCGCGAAATCGTCGCGCCGACGACGTAGCCGGTGACGAACGCCCATCCCGCGCCGATGAAACTGCCGCCGAAGGTCACGTCGTAGCCCGGGAAGTACCACCCGAGCAGCTTGAGATGCGCACCGATGTTCTCTCCACCACGCAGCACGAGAATGTTCGTGGCCGCGAAAAGGCCCAAACCGGAAAGAACTCCGAGCGTCAGACCGAGGATGCGGGCATTCAGCCGTCGCAGCGTCGCCTCCAACAGCCGTTCCGATTCGACCTGATCGGTGATGACGTCGTAGGGCGAGCGCATCAGCCGATCTCGTCGAGCGCGTGCCGGCGGAAGAACGTGTCCCTCTCGCGCAGCGCCCTCCAGAGAACGATCCGCAACGCACGATTGCGGCACCACGCCACGCACGCGCCGAACGCGGCGCCCATCAAGGCGACGTCGACGACACCGACGACCAAGCCGAGTCCCTCCGTATCGAACCCGGGCAGGTAATGAACGAGAAGGCCGAAAAGCCGTTGCACCTCTTCCGGTGGCGTCCCGAAGACGTGACGCATGACCACGAAAGTCATGACCAGCCCCGAAGCCGCCGCGAAACCCGCCGCCGTCGCCGCGGGATCGAAATGGGTGAAGGTTCGCCGGATCGCCGCGCGACGTCGTGACTCGAGGTCACGGAGGATCGCGACGGGTTCAGCCAAGGCGACTCGCTCCGGACGCCGAAGGAGCGGTTGTCCGAAGCCAAGCCCCCGCCGAGGAAGCGACGATGCACGCGACGGTGAACAGGGCGAACGACACGGCGTCCGCCGGATACCGCGACGCGGACTCCACGAACACACGCGGCGCGATGGGGCCCATCGATCCCACGAAATGAATGAGGGGGATCGGTGCCATCACGGCCACGCCCCATCGCCACGGACGCCGAGGGTCGCGCCAGCCCGACCACGCCGCCACCGCGAGAAGAAGCGGCAAGGCGACGTTCAAGAAAACGTAAACGCCCTCGGGACGCGAATCGCTCGCGACGAGCCCCACGGCAATCCACACACCGGCGCCGATGGCGGCGACGACAAAGGTGCGTGTGACGGCGTGTATGGCGCTCATGGGAGAGGAAATGGTACACCAATCCGTCCCTGCGTGTGGTAGACCTTTCGGGACAATGGGTTGCTTCCTGATCGACGGCGGAACCTGGAACAATCGGCGCGGTTACGGCCGATTCACGCGAGGCGTCGTCGAAGCCTTGGGGCGGGTTCCTTCCGGGCATACATGGAGGCTTCTCGTCGCGACGTCCGATCCTCCACTCCCGCTGCCACCCGCCCCGATCGAAGTCGTTCGGGTCGACGTCGACGTCGCGCCGGGGGCCGCCGCCACCGCATCCGGAAGCCGTTCCCTCCGCGACTTATGGCGATTTCGCTCGGCGGCGCGCCGGAGCGGAGCCGACGGGATCTTCTTCCCGACCGTCTACTCGTGGTTCCCCTCGGGATTGCCGTCGATCACGGTCATCCACGACACCATTCCCGAGTCGCTCCCGCATCTCGTCTTTCCCAACCCGGCGGGTCGCCTCCTATGGACATTGAAGACCCGGGCCGCAGTGGCGGGCGCGTCGGAGATCGTCACCGTTTCGGAGTCCGCCCGAAAAGACGTCGCCCGGAGATTCGGCCGACCGCCGGAGTCCTTGACCGTCGTCGGGGAGGGCTTCGACCCGACGGTTTTCCATCCGCGCCGTGACCCGCGCGTGAAGGCGGAATGGCGGCGCCGCACGGGACTTCGAGACGACGGCCTGCTCCTCACCACCGTCGGCGGACTCGGCCCCCACAAGAACCTCGGGGTCGCCATCCGCGCTTGCGCACGTCTCAAGGCCGAAGGCACACCGATCGCATTGGTCATCGCCGGCGGCGGTGTCGGCGACCACTTCCATTCGGAGGCACGATCGCTCGCCGAACTCGCCGAAACGTCCGGAGTCGCCCGCAACACGCATTTCACGGGTTATCTGCCGGACGGCGAACTCGGCGATCTGTTGCGCGCGGCCGACGCTCTGCTTTTCCCGTCGCTCCTCGAGGGCTTCGGACTCCCGGCTCTCGAAGCCTTGGCGTGCGGAACTCCCGTCGTGTCCTCCGGGCGCGGAGCGCTTCGCGAGGTCACGGGGCCGCTCGCCGTGGAAGCCGATCCTTCGGACATTCCGGCGTTCGTCGCCGCGATTCGACGCGCCGTCGATCCGGAGCACGCCGCGAGAATCGTCGTCGACGGACCGTCACGCGCCGCCACCTTCACATGGGACGCTTCCGCACGCGCGCTTCTCCCTCTCTTCGACGAACTCGCACGGAAATGAACTTCGGCGCGCACCTTACGGCGAAAGAGGTCGCACGGGACGGTATTCTTTCCGCATGAGCACGTCTTGGCCTTCACGCGTCGCGCGCCACTTGCGGCTGTCGCGGAAAGCCGATGCCGACACCCCCATCGGGTCGCCGCCGTTTCTCATCGTGTTCATCAACTCCGTCTGCAATCTCGCGTGCGAGCACTGCTTCTATTGGAAGAGTCTCAATCGCCCGGACGATCTCGAATACGCGGATTTCGATCGACTCACGTCCGAACTCGGACAGATCGAGAACCTCAATATTTCCGGCGGCGAACCGTTTCTCCGTCCCGACTTCGCGGAAATCGTCGGCCTCTTCGTCCGGCGAAACGGCGCACGCAGCGTCTACGTTCCCACGAACGGATGGTTCACCGACAAGACGGTCGCCGCCGTCGAAGGCGTGCTCGGAGAATCGACGCTCGATCGCATCGTGATCGAATTGTCGCTCGACGGACTTCCCGATCGTCACGACCGCTTTCGCGGTCGCGACGGGTCTTTCGCGAAGGCGATGGAGACGCACGACGCTCTCGAGAAGTTGCAACGGGTCGATCCCCGTGTGCGCATCCACGCGATCACCACCGTGACCTCGGACAATTTGCCCGACGTCGTTCCGCTCACCGAGTACCTTCATCGCCGCTGCGGCGCGATGGAACATCACAATCTCGCGATCATTCGCGGAGATCGGTTGAACCCATCGTTGACGGGGCCGGATCGAACCGCCTACGACGTCGCGTGGAGGAAGCTGCGCGCCGTGTGGTCCGATCGGGAAACGGGGCGCTTCGGCGGCGTCGTGGATCCGATGCTCCACCATGCGAAGCTCAGGACCCTCGACGCGCGGACGCAGGTCGTTCCCTGCACGGCGGGCCGTATGACGGGAGTCGTCCACGCGAACGGCGACATCGGACTTTGTGAAACCCTTCCGACGGTCGGCAACATCCGAAAGGACGGCGGATTTCGAAACGTCTGGCACGGCGAAGCCGCGAGGGCGCAGCGCGCCTCCATCGCCCGCAAAGACTGTTGGTGCACCAACGAAGTGTTCCTTTGGCCGAGTTTCACGTTCTCCCCGAAGCACCTCGCGGCGACCTTCATCGCGTCGCGTGCTTGGAGCGTCTGAGGACACGCCGTGGAAACCCGCCATCGGACCACCGTGGATCTCGTGATCCCGGTCCTCAACGAGGCCCACGTTCTCGAGCGAAGCGTCGCCACGATCCGCGACTACCTCGCCCGCCGTTTTCCCTACGCGTGCGGCATCGTGATCGCCGACAACGGATCGACCGACGGCACATTGGAGGTCGCTCGAAGACTTGAAGCCTCCCATCCCGAGGTGCGGGTCTCCTACCTACCCGTTCGGGGTCGTGGGCGCGCGTTGCGAAAAGCCTGGTCCGAGAGCACCGCCGACGTATGTGCCTACACCGACGTCGACCTCTCGACCGATCTCGAACATTTGCGCGACATCGTCGATGCGATCGCGATCGACGGATTCGACGTGGCGACGGGGTCGAGGTTGCTTCCCCAATCACGGACGACGCGCGGCATCAAACGAGAATTCATCTCTCGTTCCTACAATCTGTTCGTGAAGATCATGCTGAAGACCTCCTTCAGCGACGCGCAGTGCGGGTTCAAGGCGGTGAGCCGCCGCGTCATCGAGCAGGTGATGCCCGACGTTC
>Ga0075471_10000756_pt1 | contig 20092 bp, 12 predicted proteins | sample DEB19_08_DNA_2_FD_74787 | JGI IMG/M metagenome (GOLD analysis project Ga0075471, IMG submission 74787) | Aqueous microbial communities from the Delaware River and Bay under freshwater to marine salinity gradient to study organic matter... | ecosystem: Environmental > Aquatic > Marine > Coastal ... | reverse complement strand
CATGCCGATGCCCTCGTACTTGCGCGGCGACACGAAGAAATCCGCTTCGTCGAGGAGCGTTCGGTAATCCTCGGGCTTTTCGAACCAGGGCAAGTCCACGACCCGGAATCGCTCCCGGTCGACGCTCGGGATGGCCGCGGCGTCCTGCCCCGGGTCCGCGAGCGATCGCACGTAGAGCCTCTCGATCGGAAGCCTGCCGAGGACGCGCGACACGATCGGCCAGTCGATGCGTCGCTCCCGTTGCCAGAAGATGCCCGTGAGCCCGGCCTCGCGGATCGGACGCACGGAACAGCGGTCGCCGTCGAGTGGCGGCGGAAAGTACCGTACCGGCAGTGACCGACAGCCGGCGCGGGCGAGCCGACGATGCAATTCGAGCGAGAACGACACGAACGGCCACGGTCGGTAGCGCTGCCAGTGACGGCGATTCCACGTCGTATACTGGTCGAACATCGGCACGAGCACGACGCGGCTCGTCCGGCCGATCCGCTCGAGCTCGTCGGGCTCGTAGAGCTGCTGGCAGAACACGACGCAGTCATAGCGCCCGGCGACGAGGCCGCCGACGTCGACGCCGGGGCCGCCGTTCCATCGGTCGCACCACAACACGGTGACGTCGCCGCACTCCCCGAGCAGTTCGGGCAGAAAGAGCGTGCTGCGCGTCTTGACGTGGAAGGAGTGATCGACGATGGCGATGCGCATGCTGGTGGCGGCGCCGTGGGCGACCGTTCCGGTGAGACCCCGGAGAGTATCGTCGCAGCAGCTCTTTTGCCGATAGCCCGCCGACGCGCGTGGTTGGCCCGGCATCGACCGGAGCGAATCGCGGGGGAGAAACGGCCTTGCTCGAGCGGCGGCGGGAACGCTATAAGCCTGCGGCAGCCGTGATGATTCCGAGCCCGGCCCCGTCCGCGGAGCTGCCGAAGTGCACTGCGATACGGTCGCCTTCTTCATCTTCAACCGTCCCGACACGACGCGGCTCGTCTTTGAGCGGATCGCCGCCGCCCGCCCTCGGCGGCTGCTCGTGGTCGCGGATGCCGCTCGGGCGGGCCGTGCCGGAGAGGATGAGTTGTGCCGCCAGACGCGGGCGGTCGTCGAGAGGATCGATTGGCCGTGCGACGTCGAACGCGACTACGCCTTGGAAAACATGGGCTGCCGGCGGCGACTCGCCTCGGGCCTCGACTGGGTGTTCGGCCAGGTCGACGACGCGATCATTCTCGAGGATGACTGCCTGCCGCACCCGACCTTTTTCCGCTACTGCAGCGACCTGTTGGATCGCTACCGTGACGACTCCCGCGTCATGGCGATCAGCGGCGACTCGTTCCAGCCGGAATCCCGAGCCGCGACTGGCAGCTACTACTTCTCCCGGTACTTCCACTGCTGGGGATGGGCGACGTGGGGCCGCGCCTGGGCCACGTACGACGTGGGCATGAGCGACTGGCCGCAGCTCGCCCGGACGCGGTGGCTCGCCACGCGGCTCCACGACGATCGCGGCGCCATGCAGTTCTGGGAGAAGACGTTCACCGACGTGCACGAGGGCCGCGTCGACACCTGGGATTGCCAGTTCCTGTACGCGTGCTGGAAGGCCGGCGGCCTGACGATCCTCCCGTCGCGGAACCTCGTCAGCAACATCGGCTTCCGCGCCGACGCGACGCACACCGCCGCGTCGGGGAGCAAGTGGGCCGCGCTGCCGGTCGAGGCGATGCAGTTTCCGCTGGTGCATCGGGACGTCGAGCAGGATCGCCGCGCCGACGAATGGTCGCAGCACTATCTCTTCGAGGGCCGCCGCCGGCCATCGTTCATGAGGTCGATGTCGCGCTGGTGGCGGCCCCGTGAGCCGGTCACCCGACGGTCCGCGTAGGGCGGATTGCCGTCGCAGCACCGCGGGCGTGCGGATGCAGTTTCCCCGTGAGGTCGAGTCCGTGGAATCCAAGCGGCCGTGCGTGATATGTGGTCGGGATGCGGTGCTGCACTTCGAGCACACGGTGCTTGGTCGGCATGCGGCCAGATACTTCCACTGTCCGTCATGCAGCTGCATCTTCGTCGCGGAGCCGCACTGGCTGGCCGAGGCGTACGAGCAGGCACTGAACGTGTTCGATACCGGGGCGGTGGCGCGGAACCTGTCGCTGTCACGGGCGCTCGCGGCCATTCTCTTCCTGCACTGCGGGCCCGCGGAACGGTACCTCGACTTCGCCGGCGGCTACGGGCTTCTCACGCGGATGATGCGCGACGTCGGATTCGACTACTTCTGGGAGGATCCGCACGCGGAGAATCTCTTCGCCCGAGGGTTCGAGTCCGATGCCGGGGTTCGGTATGCGGCGATTTCCGCGTTCGAGGTGCTCGAGCACCTCACCGATCCTGTCGCGGACGTGGGGCGGCTCGCGGAACGTGCCGACACGCTCGTATTCAGCACCGAGCTGTGGTCGGATCACCCGCCCCAGCCGGAGGAGTGGCGGTACTTTGGCTTCGAGCATGGGCAGCACGTGATGTTCTATTCACGGAAGACGCTCGATCATCTGGCCCGACGATTCGGATACCGGCTGATGACCGACGGGAGCGGCCTGCACGTCTTCACGCGCAGGCCTGATCCACGCGGGATGTGCGAGCAGATCGTCGGACGCCGTCGAGCCTGGCGGTGGCTCGTCGCCGGCGTGAACGGATTGCGGCTGCCGCCGCTGCTACTGACGGGGCCGCGGCTGTCGGCCACGCAGTTGCATCGGGCCGTCGCCAGAAGCATGTCCTCCCGCACGCTGGCGGATCACGACATGCTGCGGCTCCGGTTTCGCGAGGCCTCGGCGTCTCGGCGCGACGCCGGGGCCTGATCAAGGCGGGCCGCGGCAGCCCGACCGACCTGGAGCAGGCGGCCGGTCGTGTCCGCCCCCAGGGTCAGCGTCTGTAGACGCAGTCCACGTCCTGGAGCACGACGATCCGACGGCCCGTGATCGCGTGGAGCCGGTCGCAAAAGACGACGTGCTCCGAGAGCATGCGACTCTGTTCCAAGCCGTTACCGTAGGTCGTCCACCGGATCCGCGGGTCGCGCAGGATCCAGGTCGGCACGGCCGCCAGGCCGCCGAACGCCGCCGAGACGTCGACGATGCCGCGATCGTGCGGAATCAGTGGCAGCGCATCGCGGGAGCGGCAGCGGCGGCACGCGGCGAAGGCGCAGGCGGGATGGTAGTGGCGGTGGGCGAGATCGTGAAACGCGTAGGTGTCGAAATAGTGCCCGGCTGCCACCATGCCGGGATGTCCCTCGACGGGCGTGCCGGTGCCCGGCATGCGTCGCGGATCGAAGAGCTGCTGCGTGTAGCAGGTGAGCATGCCGATGGAGTCGGGCTGGGGATCCCGGGCCCGGGCGGCGAACATCCTGTCGAGCACGTCGTCCGGAAAAAATATCTCGCTGTCGACGAGCAGCGTCCACTCGTCGGCTGACTGCGGTGGGTCGGCCATGGCTCGATCCACGATGTAGCTGCGCATGCGGGCGAGCGTCATGATCCGGTCATAGCTCTCCGCGCCGACGGAGCGTGGCACCGGGTTCGCAAGCTGGCGGCGCTGCAGGCTGCCGGCGCGGCCCCGCATGAAGCCGGCGAGCAGCGCCGCCGTCTGGTCCTCGGAATCGTTCTCCAGGAAGTAATAGCGGACGGAGATGCCCGACCGCTCCCAGGCTTCGAAACGGGCGAATGCATGGGGAAGGTAGCCGGCGTTGTCCCGGTAGAGCGCGATGACCGCCACCGACGTGGGCCTGCTCGCCGGCACGCGTCGCAGCGGGGCGGAAGGGGTGGCGTGGATCGTGATGCGGCGTGCCGGCCGATCATATTCCAGGTGGGGCTGCAGTCGCTTCCATTGACCGGTGAAGTGGACCGACTTGGCGGTGGAGGCGGCGGCGGAAATGTCCCAGAACGTCGTGTTGAAGTCGTCCGGCAGGCGGACCGCCTTCCCGCCCAGATTCCGCATGAGGATGTTCCAGTACGTCGATCCGGGCGCGAAAACGTTCGCGTCGGGAAAACGCCGGCACACCTCCAGGAGCTCCGCGGACAGATCGCGACGCATCAGGAAGAATCCGGGCTCCATGAGGACCGGGCCGGGAACGCCCGCTCGCGCCGGGGTGGGGCCCGACGGAGGCGCCAGCTCCGGCACGAACCGGCGCAAGTCGTCGATCACGGGCGTGAGCGGCAGCGGGTTGGCCGCCCAGAGCAGGTCGGCCTCCGGCGCGATCCGCTGGATGCCTTGCAGATCGGCGACCACGTCGGTGTCAGGATCCATGTACAGGGCCTCTCGCAGCCCGAACTCCGAGAGCAGGCCCGCGCGCAGCGTGTCGAAGAACAGCAGCCGGCGGTGGGGGTGAGGGTCCACGAACGGTCGGCAGACGACGGAGTGCCAGCCGGAGTCGACGAGCCCCCCGAACACCCGGGCTTCCCCGGCCCCGACTTCCGGCTCGGTGAGAAGGAGCAGATGACGGCGCACCGTGCCGGAGCAGTGGGCGTCGATCATCGTCGCGAACCGCGGCAACACGTCTTCCACCCACGAGTCGGCCTTGCAGATCGTCACGATGTCGAGAGGATCGCAGGCGTCCGCAGCCGCCGCCGGTGAAGGCACCTTCGCCATGATCCATTCTCCAACAACCGGTCGCGTTTCGTCTGGGCCGAGGCGGCCGATATGGACGCCCGATGCGAGCCGGCATCGGGGCCTCGTTCGGCCCGCTGCCGGCGGCGTCGCGGACGATCGCCGGCAGCCGGGGCCAGGATACGGTGGCGGGAGGCGGTTTCACAATCATCACGACGCGCATCATGACGCGGCAGCACGGCCGATGCACCGGGGGCGGCGGACGCGGCCGCGGGTGTGTGGAAGCGCGATTGTGCCGCGCGCCGGCTGCATCATGCGGGTGCATGGCGGCGGCGGCCTTTCCGTCAGCCGCCAGCGGGCATGCCGTTTCCGCGGCGCGTGTCATATGCACCCCGCTTCGCCAGTGCGGCTTGCAGGATCCGCGCATGGGACGGGTCGCACGGATGGTCGAACTCATCGAGGTTCTCGCCGACGAATTCGAGCCCTCTCCGCGCGGTGGGGAAGGGAGAGCCGGCGAAGAACTCGTCGTGCACGAGAATGCGGGACGGGTTCACCCGGTCCCAGATGAACCGCAGGAACTGTTCGTCGGTTCCGTAGCGGTTCCGGGCGGCTCCAGCCGCGAACGACTGCAGCAGGCCTCGGTACACACGCACCCAGTCGGCCCCAATCTTCACGCCCCACATTCCGCCGAGGATCGGCCGCGTGTGGTGCGGATGATCCCGCATGACGTGCAGGTCCTTGTCCGATGCGAGCCACGCGTCGACGGCGGCTTTCTCCCGCGCGTTGAGCCGGGAATCGGTGTCTCGGAACACCACGCACTCCAGAGAGGTGTCGTGCCCCGCCTCGAACCGCCACAGCAACGCCGTCCAGTCGGCCGGGCCGGGCTTCCGCACGATTTCCACGCCGGCGGTCCGCTGCAGCCGATCGGAGACATCCGCGGGCACGTTGTTCGCGACGTAGAATCGCGTCCTCCATCCCGGGTAGATCGTGCCGGCCAGCTCGGCGTTGCGCAGCGCCCCGTCGGTGTACTTGCGGTCAACACCCCAGAGCGAGAAGGCGATGAGCCTCATGGCTGCACCCGTAGGGGCGGTCGGTCGTCGAGGCGAGCGTAGCGGGCGGCGACTTCACGCTCTTCCGCCCGCTTCCAATCGGCGTGCCGCGGGTCGGTGGAAATTCCCGTCGGATTCCTGTGGTAGATGCCGAGCGTCTCGGGGTGCTTGATAAATTGCTCACCGTTGCTGACGCACCGCAGCCAGAACTCCCAATCCCCCGCCGATCGGTAGCGTTCGTCGAAGTAGCCATGCCGTTCGTGAAGGCTTCTTCTCCACATCGGATTGCAGTGCGGGAGGTTCCGGCGGAGCAGGGCACGCGGGGAGAACTCCTCGAAGGCGTACCGCAGCGTCCCGGCCGGGATCACCGTCCAGGAAGGGTTCGGAGAAGGGGAGATGAACGAGTCGCAATAGACCAGGCCGCACTCGGGGTGGGCGGACAGAAAGGTCGCCTGCGACTCGAGGGCATGGAGCAATCGCCGGTCGTCGCAATTGACGGTGGTGACGAATTCGCCTGCTGCCCGCCGCAGGGCGAGATTCCAGACGCCGTACACCCCCGGGTCATGATCGAGACGGGAGTACGAGATGACGCCGGGATGCCGCTCCATGCACGACGCGATCGCCCGTGCCTCACGGTCGAAGCCGGGAGGGTTGACGTCGATGATGATCCATTCGCACCAGGAGGAAAACACGGTCTGCCGCGTCGTATTCTCGAGGAGCTGATCGATGTGTTCCGCGGCGCGGCACACCGAGGTGATCAGCGAGATGCGCGGCTCCCGGGTCGGCGGCCGGAGGCCGGAGAGCGCTGGAGCGGGTGTCTGCGGAGTGGCGGACAAGGGAATCGCCGCATGCGCGCCGAGGGGTGAGCCGGGAACGCAATTAGGATACCCGCGCGGACGGCCGGTCCAACGCCCGGGTACGGGTACCTTGCGGCCTCGATACCCGTGGCACAGTTGCCGACGTGCGGCCGACCTCGCGGCACAGTGCGGACAGTGCCACGGAAAGCGGTCGCGAAAGGCCGATCTCGACCTGACGACGATCGGCGGCAGCGCAGCCGGCGGGGCATCGGGCCGAGTCCCTCGGTGGTGACCCGCCGGCGGACGGCGGCCTGTGGTAGGCAATCGATCGCTCGGCACGGAGCTGATGAAGGTGCTCGCCGCGGACATCGGCGAGCCGGAGAAGGATCTGATCGTCGGGGCCAACATCCGTCGGCTCGTCGAGGCGGGGCAGGGCCGCACGCGGTGAGGCGGCGCTAGCGGCGGCTGATCCGGTCCGCACCGGCGAGCGGCACGAGGTCCGGGAGATCGTAGGACTCGAGCACGCCGTGCACGGTCGAGTCGAGCAGGCCCGCGGGCCGCGGATCGCGGACGACCGACTCCCACGACTCCGGACAGCCACGCAGGCTGACAGAGGCGAAGAGGTCCGGCCGGAGAGCGGCCGCGTGCAGCGCCACGATGCCGGCGGAGCCCTCCGCGACGAGGTGCACGCCGCCTGGCTGCCCGCCCGGCCGCAGGGTTGCGGCGAAGGCAGCGGCGTGCAGGGCGTCCTCCACCCGCATGCCAAGCAGTGATTCCCCGAGCAGATAGGCGAGGGTGAACGTTTTCCAATCGGAGAGCAGTGGGTCGATACGGCCGGTGGCGAGTTCGCCTTGGTTGCGGAGATCGATGGCGAGCACCGTCGCACCGGCCGGCAGGAGCGACGCCAGTGCACTGGTCGGCCGCACGCCCGCGGCCTTGCCGGTGTCGGTCAGGCAGACCGCGACGGCGGCCGACGGCTCGGCGGGGCGGCGGACCGCGGCGGGGATCAGCCCGGCGGGCGTCTGCAGCACGAGCCGCTCGACCCGCACGGCCGCGTGCTCGACGACGCCGCGTGGCTCGTGCCTCGGCGGCCGCGCCGCCACCTGATCCCCCAGTTGCAGCACCGCGCGGATCCGGTCCCGCCGTTCGTCGGGGGACAGCCGGCTCCAGCGGTCGGCCCGCAGGCTGCGCAGCTCGGCGGCCCGTTCCGCGTTGAGGTCGAAGACCGACTTCTCGCCCGCCAGGCGCAGCACCTGGCCGCCCTCCGTGCAGAGGAGCTCCTCTGCACGCCGCACCGGCAGGTCCGTCACCGGCACAGGCTGGTCGATGCCCGACAGCCAGCGTCGCATCCAGTGCCCGATCGTCGCCAGATTTTGCGGCTGGACGCCGTGATCGCCGGCGATCTCCACCAGGTCGACCCGCTCCGGTCCGCCGAGGATGCCGAAGGCCCGCTTCGCCTGTCGGAACGCATCCCACGAGCCGTCGATGGCGAAGAAGTCCTGGGTGGTGGAGCTGATCAGCGTCGGCTGCGGCGCCCGCATGACGATGTAGTCGGCATGGTCCATGCCGAATGCGATCTGTCCGTGGATGTTCTGCTCGGCGTCCTGCGGGCCGATCGTCTCCAGCAGCCGGCGAAATGTCGTCAGGTAGCACGCCGGCGCCGCGCAGGCGACGCGGTCGTCGAGCGCCATGACGTAACTCGTCATCGTGCCGCCGCCGGAGCAGCCCGTGAATCCGATCCGCCGCGGATCGACCTCGGGCCGGCCGGCCACGTAGTCGATCGCACGCATCGCGTCCCAGACCCGGTAGGAGGCGGTGTTGCGGCCGACCAGGATCGAGCCGATCCCGATCACCTGGTGCTCGGTGGTCGTGCCGGAGTGCTCGGGGGCATGACGTTCGTCGAGGATTTGCGATCGCTCTCCCTGGCCGATCGGATCGAAGCAGAGCGCGGCCATTCCGAGCCGCACCATCATCAGGGCGAACCGCTGGTTGTAGTCGGCGGTCTTGGCAGTGCGGCTGTGGCCGCTGGAGACCACGACGACGGGCACCGGCGCCGGCGCCTGCGGGAGGTAGAGGTTGGCCGTCACGCGATGGCCCGGCCGACTGTGGAAGACGACGCATTCCACGCGGTGGCCGTCGGCCTGGATGGTCCGCACGGTGGTGGCGTCGAGCGGCGTGCGGTCGGGCAAGCCGCCCAGCTGCGCGAGAAAGAACGTCCGCCGCCGCTCCGCCCAGGCCGCCACGTCTTCGGGCGTCTTCAGGGCTGAGAACTCGGACTCCCGTCGATCGAGTGCCGCGAAGGCCCGCCGCGTCAGCCGGGTGGCGAGGTTTTCGGCCGCCGCCTCCGCGGGGGAGAGGCAGGCGCACTCGTCGGCCACGTTTCGGACAGGAGCCTGTTCGGTGACCTGGGCACGAGCCGGGATCGTCACGACCGTGGCGAACCAGGCGAGGGCCACGATGCAGGGCACGGAAAACAGCCGCGGGTGATCGGACATGGTCGGGATCCTCGAGGACGTCAGCATAGCGGCCTCGCGGCGGCGGACGACTCGATCCAACCCGCTACCGCCGCACCGGCCGCAGGACGACGCGGCGGACGTCCATGACGGCCACGCCGGGTTTCGACCGCGGCTTGATCGCGAGGGTCTGCTCGCCCGCCGTCAGGTCGACCTCGCCCACTGTGATCTGGATCATCTGCTGAAAGTGTCCCGTGTCGACGACGGTGAAGGGAAACGTGTCGCCCCCCACTTCGATGTCCACCCGCGCGCCGCCCGAGCCGCGGCCGCAGCCCTGCTGCACCTCGATCTCGTAGCGGCCCGCCGCGGGCGGAGTGAACTTCCACTCGGCCCAGTCGTCGGGGTCGGTCCAGTAGCCCAGCACGTTCTTGTGCGACTCGGGCTCGTACCGCAATTTCTTCGCGTGTGTGATGGCATCCCGTGCCTGCAGCCGCACGTCGCCGTCGGCCGGCGTGACCGGCGGCCTGCTGCCGGCGACGGCGTCCCGCATCGCCTTCCGCCATCCGACCCACGCCGTGGGCAGCGCGGCGGCCGTGGCCCCGGCCGTGATGCGTGAGGGATCCAGTTCCACGTAGAGCTGTCGGTGGAGCGCGGCATCGAAGTCGGGGTTCGGCACGCCCATCTGGCCGCCGACACGCTCACGCCACGCCGCCAGCTGCCGCTGCATGTCGCGGGCCCGGTCCTCGTTTTCGGGAGCGAGATTGTGCGACTCGCCGACGTCGGCCGACAGGTCGTAGAGTTCGAGCGAATCGTCCTCGAGATTCTCGACGAGCTTCCAGTCGCCGGCCCGCATCGCCGACGCCGGCCGGCCCCCCTGGTTGGTGTAGTGCGGAAAGTGCCAGTACAGCGGCCGCTCCGGCAGGTCGCCGCCGCGGAGGAGACCCGTGAGGCTGACGCCGTCGAGCGGACCGACGGTCTTGGCGACGTCGATCCCAGCGGCCTCGAGCAGCGTGGGCACCAGGTCGGTGAGCACGACGGGTGTTTGGGTCGTGCTGCCCGGCCGCACCACGCCCGGCCAGCGCACGATCAGCGGTTCGCGGAGGCCGCCCTCGTAGAGGAAGCCCTTGCCGGCACGATATGGCGTGTTGTGCGTCGCCGGAGTGCCGGCCGGCTCGGGGGCATGCAGCCCGCCGTTGTCGCTGGTGAAGATGAAGATCGTGCGGTCGGCGAGCCCCAGCTCATCCACGGTGCGGGCCAGCCGGCCGACCGCTGCGTCGAGCGTTTCGATCATGGCCGCGTAGGTCGGGTGGAATGCGTCGCGATGGGTGTCCACGAGTCGCTGGCGGGCCGCCAGCGGGATGTGCGGGCAATTGTGCGGGACGTAGCAAAAGAATGGACGGTCGCGATTGGCGGTGATGAATTCCACCGCGGCCCTCGTGATCGCGAACTCCCCCTTGCCCCCTTCGGCATCGTCCGGCGGCGTGTTGGCCGGCGGGCTCACCACGACGTCGAAGCCCTGCGCGGCGGGGTCGAATCCCGTGCCGCCGAGATGCCACTTGCCGAAGATGCCCGTGCGATAGCCGGCCTGCCGCAGCCACTCGGCGAGCGTGCTCTCCTCCAGCGGCAGCTGCCCTTCGATCACCGGCTGCAGCAGTTTCTGCGAGCGGGCGTCTGGCCTGCCGGCGAGGAAGTTCGTCAGATGCAGGCGGGCCGGGCACTTGCCCGTCATGAGGGCGGCCCGCGACGGCGAGCAGATCGGCTGCGCGGTATACGCGCACTGGAACCGCATGCCCGCTGCCGCCAGGGCGTCGAGATGCGGGGTGCGATGCTCGCGGCGGCCGTAGCAGGCGAGGTCGTTGATGCCCAGATCGTCGGCCACGACGAGAACGATGTTGGGCCGGTCGGCGGCCGCCCCTGACGCCGCAGTCAGCCCGGCGGCCATCAGGGCCACGATCCAGATCGATGCTCGACCGTGCGACCACATGCGGTTTGACTCCGGTGTCGATCAGGGATCCCGTTCTCGCTCCTGTCGCAGCCGCCTGCCGGCGATCGGCCGGTGGACGACGCGGGGATGCGTTCGAGTCACATCGCTGCGGCGACGATGGCTGATATCCTAGTCCGCATCCGATGTTTGGAGCGAGCCATGCGCCATTGGGACGGAATCCAGCGCGGGATGTCATCCATGGCCTCGAGATGGGCCGTCGTCGTGCTGACGGCGGGGATGGCCTGGCCCGGCGCGGGCCTCGTGGTCTCGTCGGACGTGACGCACGACCTCGTCATCCAGCGCGGCCGTGTGATCGATCCGGAGAGCGGGCTCGACGCGATCCGCGACGTCGCCATCGATCGGGGCGTCGTCACCGCCGTATCGCCCGGTCCGCTCACGGGCCGTGAGATCGTCGATGCCGCCGGACTCGTCGTGGCGCCCGGTTTCATCGACCTCCACCAGCACGCGTGGGACGATCGGACGCTCGCCCTCAAGGTCCGCGACGGCGTGACGGCCGCGCTGGAGCTCGAGATCGGCACCGCCGACGTGGACGGCTGGTACCGCGGGCGCGCACGCTGCACGCCGCTGCACTACGGCGTGGCGGTCGGCCATCCGCCGGCCCGCATGGCGGAGCTCGGCGACCCGCCCGCGTTCCTGCCCCCGGCACAGTCCCGCGCGGCCAGCGTGGCGAGCTCTCCCGAGATCATCGCGGGCGTCGCTCGGCGGATCGAGCAGGGGCTTGCGGAGGGTGCCGTCGCTGTCGGCTTCGGCCTGGCGTACACGCCCGCCGCGACGGACGACGAGATTCTCACGATGTTCCGCGTGGCCGCGCGGCACCGCGCGCCCTGCCACGTGCATCTCCGCGGCCGCGGCCCCGCGGCGTTGCTGGCCGCCGCAGAGGCCGCCCGGCTGGCGGCTGACGCCGGCGCCGCGCTGCACATCGTCCATGTGCAGGCCACCGCGAGCGGTGCCGCCGTTTACGAGATGCTGCGGCTGGTCGAGCGGTTTCGCACCGCGGACCAGGACGTCACTGCCGAGGTCTACCCTTGGACGGCCGGCATGACCGAAATCGGATCGGCCATCTTCGCCGATGGGTGGCGGGAGAGACTGGGGGTGGATTACGGCGACCTGCAGTGGGTGGAGACGGGCGAGCGGCTCACGCCCGATTCGTTCGCCCGCTACCGCGGCCGCGGCGGAATGGTGATCGTGCACCGCGACACCGCCGCCAGCGTCGCCACGGCGGTCGCGCACCCGCTCACGATGATCGCCAGCGACGGCCTCGCGGGGCACCCGCGGAACGTCGGCACTTCGGCGCTGGTGCTCGGTCGGCACGTCCGCGAGGCCGGCGAGCTGCAGCTGGCGACGGCGCTCGCCAAGCTGTCGCTCCTGCCCGCGCGGCGGCTGGAGGGCCGCGTGCCGGAGATGCGCCGCAAGGGCCGCGTCCGCGCCGGCGCGGACGCAGACCTCGTGGTCTTCGACCCCGATGCCGTGGCGGCCGGGGCGACCTACGAGCGTCCGATGGAGCCCTCCCGGGGCATCGTCTGGGTGTTCGTCGCCGGCACGGCGGTCGTCCGGCGCGGGGAGCCGGTGGCCGGGATGGCTCCCGGCAAGCCGATCCGTGCCGTCGCGGGGCCGCATCCACGCTAGACCGCATCCGACGTTGGTGCAGCACCGGCTCGGGGGTGGCAAAAGTCTCCTCCCTCTCGGCCGCAGCGGCCACGCGCTCGTCGAGCGTTCGCCGATCCCCGTGTCTTCCTTCTCCACGCCTCCAACTCGTCGCTGCGGCACACGAGATCTGCTCTCGAGCGCGTCTGAGATACCCGCGGCGTCTTGGCAGGAAGCGATCGTCAACGGGACGTGTGGCCGTCGCGTCAGGAGCGGACGAGATGATCCGGCAGGTCAGCCACCCGCTGGCATCCCAGCTGCTCCATCACCTGGCAGAGCTGCCGATGGATCATCTCCGCGACGTGTTCGCCGCCGCGGCCGCCGAGCGCCGCGGCGCCGTACATGAACGCTCTGCCGAGGAAAGTGAATTTCGCGCCGCTCGCCAGAGCACGGGCCACGTCCGGCCCCGACCGCACGCCGCTGTCGATCATGACTTCCATCCGCTTTCCCACGGCGGCGACGATGGCTGGCAGCGCGCGGATCGTCGACTGGCCGGCGTCGAGCTGACGGCCGCCGTGGTTGGAGACGATGATTCCGTCGAGCCCGCGGGCGGCCGCCTCTTCCGCGTCCTCTGGCGTTGCCACGCCCTTGAGCACGAGCCGGCCTTTCCAGCGATCGCGGATCCGCGACAGGTCGTCGCCGGTCAGCCGGCCGGTGAACGTGCGATCCATGAAGTCTGCCAGCTGACGAAGGTCGATGTTCGGGGGCAGGTAGGGCTTCAGGGTCGCGAACGTAGGGGTGCCCCGGCGCAGCATGGCAGCGCCCCAGGCCGGGCGGGCGAGCATCTGCATCACAGTGCGGAAGCCGATGTGTGGCGGCACGGCGAAGCGGTTGCGAATGTCGCGCGGCCTGTAGCCGAACACCGGCACGTCGGCCAGGAGCACGAGCACCGAGCACCCCGAGTTCTCGACGCGGGTGAGGAGATTCTCCTGCAGCTCGGCGTCGTAGGGCACGTAGAACTGGAACCAATGACTGCCGCCGGTGATGTTTCCGATCGTCTCCGGATCGGCCGTCGTCGTGGTGCTCAAGATGAAGGGGATACGTCGCGCCGTCGCGGCTGCGGCGAGAGCCTCGCACGCTCCCGGCCAGATGAGACCCTGGAGGCCCACCGGGCAGATGCCGAACGGCGCGGCCCACGTCCGGCCGAAAAGCTCGGTCTCGAGCGACATGGCGCCGCGCGGACGGAGGTAACGCGGCATGAGTTCGACGGAGCGAAAGTCCTCGACGTTGCGGCGGAGGTTGACGTCGTCGTTGCAGCCACCATCCAGGAAGTCGAAGACGAATCCCGGGATGCGGCGCCGGGCCGTCCTCCGCAGGTCGTCGACGCTGGGGTGCCGGTGGTCGAAAAAGAAGTGCGACATGGACGTCGAGAACTGGCATTCGGGCAGGGCGGCGATACGGCGGCGTCACGCCAGATGCCGGACCCCCTTGCGAATCGCCGGACGATGCCACATCTTCCGGCCGGCTGGCGGCATGCCGGCTCGGCAGAGTACCACCGGTCGTGGCTCTCGGCCAGCAGCGGGGGGCGGAGCCCCTGGTCGAACGGGCGAGCGTCCGATTGATAGGCGTTATGATTGGCGGCGGCGAGCTCCCCTCGTCCTGGCATCTCGTCCTGCTGTCATCCGGGAACGTGGTTGAGCGCGGCCGATCGGCAAGCACGAGCGGACAGGGACGAGTGCCCGGAGCAGACCCATGATGGCGGTTCGTTCGCTGCTTTTCCTCGCGATTTCCCTCGTCGCCGCGGAGTGCGGCCATGCGGCGAGCCCCGCAGGGCTGCCGACGGTCGACGAGCCGACGGCGCAGGGGACCACGGTGGCCGTGCCCACCGATTGGCTTCCTCGCATCATCGCTGATCCCGGCGGCAGTGCGGCCCACGCCCGCTCCATCCGCACCTGCTCCGGCGTGCCCAGCATGGCGATCACGCCCGGCGGCAGGCTCTGGGTCGCCTGGTACGCGGGCACGACGCCCGGCAGGAAAATCGAGACCTGCCCGAACGCCTACGTCGTGGTCAGCACCAGCGCGGATGGCGGCAGGACGTGGAAGGAGGTTCTCGCCATCGACCCCGATGGTCCCGGGCCGTTCAAGGCGATGGACCCGCGACCGTGGGTCGCCCCGGACGGAAGGCTCTGGATCATCTGGCACCTCACCGTCAACGGGGTGTCGCACCTGTATCAGTGCAAGAAGGCGTGGGCGCTGACCGCCCACGACTGCGAGCGGGAGAATCCGGCCTGGTCGCAGCCCCGGCACGTCGCCGATGGCGTCATGATCAACAAGCCCGTGGTGCTGGCCGACGGCGCCTGGCTGTTCGCGGCGCATGACCGCAAGAGCGTCGACACCGGGCTGATCAAGGCCGTCGTGTCGGCGGACGAGGGCCGATCATTCGGGGTGCGTGGTCATCTCGAGGTGAGTCACCACCTGCACGCCATCGAGCCGATGGCGGTCGGCCGGAAGGATGGCTCGCTCTGGATGCTCATGCGCACCGGGAACGCGGGCGACCTGTCGTCGCCCCAGGGCATCTGGGAGACCTCCTCGGCCGATCGAGGCGAGACCTGGAGCCCGCCCGTGGCCTCCGCCATCAAGCATACGGCTTCGAGGTTCTTCATCGGCCGGCTACGGTCGGGCAACCTCCTGCTGATCAAACACTGCGGCATCGACGTCGACCTCGCGGCCGTCGGCAGGAAGCAGCGGCGCGAGCTGACGGCCTTCGTGTCCCGAGACGACGGCCACCGCTGGTCGGAGGGGATGGTGATCGACGATCGCCTGGGCTGCAGCTACCCCGACGCACAGCAGTCGGCAGACGGCACAATCCACGTCACCTGGGATTTCAACCGCTCCAAGGACCAGGAGATTCTGCTCACGACGTTCCGTGAGGAAGACGTGCTCGCCTTTCCCGAGACCGGAGCCGCCCGTGCGAGGGCCGACCGCCGCATCGTGAGCAGGGGCGGTGCTTCGAGGTGATGGCCGGCACGGTCGTCGCCGCGACGGCGGCGGCCTCCGGCACCGAGGCCCAGGTCCGCCGGCTTCCGGTCTGGGCCAGCGCAGGTATTCGATCGCCTTGTCCTGCACGCATCCCCAGACGCATGGCCCGTGCTGGGCATCACGTCGTCTGACGGCATCCGCGTCGAGTCGCGGACGAAACACCGGCACTAGCAGCGGCCGGACTTGAACCGGCGACACCCGGCTTATGAAGCCGGTGCTCTAACCAACTGAGCTACGCTGCCACGATACGCCGCGGCCGCAGGAGCAGCCACGCCGACATCGCCGCAACTATACCCCGTTCCATGCGCTTCGTCAGCCGGCCACTCCTGCCAGCGAAAAAGCCGTGGCCGTAACCGCACCGGCATCCATGTCCCAAAGCAACGGCGGCCCGGGAGCATGCTCCCGGGCCGCCCACGGTCGTTCCATAGCCGGAGTCCTCGGGCCGGGCCGAAGCTAGTCGAGCATCGCGCAGGCCGACTCCACGATCGCATCGATCTTCTCGTCGGACAGCTGACCCTTCGCCAGGGCGTGGTTCGCCTTCACCTTGCCCCCCTTGAAGCAGACGATCGTCAGGTCGGCATCCGGCGCGAGCTTGTAATCCGCAGGGCCGTTCGCCGGCTCCTCCGGCACCACGAACGCGATCCGCTCGAGGCCGTTCGCCTTCACGAATTCTACGGCGTCCTTCTTCAGCGACGCCGGATCGGTCCCCAGCATGTTCACGAAGCTCGTCAGCTTCGCATCCTGGTGCTCCGAGATCTCCTCCTCGATCTTCTTGAGGAGCTTCGCCAGCTTCTGGTCGGCCGTGCGGGCGAACACCATCACCACCGGCCGCGATCCCATCCGGCAGCGATAGCAGAGGGACTGGCCTTCCTGGATTCCGTCGAGCGGGTTGCCGGCGACCTTCGTCACGGTCATCGCCCCCACCGACTCGCCGACCTGGTGGCCGCTGGTCATCTCGGCAGAGGCCAGACCTGCCCAGGTCCCGGCCGCCACGACCACACCGACCGCCACAACCGTCTTCAGCCACGCTGCAACCGTTGCCATAGCTCAAGGCTCCTCTGAATGTCGTCGGCCCGCGACGCGGGCCACGCGCCCGGCCGACACTGACGCGACCGTCGCATCCGGTGACGGCCGCCGCTGTCTCGAGTGAGGCGGCGCACGCCGCGCCGCCTCGCACTCCTTGCCTCCCAAATCGTAACGCCGCTACGATCGCGACTGCAAACGTCAGCCGGGGAATGCCGCCCGGCCTCGCGGAAGACGTGCATGCGCACGTGCGAGGGCCGGTCGTCGATCATGGAGGCTGGCCAGCCTCCGACTCGCCTCGTCCCAGCCTCATGCCATCCTCATTCCAGGAGCACCGCCGATGGCCACGACCGTCCCCCCCAGCACGAAGTCCCCACGCCGTCCCGATATCCGCCAAACGCAGCTGTTCATCGACGGACAGTGGCGGCCCGCGGCGAGCGGCAGGACGTTCACGACCGTGGATCCCGCCACCGAGGAGGTGATCGCCCAGGTCGCGGAAGGTGACGCCGCCGACGTCGACGCCGCGGTCAAGGCGGCGCGAATGGCGTTCGACGAGGGACCGTGGCCGCGGATGAGCGCCCGCGACCGAGGCCGACTCATGTACAAACTCTGCGATCTGATCGAGGCGGAGATCGACGAGCTCGCCGCGCTCGAATCCCTCGACAACGGCAAGCCCGTCTCGGACGCGAAGGCCGGCGACATCCCGCTGGCCCTCGACGCCCTCCGCTATTACGCCGGCTGGGCCGACAAGATCCACGGTCAGACCATCCCCATAAGCGGTAACTACTTCTGCTACACGCGTCGGGAGCCCGTCGGCGTGGCCGGTCAGATCATCCCCTGGAATTTCCCGATCCTGATGGTGGCTTGGAAGTGGGGGCCGGCGCTCGCCGCCGGTTGCACGATCGTGATGAAGCCGGCGGAACAGACGCCGCTCACCTGCCTGCGGCTGGCCCGGCTGGCACAGAAAGCGGGCATCCCCGACGGCGTGATCAACGTCGTGCCCGGCTACGGCCCCACCGCCGGCGCCGCGATCGTGAAGCACCCGGGCATCGACAAGGTGGCCTTCACCGGGTCGGGGGAGACCGCCCAGATCATCATGCGGCAGGCGGCCGACACGCTCAAGCGGCTCACGTTCGAGCTCGGCGGCAAGAGCCCGAACATCGTCTTCGCCGACGCCGATCTCGACGCCGCCGCGGCGGGGGCCCACGTGGGCATCTACTTGAACCAGGGGCAGTGCTGCTGCGCCGGCTCGCGGCTCTTCGTGGAGGACTCGATCCACGACCGGTTCGTCGAGCGGGTGGTGGCGATGAGCCGGGCGCGGAAGGTGGGCGATCCGTTCGATCCCGCCACCGAGCAGGGGCCGCAGGTCGACAAGGCGCAGTTCGACAAGATCATGGGCTACATCGAGTCGGGCAAGCGGGAAGGGGCGACCTGCGCCACCGGCGGCAGGCGGGTGGGTTCGAAGGGATTCTTCATCGAGCCCACCGTGTTCACGAACGTCAGGGACGAGATGGCCATCGCCCGCGAGGAAATCTTCGGCCCGGTGCTCTCGGTGCTGCGATTCTCCGACATCGACGAGCTCGTCCGCCGGGCCAACGCCACGACGTTCGGCCTGGCCGCCGCCGTCTGGACCCGCGACGTCGCCAAGGCCCACGACGTGGCCCGCCGGCTGCGGGCGGGAACGGTGTGGGTCAACTGCTACGACGTCTTCGACGCCGCCGCGCCATTCGGCGGCTTCAAGCAGTCAGGCTTCGGCCGTGAACTCGGCGAGCGGGGGCTCGATCCCTACCTCGAGACGAAGACCGTGACGGTGAGCCTGGGGTAAGGCCGTCCCTGCGGGCGGGCGATTCCAGGGCTCTGCGACGACGGGACCACGTCCGCGTGCGGCCCGGGGAGCCGGGAATCGGTGCGAGGATTCCGAGCGTGTGGCCGCCGCGGCCACAGCGAGGAAACTCGCACCGTTCCCGGCGGCACCTCCATGGCTGCGAGGGCCGGCAGGCATCGCCCCGGACCCCGGCAACAAGGTAGAGTTTGGGGGCCGACGGACGAGCCGCGGATGGCTGGTTCCGGCCGACTCACCTCCACACGACATCGGCGGCCACATCGATGGGCAGGGTCAAAACCGGCGGCGGTTGGCGGGCGGTGCTCTACACCTTCAAGAAGGCCCACGAGGCGGGCGGCCTCTGGAAGTTCTGGAAGGCGATGCGGTCGAAGAACGCCTGCAAGACCTGCGCCCTGGGGATGGGCGGGCAGGCGGGCGGCATGGTCAACGAGGCCGGCCACTTCCCGGAGGTCTGCAAGAAGTCGTTCCAGGCGATGGTCGCCGACATGCAGGGGGCGGTGAAGCCGACGTTCTTCGAAACCTATTCGATCGCCCAGCTGCGGGCCTTCACGCCCCACCAGCTGGAGCACTCCGGCCGGCTCGTGCAGCCGGTGGTGCTCGAGAAGGGATCGCAGCACTACCGGCCGATCGACTGGGCCGACGCCATGGGGCGGATCGCCCGGAAACTGCGGGCCACGCGGCCCGACGAGGCCTTCTTCTACTTCAGCGGCCGCTCGAGCAACGAGGCCGGCTTCCTCTTGCAGCTCTTCGCCCGGCTCTACGGCACCAACCACGTCAACAACTGCAGCTACTACTGCCACCAGGCCAGCGGCGTCGGCCTCTCCAGCGTGATCGGCACCAGCGCCGGCACGGTGAAGCTCGACGACATGGAGCAGGCCGACATCGTCTTCCTGATCGGCGGCAACCCGGCCAGCAACCATCCGCGGATGATGCGGACCTTGATGATGGTCCGCCGCCGCGGCGGGAAAGTGGTCGTCGTCAACCCGATCGTCGAGACGGGGATGGTCAACTTCTCCGTGCCGAGCGATCCCTGGGCGCTCCTCTTCGGGGCGGAGATCGCCAGCACCTACGTGCAGCCCCACGTGGGCGGCGACCTGGCGCTCGTGTACGGCATGATGAAGCGGCTCAAGGAACTGCATGCCGCGGCGGGCGGAGGCGTGCAGGCACACGGCGAGCCGGTGATCGACGAGGAGTTTCTGGCCCACCACACCAGCGGCTGGCCAGAACTCTCGGCCCGGCTGGATCGGCTCACCTGGGAGGAGATCGTCGAAAAATCCGGTGTTTCCCGGGCCCTGATCGAGGACGTCACGGCCCAGTACGCCGCGTCGAAGCGGGCAATCTTCGCCTGGACGATGGGCGTGACCCACCACCTGCACGGGGCCGCCACGGTGCAGGCGATCGCCGCGTTGGCCCTCATGCGGCGGATGGTCGGCCGGCCGGGCGCCGGACTGCAGCCGATCCGTGGCCATTCCAACATCCAGGGCATGGGCACCGTCGGCGTCACGCCCACGCTCAAGAAGGCGATCTTCGACCGGCTGGAGAGCCACTTTCATGTGACGCTGCCCACGACCAAGGGGTACGACACGCTCGAATGCCTCGATGCCGCCGCGGCCGGGAAGATGCGGCTGGGATTCTGCCTCGGCGGCAACCTCTACGGTGCCAGCCCCGACGCCGCGTACGCCCGCGCCGCGATGGGCAAGATCGACACCGTCGTCTACATGAGCACGTCGCTCAACACGGGCCACGCC
>Ga0075471_10000754_pt1 | contig 20130 bp, 18 predicted proteins | sample DEB19_08_DNA_2_FD_74787 | JGI IMG/M metagenome (GOLD analysis project Ga0075471, IMG submission 74787) | Aqueous microbial communities from the Delaware River and Bay under freshwater to marine salinity gradient to study organic matter... | ecosystem: Environmental > Aquatic > Marine > Coastal ... | reverse complement strand
GACGCCGAGCACGGTGGGCTTGGCGAAGAACTCCGGAAACGTCTGGAGAACCTCGCGGGTGAGCGTGGGGTTCTCGGCCTCCTTCGGGTTCACGGCCACCCAGCAGAAGTGCCGGATGCCGTACTGGGCCGCACGGGTCGGCTCGAACTCGCTGATCTGCCGGAAGTAGTCGATGAAGGTCTCGGGGTAGAGCCGGTCGAACCCGGCCCAGAAGGCCGGCTCCGCGACGGCGACGACGCCGCTCATCGCCATCCGCTCGTAGTCCTGGGCCGTGCGGGCGATCGCATGGTAGTGGGGCTGGATGATCTGCATGGCTCGGCTGCTCCCAAGGCGTGACTGCGATCGCTGCGGCCGGTCACTCGCGGGCAAAGAGTTCAAGGAGCGCGACCGTCCGCTCGTGGCCGGTCGGGGGGACGGCGAGGATGGCGATCGCCTCTCGAAGTCGGGCGATCTTCGCCGCACCGGCGCCGGCGGCCCCACGGCCATTGCCGCCGCCCGGCTCCCGGGCGAGCGCCGCGTCATAACGGTCGAGGTGCGCGGCGATTTCCAGCAGCATGTGCCGGCTCTCGAGGAAGTAGTTGTCTGCGACCTGGGCGGCGGTGAGCATGGCGCGACCGTAGTGACGGTGATTCTCGGGACCGGACTGTGGAACGTGCTTTCATCATAGCCTCCCGCACCACCCCGGCAGCGGCCGCCGCGGGGCCGCTGTCCGGGCCCGCCGGCACAACCCGCACAGCCCCACTTTTCCTTGACTTGCGCAGCGCCGGCAGTAGCGTGACGAGACGGGTCGTCTCGGCCCGGAAAAGGCGACCTGCATCATGAGGATCATCCTGTTCGGCCGAAGCGGCCAGGTCGGCCGCGAGCTCGTGCCGCTCCTGACGGAACTCGGCTCGCTCGCCAGCTTCGACCGCGGCCAGGTCGATCTGGAACACGCCGACGCGATCCGAGCGGTGATCCGGCGGGAGCGGCCCGACGTCGTCGTCAACGCCGCCGCCTCCACCGCGGTCGATCGAGCCGAGTCGGATCCGGAGCCGGCCCGGCGGGTCAACGCGGATGCGGTGGGCGTCATGGCCGAGGAGGTCGCCCGCAGCGGTGGCTGGCTGATCCACTACTCGACCGACTACGTCTTCGACGGCACGAAGGCCACCGGCTACGTGGAGACCGATGCCACGAGACCACTCAACGTGTACGGCGCGACGAAGCTGGCGGGCGAGCGTCTCGTGGCTGCCAGCGGCTGTCGGCACCTGATCTTCCGCAGCAGCTGGGTGTACGCGGCCCACGGACACAACTTCATGCGCACCGTCCTGCGGCTGCTGCAGGACCGGGAGGACCTCGCCGTGGTGGACGACCAGTTCGGTGCTCCCACCAGCGCGGAGCGGATCGCCCGAGTGACCGCCGATGCGGTGCGCCGGATCGACGCCGTGCCGCCCGAGAGCGGCGTCTTTCACCTGGCCGCCGGCGGATCGACCTCCTGGCACGGGTTCGCCCTGTTCATCGCGGCCGCAGCCCGCGACGGCGGGCTCGATCTCCGGGTCGCGCCCGACAGGATCCGGCGACTGCCCTCGGAGGCGTTGTCGCAGCCGGCGCGGCGGCCGGCCAGCTCGCTGCTCGACACGTCCAAACTCCGCCGGGAGTTCGGCACGGTCTTGCCCGACTGGCGAGTGGACGCGGCAGCCGTCCTGACGACTGCGATCAGGCACACCGAGGCGACGACGGCATGAACCGCAAGGGCATCATCCTCGCCGGCGGCAGCGGCTCCCGACTCCACCCGGCCACCCGCGGCATCTCGAAGCAGATGCTGCCGGTGTACGACAAGCCGATGATCTACTACCCGCTCAGCGCGCTGTTGCTCGCCGGGATCAGGGAGATCCTCGTGATCTCCACGCCGCACGACACGCCGCGGTTTCGCGACCTGCTCGGCGACGGCACCGACTGGGGCCTGCGGATCGACTACGCCGTGCAGCCGCGGCCCGAGGGGCTCGCGCAGGCGTTCACGATCGGCGCGGCGTTCCTGGCCGGCGGCCCGTCCGCACTCGTCCTCGGCGACAACATCTTCTACGGTCACGGCCTGGCCCAACGGCTGCAGGCCGCCGCCCATCGAACCACCGGCGCCACGGTGTTCGCCTACCCGGTCGCCGACCCGAGCCGATACGGCGTGGTCGAATTCGACGCCGCCGGCCGGGCCTTGTCGCTCGAAGAGAAGCCGGCCAGCCCTCGCAGCCGCTACGCGGTGACGGGGCTCTACTTCTACGACGCCCGGGTCGTCGAGATCGCCCGCGGCATCCGGCCATCCGCACGGGGGGAACTGGAAATCACCGACGTGAACAAGGCCTACCTCGAGCTGGGCGAGCTCGACGTCGAGATCCTCGGCCGGGGCGACGCTTGGCTCGACACGGGCACGCACGACAGCCTGCTGGAAGCCGGGCAGTTCATCCAGTCGCTCGAGAAGCGGCAGGGCCTGAAAATCTGCTGCCCCGAGGAGATCGCCTGGCGCAACGGGTGGATCGACGATGCCCGACTGACGGCTCTGGCCGAGCGCGTCCACGCCAGCGGCTACGGCGCCTACCTGCTCGACATCCTGCGGGAGCGCGTCTATACGGCGACGGCGACGGCGGATTCCCCAGGCCCCAAGCAGGCATCGTGAACGACGTCGCTCCAGTCACCGTGATCGTCGTCAACTGGAACGGGGGAGACGATCTCCTCCGCTGCCTGTCGTGCCTGGCGACGCAGCGGCTTCCTCCGGCCCGCATCATGGTCGTCGACAACGGGAGCACCGACGGCTCCGTCGACGCGGCCGCTCGCATGGTCGCCGACGATCCTCGTCTCGCGTCGCTGACGCAGTTTCACCGGCTCGACGCGAACGTCGGGTTCGCGGCGGCCAACAACCTGGCGGTGTCGCGGTGCGACAGCGAGTTCGTCGCCCTGCTCAACCCGGACGCCTTTCCGGAGCCGGGATGGCTCGAAGCGCTCGTCGCGGCGGCCCGCCGGCATCCGTCCGCCGCCGCCTTCGGCTCGCTGCAGCTGCTCGACGGCGCCGAAGGGCTGGTCGACGGCAGCGGAGACGTCTACCACGTCACGGGGCTGTCCTGGAGGGAAGGACACGGCCGGCCGCCGACGGCGGTGGCCCGCCAGGACCGCGAGATCTTCTCGGCCTGCGCGGCTGCCGCACTCTATCGGCGGGATGCCTTCCTGGCGGTGGGCGGCTTCGACGAGGATTTTTTCTGCTACTTCGAGGACGTCGACCTCGGCTTCCGGCTGCGGCTCGCGGGCCGCTCGGCCCGCCACGTGCCCGCGGCTGTCGTCCGGCATGCGGGGGGCAGCTCCGCTCGAGCCGCCACGCCGGAATTCGCCCTGATCCACGGGCACCGCAACCTGGTCTGGTGCTTCCTGAAGAACATGCCGGGCCCGCTGCTCGCCGGTTTGTTGATCCCACACCTGCTGCTGACTATCGTCACAGTGGCTTTTTTCTCGACCCGCGGGCAGGGCCGCCCCATAGTGAAGGCAAAGGGGCAGGCCGTGGCAGGACTGGCGCGTGTGTGGCGGAAGCGACGGGCCGTACAGGCTGCGCGGCGGGCTTCCTGCCGCGACATCTGGCGGCTGCTCGACGCGGGGTTCGGCCGCGGCCGGACGGCTCCGCCGGGAGGTGCCACGTGATCGCTGCCCGACATACGACCACGTTGGACGGCACGACGTCCCCTGCCTGCCCGGTGAGCGTGGTCATCGTGAACTTCAACGCGGGCGACCTGCTCGCCGACTGCCTCCGGTCCGTCCTGCCGCAGGCCGCGGAAGTCGTGCTGGTCGACAACGCGTCCGAAACGACCGGCTTCGAGTCGGTCGTCGCCGCATTCGCCCCGCATCCGCGGCTGCGCGTGATCCGCTCCCCCGTAAACCTCGGCTTCGCGGCCGGCTGCAATCTCGGTGCGGCCGCAGCGCGCGAAGCGACGGTGCTGTTCCTCAATCCCGACTGCGTCGTCGCACCGGGCGCGGTCGCCCGGCTCTGCGACACCCTGCGGAGCGATCCGCGGGCCGCGCTCGCCGGCGGTCTGCTCACCGACACCGTCGGCCGTGAGCAGGGGGGCGGCCGGCGGGCCGTGCCCACCCCGTGGCGGTCGTTCGTCCGCGCCTTCGGACTCTCCCGGCTGTCGCGCCGCTGGCCGAGGCTGTTCGACGACTTCCACCTGCACAGGCAGCCGCTGCCAACGGCGCCGGTGGCCGTCGAGGCGATCTCGGGCGCGTGCATCATGGCCACCCGCGCGGCCCTCGACGACATCGGCGCCTTCGACGAGGGATTCTTCATGCATTGCGAGGATCTCGACTACTGCATGCGGGCCCGCAGCCGTGGCTGGACGATTTCCTTCGTGCCCGACGCGCCGGTGATACACCACAAGGGCGCGTGCAGCCGCGACCGCCGGCTGTTCGTCGAGTGGCACAAGCACAAGGGCATGGTGCGGTTCTATCGCAAGCACTTCCGCCACCAGTATCCCGCCGGACTGATGGGATTCGTGACCTGCGGAGTGTGGCTGCGGTTCACGGGGATCGCCGCGCGACTGCTCGTCCGCCAGGCCGCGTCGGCTGCTGGCGCGAGCCTCTCTTCCCTGATCCGGCGGCCCGTCCCGGGTTCCCGCCGGCCGCTGCCGATCGGGATCGCCTCCCGTCCCTCCGCCACTTGAGCCGCGGCACCCCGCCATGTCCCACGTCTCCGCGAGCCAGACGGATGCGGCCGACCCACTGCGTCGGCCGCTGTTCCTCGCCTTCTTCGGCTTCGTCCTCGTGGCGCTCAACTGCCTCGTCGACCCGACCGCCTGGGATGTCTCGCTGATTCCCCGATTGCTGTCGCTGCTCGCCTTTCTGTTCGTGGCGGTCTGCGTGACGGCCGTGCCCCGGGTGCGCCGGCTGCTCGACGTGACGGTGCTCGGCGAGCCGATCATCCTGCTGTTCGCCGGCTACGCGATTGTCACGGTTGGGTCGCTCGCCGTGGCCACGAACGCCTCGGCAGGTTTCACCGACGTCTTCCGCACGCTGGCCACCTTCGTCACGCTGTGCCTGGCATGCCTGCTGCTGCCGATCGTGCCTGGATGGCAGCGGCAGCTGGTGGGCGTCGTCGTGGCCGCCGGCATGGTCGCCGCCGCGGTCGGTGTCAGCGAAATCGCCACGCGATTGGGCTACGGAGTCCACGACCGCCGGGCGATGGAACAGATCACCGGTCTGATGTCGAGCGTGAACCTCTACGCCGGCCTCCTGGCCCTGGTCCTGCCCTGGTGCCTCTGCGGCGCGGTGATCCTCCGGGCCGCGGGCCGCGGCTGGGCGGTGCTGGCAAGCGGCGCCGTCGTGATCCTGGTCGTCCTGCTGCAGTCGCGGGCCGCCTGGCTGGCAGTGCTGGCAGGGGCCGCGACCGCCGGCGCCGTGCTGCTCGCCGCCCGGGCCCGGTTCGGGCTCTCGCGACGAACCCGCGGCCTCCTCGCGACGACGTTCCTGCTCGTGCCGTGCGGCCTGGTCGCAGGCCTCGCCATGGCGCCGGCGGACAACCCGTTCGCCCAGCGGTTTCGCAGCATCTTCGTGCCGTCGCCAGACCCCGCGGCCCTGCCGCGCGAGGGTGGGCGGCTGATGGTCTGGGGAATCACATCCCGGATGATCGCCGACCACCCGCTGACAGGCGTCGGCGCCGGAAACTTCACCGTGCGGTTCCACGAGTATTTCGGCGGAGATGACCTCGACTTTTCGCACGTCGACACGAACTGGCTCCAGCCGCACAACGACTTTCTGTGGGTGTTCGCCGAGAAGGGACTGCCCGGCATTCTTTTCTTCGCCGGCCTGTTCGTCGCGGCGTTCGGCTGCGGGCGGACCATCCTGCGATCGTCCGCGTCGCCGGATGACCGCTGGCTCGCGCTCGCCGCTTGCATGGCGCTCGTCTCCTACGCCGCGCTGTCGTGCTTCGACTTTCCGCTGGAGCGCATCAACCACCAGGCGTACTTCGCCCTTCCGCTGGCGGTCCTGACCGTGATCAAGCACGGCGTCGCACCCGCCCGGCCGCTGGTGCCCCTGCCCGCGACACCGCCGGCCGTCCGAGGCCTGGCCTTCCCGATCGCGCTCGCCGCCCTGGCGCTGGGGATCGTCTGCTGCCGGGCGGCGCTGCGGCAGGAGCGGGAGGTGCTCACGGCCCGACGGGCCTGGCAGGAGGGGCGGTGGGAGGACGTGCGGGCCGCCGCACGGCGGGCCCGGACGCCGTGGAAGACGCTCGATCCCCTCGCCAGCCCGGTCTCCTTTCTCGAAGGGATGGCCGAGGTGCGGCTGGGTCGCCTGCCCGAGGGGATCGCCTGCCTGGAGCGGGCGCGACGCGAAAACCCCAACCGCATGTACGTCGCCAACAATCTGGGCATTCTCTACGCCCGCTCCGGCCGCTTCGACGAGGCGATCGACCTGTTCGTGACGGTGGCACAGCGGTATCCGCACCGGCTCGAACCCCTGATCAACCTGGCCGGCTGCCTGATCGACTCGGGCCGCCCGGCCGACGCCGTCGCCCTGCTGGAGGTCATTCCCACGGAAGCCCGCAACGAGGCGATCGATCGCAACCTCGCGATCGCCCGCGCGCGGGTCGATGCGGCAGCCGAATCAGCCGCCGGCACGCCGCCGACGGCAGCGACCGCGACACCCTGACGCGCGGGCCGTCCCGCGGGAAGCCGTCACAACTGCGTCGGATTGGCCGCATCACCGTAGACGGCCTTGGGGTCGAAGACCTTTTCCTGCTCGGTGAACTCGAGCGTCGTGCCCCGCTTGCGTTCGGCGCCGACAGGCACGCGTCGATAGAAGCAGGAACGATAGCCGACGTGGCAGCTGGCGCCCCCGGCGATCTCGACCCGCAGCCAGACACAATCCTGATCGTCGTCGATCCGCATCTCGACGACCTTCTGCACCAGCCCGCTCGTCGCACCCTTGTGCCAGAGCTGCTGACGGCTGCGGCTCCAGTAATGGGCCTCGCCGGTCTCGATCGTGAGGGCCAGTGCCTCCCGGTTCATCACGGCGACCATCAGCACCTCGCCCGAGGCATGGTCGGTCGTCACGCAGGGGATGAGCCCGGCGGCGTCGAACTTCGGGGCGAGCTCCCTCCCCTCCTCCACCTGTTCGACGGTGACCCGCTGGCCGAACGGCGATCCTGGCGCTGGTGCTGACACTGGTGAGAATGCTCCGAAAAGCGTGCGAACTCGGCCGCCTTGGCGGCTGCGACGGCAGTGCCAAGTGTACCCGGGGGAAGCGCGGACGCGATCGCGGCGGCCGACGGTCCGCGCGCCGTCTCGCCGGGCGATCCACGGTCGCCCGCCGCGAAGCTCCCCGTGCCGGGCACCCCGTTGACCCGTCGGTCGCCCAACGCGTACCCTCCAAAGCATGCCGGGCGGCTCGCGCCGATCGGCGTCATTCCCCCTGGAGCCAGCTCCCATGCCCGCAGCCAGTCTCCCGTCAGCGTTCTCGTTCCTCCGCGACTTCACTGTCCGAGCGGCGGTCCTGATCCTCGCGGTGACGACGTGCGCAGCCCGCGCGGACGACTGGCCCACGTTCCGCGGCGGCTCGCGAACCGGCGTCGCCCCCGACACCGACCTGCTTGAGTCGTGGCCGGCCGCCGGGCCGAAGCTGCTCTGGGAGAGCGCGGGCGCCGGCCGCGGCTATGCGAGCGTCGCCATCGCCGGCGACCGGATCTACACGCTCGGCGACGGCCTCTCCACCGCCGGCGACAAGGACGAATACCTCTCCTGCTTCGACCGCCAGACGGGCAAGCAGCTGTGGAAGACGAAGACCGGCGAACCGTGGAACGAGGGCAAGCCCGACTGGCAGGGCTCGCGGAGCACGCCGACGGTAGACGGCGACCGGGTCTACGTGATCACGCCCCACGGCCAGCTGGTCGCCTGCAAAACCGCCGACGGGAAGCAGGTCTTTCGCGTCGATCTCAAGAAGCAGTTCGGCGGCACCAAGGGTGATTCCTGGGGCTACAGCGAGTCGGTGACGATCGACGGCGACCGGCTCATCTGCACTCCCGGAGGCGAGCAGGCCACGATGGTGGCGCTCGACAAGAAGACCGGCAAGCAGCTCTGGTCCTGCCCGATGAAGGGGGATCGCGGGGCCGGCCATTCGTCGGTCGTCATCTGCACGGTGGGCCGCAAGAAGGCCTACATCCAGACGACGGCGGCCGGTGCGTTCGCCGTCGAGGCGGAGAAGGGCGGATTCCTCTGGGCCTACCCGATCGACAAGACGACCGCCGTGATCCCGACGCCGATCGTGAAGGACGACCTGGTCTTCTTCTCCGCCGGCTACAAGCGCGGCGGCGCCCTGCTCCGGCAGAAGTCCGGCGCCGGCGGGAAAGTCGAGATGCAGGAGGTCTACGGGCTGAAGCCGGAGCTGGCCAACAAGCACGGCGGCATCGTGCTCGTCGGGGACCACATCTACGGCTGCTCCGACGACCAGCCCATCATCTTCTGCGCATCCCTGAAGACCGGTGACATCGTGTGGAAGGAGCGGGGCAGCGGCCGGAACTCGGCGGCCGTCGCCGCCGCCGACGGGCACCTTTATGTGCGGTACCAGGACGGCACCGTGTCGCTGGTGAAGGCCGACCCGGCCGGCTACGCGGAGGTGTCGTCGTTCAAGATCCCCGGCAGCGGCGAACAGCCCAGCTGGTCCCACCCGGTGATCCTCGACGGCCGCCTCTACCTGCGCGAGCAGGACAAGATCTTCTGCTACGACGTGAAGAAGTAGCGGACCTCGCGGCGGCCGTCGTCAGTCCTGGCACTCGGCCACGGTGCGGTAGGCGATGCCGCCGAGGATGCCGCCCACGATCGGCGCCACCCAGAAGAGCCACAGCTGCTGCAGGGCCCAGCCGCCGGCGAACAGCGCCGTGGCCGTGCTGCGGGCCGGGTTCACCGACGTGTTGGTCACCGGAATGCTCACCAGGTGGATGAGCGTGAGGCACAGGCCGATGGCGATCGGCGCGATCACGCTGCCCGCTTTCTTGTCGGTGGCGCCGTGGATCACGAAGAGGAACACGGCCGTGAGGACGACTTCGATGATGAAGCACGCCTCCCAGGAGTAGCCGCCGGGGGAGTGCTCGCCGTATCCGTTGGAGGCGAAGCCGCTGGCGACGGCGTCGAAGCCCGGCAGGCCGCTGGCCACGAGGTAGAGCACGCCCGCGCCGGCGATGCCGCCGACGACCTGGGCGAGCACGTAGCGCGGCAGGTCGGCCATGGGAAACCTCCCGCTGGCGGCCAGGCCAGCGGTGACGGCGGGATTGAGGTGGCAGCCGGATATGTGCCCGATGGCGGTGGCCATCGAGAGCACCGTCAGGCCGAAGGCCAGCGACACGCCCAGGAAGCCGATGCCGAGATCGGGGTAGGCCGCGGCGAGCACCGCGCTGCCACACCCGCCGAGCACGAGCCAAAACGTTCCGATCGCCTCCGCCAGCAGCTTTCCCATCGCACGAACCTCCTCGAGTGGCATGCCCGACACGGGCGGCCTGAGGCCGCCGCGGCGAGAGGCTATGCGATCGCCGGAAAGCCCGTCAATTCCGCGCGGCAGGCCCGGTCGCGGCGGGCTCACAGCAGGGCCAGCACGCGGGGGCCGAACACGGCCAGGCCGATCGCCACGGCCGCGCCGGCGGCCACGAGGACGCCCGCGCTGGCGATGTCGAGCGCGTCCCGAATCCGGGGATGGCGGCGGCTGCCCGGCCCCCGCGCCAGCGATTCGATGGCGGTGTTGAAGACTTCCGCGGCGCACACGCCGCCGATCGCGGCGGCGAGCAGCCCCCACTCGACCGCGGAGACCCGCAGGACCGCCGCCGCCGCCACGACGGCCGCCGCGGCGGCCATGTGCACGGCGAAGCTCGACTGGCCGAGCACCGCGCGGCCGAGTCCGCGAAACGCGTCGGCGAACTTCCGCGACCAGCGGCGCCCGGTGGTCGCGGATCGACCGGTGGTGCCGTGGCGACGAAGCACTGCAACCCACTCCCGCTCGATGCCGCCGCGCGATGGTCAGCCCCGGCCGGCTAGCCGACCTTCACGTAGGGGTCGCCCTTCTTCCAGTTGCACGGGCAGAGTTCGTCGCTCTGCAGGGCGTCGAGCACCCGCAGCACCTCGGCCACGTTGCGGCCGACGCGTCCTTGGTTGACGTCCACCCACTGGATGACCCCGTGCGGATCGACGATGAACGTGGCCCGCAGGCAGTAGCCTTCGGTCTTCTCCAGGATGCCCAGCTCGGCCGCCAGCTTCTGCGCGGCGATCAGGGGAAACTGCAGGTTGGCGAGATCGGGATGGGCCCGTCGCCAGGCGAGGTGAGAATACTCGTTGTCGGTGCTGCCTCCCACGACGTTCGTGTCGCGATCGGCGAACGCCTTCACCTGCTTGTTGAATTCGGCGATCTCGGTCGGGCAGACGAAGGTGAAATCCTTCGGATAGAAGAAATACACGACCCAGCGGCCCGCCTGCGCGGCGTTGGTGATCACCTTGATGTCGTCCTTGCCCGTGCCCACGCAGGCTTGGACGGTGTACTGGGGAAAGGCGTCGCCGACGGTGAGCATGCTATGGTTCTCCGGGAAACTCCGCGGCTGCCGCGGGATTCGCAGGCTTCAGAGTGTACGGATGCCGCAGCATGCGTTCAACACACGCCCCTCCACACCTGCGCCACGATCCACTTGCCGACCGCACGGTGATCACGGCCCCGCAGCGGGCCGAACGGCCGAACGAGCTCGCGGGGGCGGAAATCCCCTGCCCGTTCTGCGCCGGCAACGAATCGCTCGCGCCGCCCGACGTGCTGCGGTCCCCGCCCGATCCCGCGGCGGCCTGGCGGGCCCGCATCGTGCCCAATGCGTTTCCGATCGCGTGCGACGAGATGCGTCCGTCGGCCCTCGACGACACGGCAGGCCGTGCCGTCCGCGGCGTCCATGATGTGGTGATCGAGTCGCCCGAGCACGTGCGGTCGATCCTCGAGATCGACGCCGCCGGCTGGCTCGATGCCTGGGAGCTCTGCAGGCGGCGTCTGGCCGAGCTCGCAGACCGGGGCGACCTCGCCTGGGGCATGGTCTTCAAGAATTCCGGCGCCGCCGCCGGCGCCTCGCTCGAACACGTCCACAGCCAGCTGATCGCCCTCGACTTCGTGCCGCAGGGCGTCGCAGCCGAGCTGGCCGCGGCGGGTCGCAGTGTCGATCCCTTCGGCGAACTGCTCCGCGCGGCGGAGCGCGAGGAGCGGATCGTCGCCGAGACGGGTGATCTCGTAGCCCTCGTGCCGCCGGCACCGCGGCAGCCTTTCGAGACGTGGATCCTGCCGCGGTCCGCCGAGCCCCACTTCCACACGACCGCGGCGGCGCGCGTGGCCGCGCTGGCCGCGCTCACGCGATCGCTCGTCGGCCGCCTCGATCGGCTCGCGCCGCAGGTCGCCTACAACTGGTGGCTCCACCAGTTTCCCTACGACGCGCGCGGCGCCGCGCCCGCGGCGGCCGCGTGGCACTGGCACCTGGAGATCCTGCCGCGGATCAACGGCCTGGCCGGTTTCGAACTCGGCGCCGGCTGCCACGTCACCACCCTCGCACCCCGGGAGGCGGCGCGGCGGCTGCGCACGGCCTGACAGCACGGCCGCGCCGTCCATTCCCGGCGCCGGGGCGGCCGGATCGAGAGCCGCCGACCATCGCCACAGCTTTCCCAGCCGGCACCGACCCTACAAAGCGGCCGGCGGAGCCGCGAAACCGGCCGGGAAATCACGGAACCAGGTTTGGCGCGGGTCCGTGCAGCCCTGACAATCACCGGCTCCCATCCGCGCCGCCGCGGCCCGTGCCCCGGCTGCCCTCGTCACGGGTCCCCCATGTCGCCCGCCGTCCGGCTCGTCTTCGTGCTCCACGACCACCAGCCCGTCGGCAACTTCGACGGCGTCGTCGAGCAGGCCTACCGCGACAGCTACCTGCCATTTCTCGAACTGCTCGAGCGGCATCCCGGCATCCGCCTGGCGCTGCACACCAGCGGCCCGCTCGTGGAATGGCTCGACGCGCACCATCCCGACTACCTCGATCGCGTCGCCCGCCTCGTCGCCGAGCGGCAGGTCGAGATCGTCGGCGGCGCGTTCTACGAGCCGGTGCTGGCGATGCTGCCCGCCCGCGACCGGATCGGCCAGATCCGCCTCTCCACCGAGTGGCTCGAAAAACGGTTCGGCACGAAGGTGACGGGCATGTGGGTCGCGGAGCGGGTATGGGATCCGGGCATGACCCGCGACATCGCCGCCGCCGGCATCGAGTGGACGATCCTCGACGACTCCCACTTCAAGGCGGCGGGCCTGTCCGACGACCAGCTCGACCGGCACTGGCTCACGGAGGGGGACGGCGCCACGTTGGCGGTGTTCCCGGTGAGCGAACACCTGCGGTACGTCATCCCCTTCGCGGCGCCGCAGGCCACGATCGACCACCTGCGCTTTCTGGCGTCTCGGCGGCACGGGGCGCTGGCCGTGTTCGGCGACGACGGGGAGAAGTTCGGCGTCTGGCCCGACACGCGGAAGACCTGCTTCGAGGAAGGCTGGCTGGAGACGTTCTTCTGCCTGCTCGAGGAGAACGCCGACTGGATCTCGATGTGCCTGCCCTCGGAGGTCGTCTCCCAGGTGCCGCCCGCGGGCACCGTGTGGCTGCCGGAGTGCAGCTACCGCGAGATGATGGAGTGGGTGCTGCCGCCGGAGTCACAGCTGGCATGCATCAACGCCCGCGCGGTGTGCCGCGCCGATCCGCGGCTCGCCGGCGTCGCACGCTTCCTGCGGGGCGGCTCCTGGCGCAACTTCCGCCTGCGGTATCCCGAGGCCAACGAGATGTACGCCCGCATGATGACGGTGAGCGGACGCCTTGATCGCCTGGCCACGGAAGGGGCCGCGGGCCGGTCGGTCGACCAGGCGGCGCTGGCGGCGGCACGGCAGTCGCTCTACCGGGGCCAGTGCAACTGTGCCTACTGGCACGGCGCCTTCGGCGGCATCTATCTGCCGCATCTGCGCAACGCCGTGTTTCACGAGCTGATCGCTGCCGACAAGGCCGCGGACCGGGCGGAGGGCCGGCCCGCCGCGTTCGTCGAGGCCACGACCGCCGACTTCGACTTCGACGGCCGGACGGAGGTTCGCCTCGCGAACGACGGCCTCGACGCGTGGATCGCGCCGGCGCGGGGCGGCATGCTCTACGAACTCGACCTGCGCGATCAGGAACACAACCTCCTGGCCACGCTCGACCGCCGCCCCGAGGCCTACCACGCGCAGGTGCTCGCCGGTCCGGGCAACGCCCGCAGCGTGGTCGACGCCTCGCAAGTGGCGAAGTTCAAGCAGGAGGGGCTCGAGCGGATGGTCCGCTACGACGGATCGCGGCGCAAGAGCCTCGTCGACCACTTCTGGGATTGCGACGTCACCGCGGCCGGGATCGTCGAAGGCACGGCCTTGGAGCGGGGCGACTTCTCCGCGGGCGGCTACGACGCGAGCATTCGCCGCAACCCGGGCCGCATCCAGGTGCTGCTGTCGCGGACCGGAAACGCCTGGGGGATCCCCTTCTCGCTGTCGAAGGCGGTCACGCTGGAGGCCGGCTCGCGGACGCTCGAGATCGCCTACAAGCTGGAGGGACTGCCGCGGGACTTTCGCCAGCACCTCGCCGTGGAGTTCAACTTCGCCGGCATGCCGGATCGGGCCGAGGGCCGTTTCTTCTGCGACGAGGCGCGGCAGCCGATCGGGGAGCTCGGCACGCGGCTCGACCTGCACGGGTTTCGCGCGGTGGGACTCGTCGACGAATGGCTGGGCATCGACGCCCGCCTGGCGGTGTCGGAGGCGACCAACGGCCAGGCCGCCGGCCTCTGGACGTTTCCGATCCAGACCGTCAGCCAGTCCGAGGGGGGCTTCGAGCTGGTGCACCAGTCGGTGGTGGTCATGCCGCACTGGATCGTCACGCCGGACGCCGACGGCGTCTGGAAGGTGGCGATGCGGCTGTCGATCGGCGCGGTCAAGGCCGAGCCGGCCGGGCGACCGCACGTCGGCGACGGCCGGATCGCCTCCGTCGCCCGCTGACGCGCGATCCTCTCGCCCGGTCCGCGCCGCGATCCCACGGTCACGGCGCGTTCATGCGCCAGCCAGCTGCCGCCACTCCAGGTCGGGCTCGAACGCATGCAGTCCATGCCCGAGCACCGTGACCGGCAGCGGTGCGACGGCCGCCGCCACGTCGAGGGCCGAATCGCGCGCGATCGACGCCGTGCTGGCCGGATCGTCGAGGCAGCCGGTCGGTGGCGCCACGTGCGACAGCACGACCGCCACCACCCGCAGTCCCGCGGCGGCCGCGGCCCGCACCGTCGCCACGCTGCGGCCGATCGCCCCCAGCCGAGCGGCGTCCACCACCACGACCGGCAGGCCGGACAGACGCGCGAGATCCGCATTCGTCAGGCGATCGGCCACTGGCGAGAACAGGCCTCCCGCCCCCTCCACGACGACGACGTCGCTCGAGGTTTGCCAGGCCGCGAGCCCGTCGACGAGCAGCCCTTCATCGATCCTGCGGCCTTCAGCCCGGGCGCTGCGGGGCGGGGAGATCGGGGCGGCAAACGCCTGCGGACAGATGTCCTCCAGCGATCCGCGACGCCCGGCCGCCTCCCACAATTCGACCGCGTCGCTGCCACACTCCAGCCCGCCGGCCCTCACGCCGCTGGCCACGGGCTTGTATGCGCCGACACGGCTGCCACCGGCCACGAGCCGCCGGATGATCGCCGCTGCCACGGCCGTTTTGCCGACGCCGGTGTCGGTGCCCGTGACGTACAGCCCGGGGCTTCGCATTTTTGCCGCACAGATGGCCAGCCGGTTGCCCTCGCCGCCGGAGCGTTCTACACTAGTGATATCGTTGAGACTCGGTCTCAAAAGCGTCGCGCCGCGTCATTGCCAGCGGTTTTGAGCCGCATCACTCGCTGCGGAGGTTTCCGTGCCAGCTGTGCTCGCCCCGGTATCGCTCGAAGAGGTGGCTGTCGGAGCCACGGCTCGCGTGGCGGACGTCACCGGTGACGACCCGACGACGCTGCGGCTCTTGGAGATGGGCCTCACCCCGGGCGTGTCCGTCCGGGTGGTCGGCACGGCGCCACTGGGTGGGCCGCTGGAACTCGAGCTGCGGGGCTACCGGCTGTCGATCCGCCGGCACGATGCGGCCCGCGTGGCCATCGCGAAGTGACCCGTCCAGACGCACCGCGAGCATCCCGAGCCATCCATGGGCGAGCCCGAAGGCAGCGTCCGGCCTGACGGCGACCGCCCGCCTCGCGAGCCGGACCGGGGCGTCGATGACCCGCGGCGACCGCTGGTCGTCGCCCTCGTGGGCAACCCCAACACCGGCAAGAGCACGCTCTTCACGGCACTGGCCGGCATTCCCACGCGGATCGGGAATTATCCCGGCGTCACCGTCGAGGAGAAGGTCGGCCGCTTCGCGCACCGGGGCCGCACGATCGACCTGGTCGACCTGCCGGGCACGTACAGCCTCGTGCCCAAGAGCCCCGACGAGCAGGTGGTCGTCGACGTTCTCCACGGCCGGCTGCCGGGCGTGCCGGTGCCTGACTGCATCGTGATCGTCGCCGACGCGACGAACCTCGAGCGCAACTGCTACCTGGCCACGCAGGCGCTGGCCCTCGGCCGGCCCGCCGTGGTGGCCCTCACACTTTGCGACGCCGCCGAGGAGAAGGGCATCTCGATCGACGCCGCCGAACTCGGCCGGCGGCTTTCCTGCCCGGTCGTGCCCGTGGTAGCGCCGGCCCGGCAAGGCATCGAGGAGCTCGGCGACCGGATCATCGCGGCGGTAGGAACCAGCCCGCCCCCGCCCCGCGGCCTCGAGCGGCACGCCGCGCTGGTCGATTCCCGCCACGAACCGGCCGCCCGGGAGGCGATCGCCCGCTACGCGTGGATCGAGGAGTTGCTCGACGGCGTCGTGCAGCGCCGGCCGCCTCTCCGCCCGCCACTAGCCGAGAGGATCGATGCCGTGCTCACGCACCGCGTCTGGGGCACGCTCATCTTCGCCGCCACGATGCTGGCGATGTTCTCCGCGATCTTCTGGCTGGCCACGCCGCTGATGGACTGGATCTCGGCGGGCGTCGACGCCGTCGCGGGGCTGGCGGAGAGCCTGCTGCCGCCCGGGGCGATCCGCGCACTGGTGGTCGACGGCGTCCTCGCCGGCGTCGGTGGCGTGGTCGTGTTCGTGCCGCAGATCGCGATGCTCTTCCTCTTCGTGGCGGTGCTCGAGGGCTGCGGATACCTCTCCAGAGCGGCCTTCCTCATGGACCGGCTGCTCTGCGGCGTGGGCCTCGGTGGCAAATCGTTCATCCCGCTGCTGTCGAGCTTCGCCTGCGCGATCCCCGGCATCATGGCCGCACGGACGATCGAAAACCCCCGGGACCGTCTGCTCACGATCCTGGTGGCACCGCTGATGAGCTGCTCGGCCCGCCTGCCCGTCTACCTGTTGCTCTGCGGAGCGTTCGTGCCGAACGTGCCCGTCGGGCTGCCGTGGCTACGGCTGCCGGCGCTCGTGCTGGCCAGCATGTACGCAGTCGGGGTGCTCGCAGCCGCCACCGTGTCGCTCGTTCTATCGCGGACGGTGTTCTTCGGCCCGCCGCAGCCGTTCGTGATGGAGCTGCCCGGCTGGCGGTGGCCGCGGCCGGCCGTCGTGCTCGAGCGGGCCCGCGAAGCGGTCTGGTCGTTCCTGCAGAATGCCGGCACGCTCATCGTGGCCGTCAGCATCGTGATCTGGGCGCTGTCGACCTACCCGCACGACACCGACGCGATCGAGGCCGACGTGGCCGCCGGCCGCGCGTCACTCGCCGCCAGGCTGGCGGAGCTGCCCGCCGACGCCCCGGACCACGAGGCGCTCTCGGTCGAATTGGCCTCCCTCGACACCGAAGATGGCCTGGCAGCGGCCAGGCGCGGCGCCGCCCAACGGCAGAGCCTGCTCGGCCGGATGGGCCGGCTCGTGGAGCCGCTCGTGCGTCCGCTCGGCTGGGATTGGCGGTTGGGCTGCGCGGCGATCGCCAGCTTTCCGGCCCGCGAGGTCGTGCTCGGCACGCTGGGCGTGATCTACAACCTCGGCGACGTGGACCCCGGCGAAGAGGCGGGAGCCTCGGCCCTCGTCCGTCGTCTCCGGGCCGCCACCTGGGACGGCACGAACCGCCGCGTGTTCACGCTGCCGGTGGCCCTGTCGATCATGGTGTTCTTCGCGCTGTGCGCGCAGTGCGCGAGCACGCTGGTCGTGATCGGCCGGGAGACCGGCAGTTGGGTCTGGCCCGTCGTCACGTTCACCTACATGACCGTGCTGGCCTGGCTGGCGGCCTTCGCCACCTACCAGATCGGCACCCGGCTGCTGGGCTAGCCGCCGTCGTCGCATGCAGGATCTCGTCGCCATCGCCGTCGCCGTCGCCGCCGGGGCGTGGATCGTCCGCACGCTCTGGCGGCAGCTCGCCGCGCCGGCGTGCAGCAGGTCCGACGCTCCGCGCGGCGCGGACGGGTTCGTACCGCTCGACGATCTCACGGCCCGGCCGTGCAAAAACTCGGGGCGGCCCTGAGGCCGCCCCGAGCGAGTCCATCGTCGATGCCCGCCGCGATCGCGGCAGCGGCATCAATACATGTCGTAGTCGCCGCCGTGGCCCGCGCCGCCGGCCTTGGCCTTCGACTCCTTGGGCTTCTCGGCGATGAGGGCGTCGCTGGTGAGCAAGAGCGTGGAGACGCTCGTCGCGTTCTGCAGCGCCGTCCTGGTCACCTTCGTGGGGTCGATGACGCCAGCCTTGACCAGATCCTCGTACTCGTCGGTGGCGGCGTTGTAGCCGAAGTTGCCGCTGCCGGCGAGCACCTTCTCACACACGATCGAGCCGTCCTGGCCGGCGTTGGACGAGATCATCGTCACCGGGGCACGGCAGGCGCGGATCACGATGTTGTAGCCCACGGTCTCGTCGTCGGAGAGGCCCTTCGGCTTGACCTGCGAGCTGGCTCGAAGCAGCGCGACGCCTCCGCCCGGCAGGATGCCCTCCTCGACCGCCGCTCGCGTGGCGTGCAGCGCGTCCTCGACACGGGCCTTCTTCTCCTTCATCTCGCTCTCGGTCGCGGCGCCCACGTTGATCTTGGCGACGCCACCGGCCAGCTTCGCCAGCCGCTCCTCCAGCTTCTCGCGATCGTAGTCGCTGGTGGCCGCCTCGATCTCGCGGCGGATCTGCTCGATGCGGGCCTTGATCTCGCTGGTCTTGCCCGCGCCCTCGATGATCGTGGTGTTGTCCTTGTCGACGATCACCTTCTTGGCACGTCCGAGCTCCGCGATGCCGAGGTTCTCGAGCTTCATGCCGAGATTCTCGAACACGGCGGTCGCGCCGGTGAGGATCGCGATGTCCTCCATCATGGCCTTGCGGCGGTCGCCGTAGCCCGGCGCCTTGACCGCACAGACCTGGAAGGTGCCGCGAAGCCTGTTGATCACGAGCGTCGCCAGCGCCTCGCCATCGACCTCCTCGGAGACGATGAGCAGCGGCTTGCCCGCCTGCACCACGGCCTCGAGCAGCGGCAGGATGTCCTTCACCGACGAGATTTTCTTCTCGAAGACGAGGATGTAGCAGTCGTCGAGCACGCACTGCATCTGTTGCGGGCTGGTGACGAAGTAGGGGGAGAGGTAGCCGCGGTCAAACTGCATGCCCTCGACCCACTCCACCTCGGTCTTGAGGCTCTTCCCCTCGTCGACCGTGATCACCCCGTCCTTGCCGACCTTATCCATCGCCTCGGCGAGCAGGTCGCCGATCTCCCTGTCGTTGTTGGCGGCGATCGCGGCGACCTGGGCCATCTCCTTCTTGCCCTTCACCGGGATCGACATGTCCTTGAGCTTGGCGGCGATGTCGGCGACTGCCTTCTCGATGCCGGTCTTCATTTGCACCGGGTTGACGCCGGCCACGACCGCCCGCAGCCCCTCGTTGAAGACGGCCTCTGCCAGCACGGTCGCGGTGGTCGTGCCGTCGCCGGCGACGTCGCTCGTCTTGCTGGCGACCTCTCGGACCATCCGGGCGCCCATGTTCTCGTAGACGTCCTCCAGGTCGATCTCCTTGGCGACCGTTACGCCGTCCTTGGTGACGGTCGGGGAGCCGAAGCTCTTCTGCAGGATGACGTTGCGGCCCTTCGGGCCGAGGGTCACCTTCACCGCGCGGGCCAGTTTCGCGACGCCGCGCCGCATCGCCTCGCGTGCTTCCTGGTCGAATGCCATCATCTTGGCCATGACTCTGATACTCCTCGGAAAGGGGCTGGGGTGGTCTGGGATTCGTCTGGGTGGGGAAACGGTGGTCGCAGGACGGGAAGGCAATCAGCCGAGCACGGCGAGGATGTCGTCCTCGCGCATGAGCAGCAGTTCATCGTCGCCGATCTTGAAGGCCTCGCCGGCGTAGCTGGTGAACACGACCCGGTCGCCGGGCCTTACCTGGAGCGGGTGACGGTGGCCCTTGTCGTCGATCCTGCCCTCGCCGACGCTCACGACGGTGCCGCGGGCCGGCTTGTCCTTCGCCGAATCGGGGAGCAAGATGCCGCCGGCCGTCTTCTGCCCGCTCTCTTCGCGCTCCACGACGACGCGGTCACCGAGAGGCACGAGGGTCGACTTCTTGCGGGCGGGCTTGCTGGCGGTGGCGGACATGCTCGAAACCTTTCTCTGCGCGGTGGTGGATTGGGGTGGACGGACCAGATCGCCGTGGCGGCCGATCCGGGTGCGGACGACCGCCGTCTGGCAGCATCAGACAGGCTTCACGGGGAGAAGCAACTGGCGCGCCGAACGCCCGTTGTTTTGGGCACTTCTCGGGATGTCCCGTGAAAAACGGCTTTGCTGCCCGCAGAACCGCGCGCCTGTCAGCCGGCACGAAACCTGCCATTTTGGCGGCGGAAGGCCCGAGTTATGGACTGGATGCTCGCCGCAAACAGCCACGCCGGGAGGCACCCTCGTTTTTTCGCACTTTTGGTGGTAGGACGGACGGTTTCGTGGCGTGTTTTTGCGATTCCCAAGAGTTTCTCATGGCAACGCATCGGCGGATCGACGTCAGCAAGATCGGCGACGTCACGGTCGTGAAGTTCCTCGACAAGAAGATTCTCGACGAGGCCGGCATCCTCGAATTAGGGGCGGAGCTTTTCAGCCTC
>Ga0075471_10000752_pt1 | contig 20146 bp, 18 predicted proteins | sample DEB19_08_DNA_2_FD_74787 | JGI IMG/M metagenome (GOLD analysis project Ga0075471, IMG submission 74787) | Aqueous microbial communities from the Delaware River and Bay under freshwater to marine salinity gradient to study organic matter... | ecosystem: Environmental > Aquatic > Marine > Coastal ... | reverse complement strand
GCTCGTCGAGTCAGGTCGTGGTGCTTGAGCATCACCCAAGACGGCGCTCTCCACCACCTCAGCCACTTGAGCAATTTCGCCGTTCGGCGTCAAAGTACCTTCCATGACTACGTTCTCAGTAGCCTTGGCAACCGATTCCGAACCTAGAGGAATCCGCAATGGTACCAGCGAAGTCGTCTGAATGCGGAAGAGATCATCCACACCGAAACCGAGCAACCGGTTACCAGTGGGAGTAACCAACTCGTTGGAGCTATTGAGTTTGAAGTTTCCGTTTCGCGTGTACAACTGCTCGTTGGAGCTTCCCTGCACAATGAAGAACCCGTCCCCTTGCACCGCCAAGTCCGACGGGTTCGAGCTAATCTGAATCGTGCCTTGTGAGAATTTCGGCGTAATCCCGGCGACTTGAACGCCCAAGCCCGTTTGGCGTGGGTTGGTACCACCACTGTCCGACGAAGGTGCCGAACCTAAAGAGAGTGTCTGCAAGAACTGATTGGCAAACACCACGTCAGAAGACTTAAAGCCAACCGTCTGCGAGTTGGCTAGATTATTACCCAACACATCAATCTGAGTCTCGGCCGCGTTGAGTCCTGTCAGTGCAGTACTAAGCGATGATGTTAGACCCATCTCGATACCCTGAATTGCTAGCTAATGTCTTGGTTAATCTCCCGAATATTACTGATATCGACCTTTGAGTCGCCGATGTGTACTTTGACTTGACGTTTCGACTTGTCGGTGGCGTCAGTCTCTACCGAGACTCTGTCAACTACGCCAATCACCTCTTTTGCGTCGTCGTTCAGCGCGGTGACTTCCTTGCCAATCAGGCTGCTAGCCATAGTCAACTCTTGACCTACTGCCAGCGAACTCAAGGTTTCGGTTAACTGATTCGTCGAGCCGATTTCGCGAATTTGGCTGATTTGAGTCAGCAACTGCGAATTGTCCATCGGATTGAGCGGATCCTGGTTCTGCATTTCGGTGACCAGTAATCCGAGAAATTGATCGAGGTCAACGCTTCGCAGATCGTTGCCTTTGACACTGCTACTTGACGAACCGCTGGACGTCGTGGAATTGGTACCGGGTATCGCTGTCATTTTCTTCTCCATGAGCCGCAGGCAGGATTCGAACCCATCGCGGGACTATCTCAAGAATCGGCATGGGGAGTCAAGGCATCCAATCTGTCTAGACATTTGCCAGCCAAATTAGGTACAGTCTCCACAGCGCGGCTAGCAACTGGATGTGCGACCGTGCGGCTGGACTGACCCAGCGATCAGATTCTCATGGATGGGACGTGTTCTGAGCATGCAAGCATTGGCTTTGCTCAATCGCTATCGCGACTTGATTCTGCCCGTTGCCATCATTGGCTGCGTGGGGGTGATTCTCGTTCCGCTGCCACCGATGCTGATCGACATTCTGTTAGCTGCGAATGTCGCCATAGCGGTGATCGTACTATTGACTACGATCTACATTCGCACTCCCCTCGAGTTCAACGTGTTCCCCTCGTTGCTCGTGGCGACCACGCTAGCTCGACTCGTACTCAACGTAGCTACCACGCGTTTGATTTTGACGCGGGCTGATAGTGACGCCGGTGCTGCAGCCGGTGGAGTGATTCAAGCTTTCGGCGAATTTGTGGCTGGGGATCGCATCGAAGTCGGTATCATTTTGTTCGTGATCATCGTCGCCATTCAATTCCTGGTGATCACCAAGGGTGCTACCCGCGTCAGTGAAGTGGCAGCCAGGTTCTCATTGGATGGTATGCCCGGTCGTCAGATGGCCATCGACGCCGATTTGAACGCGGGTGTGATCGATGAACAAGAAGCTCAGCGGCGACGTGAGCAAGTCCAGCGGCAAGCCGATTTCTATGGAGCCATGGATGGTGCTAGCAAGTTCGTACGCGGCGATGCTATTGCTGGTATTTTGATCACGATCATCAACATCATTGGCGGTTTGTACATCGGAATGATGTATGCCGACATGACACTTAGCGAGTCGTTTGGCTTATTCACTCGACTGACAATTGGCGATGGACTAGCCAGTCAAGTACCAGCTTTCCTCATCTCGTTGGCAGCTGCCTTGCTGGTGACGCGTAGTACGCAGCAAGTCAATTTGCCTATCGAATTTCTAAATCAGATGTTAGCGCGGCCACAAGCTTTGGCGGTGGCGGGCGGTTTCTTGATGCTGCTGATGTTCACGCAACTCCCAACTCTACCCTTGCTGACTCTCGGTTGCGGTTGCGTCGGTCTGGCATATGTCGTCAAGCAACAGAATACCATGCTGTCCAAGCGACAAGAACAAGCTGATCGCGAGCGCGAAGTGGCCAAGCAACAGCCACCTGAGAAGCGAGCTGAGGACTATTTGGAAATCGATCCCATGCGCATTGAGATTGGCGCGGCTCTCTTGCCGCTGGCCGATCCGCGCCGGGGTGGTGACTTGATGGACCGCATCAGTTCCGTGCGGGCAATTCTGGCCAGTGAACTGGGGATTCTGCTACCCAAGGTTCGCATGAAGGACAAGTTGAGCTTGCCGGAGACGGTCTATGAGATTCAGATCGCTGGCAACCGTGTTGCGCGTGGCGAAGTACGACCCGGTAAAGTCCTGGCCATTGATACGGGGCGCGCTTCGGCACAATTGGCTGGCGAACCCACCCGGGAACCCGCCGCGGGACGCACTGCTTACTGGATTAGTCCCGAAGAACAAACGCGCGCCGAACTGTATGGCTATGAAGTGGTCATGCCCCCCGCCGTCATTGCAACACATTTGCAAGAAGTGGCACGCAAACATGCTGACGAATTGCTGACTCGCGAAGCCACCAAACAACTGGTCGATCAGCTGAAGAAAGTTAGTCCGACAGTGGTCGATGAATTGATCCCTGGCGTCCTCAAATTGGCCGATGTACAGAATGTTCTGCAAATGCTGCTGCGAGAAGACATTCCCATTCGTCAGTTGGGTCAGATTTTTGAAACATTGGGCGATTATGCGCCGCGTCTCAAAGAGCCCATCGTGCTTACGGAAATGGTCCGCACTCGCCTGGCACGCACCATTTGTCAGCGTTTTCGCGATGCCAATGGTCAGATCCATGTCGTCATGATGGATCCTGCCATGGAAGATCGAATTGCTGCTGGTTTTGAAATCGATGGACGTGGCTTGGTACTGCGTATGTCACCTCAAGCTATCGATATTACCTGCAAACAAATCGCCCAGCAGGTTAAACAACTCACTCAAACTGGCCAACGTCCCATCATCGTGGTCAGTCCACGCATTCGCCCCGCCTTAAGAGAGATCGTTCGCAGTCAATTGCCCGACTTGCGCGTATTGAGCCATACCGAGATCACGACGCAAACACAGATCGTTTCGGTAGGATTGGTTACCGATCCTCCACCAAGTGCCTAATAGCCTAGTGCGAAAAAAGGGGGCAGACCCTTGAGGAAACTAGGTTGTTTTCCAGCGATTATTGATAAAACGGAGAGGGTCTGACCCCTTTTTCGCGCCAGGCTGCTAAGTCCAAACTAGTACTCATTTCATAAACGTCTTAGATGTGACCATGGAAATACACACGTATCGAGCTTCGTCATTGCAAGAAGCACTGATGTTGGTGCGGCAGGAATTGGGTTCGGAAGCATCCGTTTTGCAAACGCGCGAAATCAGCGGACGTTTTTTCGGGCTGTTGGGCCGGCCTTGCATCGAGGTCCAAGCCAGTCGCGAAGCGCGGGCCGCCAGGCGCTTGGTCAGCACGGCCTCTTCACGAAGTAACGACCGAGCGGGAAGCGCTTCGGACGGTTACGGGCAGATGGCGACAGTACTCGAGGACACGGTATCCAGCGATGCCTCCACGCTGGTTACAGCGGTGCAGGAACCTGGCAGCTTTGATATCACCGAACCGGAAGGCTCCGACGTCTTGCCTTGGTTGCATACGCAAGCTGATGCCAGCGGCAGAGAACTGGAATTGAGCAACACCACCCATGGTCAGACCTCGGAAGGCTTCACGCCGCCAGCCAGTTATCCATCGCCCGCTTTGTTTGATGTGTTCACCGAATTGCTGGATGTCGATATCGCCCCCGACGAAGCGCGACACATGCTGCAAGAAACCGCCAAGCTCTGCAGCCCTGAACAATTGAACGATCCCTGGACCATTAAAGGTCGCCTGTGCCAATGGATTCAACAGCGAATCCGCGTCTCGGGTCCCATCGATCTGTCACACGGTCAACGTCAAGTGGTAGCTCTGGTGGGGCCAACTGGTGTTGGCAAAACCACCACGCTCGCCAAGCTGGCGGCAGGCGTCCATTTTGATCAAGGGTGTAGCGTCGGCTTTATCACCTTGGATACCTTCCGACTTGGCGCAGTCGAGCAATTACAAAAATATGCCGACTTGCTCGGTGCTCCTTGCGAAGTGGTCTCTGCCCCCGATCAAATGGCAACCGCTCTGACACGCCTACGACAGTGTCAGTTAGTATTGATCGATACCGCTGGGCGCTCCCCCAGCGATGAAGATCAATTGGCAGTCATGCAAGCCTATCTCGCTGCGGCTCAGCCTACCCAAGTTCACCTGGTGCTGAGCGCTGCTAGTGCTGAGACGCATGCCGACTTGGCTTTGCAACAGTTTAGTCGTCTGGAACCAACCCACCTGCTACTGACCAAACTGGATGAAGCTGTCTGCTTGGGTAGTTGGTATCGTGTATTGACGCAGCATGATCGACCACTAAGCTATCTGACGACTGGACAGCATGTGCCCGAGGATATCGTGGTCGCTAGTAGTCGACGGGTCGCGAGTTGGATTCTCGGTCAAGCCAATCAACTTCAGCGGAAATAAGCGATTCATGCGACTTCATCCAGATGGCGCGACGCAAAGCAACGCCGACCAGGCCGAAAAGCTGCGGCAGCTGCGGCGATCGGAGACCAGTCCGCGGCTATCGCTCGATTCCCCATTGCGAGTGGTCTTGCTCAGTGAGTTACCCAACTCCGATTGCGGTGCACGCTTCGCCTTTCATTTGGCCAACGCCTTAAGTCAAATCGATCCGGCGGCACCAGATCAAGCCACCCTGCTGCTCGATTTAGCGCCAGCTGCCAGCCGTCTGCCATATGTTCTGGCCGACCAACTGCCTGCACACTCTTATGCCAGCGTGTGGCATGATTTGGCTGCAGGTCATGAATTTTCGCCATGCCAGTTGCGGACGGCTCATCCGCTGGCGATCGCCGCAGCGCCGCAAATGCACGCGTTAGAACTGGACCAGCAGGCACGTAGCTATGAAGATCTACTGCGACACCTTCGCCAGCAGGCTAAGCACTGGAAATGGATGGTGATCATCGCCGTGGATCATGTCTTGCCCATCGATCGTTCCTACTGGTTAGCAGCTGACGACATTGTGCTGCTGGGCAGTCACGGCGCCACTGCGCGACAGCAGCATGCCACGGCACTGGTGAGTCGCCAACTGGATCACCGGCAGGCTCCTCGGCTGTGGACGATCCCGAAGCAATCGACCTCGTGGCTATGGCCCAGTCGAGGCCCGACGCTGATCCACTATCGGACCGATCTGAGCCTGACGGCTCGAGAACTTCCGGCCGTTCATTGGACCGAATGTCGCAACTCATATGGCTTACGCAACGGTTCGCTTGCCGACAAACGACTTATCCGCCAGGCGCGGGCGATTGCAGAAAACCTTTGCCGGCCGAATGCTTGGCAAACTGCGCCGGCTAATGGTGAGTGTGCGGCTTCAATGAAAAAAATTCAACTTTCAACCCTCTGTGCGTCGATACAACGGGAACCGGGGATTGTCCGCGCCTGAATGCGCAGATAATCCTCACGTCCGGTAAGTTTTCACCGGCGTTCACTGCGTGCGGCACGGAGAACAGTCATGGCGCGAGCCTACTCAGGCGTGTTAGGCGTGATGGCGATGATCTTTGTGATCTTGCGCGGATTGTGGTTTGGAATGCTGCCCGACGAAATCCTCGGCATGTGTCTGGCCGTGATGGCTTTGTTTTCGACAGTTGGATATGTGATCGGCAAGATTGCAGACAAGACTGTGTGCGATTCGGTGGAAAATCGATTCCGCAGCGAACTCGCTCGATTGCAAGCATCATCCAGTCGATCGACCGAAAACGCGGAGTGACCGCAAAGTTGGCATAGCTTCACAAACTAGAGTTCGCTACAAGTTGCCCGCGGCAGGGATAGCTGCGAGGATACTCACCTGAAATCTCGGCTCAGCCGACTATGCCTGCAGATTCACGGAGGATTGGATGGCTACGACGACCGCGTCACAGGAAGATATTCAAGAAGTCTGGAAAAAGTACAAAGAAGATCCGGGCAATGTCGATTTACGCAATCGGTTGATCGAACAGTATATGCCTTTGGTCCGCTATAACGGCGACCGCATTTGGCAGCGTCTGCCCGACGGAGTCGAGCTGGACGATCTGATCAGTGCTGGTATCTTCGGTTTGATGGATGCCATCGATGCATTCGATACCGCGCGAGGTGTCAAGTTCGAAACCTACTGCGTACCGCGGATTCGAGGTGCTATCCTCGATGAATTGCGAACCATGGATTGGGTGCCTCGCTTGGTACGCAGCAAAGCTAGTAAACTAGCCGAAGCGCGTAAACAACTAGAAACCCGCTATGGCAGAGCGCCCACCGATCGCGAGTTGTCCGAGCAGATGCAGATCAGCATCCAAGAGCTCGAAAAGATGCAAATGGAGGCGAATGCCGTCAACCTGGTAAGCCTCAACAAGAAGTGGTACGAAACCGACAGCTACAAAGACGTCCGCGAGATCGATATTCTCGAGGACAAAAAGGGTGAGGATCCGACTCGACGTATTCAGAAAAGCGATCTGATGCGTTTGGTCACCAAGGGACTCAATCGCAATGAGCGGCTGATCATTATTCTGTATTACTACGAAGAACTAACCATGAAAGAGATCGGTGCTACGCTCGATCTCAGCGAAAGCCGAGTCAGTCAAATGCACTCGAGCATTGTGGCTCGCCTGCAGGAACAACTCGGACGTCGTCGTCCCGAGTTTGGTACCTAGCCAGGTACTGGCCAAACCGGTCGACCAGCGACCGATTGATGACTAGTGAATCTCAACGCTCACCCGCGGCCTCTCTTCCTCGAGAAGCCGCGGGTTTTTTGTTGGCCGTAACAGAGAGACTACTTTGTTGTGACTTTAAAATCGCGCGTGCTGGTCTCACTCGGCATGTCCACTTTCTCGACATGCGGCTGCTTAACTAGCGGCTTGCCCATCAGCGATTCACCAGTTGCCACGCCATCGTACGAGGTGATGGTGACGATATAAGCGCCACCCAAAATGCCTTGATCGGCAGCCAAGGCATATTTGCCATCCTTGATGGGGGCGATGGAGCCTGGACCCTTGTTGCCGGCGCTACTATTGGGTTCAAAACTGATTTCGCCAGCCGGTACGGGCTTACCGTCGGCCAGGACTACCGATCCACTAACGCCATATCGCTTAAGTCCTTCCTCGGGACTGCAACCTGCCAAGCCCAGCAGGATGCAGGCCACGGATGAACCACGGATGATCGCGAACAGGTACGAATTCATAACACACTCGGTCTGAAGTTGCTGAAGTATCGAAATCGATTTCTATTCCAAGCTCTGACCCATCGGTTGTCCATCGCCTCGATCCGCCATCTGGCGATACATGGTGATATCGATTGTCTCGGAGACATACTTGACCGAGCCATCAGCTAAACCGAAGTGACAGCCGCCGACGTGCTGGCTACCGAACAATCGACTGACAAAGTTGAAGCAGTCAGCTATGCCTGGGGCACACTCTTTTTGAGCATTGATCTGCAACACAGCACCTGCAAAATTTAAGGGCACTGCGTAAGCACTATCGGCTTTCAGACCCGAAGACCAGCCGGCATGAAACCCATCGGCTCGCATGTTGGGTGTAGGCATGTAACGACTCTCACCAATCAGGAACACATTCGTGGTTCCGTCGGTAATATCAGCGAAGCGCGTCTTGGAATTGGCGTAGATCAAACCGTTCTGAAAGAACACCCGAGTTCCCAGCGACGTGGAACAAGGTGCTGAACCGACACCGGTCGTCGGTCCGCCACCCTGAACGCCCAGATAGTTGGAATTATTGACGGTCGGCCCTGAATTGGGATCCGATGGACATTGATACTTAGCCATGCGTAGCGGAAACAAGGTCGTGTTGGGTGCTTGCCCAGGGATATTGGAAGACCCTGTGAAGGTCTTACCAAAATCGAACTTGGCGTAAAGATTCGTTTCCTCGAGGAAAGGTAGGATCAGCACTGACCAAGGAGCTTGCGTACGGTCAGAACCCCGCGTGCAGAAATTGGTTGAGTTCAATCCCACGAGCGCTGTGGGAGTGTACGAGACGATCCCGCCCGCCGGAAACGCACGAAAGGCACTCTCATAATTGTGGCATGCCAACGAAGTTTGCTTGAGGTTGTTAGAACATTGCATGCGGCGAGCAGCTTCCCGCGCTGCTTGAACGGCCGGTAGCAACAGCCCCACCAGAATGCCAATAATCGCAATCACGACCAAAAGTTCTACCAGCGTAAAACCCAGTCGAGCCCTAGATCGAAAAGCCATAATCGCTTCCCTCTAACAACATTACACAAGTCGGTCTCAGTTGCTGAATGCAACACCAGTGAACAGCCTCTGACAAGCAACTCGCATGAAAATAGCAGCTCGGCGGAAACGTCACTGGCTACCGCGGCTTACAACATGGATTAAGCCTTGTGGATTAAACTCGACTCAAGCGTTGGCCGCTTGAGCGTGCGCTTCGCTGCTGGCTGCTGAGGCTGAGGGCTTTATTCAGCCACTCGAATATAGCTTGGGTGGTTGGCGAGTACAATGTGCAGACTATTGGTCGATTGCATTCGGAAAGGGGTGTGATCCTGGTAGGCTCGGGCTGGGGCAATCTCCATCATCAGGCAGGCGGTTAGAAATGCGTCAAACTATTTTGACGCAATGGTTTGGGTAAATGGTTTTTGAATTGCGCATCGACCTGCTTACCCCAGCTCAGCGGTCGTGCCCGCCACCGAGCGACAGCCCAGCCTGGCTGGCCCACATGCGGCAGGGATAAGCCGGACATAAAGCCTATGGCTTCTCGGTCGCAGAATTCCACGTAACGCTCTGGTTGGAACCACGTCTGGCTTGGTTGCATCGTGGCCAGCGGATAGCTGGGATGCCAATGCTCACCGAAGGCCTCGGCAACTTCGATACCGGCGTGTGCTAGAGCGCGCCATTCCGTGGGGACTGCCGGTGAGAACCAGTTAAGTACCGTGCCGCGCTGCCACAGGGGTTCGGAAGTCAGGTAGCGCCCCCACGTACAGTCGGTCTTAGCGGGATCCACGGCGTGCCAATGGGTTGCGACCGATGTTCGCAGTCGCTTGCCGCCGCGCAGCGGTTTTTCATTCCGCGCGGTGCTGAAGAAGGACTGGTCGCAGAGCAAGTTACTGGAGCGCACATGGTCGCCGTTGGTCGGCCGGTCTAGGGCCGCAGCAAAACCGCCATGGCAGCCGTCGCGATGAGGCCAGAGACGATAACAGCCCGCAGCCACTGGCGATTGCCAGGCGGCCAAACCGGGCTCGATCACTCTTACCCAATCCGGCAACTGTTCGCACAGCCAATCCATCACCGCTTCGTTTTCAGTGAAAGAAAATGTACACGTAGAATAAATTAAACGCCCACCAGGCCGGACCAGTTGGACGGCTGCTTTAAGAATTGTTTGCTGTCTAGCCGCACTATGTTCGATTTGACGGGTAGAGAAAGCCGACAAGGACTGCTTGTCACGCCCCACCAAAGATTGACCCGAGCACGGAGCATCGACCAGCACGCAGTCGAACTGATCTCCCAAATCCTCAGCCAAGCGTTCGATGGGCTGATTGGCGAGGACATAATTGTCATAGCCGGTGCGCGCCAGTGTCAGTTGCAGCGTATCGACGCGCGATGCGATGACCTCATTGGACAACAGACAGCCTCGCCCATTCAATTGCTCGAGGATGGCCGCTGATTTGCCACCGGGAGCGGCGCATAGATCACATACGCGCGGACCTTCGGCAGCGGTTAGCATGCGCGGTGGCAACAAGGCTAGCGGTAGCAGCGACGCGGCGTCTTGAATTGCATAATCACCCGCTACGTATTGCAACCAGGCACCTGGTCGGATGGAACTATCGCACAGGAATTGACCTTGCGGCCACCAAGGGACATCGGTGGTGGCAAACGGTAGTTGGGCAGGTCGAGTGGCGGGGGACAAGCGAACGCAACGCCGCGTATGCGCCATGACGGCTTGCGAAAGCTGATCCAATTCCGCTTCGTCGAAACCTTGTACCCCATAGGCAAGCGGTCCCAAGACGCTCGTCCAGATGTCGGTAGGTATCTTTTTAACGCTCACAATAAATCCGCCAATTCCCCGCGCGTATTGAAGGACCATTGTCGCGGCGACCATTCTCGCTGGACGCGTACCGCTTGACCAGCCAACTCAAGATCGCCGAGCAAACCGTTCAAAGATAACTGCCGCGTCCGCAAGCGTTGCTCGACGCGGCCGAACAATTGGCAATGGTACAAAGCGGGCAGCGGTTGCCAGGAAGAATCGTGGTAGGCACGCGCTAAGATGGGACTCTCGGGCGTCGCTGGCACTCCGCAATTCATCGCCGTGAACAACTCGTCGCTCCACGAGGTCTGCCATTGAGTTTGATCGCAGTTGATCAACCACAGCCAACCTGCAGTCGACGATGCCTCCGCACCCGCTGCTGCTGCTGCTGCGCCTGCAATGGTGGCCGCGCGATGGGCCAGTGCGGTTGCTAATCCACCCATGGGCCCCGAGTCAGGCTGGGTGTCGACCAGGCAACGGATTCCTAGAGTCTGGTAGCGATCCGCGCGATCGGCGACATACTCGATGGAATGGCCCGCACGCATCAGCGCGGCGGTTAATCTCAACAATTGAGGTTGGCCCGCGATCTCTACCAAAGCCTTATCGGCGCCGAAGCGTTCGCTGCGTCCGCCGCACAAGATATAAGCCGGAGGGAGTTGCGGGTCAGACATCGGCTAGCCGCGATTTGGGCTCGAGGTTGCAGCGAAGCAGCAAGTCGCGATGGTTAGCCAGCCGATGATAAACGACAAGCCACCGAGCGGGACTACCAGATTGAAACCCACCAGACCCGCCATGGCTTGCGCGTACAGCACTCCGCAGAACATGGCCAGCCCTAGCAGAAGACAGATCGCTGCCAAATTGCGACGTCTTCGCGCCCAGTCGGCTGGAGCGACAGCCAGCGCGAGTAACGCCACGGCGTGGATCAAGTGATAGCGAACGGCGATGTCGCAGGTGTTCAGCTTTTTGGCAATCTGTTCGGCGGGCAAACCGCGCGAGATCAGATTGGCTTCGAGACCATGAGCCGCGTAGGCGCCTAGTCCCACTCCGGCAGCTCCGATCAGACCTGCTACCAGTACGATCCATCGGTTCAAGTCAAAAACTCCCGCTACTGTGTGGTGCGTTCGGCAGTCAATCGCCGAGCACTATCGATCAAGCGATCCATGGGAAATGGTTTGCGCAGATAATCATTCACCCCCAACATCTCAGCATAAGCCTTATGCCGATTCCCCTCGTTCGCCGTAATCATGATTACTTTGACGTTGTCATGTCCGCTACGGCGGAGTTGCTCGAGTACGAGAAAGCCACTGCGTTTGGGCATCATCATATCTAGGATCAGCAAATCAGGCTGGATGGTCTCGGTTAGGGCCAAGCCTTCATTGCCATCTCGAGCCACACTGACTTCAAAGCCGTGCGTTTCGAGCGCATAGCGCATGGCTTCGACGATTTCAGCGTCATCGTCAACTAGCAAAACGCGCGGTGAACGCGCTGGAGCAGACTGGGGCGCAGGGGTGTCAGCAGGTTTCATGAGCAAATGCATTCCAACAGGTCGAGGCGGGCGGCGAACAGTCGGAAAGGGGCTGGCTGCATGTCTCGATGCCCAAAATGGCCCGACTTTCCTCGGGTTTTCACCGTGAAATGGGAGTTAATGCACACGAACGGACTTTAACCCGCTCAAGTGCCGCGTCACACTGATTATAAACCAAAATCGACGTCACTGTTCCCCTCTGGCGGCCATCTCAGTTTCTGCCATTTCGAAGACCGCTCCCCAATCTGTTCGATCCCGATCCAATCAGATCCCGTTAGTACCGTCCTCCCCCCAATAAAAATATCTCTTGCAGGTTTGTGGATTTGTGAGCCAACGAACTGAAAACCCACAGCTGCGTCAGCGGATCCTTGATCTGGTGTATCACCCGCAGTATCGACCGATCAAGCCCAAGGATATTAGCCGCGCGCTGGAATTATCCGACGAGGACTATCCCCAAGTCCGCCGATTGATCAAACGTTTGGTATTGGCTGGCGAATTGTCCTATGCGGCCAATCATCTGGTGACCGCAGCCGATCAAGTCGTCCAGCGTGATGATAAATTGGTACGCGGCAAGTTTCGTCAAGCCGCGGCGGGCTTTGGTTTCGTTCGTCCCGCACCCAACGTCAAATTAGGATCGGCTGAAGATATCTTCGTGCCGAGCGACTCCATTGGTTCCGCCATGGATGGCGACTTGGTGCAAGTACGATTGCGTAGCAGTCGTCGCAGTGGTAGCGGACAAGAAGGGGTGGTCATTGAGGTCATCGAGCGGGCCCGCCGCCAATTTTCCGGGTCCTACGATGTGCGCGATGGACACAGTATCGTGCACCTGGATGGAGTCACCATCGGATCGCCCGTCATGGTGGGTGATGTCCGGGGGCTACCCGTGGAACCGGGTGACAAAGTCGTGGTGGAACTGGTTCGGTTTCCCGACGGAGTCCACACCGGCGAAGGAGTGATTCTGGAAGTGCTCGGTTCGAGCAAGAACCCGGCAGTCGATACCTTGGCGGTCATGCATCAATTCGGCTTGCTCGAGCAATTTCCCGACGAAGTCATCGATCAGGCGCGCGAACAGGCAGATGCCTTCACCGAAGGCGAAATCACCGCCCAGCGACGCGATCTGACACGAGTTCCTACGCTGACCATTGATCCGATCGATGCTCGCGACTTCGACGACGCGATCTCATTATCTCAAAACGACAAAGGCCACTGGGAACTGATGGTGCACATCGCCGACGTTTCCCATTTTGTCCCCGTTGGCACTCCGCTGGATGCCGAAGCCAAGCGTCGCGCGACCAGCGTCTACTTGCCAGACCGCGTGATTCCCATGCTGCCCGAATTGATCAGCAATCATCTGGCTAGCTTGCAGCCGGACCGCGCGCGGTATACCAAAACAGTGCTGATGGAAATGACTGACACCGGCACACTTGTGCACTGGGAAGTCTTCAATTCCGTCATTATCAATCAGCAGCGTTTAAATTACGAACAGGTGGATCAGTATCTGGCGGATCCCGAAGCCTGGCGTTCTCGACTGGCTCCCGCCATTTGGCAGTTGCTACGCGACATGCACACCTTGGCGATGGTGCTGCGCCGCAATCGCATGCAAGCCGGATCGCTCGAGTTGTTTCTACCTGAAATCAAACTTGACCTCGATCGCGGTGGTAAAGTCAAAGGCGCACGGCTGGTGGAGTATACGGAAAGTCACCAGATTATCGAAGAGTTCATGTTGGCAGCGAATCAAACGGTGGCGACCTGGTTGGATGATCTGCAGATCCCTTTCCTGCGTCGCGCACACGCTGCGCCGGAGCTGCGCAAGCTGCAAAAACTGACGGAGTTCGTCAACGATCTCGGTATTCGCGCCGGTAGTTTGGAAAGCCGTTTTGAAATTCAAAAAGTAGTCCGAGAGGTGCGCGGCAAACCGACTGAGTATGCAGTCAATTATGCGATTCTGAAATCGATGAGCAAAGCTGTCTACCAACCGGAGTTCGAACAGCACTACGCGCTGCACTTTGATCACTACTGCCACTTCACCAGCCCCATCCGTCGCTATCCTGACTTGCAAGTGCATCGTACTGTGCAACGCTTGCTCACTGGCCAGACATCGCCCGGTGATCCCGTGCCGGTCTTGGTAGGACTCGGCTACCACTGTTCGGATCAAGAGCAGAATGCTGAAGCCGCCGAGCGTGAAATCATCAAGATCAAGATGTTGCATTATCTGAACAAGCAACTGGGGCAAACGATGCCGGGGGTAATCACGGGGGTGGTCCCCGAAGGTTTTTATGTGCGTGGCACCAAAATACCGGCCGAGGGTTTTGTGCCCATCACCAGTTTGCCCGAAGATCGTTATCGCTTTGAGCGGCGTGGCCACTTGATCGAAGGCTTTCGTGCCGGCAATCGATTTCGCTTGGGCGATGAATTGACCGTGCGTATCGAACAGATCGATTTAGCGCGTCGAGCTTTGATGCTAAGAGTGGTCGAAAACCACACGGCTGCGCAGAGTCCTGCGGTACCCGAAAGGCATGCTAAGCAGGCAGCCCGGCATTTGCATTCCGATAAGAACCGCCGGCAGCACACGCCGCACAAGCCACCGCGACCCAAACGCAAAAAACGTTAGACGCCAATGATTCAAGCGCAGCGATCTTGAGAATCGTGCCGCGCTTCTCTCGCAAGATTCATTGAAAGGTACTGTCATGGTTCGACGGTTACTCACGACCGGCTGGTTCGGCTTGATGGCTCTCACCGTAGCCCACGGCGCCACGCTTGGACTGGCTCAAGAGCCTCTGGCATATCCTCAGACGCGACAGCAGGACATTACGGATGACTACCATGGACAGCAGGTACGCGATCCCTACCGTTGGCTGGAGGATGTCGAAAGTCCTGAGACGGCCCAGTGGGTGGCTGCGCAGAACAAATTAACCTTCGGTTTTTTACAGTCCTTGCCGCAACGACCTGCTATCCATGGCCGTTTGACCGAACTGTGGAATTATGAACGCTTCGGCCATCCCGTCGAACGTGCCGGCTCGTACTACTACACCCATAACAATGGCTTGCAAAATCAAAGTCCAATTTATCGCTCAGTCGGTTTGCATGGAGAGCGGCAATTGGTGCTCGATCCGAATACGCTCAGCACCGATGGTACTGTCGCGCTCGGCGAGTGGAAGCTCAGCGATGATGGTCGCTACTTGGCTTACAGTTTAGCCGATGGCGGTTCGGATTGGCGCACTTGGAAAGTCCGTGATTTGCAAACGGGTATCGATCTGGCTGACGAGGTGCGCTGGGTGAAGTTCAGCGAGTTTGGCTGGACCGGTGACAGCGGTGGCTTTTTCTACAGTCGTTATGATCAACCCAAAGCCGACGCGGCCTTAACCGGTACTAATTATTTTCAGAAGGTGTACTACCATCGCTTGGGGACTCCGCAATCGGCTGATCGCTTGGTGGTCGCACGGGCTGACCAGCCCGAGTGGGGTTTTCGTGGTACCGTCACCGATGACGGACGCTATTTGATCGTTGAGGTCTGGCGCGGTACTGAAAACAAGAATCAATTATTCTTTGTCGATCTACACATCGATGACTGGCGAGTTGAAGAATTGGTGACGGGTTTCGATGCGGAGTATGTGTTTGTCGGCAATGACGGTTCGCGTTTTTTCATTTTGACAGATAACGCTGCCGACCGACGGCGATTGATGGCCATCGATGCTCGGACGCCGCAGCGCGATCGGTGGCAGGAGGTAATCCCGCAAGCCGCTGAAACCATTTCAGCCATTAGTTTGATACAGGATACTTTCTTTGTTACGTATCTTAAGGATGCTTGTCATGAAGTCCGATTGTTCGACATCTCGGGGCAGAGCAGGGGGGCTTTGAAACTTCCTGGTCTGGGCACGGTAAGTGGTTTCGAGGGGAAGCGTTCAGCTACCGAGACCTTTTATTCATTTACAAATTATGTCACTCCGCCGACGGAATATCGTTATGAACTTGCCACTGGACAGTCGACTGTCTGGCAAGCTCCGCAAGTGGCTTTTCGGCCGGAGGATTTTCAAACCGAGCGCGTGTTTTACACTAGTCGTGACGGTACGCGGGTGCCCTTGATCATTTCCAGCAAAAAAGGGATGCGCGCCAGCGGTGATAATCCGACATTGCTATACGGCTATGGTGGATTTGATATCTCGATTACCCCCAGCTATTCACCGGCCAATCTTGCGTGGCTGGATCTGGGGGGCGTGTTGGCCGTCCCGAATTTGCGCGGTGGCGGCGAGTATGGTCGGCCGTGGCATGAAGCGGGCATGTTGGAACGCAAACAGAACGTGTTTGATGATTTTATTGCGGCGGCCGAGTATTTGATTGACCAGCGAATTACCTCGAGTCGCAGGTTGGCCATCAGTGGACGCAGCAATGGAGGTTTGTTGGTTGGAGCCACCATGGCTCAGCGGCCTGAGTTATTTGCGGCTGCATTGCCTGCGGTGGGCGTGATGGACATGTTGCGGTTTCACAAGTTCACGATTGGTTGGGCTTGGGTGAACGAGTATGGTTCGAGTGAGGATCCGGCGCAGTTCAAGACGCTGCTCGGTTATTCTCCTTTGCACAATTTGCGAGCGGGTGTCTGTTATCCTGCGACTTTGATTACCACGGCCGATCGCGACGATCGGGTAGTACCTGGACACAGTTTCAAGTTTGCCGCCCGTTTGCAGGAGGTGCAGCGGCAGGCTCCCGCCGATTGTCGTCAGCCCGTGTTGATACGCGTTGAGACCCGAGCCGGCCACGGCGCGGGCACACCGGTCGCCAAACTGATTGACACGGCGGCTGACACCTGGGCCTTTCTGTTTCACGCTTTAGGCCTTTCGCAGCCCTGAGTCCGCACGACCAGTCCGCTTGGCCGCTACATCAAGCCTTACCGGCTTTATCCCAGATCCCTCACCAGCTTGCCCCCACCTCCGCCGCCCACCTTGACTTCCCCTGCATTTCCAGCGAAACTCAAACATACTTCGGGCGGTTAGCTCAGTTGGTTAGAGCGCAACGTTGACATCGTTGAGGTCGTTGGTTCGAGTCCAATATCGCCCACTTTAAGGCTAAAGCCAGCTTCGGACAGAAGTTGACAAAGCGAGATAAAGCCCTGGATTTCCGGGGCTTTTTTCGTGTCTAGGGACTGCGAGCTTGAGACAGTAAGGGACGGGTCGCCGCCAGTTGTGAGTTCAGCCGGTTGGCGTTTCCGTTGGCGATCAGTCCTTTGAGCAAGCTGTTCAGACTCACTCTTCACTGAGTGGGTGGTGAGTCCAGTGTGTTCTTGCTAAGTTTTGATCTCACCCAGTAAGCCTTCAGCACCAACATGAAGTTGGGAACGTTTGTACGTGTGGCACGATGGGCATCAAAACTGGCGACCGTGCCACGCATACACTTATATCACCTAAGCCTGCCAGAAAAAGGGTGTAGACCCTTTAGGAAACCAGGTTGTTTTCCCGCGATTATTGATAAAACGGAGAGGGGCTAACCCCCTTTTCTGGCAGGCTCCTAAGGAGAGTCCGATGAAGATGGACGTGCTCGTCATTCCTATACTTGTCAGTGCCATGCTCACCCTTCCCGCTCATGGAGAGGAAACAGAGCGCAGCCCGATCACGATTCACGTCCTTGATACTAGCCTAGGCAAGCCAGCCGCAGGCGTGTCCGTCATTATTGAGCAGGCAGACGGGAAAGAGTGGCGGGAAGCAGCCAAGGGTAAGACGGATAAAAATGGGCGCATCAACAATATCCTGCCCAAAAATAAACCTCTGGTTGCGGGAATCTACCGGATTACTTTCGAGTCAGCTGCCTATTTTGCAGAGAGCAAGACCGAGACGTTTTACCCTCGAATAACCGTCTACTTTGAAGTCGTTGATCCGTTGGAGCATTACCACATCCCGCTTTTACTTAGTCCCTTTGGTTATTCGACATATCGAGGAAGTTAGCCAGTCCAGAATGCTGGTTCAATATGTGGTCAAGACTTTGTGGTATTTGCGCAGATACACAAGCTCTTCAAACAAAAAGTTCGCTGTCACTGGTACACCTGGGAACCCCGACGAACACAGTCCTCAGACGTTTTTCGATAAGTTTTTCGATTGTCGTCTTTGCAACATTTTCTTCTCAGAAGGATGTCTTCAGCAAGTTTGCCGTGGTCACACAAATTAGTTGAGGCTCCTTTCACTTCACCATCACACTTTAGAAGCGTTCAGCCAGGATACCGATTAATCAGCTTGACCTTTTCATGCAGAAGTTACTCGAAAACTATTCGGCTTCTGTCGATGGCACCTTGCGAGACAAGGCTCTGCCCGGGTTGGTCGTAAACCACTAAACAGCAGCATGACTTCGAGACTGAATTGACGGGCATCAGGCATGATTGTGACACCCGATCTCGTAGTACTATTTTATATCAACATTTTCGTGGGATTTTCTGCATGCGGACTGCTCTGGATATTCTCGACCCCAGAGGGCAGAAAAACTGTTTCTTGGCGAATCCTATTCTGTACGATCCTAGCTGCAAGCATTACACCTACGAAGTATCCTTTTTTTGATTCTTGGTTCCCTGTGCCTGCTGCTGAAATGATAATCTCTAAGCTATTCGACGGGTCACAAGAAGTGAATTTGTTTTTTAGCGGTGTGATTCCCATCGCAGCCGTTTCATTCATCTTATTTGTGATTCTGACATTATGGCAATCACGAAAGTAAATGATCGCATGGTGGCAGAGATCATTGATACCATATGCACTAGCTGCGCACCCACTGCCTACGATGACAGGCACGCAACGCCTCGGCAGCTTGATTCGAGTGATGCTTCTGATCAAGAAGATGGGGATTCGAGTCTCAGTGACGCCAGCGATATCTTCGACAGGCAGGTAAGCTGGATGGACCTCATCGATATGTTTGCGAACTGCGCCGCCGTCAATCTTGATGATCTACCGTAATTCCTGTCCATTAGATGCGTTTTTTGCCTTCGTCATAGTCAGTCCTTGTTTTGGTAGGTTGGTTGTTGCAAACAAATCCATACCAAAGCCAAGGCTGATTTTCAAATGTGCGCAATAATTGGGACGTTATCTTATGGCGAGCCTGCAATCTCACGAATCCTGATAAGCAAAAAAGCAGGAAAGCGAGTCACTACTTGTCTCAGCGCTTGCGGCAAATGCTTTGAGTATCCTCGGGTACATCTGGAGCTTTGACTTGTGTCGTGGAAGCCCATCAGAGGCTAGTTGACCATTGACCGGATACCTGCCGTAGCTGCAAAACCAAGCTGTCAAAACTATCTTGCAGCAGACGGAATACCTCTGTGCACACTGGGCTATGGAAGTGGGACACTGTTTCAGGTCATCAGCCATCCCCGCCGAGGAAGTCATACAGGGCGCTTGTTTGGTCCTCCATGCCGCCTTCAATCTCCCAATCCTCGGCCGGCTCCTCTGGTTCGCGCGGGAATATGGCATCCATGGCCAGTTCTTCAGCCATTTCGTGCGACACACCCATTTTCCGGAGACGATCTATCTCGGCGATCATGTCAGCCGTCTTGAGGCGGAGAAAGGATTCCAACTCGCCGTCGTGAAACAACTGCTGGTGGAGATCGGGCATCGAGCCAATCAATGTCGCTTCGATCAATTCGGCGAAAGGATGGTCGCTTGGTGGTAGGTCTTTAGTTTTCGCAGCGAACTCTTGCCAGTACATGCTATTGCCCTTGTGCTGCTTTGTACCATGCATTCAGAACCAATTCAGCCTAGTGCTGTATCTCTGTAGTTGGGCTGTTCTTATCTGTACAGGATCATCCGGCCGATGCTCTCTTGCGCCTGCTGGCCAGCCTCTATCAGCTTAGCCTGTTTTAGACCTACTACGTTACTGAGTCTGCTGACTTGTGCAGGAGTACCTCCGTCTCAGCGATTATCCATCTCCATCATCTGCTTGTCACTAATCGACGAGACAGCGTTGTAGCTGGGAAGTATGAGCATTGGTCAATTGCCACTCACGACGGGCAAGCCAACGTGATGTAGTAGAAATTCAACAACCGAGCTTTGAGTCTTGCTCCACTGTTTCTGGTCACCGGCATAGATGGCGGTAACGGGTATACCAAGTTCCTTGCACCGTCGCTCGACTTCCTTTGCATGGCGAGGGTGATGCAGCAGATGGCCGCGGCTGGTCGGTTCACCTTCAGGCAGCGAGCAAGACAGGTAGAGAGGAGGATCGTCGGTGGTGAGAAGGCCAAGCATGTTACAATCGGCGCGAATTCTTTTGCCTTTTTCGGTGTCGTAATCTGCCTCGCTTTTGAAGTGGTAG
>Ga0075471_10000749_pt1 | contig 20182 bp, 17 predicted proteins | sample DEB19_08_DNA_2_FD_74787 | JGI IMG/M metagenome (GOLD analysis project Ga0075471, IMG submission 74787) | Aqueous microbial communities from the Delaware River and Bay under freshwater to marine salinity gradient to study organic matter... | ecosystem: Environmental > Aquatic > Marine > Coastal ... | reverse complement strand
TATAGAATTATTAATATTAAATTTATCAATAATTGAGCTATTGTTATTTATAACTTTGTATTTATCAAACCATACTTGTTTAATTATTTCTGGGTAAGTTTCTCTTGAACCATTACGTAATGTTTTTATAATATATTGTAGTACTTTTTGAAAGCTTTTAGGGAAATTTTTCTTTGTTTTATTAAGGTGTGATCGATATAAAATCATTAAATCAAAATGACTTTTAATTTTTTTAGAGTTGTATCTTTTACGAATAAACCAACTTTTTAAAACATTGGGTATCCAAGCATGACCAAAATCATTTATATAGAATACATATCCTAAATTAGGAACATAATAAGTTGTCTCATTGATAGTGTATTCCCAGTAACCACCTTTTGGTACTTTTTGTACAATAATATTATCAGTATGTAAATCTAAATGTGTCATATTTAATCTAAGTTGTAATGTATAAATAGCATATATTATTTGAAAATAAGCATTAAAAAGTTCTTCGATATTTCGTTCAGCTTTAACCCATTCGGTAAAAGTTTGTGAATCTGCGATGTATTCATTAAAAAAATAAGCTACATTAGGATAAATATCATCACATATACCTGATCTAGATTTAAATCTCCATGTGTAATTTAAAATAAAATTTGGACAAACTTTAGACAAAACTAATTGGTTAATCATTTTCATTGAAGAGAGCTCGATAAATGTGCTGTGTAATAAAGCTCGTTTAGTAAACGGGTCATTTAAATATTTAGATTGTTGTGATTCGATATATATTTTTTTTACAGCTACACAATCTTGTTCAGTATTTTTTTTACAATAACTATAAACTTTTCCTTGTCCACCTTTACCTAATTCCGTCTGTTTTTGTAAAACTGTATAATCAAAATTATCTTGAAATTTATTAAATATACCTTTACGTTGTTTAATATTTATATTCATCTACTTAATATAAATATTTAAAAAAAGTTTATTGTAATTAAAATTCTAAAAACAATTTACCATATTTATTATGATATACAGAACCATTGTTACTACCATAATAATGCGTGGGTCGTGGTAATCCATCATCTAAACTAGGTTTAATAGAACATTGTTGAATGCTTTTTGTAAATTTACGCATTGATTTATTTGGATAATTATGATTGAAAAATTCATTTATTTGTGTATATTTTAAAATTGGTCCTATTAAGTATTCTTTAGGGAACCAATAACATCGTAATCGATTTGTAGCTAAAGATTTATTAAATGCATATTCTAAATTTTTATGTTGGAATTTAAGATCATCATTGTATTCATACCATATTTTTAAAAAGTCTAATACAACATTATTATATGCAAAAAAATATAAATTATCATTTAATGTTTTTAAAATTCTTAAATCTGAACACTTTGTTTTTGTGACACTTGTATTATTTAAATTTATTGTCATAAAATCCATGTTTTTAACTTTAAAAAGTATGGGGTCTCGTTTGAATTGTGTAGTAATATCTACAAATGCAATATTTCGTTTGTATTGTTGAAGAATATTTAAAAAAAGTGTAGGTTTACAAATGTTTTTATAGTCTCGTTTGTTAGATTTATAAAGTAGATAATTTATACCGAATTTATTGCAATATTCTTTAAAAGACGTTATTATTTTTTTATCAATAGTATTATCAAATAATGAGACTAAAATATAATTACTAACATTATTTAAATTTTTAAGATGTAATTTACAATGTATATTATTAGATACATTTTTTATTAATTTTTTATTTTTATAAACATCTTCAGCTTCACGTATTTTAAAATCTTGTAAATAATCTTTTAATTGATTTTTATTAAGATTAAAATCAACGTAATTATTAAAAGTAACGTTTAAACATCTTAATTTTTCCCCTAATTGTCTATAAACATTTGGTGGCCATCTAGATACTTTACCAACTCTTTGAAAGAAAACATCATCTAATGCACCAGTTTCAAAATCTTCATGAATCATAACAAGATCATGTAATTTGTAGTCTTCATTTTTTAATTCTTCTTTGAAATCAGCTACATGAGTATATTTTCCAATAGTAGGATCATATTTATGTTTACCAAACATGTACATATAATTTAATGGTAACCAAACACAACGTAAATAGGTTCCCATAAAATGTCGTGTAATAATTCCAGAAAACGATTTATCTTCTGCTAAATGTAAATTTTTAATCATATAGTTATTTAATATACTTAATAATGTTCTAGCTCCATGTGTATTTGCAAAACCTAATATACCACCTGGTAATTCTAATTGAAAAGGATTATAACAATCAAAATCGTATTCATTCCAATTTAAAAAATAACAATCAGCATCAATATCGAACAAATGTGGATATTGTAAAATTTGTAAATCAGTATCAATATAAATAACTTTGTATTTTGGAAATTGTAATAAGCACTTCATTATGAATTCTCCTTTTAATCCAAGGGCAATTTGATACATACCTTTTTGTTCGAAAATAGGAAATCTAATAAAATAATAATTAATTTTAAGTTTACGACATTGAGAAATTAATCTATCTACTTGTTGATCATATGTTAATCCATGAACAGAATTTTTATTAACATTTCCTTTACCCCACCAATAACTACAAATCATAAAAGTACTTTTGTCATTTAAAATTTCAGTTTGTACTATGCCATCATTTAAATAATTTTTCAAAGCTTCATAATTTATTTTAGATAAAGACATATTATATTAAAATATACATGTATAAAAAAATTTATATATAAAATTTAATTAAAATAAAAAAATTACTTTTTAAAAAAGTAATATCAAAAGGGCGTTACTTTTAAAAAAGTAACATCAAAACTAGGCTCACGCCTGCAATTAAATTATTACCAGTTATAGTATTAGTTCTTGCAGGCGTGAGCCTAGTTTTGATGTTACTTTTTTAAAAGTAACGCCCCTTTTAATATTAAATGTTTTTTATTTTAGAATAATAATAGTTCAGTTTGATTATTTTTTATTTTATAATTTAGTTCAATATAATTCATATATTCTTTATAAAATTTATTTATTTTTTTAAATATATGTTTTACTTTCATCTTGTTGAAATTTTATAATTTTTTATTTTTTTTCAATTTTTAATTTTTTATCGTTTCAATTTCGTTTATAAAGTCGAGTAATTTTTCATTAACAGTAATTTTTTTAGGATCAAAACTATGTAAATAAAGACCTTCTAAAGATCTTACTCTACTAAGAGCAACGTAAACCATATGATTACAAAAACAATCTGCCAAATCAAGTATTGCTTTATCAAGTGATAAACTTTGACTTTTGTGAATAGTAATACTATAAGCCAACATAAATGGAATTTGTGTAGCAACTATTTTACTATTATCCATTTCAAGTTCCCATTCTATTTTTCCTATTCGTTCAGTAACACCATTATCAAACTCAACAACAACTTTATTATTTATAAAATCTTTTACAGTACCAATAGATCCGTTAACTAGTCCCAATGATACGTCTAGGTTTTTAATAAGTAACACTCTACACTCTTTTCGTAATTTTAAAGTGTCTATACCTCGTTGAGAAAATTGTGAACGTAATTCTTTTTCTAATAAATCACAAGTTTCAGTATTACCATATCTAGAAAATTCACATTCAAATACCACGTCATCTGAACGAATTTTATTAAGTTGTCTAGTATTTATTGATTGAGCTTTTTTATTGCTACTAACTAAATGAATTAATGAATTATTATCAGTATCTAAAAGTCTAGTTTGTAATGTTTTTATATCATGCTCATTTTGAAGTCCTTTACGAATTCGCATTAAAATATCAATGTATTTTGTGTCATTTTTTTGACGAAAGTTTTCTTGTAAAATAATTGTCGATTTACTAAACATCTTTTTAAACAATTCACTTTCTATTATTAATCTATTGTCGTTAGAATTGTTATTTAATGGAGTTGTTGAATTAAATATGGTTTCTAGTTGTAAAAAATCACCAGTTAATATTATTTGAATACCACCAAATGGTTTATTTGAACGTTTAAGTATTTGACAAATATGATTTATTTTTTCAAAAACACTAGCAGACATCATACTAATTTCATCAATAACAAGAATATCCGTCATTTTTATACGATTTTTAATACTAGTTTTATATTTCAATCTTCGAATTATTGTTTCTACAGAAGATTCTCCTGTACCTATACCCATAAAACTATTAATAGTAATACCACCTATATTATAAGCAGAAATTCCAGTAGTAGAAGTAAGATACATTGTTTTTTGTTGGGTATTTGTAATCCATTTATGAAATTGTTTTATCAAAAAACTTTTACCACAACCTCCTGACCCTAAAATTAATAAAGACTCTCCCCGTTTAAACTTTTCAAAAGCATATTTTTGAGTTTTTGATAATTCTAATTCGTATTCAGTTGGAATATTAGAACCAGTTTGCTCATTATGTTCAACAATTAAGTCTTTAAATTTTTCAAGCAATTGTTGCTCATAATCTTGCTGCGATGTTTGATAAATAGACATACTTAATTAAATAAATAAATATATATCATTTATTCAATTTTTTATAATTTTTATAAATCAGGTAAATTTAAAACCATAAATAAAGCAAAACTATAAAAAATTGAATTGTTTTTAAATTTCTATAATTTTTGTACTACTATTATGACTACTACTGCTGCTCCTTTTACTCTTGCTAATAAAAACGCTATTATGTTGGAAAAATCCAATATTATGTCTTCTATGTTACGTTTAGAAAACGACGACTCTATTGTTAAAAAAATGATTCAAACTCGTATCATTGAAATCGACCAATGGCTTCAAGAATTTGATAAAATTAATTCTAATTATAGTCAATTTATGGACTATCTTTTAACCGATGACATCAAAGAAACACGTGTTACTGAAACTACAATTTATAATGAACGTAAAGTCTTGACTTATGCTCCTACTCAAGTTGGTAAAACAAACGCTATTATAAATATTGTTAAAGACTGTGTTTCACGTGGTATTAGTATTGTTATTTCTTCTGACAATAAAAAAGATCAAATGATACAATTATTTAATCGTTTGGTAAAAACAGTTGAAGAAGACTATGATACGTTTAAAAATTGTTTCATTACTACTGTTGACAATAAAAATTTTGATCGAATGGTTGAAAATATGGAAGAATACAACACATTTGTTATCTGTCTTCTTGATAATAAAACTCAAATACAAAAAACATATGAAAAAATTATCTCAATTCACGAACAAAAACATTTTAGTGCCGTTTGTATTATTAACGATGAAGGTGATGTTGTAACTAAAGCACGCAACATTACAGATGTCGCTAATCAACCAGAAAGTCATAAAAAATGGATTGAATTTACTCAAAAAACATCTGATAGAGGAATTAGTGTTAAACGTGTCTTTGTGTCTGCTACACCAGAAAACGTTGTTTATATTCATAAACCTGGTTACTTATGGGATCTACCAATTCCAGATAATTATATTGGTCACGATAAAATTAACTTCAATGAATTAAATGATTTTTCAACAGGACAAATTACAAGAATTCTTGCACGTGAAGTACGTCTTCGAAAACAAGAAGGTGGTATAATCTTGTATTGTGTTGAAAGAAATAAAGATTCTGATGAAAATGATAACAATCAAATGAAAGTTTTTAATGACATCGTCTCAAATTTAAAACAAACAGGTTTAGATGCTGTTACTATGTACAACAGTGATGGTATTAAAGTTGTTTTTAGAATGAAAAAGCAAAAAACAATGTTTATAAATAAAATAGAAACACTTGATTTAAAATATACTATGGACAATAATGTTATTAACGTTAATAAACGGGATATAGTTATCAGTAAATTTTACGGATATTTACAATCTTGTGATTGCAAAGTAGTTTTAACAATTGGTAAAGACTTGATTTCAAGAGGTATAAGTTTTGTATCAGACCATAAGGAAAATCCATTAACTGCAACAACTATGATATATAAACCTGGAAATCAACTTCACTGTGTAGCATTGTGTCAGGCAATTGGAAGATTAACAGGAACAGCCCAATCAAAATTATCAAGAAGACTTTATACTACAGATGACGTATACAATAACTATATGACATTTATACAGAATCAAAAGGAAATTGTAAAGGCAATAAAAGAAAATGGTAATAAGGTGGATGAAGATTTGATTTCAGATATTGCCCTATGGAAGATGTCAAGACCAGTGGATAGAAAAACGTTAAAACTTGAAAAAGATATGGTATTCTGGGAAGACACAGAAGATACGGAATCTGATAGTGGATATACTACAGATGAAAGTGAAATTGATGGTGTGAAATTAGTAAGTTTACATAAATGGATTAACGGTGATACATTAGTTGGAAAAATGATTAACTTTTTGTATAAATGTAAGGATTCAATTACATTTGAAGAATTTAAAAATGATATGAATTATAAAAAATCAGACGATGAATTTTTGAGTAATATAAAGAGTGGTCATAGTTTGAAATCTCAATATGGTAAATTATGGGATTATAAAAATGATAAAATTAAATTGAATAATAATATTAGAGAATACATTGATAAAATATAAAATTAAAAAACTAAAAATATAAAAACTAAAAAAATATTAAGCCCAAATGTTATGATCATTTGGGCTTAATTACATGAATATATTATATAGTATAATTCATTATAAGTAATTCATTAACATAACTTTTTGAACCCATACGATATACTTGAAAATTTTTAATATGATATTCTTTAAATATTTCTTTTATTTGTTTAGTATCAGCTTGTGTCATTAACCACTTAACACCTTTCGTATCTAATTGTTTTACTTGTTGATAAAGTCCAATTATAAAAGATTCATCTAAAACTTCATTTTTATTGTAATTAAATTCATATTTATGATGTTCTATATAAGGTGGATCTAAGAAAACAAAGTCTCCATTTTTAGATTTATTTAAAATTTTTTCATAGTTCGTATTATATATTTTTCCGTTGGAATTATTTAAAAATTTACTAACTTCAATAATATTATTATAATTATTTTGTATTAAAAATGGATAATAATTTCTAATAAAAATATTCATATCTAAACTTTTAAAAAAAAAATTATTATTATAAATTATATCACCTGTATAAGAACAAAATTTCATTAATAAATAGAGAGATGCTCTTTTTAAATCATATGGCATTGATTCTATTTTTAATGTTATTTCTTTACAGTAAGTAACTTTGTCATTTTTAGATAATGGTTTGAAATGATCTCCGAAACGTTTAAATTCTGTAATAATTTCATTCGGATTGGTTTTAACTTGATTCCATATATTAATTAAATCTTTATTAATATCGTTTATAATCCATTTTTTAGGCTGCAATTTTAAAAGGAGTGCTCCACTACCAACAAATGGTTCTATATAAGTACCAGTGAATTCAGGTATATATTCGATAAATTTATTAATATGTTTACTTTTATTACCCTGCCATCGAATAAATGTTTTCATACTCTATTATATTTAAATAAAAAAATTATACTAATATTACTTATAGTCGTGCTTAAATAAAAAATTGAAATTAAAATGAAAATAATAATTTTTTGTCTAAATGTATCGTGTTACTTGTTTGTGTAGAAAAACTGAAAATTACAGTAATAGAATAGTTGCTAATTGGATTTATCGTAAATGTAAGAAATGTAACAGTAATTTAATTGTCTATGATAATGATATTATTGTTTGCAATTATAATTATAAAAAAGATCGTGTGAATAGTAAACATAAGGTAAATGCAGGTACTGTTATAAATCTAAGTACAGTTGAACTTACGGAATTAGTTCCAAACATATATAATAATATGAATTACCAATTTAAATTTGAAAAAGACTTTTATGTTCAAAGTCATCTTGCACTTGATGAAATAAATGACACAGAAAATATAAAAATATAAAAATATAAAAATATAAAAATATTAAGCCCAAATGTTAAGATCATTTGGGCTTAATTACATGAATATCCGTTATTTTATTTTGATAATTTTAATCTAAGTATAATATTATCAACAACATCATATATAGAATCAGTTTCTTTAATTGGTATTCTAATTGTATGATATTTTTCATAAAGTTCTTTACGTTGATAATATAGATCTTGAAATGTTTTTATGCCATCTGGAAAAACAATTGGTCTTTCCCAATTTTCATTAGATTTTCTTTTTAATATAACATCTAATGGTGCATCTAACCAAATAACTGTATAATTATCAAGAATATATTGGATTTGTTTAGTATAATAAATAGCAGAGCCACCCAATGATACAATACAATCGCCAAAATCTTGAGATATTGATAATTCTTCAGCTTCTTGAAATTTACTTTTTCCATATTTTATTAAATATTCATTTTCAGACATATTAAATTTAGTCATAAAAATGTCTCTTGAATCTATTCCTCTTTTATTTAATTTTTGAGATAGAAATTTTCCAATTGTTGTTTTACCAGCATAACACATACCGATTAAAAAAATTGTCATAATTTAATATTGTATATTATCTTATAATCTTATTTTTTTAAATAATAAAATTTAATTAAAATATATAAAAATTTTTTATTGTACTATTGTATAATAATATAATGAAAGTTTCTGCAAAAAAATATAGTTCACGTAAAAAAGTTTCTCCAAAATACACTTCTCTAAAAAAACGAGCTTCTGCTAAAAAACGATCAGTTAAACGAAGGTCAGCTAAACAGAGATCCGCTAAGAAAAAGTCTTCTACTAAACGAAGATCTGCTAAAGGAAGATCCGCTAAACGAAGATCCGCTAAGAAAAAGTCTTCTGCTAAACGAAGATCCGCTAAACGAAGATCCGCTAAGAAAAAGTCTTCTGCTAAACGAAGATCCGCTAAACGAAGATCTTCTAAGAAAAAGTCTTCTGCTAAACGAAGATCTTCTAAGAAAAAGTCTTCAGCTAAACGAAGATCTGCTAAAAAGAGATCTTCTAAGAAAAAGTCTTCAGCTAAACGAAGATCTGCTAAAAAGAGATCTTCTAAGAAAAAGTCTTCAGCTAAACGAAGATCTGCTAAAAAGAGATCTTCTAAGAAAAAGTCTTCTGCTAAACGAAGATCTGCTAAACGAAGATCAGCTAAACGAAGATCTGCTAAAAAGAAGTCTTCTGCTAAAAAGAGACGAGTTAAATCTCATTATCGTATGAGAGGAATGGGAGTTCTTTTAAGTATGTATGGTGGAGCTGGTGAAGCTTTAGAAATGGAAGTAGCTGAAAAGAAAAAAGAATTAGCTGAATTACAAGCTCAATTAGCTGCTGAAAAAAGTGAAGAACGTAAAAGAAAAATTAAAGAAGCTATAGGTAAAGTTGAAAATGCAATTAACTCATCTAAAGAAAAAATGAAACAATTATTAACAAGTGCATCTGAAACTGCTTCTAAAGCAGCGGCTTCATTAAGTACAGGATTCAAATCATTAGGGGCGAAATTAAGTTCTGGTGTTAAATCAATTGGTGAAAAAGTAAGCTCTGGAGTTAAATCAATAGGATCAGATATAGGAGCTAAAATAGATGAATTTAAAGAAAAGCAAGATATTAAAAATCTTTATGCTGAAAAAGCTAAAAGAGATATTTCAAGACTTAAATCTGAAAAATTATTAGAAAAAATTCAAGCTCGTCATACATCACCACCAGCTTATTCTTAAATTAAAATAATTGAATTATAAATATAAATTATTATTAATTGTGTAATAATAATGATTTTAAACAATTTAAATATGGGATATTGTTGTATTAATACAGAATTACGTAATCTTGGTATTTTTTGTTCTAGAACTTGTCGTTTAGATACTGTAAATAGTAAAGGTATAGAATATATCTACCAATTAGCTTGGCAAAATATAAATGATTTACCAGCTATTTTTAGATGGAATTACAAGAACAACATTTTTTTATATAGAATGTCTAGTGAAATGTTTCCATTTGCAAGTCATCCAGATTTCTATTCTATTTATGATTTAGAACAATTTAGATCGAGACTAGAAGAAATTGGAGAAATAGCAAAACATTACAATCAAACTTTAACTTTTCATCCAGGACAATATAATCAATTAACATCGCATAGAGAATCAGTTGTAGAAAAAAGTGTAATTGACATTGATCTTCATGCAAAAATATTAGATATGATGAATTGTGGAAGGGATAGTGTAATTGTTATTCATGGAGGTTCAAAAAATGGTGGAAAAGAACTCGCATTACAACGTTTTAAAGAAAATTTTTATAAATTATCTGAAAGTTCAAGATCAAGACTTGTGTTAGAAAACTGTGAAATGGCTTATTCAATAGAAGATTTACTTGAAGTATCTAAATTATTGAAAATTCCTGTAGTACTTGATTATCATCATCATAATATTAATCCAGGAACAATTAAAGATGAAGACGCTTTAATAAAAATAACAAATGATGTTTTGGATATATGGAAATCCAGGGATATTACTCCATTATTTCATTTATCTGAATCTAAGCGAGGTGTAAAAATAAGTGATTCGATAACAGCTAGAAGAGCACATTCAGATTATGTTGAAAATTTACCATTGGCATTAATAAAAACATTGGAAACGACTAAAATAAATTTAGATATTGAAGCAAAAATGAAAGAACAGGCTGTTTTAAGATTACAAGAAAAATATTCTTTTACTTGATAATTTTTATACTATACATATATCGTTTGTATTATATTTTTTATATATTTCATGAGTTTAATTATTTATGACTATTTTTGTAGATACAATTATATTAGGATGTGGTCCTTCAGGTTTGCAATTAGGATATTTTTTAAAACAGATAAATGAGAAATACCTTATATTGGAAAAGAATAGCTCACCAGGATCTTTTTTTAGTAAATATCCTCATTCAAATGAACTTATATCAATAAATAAAAAATACACTGGATATAATAATAAAGAGTTTAATTTAAGGCATGATTGGAATTCGTTATTAAATAATTTTGAGATTCAAATGAAAGATTTTTCTAATAGTTATTATCCTTCAAGAGATGAATTAGTAGAATATTTTAATAATTTTGCGGAAAAACATCAATTAAATATAACATATAATACATGTATAAAAAATATTGTAAAAAGGGATAATATATTTTATTTATCAAGTGATAAAGATAATATATGGTCTTGTAAAAATCTTGTTATAGCGACTGGATTATCAAAACCAAATATTCCAAATATTGTAAATGTAGAATTATATTCAAAACATTATTCAGAATATCCTATTAATTATTTTTTAAAATCTGAAAATTTAAATTATTACAAAAACAAGAAAGTACTTGTTTTAGGACAAGGTAATTCTGCGTTTGAATTAGCTAATATGTTAACACCATATTGTTCTACTATAGTAATACTTGGTAGAGGTCATTATCCAATACCAGCAATATCAACTCATTATACAGGAGATTTACGAAGTAAATATTTTAATTTTTATGATACATTTTTGTTAAAAAGTTTAAATGCATTTGATGCATTTGATAGGGATAAAAAGAATATAGCTATTTCAAAGCACAAGAATAATTTATTATATATAGAGAAAAATTGTGAATGTCATTGTCCTTATTATATGGAACCTAATATTGGATTTCATGAAATAATTAATTGTACAGGATGGTTGTTTGATGATTCTATATTTGATATTTCTACCAAACCTAAAATATATCGTAAATACCCTGAAATCTATGGAAATTATGAAAGCACTAATATAAATAATTTATTTTTTATAGGTTCATTAATGCATTCATTTGATTATAAAAAAAGTTCAGGTGGATTTATACATGGATTTAGATATTTAATTGATAATTTTGTAAAAATTAATTATACAAATTTTATACCATTGTTATTTAATACAATATCATCAGTTTCTTTGTATATAGTTAAACGTATAAATATTTCATCAGCCTTATATCAAATGCACGGTCAATTATGTGATGTATTTTTTAAAGATACAGATAAATTTTTGTATTATGAAGAAATTCCATTATCTTATTTATTAAGTTTAAGTAATACAAAAATTCAATTAACAAATACTTATATATTTATATTAACATTAGAATATGGAAATCATACTGAATCAGATTTAAAAAAAATTGGATCTGCTCAAAGTGAATTAGGTTCAGAGAGTAAAGCTGTATTATTACACCCTGTATTAAGAGTATTTGATAATAAAAATAATAAGTTTGGAAATAATTATATTTTTTATCCATCTCATAATAATATTTTAAATCAACCTGGTCTAGTTGAAATATTTCATTTTGACGAAGATTTAATTACAAATTTTACAAATAAAGAAAAATATTTAAAAAAAATTTTTAAAAGAATAAAATCGTACATAAAATAATTTAAAAAAATTGAATAATTACAATATATTTTAAATTTATAAAAACGTATAAAAAATGTTTTTAAAAAAAATTCCAACAGATTCAAAAATTGTGTTATCAGTAGTTTTAGGTAGTTTACTTGGTGGAATAGGTTTAGGTACAAAAAAATTAATGTATGATTCGGATATTATTATTAGAAAAAATAAAAGGACTGATAATTATAAAAATACTAATTTAGATACTGTAATTTTTTCGTCTGAATAACAAATATAATGTAATTTCTTATTAAAAGATTTTTAATAAAAATTGAAATGTATAAAATGATTTAAAAGAATAATTTATATATTAAAAATGAATATAATAAATGAAATTAAAATTTGTATTTTAGGAGTAGGATATGTAGGCGAGCATTTAATGAATACTTTTAGTAAACATTATGATGTTATAGGTGTAGATTTATCGGAGAAAAGAGTTGAATATTTAAAAAATAAATATCAAGGGGTGCATTTTCAAACAAATTATCTAGATTTAGAAAGTTGCAATGTTTTTTTGGTTTCAGTTCCTACATTGGTAAAATCTGACAAACAAATTGATTTAAGTTGTCTTTATTCTGTTAGAGATAACTTGAAAACTATTGTAAAAAGTGGTTCTTTAATTATGGTTGAAAGTTCTGTTTATGTTGGTGCTACAAGAGAAATATTTGGATTTTTTAGAGATCAAGGTATATTTGTAGGATTTTCTCCTGAAAGAGTTGATCCAGGAAGAACTGAACCTCCAATGGAACTTATTCCAAAAGTTGTGTCTGGATTAGATTATCTTAGTCTAAACAAATGTGTTGATATTTACAGTAAAGTTATAAAAACTATTGTACCAGTTAGTTCAACTGAATGTGCAGAAATGTGTAAATTGTATGAAAATTGTTTTAGAATGGTAAATATTGCATACGTAAATGAGATTTCAGATATGTGTGAAAAAGTAGGTATAGATGTTAAAGAAATGATTAATGCATCTTCAACTAAACCTTTTGGATTTATGCCATTTTATCCAGGAATTGGTGTAGGTGGTCATTGTATTCCAGTTAATCCGTATTATTTAATGAAGAATGGATCATTGCCAGTTTTGGAATATGCAACAAATTTGATGGAAAAACGTCCTAAAAAGAAAGCATTTGAATTAATAGATAAATACAATAGTAAAAACATATTAATTGTTGGAATAGGATTTAAAACTGGTGAAAGTTTATTAACAAATTCTCCAGGATATGAATTATACAAAGAACTTATCAAAAACACTAATGTAGAAATTTATGATCCATTAGTCCAAAGTAATTTACATAGTAATATAAATATAAAATTTTTAGATAAAGAAAATTTCAGAGTTGAATTTATAAAAAATAAATATCATTTAGTAATTGTTAATTTGAATATGGATGAAGATGATAAAAAAGTAATTGATTATTACGAAAGAATGGGTGGAAAGGTTCATGTATTTTAACAAAATAACAAAAAAATAAAAAGTCCAATAAAATTTATATAATGTAAATTTTATTGGACTTTTTTTATTTCATATTAATTAATAAAAAACTGAATTGAAATTTTTTATTAATTTTTTAAAAATAAAATGTTTAAATTTAATGAATCAAGTGTGTCAACTGCGTCAAGTGTGTCATCTGAATCAAGTGTATCAATTGTATCAAGTGTGTCAACTATGTCAAGTATGTCAACAGAGTCAAGTGAAAGTGTATTTGATGCTTCACTTGAGTCAAGTGTGTCTAGTGTAACGATGTTAACAGGTTCTGAAATAGCAGCTTTAGTTATTGGATTGGTTATTTTTGTCATTATTACTGGTATTTTTTTTGGATTTTATTTAAATGAAAAAAATGATTTTATAAAGGATAAAGTTTTTTTATTTAAAAAATACATGTTTATTTTTGGTATATTAGTATTAAATACATTGGGATGTGTATTAGTTTATTATACAAGCAGTTTAAGAGTTATTTTATATATTATTTTAGTATTGAAATCATCTGATATCTTAATGTCAGTAATGTTTATTTTTAATATGATTTACAAAGCTATAAGGGGTGTTTCTGAGCCAAATTTTGATCCATCAGACCAAGTTGAAAAAATTGTAGCATTTGTTCCTGTTTGTAAAGAACGATTTGACCAAGTGGAACGAACAGTAGATTCATTAATGTTAAACAAATTAGGGTCAAATTATTTATTAACAACAATTGTTTCTGATGGTTATTATGATTATTCTGATATTTTTACTTCTATTACTAAAGAAAGTAATGGAGTATATAAATCATGGAATGATTATAATGTTGAAATTAAAATTACATATGGTCAAAGAAATAACAAACCATTGATTTTAATTAAAAAATATAAAAATGTGGGTAAAAAAGATTCTATAATTTTATTTAATGATATTTTTAATCATACTAGATATAATATAGATATTGAGAATAGATCATTACGAGAAGACATTTTATATAATATACAAGAATTATTTGGTGTAAATAAATTTGATTATATTTATGCTACAGATGGTGATACATTGATTTCTGACAAAAATATAATGTATTTATTAGATACAATGAAAACTAGAGATGCTACAGCTTGTTGTGGTATTGTAAATGTAGATGAAAATTACGGTAAAATATTTTGGAATTGGCTACAAAACTATCAATATTTATATGGTCAATTTATGAGAAGAACAAATGAAGATTTATTTAATCAGGTGTTATGTTTACCAGGATGTAATACAATGTATAAAATTCAATCTGAATGTGCAGAGGCAATGACTATATATTCTCAAACAAGTAGTGAAAAGGATTTAATTAAATCTAGTGTTCAAAATATAGGAACTGACAGAAGATTTACAAGTTCATTAATTTATACAAATTCTAAAGCAAAAATAGTAATGGATACTAGAGCACATGTTTATACAATTACACCAGATTCATTTAATAGTTATATAAATCAAAGAAAACGTTGGTGTAATAATATGTTTTTCAATAGTTTAATAAATATTATTGCACCAAATATAAATTTTGTATTACGTTTTTTTAATTTTATAAATGTTTTAAGATTATCTTTAATTTATTTCAGATTATTTAATACACTATACTTTATATATTTATTATCAAGATTTTATGATCAACAAATTTTAAATTTACTAGCATATATTGTTATATTAGTATTTCCTGTCTTTTGTTTTATGATATATTCTTTGTTTAATAGTCATCTTAGAAATCAATATCATAAATTATTTTTAAGTTTAATTGTAAATAAAATATTTACATTCTTTACTACAGTAATTGTATTTACAGTAATGTTGTATAATATTGGTATGTATTCATGGGTTACACATAATTATGAACAAAATAAAAGACGTTCACAAATTGAAATGGCTAGTGTTTAAAATCAAAAAGTAATTTTTAAAAATTAAATAATAATAATTTATTATTTAATTAATTTTTTGTAATTGTATATTTTTAAAGTAAGACCATGTATAGTTCGGTGTAGAATATTTTGGTTGACTTCCTCCAAAAAACGTTTCAAATACTATAGCATTTATATTATATTCTTGATCAGTTCTCCATAGTAATTTATTAAAACTTTGACTAATATTATTAATAGTTATTTCTAATTCTCCATCGTAATTAGGTAAATTATTTATAAAACTATTTGTTTTTAATCTAATTGATACATTGTTCCATTTATATTTATAAAATTGAAATAAACCTCTCCATAATGAATGACCATATACATTGTTTAATACTAAATTTGAAATATTATAAAAATTAGAGTGTTGATTATTTGGAAGATAAACATAAGCTTCTGCTGTTAAATTACTTCTCCAGGCTATTCTACAACTAGATGTATTCAGATGTTTTCCACCTGATGCGCCAACCATATTTTCCTTTTTTGTTCCATTACCTATAAATAATCCAGGAAGTTTTCCTCCAAAAACTGGTTCAAATGTATCATCAAAATAAACTTGGTATTTAAAAATAACTTCATTTGCCATAAATATTTTTTTAGGACTAGCAAAAAATCCTATTCCTCCAACTGGTAATTTACTAGGTGAATAACTACCTTTTGGATAAAATATTTTAATAACTTCTTCATCGTTTTTACAATTTAAGTAACTATTATAACTGCTATTACATTTTATTATTTCATGATTTTTTATATTTGTATTTATACCAAATATATTCTTTACAATATTCCAAGGTTCATAACTTAAACTAAAATTAGAAAGATTAGATAACATATATAAAGGAAGTGTGATTAATATACTTTTCATCTTTCTTGTTTTTCTTAAACAAATATTTTATATAAAATTAACGCAATAGAAATATATAAATTTATAAAAAATTTAATTTAAAAGTAAAAAAATTATAGTATATAAAATGTATATTTTAATAAATTATTTATTTTTAAGTAAAAATGTTTATTCACAAACAATTCCAGTATCACCATTTGGTTTACAGAGTGAGATTTGCCCTTCAGGAGATGGTATTACTATTAATGTTGGTGGATTTTTAGGAACACCATATAAAATTACACCTTTTATAGATATGTTTAAAAATCCAAAAAATGCAGAACCAAAAAATAAATTATGTAGAGGTGATGGTCATTGTATGATGTCTTATGATTTAAATATAGCACAATTACAATTAAGACCATTTGATAATTCTATAGAAGGATGTCGAGCACATCCAGGAACATGGTTTTTAGCATATAATGGAAGTATACCAGGTCCAACTATTAGAGTACCTGCTGGTCATGAATCATTGGTTAGATTTAAAAATCAAATTAATAGTGTAACAGGATATTTTAAAGGAAGTTACAATCCATGTTTATCAGTAAATGGCAGAACAGGAAGACCTATAAGTGTTCATTTTCATGGATCTGCTAGTTTGGCACCATTTGATGGGTGGGCAGAAGATGAAACGTGTTATGGTGAAGTAAAAGATTATGTATATCCAAATAATAGAGCTGGTACAGGATGGTATCATGATCATGCTTTACATATAACTGCGGATAATGCATATTATGGTTTAGCTGGGTTTAAAATTACATCAGCAAAAGTCAAAGATGGTGGTTGTGGTGAACCATGGAATTTAGAAGATATAGAAGAACTTCATATGATTTTATCTGATAAGGTATTAGATAATAAATGTCAATTGCGATATAGTTTTTTTGAAGATCATAAGGAAAACCTTTATGGTGATATAAATTTAATTAATGGAATTCCATTTCCTCAAATGAATTTAGAACCTAAATGGTATAGATTTAGATTATTAAATGCTGCTGTATCAAGACCTTATCTTTTTAAAATTAAAGATCATAATTTAAATGATATATCTCAAAGATTATGTAGAGTTATAGCAACGGATGGTGGGTTTAGAAATTCACATATAGCATTTCCAGTAGAAGGATTACTTATAGGTGTAGCTGAAAGATACGAAATCGTGTGTAATTTTGCAAATTATGGTAGTAGAACAATTTATTTTTGGAATGATTTTGATAGTAAAATTATGAAAAACGTTCCTTATTTTTGTCATTCACATTTACTTTCTAGAGCTAGTTTTTCAGCTGTTCCTTTAGAACCAAATCCTCCAGTCTTTTTGACTACACAAACAACACCTGATCCATTAAAACCTGTATTTAATGTTTTGACAAAACCTGATCGTGATGCTGCAATGGCAATGGCAATGGCTGAACAATATCATAGAGAAATGGTATTTGGAAGAACAAATGGTCATTGGACAATTAATGGTGAAACATGGGATACAGCAAAAATTGCGGCAAGTGATGTTGGACAAAATACATGGGAAGTTTGGAAATTTAAAAGTGGTGGAGGTTGGTTTCATCCTGTTCATATGCATTTAGTAGATTTCTTTTTGTTACGGAGAGATCGTGAAATACCAGGTGGTATAGAACCAGTTGGGTTAAGAACAAATGAAATATGGTCACCAAAAGATGTATTTTATTTAGGTCCAAGTGAAATTATTTATGTTTTAGCAAGATTTGGACCACATAAAGGTGATTATATGTTTCATTGTCATAATTTAGTACATGAAGATCATGATATGATGAGAGCGATGAGTATGGTTGATTCACAATCAACAACTAAAAATCCATTATCAGCTCAACCATTTATTATTAATAGACTTTTTAATTTAGTTTATAATAATTGGAAATATGCAGATCCAATGTTAGGTGAAACTGCTGCAAGACCAAGTAGTCAAGTTAGATCAATGACTGATGCATATGTTAATCAAACACTTTATAAAAATTTATATAGAATTTTTTACCCATTACCTTCTGATATAGTTTATATGAAAGGTGCTAAAAATCCATGGCAAAGTGTGTGGTGTCCATTATAAAAGAAACATTCCGGAGGAAAATTACACTGAAAATCATAAAAAACTATTATTTTATTATTTTTTATATAATCAATAAGATGATTGGGTTTTATATAAAAAATAATAGATGTGTTGTAATACAAGAATTATCATTGTACGATAAAAATCATGATTTACATGAAATATTAAATAATATTCCTTATAATCAAAAAAAATGTTGTTTTTGTTTAAATGAATTTTTAGAAAATGTAGAATTAACAGAACAATATAAAAATGAAAACGGGAAAAATGTAGAAGGTCTAAATTTAGATTGGTTTAATACGAGAATATTACTTTTAAATTGTAATCATATTTTTCATTTATGTTGTTTTACAAAATATATAAAATCTAATTATAATGAATATATATTTTCAAATATTAATATCGATAATATAAATCAAAATGAAAATAATAATAATTTTACATCTATTTCTAGATCGTCAAGTAACACATCTAGATCGTCAAGTAAAACATCTAGATTGTCAAGTAATAATTTAAGTATTGTAGAATATTTTAAGTATATAAATAATTCAATAAAAGATATAGAAATCAACTCAGAAAAATCTCTAGAAACCATACCACCATTACCACAAAATAAAAATAAATCAGAATCATATTACGTAACAGAATCTAGTGAAATTATAGAAAGTAGTGATGGTGATGGTTTCGTATTAGATTGTCCTTTATGTAAAAAAAAAGTGAATAATGGTTGTATTTCATCTATTTTAGATAAATATAAACTTTTGTTAGAATTATATGCGTGATGAAAATTATTATAACTGATAATAATATTGAGCATGTTTATAATAAGGAATGTGTTTTTTGTTTGGAAGATATAAACGAAAATAAAGAAAACATAAATAAAAATCAAGATATAAAAGTAAGATTAAATATATCAAAAATTATATTACAATGTAATCATAATTATCATTTTGGATGTTTTTTTATGTATATAACATCAAAATTAATAACGCAAGATGATTATATAATTTTAAAATATAAAACTGTTAAATGCCCAATATGTAGATCAAAGATGAATTATTGGGAATTATACACACTAGTACTTGATTATATATATATATTAAATAATGATGTAAAAACTATAAATAAATGTATAAATAAAAAATATGTAAATAGAAATTGTAAAAAAGTAGAATTTTTTATTAAAAATATTTTAAATAAAAATATATATTTAAAAGAAATATGTGATTATTATAAAAATAAAAAACAAATTAACGAATTGAAACAAAAAAAACAAGAATTATTATCATTTATATATATATTAAAAAATATTAGGATACGTTAGGTTAATACATAAAAAAAAAATATTATTAATACAATAAATGACAAAAGAATGTGATTCTTTTTATAATTATATAATGTCAAATAATAGTGA
>Ga0075471_10000747_pt1 | contig 20197 bp, 15 predicted proteins | sample DEB19_08_DNA_2_FD_74787 | JGI IMG/M metagenome (GOLD analysis project Ga0075471, IMG submission 74787) | Aqueous microbial communities from the Delaware River and Bay under freshwater to marine salinity gradient to study organic matter... | ecosystem: Environmental > Aquatic > Marine > Coastal ... | reverse complement strand
CCAACGCTCCATCACTCCGCCTAGTCAGTCTTGCGCCACGAACCACTTCAGGTGCTTGTTAATCACCGGCTTCGTCTTTGCGGCTGCCCGCACGGCTTTCTCGCGGAACTCGGAGCGGAGTTGGGTGAGTTCACCCACGTCCAGCCAATTGCCGCCGCATTGCGGGCAGGCTTCCACCTGCGTCCGGCGCAGGGCGGTGCAGAAGTGACGCATCATGGGCACGGCGCACTTGGGGCACTGGCGTTTCGCGTGGTAATCCACCTCCACGGACAGGTCTGCTGGCACCGACAACAGTTCTTGGGCGGCGGTCAGCTCATGTGGCTCGTCGAAGCGCGCTAACTCAAAATTATCAAACCACAACCCGCCGCAGCCGCCGTGGCACGCGTCCACTTCGATATCCTCGATGAACAAGGCAGTCAGCGGGCGGGTGCAGGCGGGGCAATTCATGGCTGGAGCGGAAGGCTAGGCGCGCGGCAGCAGCCCGTCAACTTGGTGCCTTGCGTCGAAAAGCGGCGCTCGCCATCTTCGGTCCATGCGCCAGTCACTCTTGCTCGGTGTCCTCGTTGCATGCTTGGGCATCAGGGTGGAACCCGCCGCCGCCGCCGCGCCGCGCCCGCCCAATGTCATTTTCATCCTCGCCGATGATCTGGGCTGGGGGGACCTCGGCTGCTACGGCCAGAAAATCATCCGCACACCACATTTGGATCGCATGGCGGCGGAGGGGATGCGGTTCACGCAGCACTACTCCGGCAACGCCGTGTGCGCGCCGTCGCGCTGCGTGCTGATGACCGGCAAGCACCCCGGCCACGCCTTCATCCGCGACAACCGTTCCATCCAGCCGGAAGGCCAGTTCCCCATCCCGGCGGAAACCGTGACGCTGGCGGAACTCTTCCAGCAGCGCGGCTACGCCACGGGCGGTTTCGGCAAGTGGGGCCTCGGCGGGCCCGGCACTACAGGTGAGCCGCTCAAGCAAGGTTTTGCGCGCTGGTATGGCTACAATTGCCAGGGCGTCGCGCACAATTTTTACCCCACGCACCTCTGGGACAACGACCGGCAGGTGCCATTGAACAATCCAAAGTTCTCCGCGCATGACAAGTTCAAGCCCGGCGAGAACCCGGAAGACCCGAAGGCTTACGCCCGCTTTCAGGGCAAGGAGTATTCCGCCGATCTCATCGCCGAACAGGCGCGCGCGTTCATCCGGGCAAACCAGGCCAAGCCGTTCTTCTGCTATGTGCCCACGACGGTGCCGCATCTGGCCTTGCAGGTGCCGGATGACTCGCTGGCAGAATACGCCGGCAAGTTCCCCGATCCGCCTTATGCCGGTGGGAAAGGTTATCTGCCGCATTTCCAGCCACGCGCCGCCTATGCCGCGATGATCACGCGCATGGACAAGGAAATCGGCGCGCTGATGAAGCTCGTCGCCGAGCTCGGCCTCGACGAGAACACCATCTGGGTTTTCACCTCGGACAACGGCCCATTGCATGGACGCCACGAGGGACTGGCCGGGACGGACGCGACGTTCTTCAACTCCAGCGGCGGCCTGCGCGATGGCAAGGGCACGCTGTTTGAAGGCGGCTTCCGCGTGCCGGGCATCGTGCGCTGGAAGGGGAAGATTGCCCCAGGCCAGACCAACGATCGGGTGACGGGCTTCGAGGACTGGATGCCGACGCTGCTGGAACTCACCGGCGCACCCAGAGTCGCCCCAAAGGATGTGGATGGCATCAGCTTCGCGCCGACGCTGCTGGGGCAACGCCAACCCGAACGGGCCTTCCTTTACCGGGAATTCCCCGGCTACGGCGGCCAGCAATGCGTCCGGATGGGGGATTGGAAAGGCCTCCGCCAAAACATGAAACCCGCCCCCGGCGCGAAGAAAAACCCCGCCCTCGCCCTCCAGCTCTTCAACCTGCGCGAGGATCGGGCTGAAAACACCGATGTCGCCGCCAAACATCCGGACATTGTCGCGAAACTCACCGAGCTGATGCGCGCCCAGCACACGCCTTCCGCAGAATTCCCCTTTCCGGTGCTGGACCAGCGGTAGCCAGGCGGACTCCTGCCCGCCTTGCGGAGCACGCAAAATTTGATTCCCTTTCCCCGGCGTGAACCTACTGTGCGCGCTTGTTCGTCGCGCCCCGGCGCGCTCAACCTCAACCGGAACTGAACTATGCCACTGACACACACCACCGACCTGTTCGCCAAGGCCCTGAAGGGCAAGTATGCCCTCGGCGCATTCAACGTGAACAACATGGAGCTGCTCCAGGCCATCATCGAGGCCTGCGAGGAGGAGAAAGCCCCCGTAATGCTCCAAATCTCCAAAGGTGCGCGCGACTACGCCCACCCGGTTTATCTCAAGAAGCTCATCGAGGCCGCCGTCAGCCTCAGCACCATCCCGATTGCCGTCCACCTCGATCACGGCGACAGCTTCGAGCTGTGCAAGCAGTGCATTGATGAGGGCTTCACCAGCGTGATGATTGATGCGTCCCACGACCCGTTTGAGAAGAACGTCGAAGTCTGCCGCAAGGTCGTGGACTACGCCCACAAGTATAACTGCGTCGTGGAAGGCGAGCTCGGCATGCTCGTCGGCGCACAGCACGACGACGGCGAGGAGGGCGGCTCCTACTCCAAGGGCGGGTGCTACACCCATCCCGACGAAGCCGTGGAATTCGTCAAGCAATCCGGCGTGGACTCACTGGCCGTCGCCATCGGCAACAGCCACGGGGCCTACAAGTTCAAGGGCGAGCAGCACCTCGATCTCGAACGCCTCAAAGCCATCAAGAAGGCGCTCATGGACGCCGGCCTTGGCGATTATCCGCTCGTGCTCCACGGGGCCAGCTCGGTGCCCAAGGACTTGGCGAAGAAGATCAACCAGTTCGGCGGCGGCATGGGTGAGGACACGGCCGGCGTGCCCGAGGCGGACATTGAGGTCGCGCGCCGCACCGGCTGCACCAAGGTCAACATTGATACGGACTTGCGCTTGGCGATGACCGCCGCCATCCGCGAAGTGCTCTTCACCAAGCCGAAGGAGTTCGATCCCCGCAAGTATCTCGGACCGGCCCGCAAGGCGGTGAAGGAGCTCGTCCGCCACAAGCTGCGCAACGTGCTTTGCTGCTCGGGTCAGGCCTTCAACTGAACGGCCGGCCGGCTGCGGACAACTTTTGAAAACGAAAAAGCGCCGCTGGAGGACATCCAGCGGCGCTCTTCTTTGCGGTCATTGACCGCAGAGGACAAAAAACCGGGGCTAGTGACCTGAGGAAGGTCTTCTAGCCCCGGGGAGTTTTCAGAAACAGCACACAGTAGGCTTATGGGGAACTCGGAAGGAGCTGTGCTCACTCCAACCGAAATCTGCTTCGCTTACAAAAGAACTTGCAGCGTTTTATTAAAATCCAGTGCTGCCTACGCCGTGGATGAAACCATGCTTCACCCTCAGGTGTCAATCTTTCCGCAAAATTATTAATAGCGCTCTTGGGTGGAATAAGCTGCCGGCTCCGCAGCTAATCTCCGAACAGCTTCTTAAACGCGTCCCGTGCCGCCGACTCGCGCGTGCCATCCGGCTTGGGCGGCGTGAACTTCCGCCGCACGAACTCGAAATACTCGCAGAAATTTCCCGCGTGCTTGTCCATCTCAGGATCCGCCCGGCGGTCCCGGCACTGGTGCGCTGCGTTGCGGTCGTGGCTCACGCAGTTGACGCAGCAGCGCAGATCGGCCCGGCAGTTCGCGCAGGTCTCGCCCCGCCCAGGGTTCACCGCCAGGGTCCACTCGCACCCGCACTTCCAGCAATGCCGTGTCATTGCGGAAAAAGTAGGTTCAAAGTGCAAAGTTCAAAGTGCAAAGTTGGCCGAGCTGTCCCGTCGTGATGACACCGGACTTTGAACCTTGAACCGGAAACCTTGAACCTTGAACCTCCCCGCATGTCCGCCTACGCGCAGTTGCTTGCCGCCGCCATCAAGGACTTGGAAGACCGCAAGGCCCTCGGCGAACGCTTCGTGGTCGTCGCACCGGATACGCTGAGCGCTCTCACCGCGCCCGTCTCTCGGGGCCGCCATAGTGAGGTGGCGGCACCAACCGCCCAGTCGCGTCCGCCCGTTTCGGCTCCTCGTCCAGCACCCGCATCGGTGCCTTCCGCCCGGGCCACCAGTTTGCCGGTGCCAGCGGCTCCGGTTCACGCCCCGGCTCCTGCTGCGATTGCGCCTGTTCGGCCGCCGGCCACCATTGTTGCGCCCGCTGACAAGCCCGCCGCCTTTGCCGAACTCCGCACGCGCGCCCTTGCCTGCGTGAAGTGCCCGCACCTTGTCACCTCGCGTAAGAGCGTCGTCTTCGGCGTCGGCAACCCGGACGCGCAGCTCATGTTCGTGGGTGAAGCCCCCGGGGCGGACGAAGACCGGCAGGGTGAACCCTTTGTGGGTGCCGCCGGCCAGCTCCTCACCAAGGTCATCGTCGCCATGGGCCTCGCGCGCCCCTCCGTTTACATCGCCAACGTCCTCAAGTGCCGGCCCGACACCCCGGGCCAGTCCTTCGGCAACCGCAAGCCGCGCGCCGACGAGATGGCCACCTGCCTGCCGTATTTGCTCGAGCAAATCCAACTCGTAAAGCCAAGTGTCATCGTCGCGCTCGGTGGCACGGCGGTGGAGGGGCTGTTTGGTCAGACAGAAGTCCGCATCACACGGCTGCGCGGGAGCTGGATGGACTTCCACGGCACGCCCGTGATGCCCACGTTTCATCCCAGCTACGTCCTACGCGCCGAGGACGGCCCCGACAAGGGCCGCGCCACCAAGCGCCAGGTCTGGGAAGACATGCTGCAAGTCATGGAGCGGCTGGAAATGCCCATCAGCGAGAAGCAGCGCGGATTTTTCAAGTAGCCGCGAGAATCGTTTGCCGCGAAAGGACGCAGAGATGAAAAGGGAAAACGTCCAACGCTCCACGCTCAACTTCCAACGTCCAAAGGCGCGACTGGACGCCGAAGCGCCCGCGTTCAAAGTTGAGCATTGGAAGTTGGACGTTGAATGTTCCCCTGCTTCCACCTTTGTGCTCTCTGCGCCCTCTGGCGGCAAAGTCTCCCCGTGAAGAAGCCCGTCAAAATCGGCCTGTGGCTGCTCGGCTTCGCCGTGCTGGGCCTGCTGGGCTTGTGGCTGGAGCACGAGCGGGCCAAGGCACGGCTGGCGGCGTTCAAGGCGCAGCTCATCGCGAAGGGTGAGCAGCTCGCCATCGCGGATCACGTGCCGAAACTTCCGCCTGCGCTCTCGAACGCCGCGCCGGACTTCATCGCCGCTGCCAGCCGGCTCACGGAACTGAAACCCGAACTTCAGCCGCAGCGGATGCGGCTTGTCGCACCGGGGAAGGCGCGGGTGACGTGGCAGCAGGTTGAGCTGCCCACCGAGAAGGAACCGGACCTCTGGCCTTTCATCACGGCGCATGTGGAGGATAACCGCCTCCTGCTCGCCGAGATGGCCGTCGCGCTGGAGCGCCAGGAGATGGTGTTCAACTTGGATTACACGAAGGGGTTCAATCTGCTGCTGCCACATCTGGCCAAGGTGAAGCAATCGGCGGTGGTCTTTGCCAATGCGACGTTGGTGGATTTGCGTGCCGACCAGCGCGCCAGCGCCTTTACGAACCTGCTGGCTGGCGCGCGACTGACCCGCTTGCAGGAGGAACCGTTGCTCATTTCCCAACTGGTGAGGATCGCCTGTGGGCACATCGCGGCCCAAGCCACTTGGGAGGTGCTTCAGTTTCCCGGCTGGCAGGATGGCCAGTTGCTTGCCCTGCAAACGGAATGGCAGGCGTGGGACTTGAAACGCGGCTGGCTCGCCTCGGCCAACATGGAGCGAGCCTACGGCTCGGACATCTTCGCGCAGTGCAGGGGAAATCCGGCCATGTTCTCAATGCTGGACTGGAGCGGTAGCGGGCCGGGGCCAAGCGGCAAGTCCGTCTTCGTCGAGCTGTGGGATGATCCCGAAGCAGCCGCCAGACGCGCGCTCCATTTCACCGTCATGATGGGGTGGACGCTCTGGTTCTCCCACGACGACGAGCGCTGGGCACTGGAGCACCATCAAATCTGGATCGACGGTGCAAGGCAGGCGCTCAAGACGGATGCCTTCGCCCCCGCCCAAAACCGAACCGTCGCCGCCTCGAAGCCATTTGAAACGCCGCCGATGACCATGGTGTTGTCCCGCATGACGTTGCCCGCGTTGAATCGATCGCATCAAAAGTTTGCCAGCTTTGAAACCATCCGCCGCCTGACCATCACCGCCATCGCACTGCACCGGCATCGTTTGAAGCACGGGAAGTTTCCGGAGTCGCTCGGCGCGCTGGTGCCGGAGTTCCTGGCCGAGGTGCCGCGTGATTTCATGGACGGCCAGCCGCTGCGCTACCAGCTCCAGCCCGACGGCCAGTTCCGCCTCTGGTCTGTGGGGGAGGATTTCAAGGACGACGGCAGCGACCCGACCACGGTGGGCGTTTCCAGTTCCAGCGACCAATATCAGTGGCTCAAAGGCCGCGACTGGGTCTGGCCGCAGGCTGCCACCGAGGCGGAAGTCACCGCGTATCATGCGGAACTGGCAGCCAAGCGCGCTCCGCCTGCACCCAAAACATCACCGTGAGGGTGGAGTGGCGTGCCCATCTGCGCCTGCTACGGTGAAAAACGGATGGCAACTCGCGTGCAGTTTGGCTTAATCGCGCCATGTCGAAAAAGAAGCATCGCAAGTCTCCCCCTGCTGCCGCCCCGGTTTCGGCCGCTCCTGCTGCGACGCCTCCACCGGCTCCCGCTCCCGCAGCAAGCATTCCCTGGTTCTGGCTCGCGCTGGCCGTTGCGGCCGGCGGACTCGTGGGCTGGGCTGCAGCCAATGCCAATTCCTTCCGCTCCTCCGCCCCGCCGGCTGTCCCGCCGAGCGCTCCCGCTGCGGTGGCAAAGCCTCCTGCGGCCACGCCGCCGGTCCCCGGCCTCACCGCAGCGCAGTCCAACGCGATTTTCAAGATGACGAATCAGGTCGCGGCCGCCCCGGCTGCCGGCCCGACCCCGCCCGCGCTGTTGAGCGCTGCGCCCCAGCCCCCGGTGGCGCCGGTGGTGCCGCAGCAGCCCGCCGGCGAGACGCTCTACAACGGCATCGTCCTGCCAGCGGTCTGGCCGCCGAAGGGGGAATACCAGCCCGGCGAGCCGATGCCGGTGCCGTATCTCAGCAACCCGCCGCCGGTCATCGACATCACGCTGGGCCGGCAGTTGTTCGTGGACAACTTCCTCATCGAAAGCAACACCACCAAGCGCACGTGGCATTCGGCGACGCTTTACTCAAACAACCCCGTGCTCAAGCCGGACGCGGCCTGGGAGACCGCCGGCAATGCACCGATGGCCATGCCCTTCAGCGACGGTGTCTGGATGGATCCCGTGAACCTGGTCACGCCACCGGCGTTCCAGCCGACGGAGATTCAGGACGTGGCCGGGCTGGTGGAGAAACTCAAGACGCCCGGCACCAATGTGCTCATGCAGCATCTCAGCGCCCAGCTTGCCGCGGACACGCGCACCAAGCTGGCGACGTTCAACGCCACGAACGCCGCGCTGCATGAGCCGATGCGCGCCACGCTCACGACTGAGCTGAACAAGCTCATCGCCGGACCGCTGCTGCACACGCCAGAACGTTTCAACAACGTGCGCCTGCAGGACCGCACGGTGCTGCTGCTTGCCCGCGCCCCCAAGGGCGGCGCGGTGGAACGCCTGAACCGCTGGCTGCTGGAGGACGCGTTCCCGCGCGAATTGTTCCGCATGCAGTCCGTGTTCGCCGCCTGGTATATGGCCGGCTACGCGCGCGGCACGGCGCTGGCGCTGTCCACCAACGGGCTGGATTGGGAGAAGCCGAAGTTCGACGTGCAGGCCGGCAGCAATCTCGTGCAGACCGATCCCCGGGACTCCTCCACCGTGTGGCTGGATCAGAACGACATGGACGCCAGCCGCCGCTACAAGATGTGGCGCTCGCACGGGCAGAACCGGGACTTTGGCCTCACGCTGCACTTCTCGCCGGATGGCATCCACTGGGGCGCACCGGCGCTGCGCACCGGCGCGGTCGGCGACCGCAGCACGGTCTTTTTCAATCCGTTCCGCAACGTGTGGGGTTACAGCCTGCGCGACAAGTGGGGCGAGCCGCGCGCCCGCCGCTATTGGGAGGTGAAAGACCTGATCGCCGGACCGCATTGGAAGGACATCACGGAGCCGACGATGTGGGTGGGGGCGGACCGCCTGGATCCGATGCGCGCTGATTTGCAGGTGGCTCCGCAGCTCTACAACCTCGACGCGACGCCTTACGAAAGTCTGATGGTCGGCCTCTTCACCATGTGGCGCGGGGACAAGAACATGCCCGCCGGCCGGCCCAAACCGAACTCCATCTGGCTCGGCTTCAGCCGCGATGGCTATCACTGGGATCGGCCGGACCGCCGCCCGCTGATTGATGTCTCGGAAAAGCAGGGCGACTGGAATTGGGGCAACGTGCAGTCCGCCGGCGGTGGTTTCCTCGTTTACGGGCGCAATCTCTGGTTCTACTTCAGCGGCCGGGGCGGCGCGCCGGACAAGCGGGACGCCGGCGGCGCGATGGGCCTCGCCTTCCTGCGCCGCGATGGCTTCTGCTCGATGGATGCAGGCCCGGAAGGGGCGGTGCTCACCACGCGCCCGGTGAAGTTCAACGCGCGCTTCATGTTCGTGAACATGCAGACCAACGCGCCGGACGGCTCCCTGCGCATCGAGATTTTGCATCCGGACGGACGGCCCATCACGGTCACGAAAAACGACACCAAGGAACAGATGACGCCGTTCACCCCGGACAAGTCGAATCCCATGACGGCCGATCAGACGCTCATGGGCGTGAGCTGGCAGAATGGCATCCAGGATTTGTCCATGCTCGCCGGCCGCACCGTGCGCATTCGTTTCCACCTGAAGAACGCGAGCCTCTACTCGTTCTGGGTGGGGCCGGGGCAGTTGGGGCGGAGCATGGGCTACGTGGCTGCCGGCGGCCCGCATTTCACGGGGCCGACGGACACGGTGGGCAATCGGTCTTACAGCGCATTCCCTGCTGCGCCCCGCACCGTTCCGCCTCCTGCGGCTACGCCGGCGACCGCGACCGCAGCGCCGGTGCCGGTTCTCAATGCGGGGGACAATCCCGCTCCGGCCCCCGCGCCGCCGAAGAAGTAGGACGCCCCCTTCCGGTTGTCCGCCGGTCGGAAGCGCTGCGCTTTTCAGGCCGATGGACATTGCTGCTCGACGCGCCCGGTGAAGGCTGCGAATACGGAGGCCGTCTTTTTAACGCCATGAGCCATCACGGACTTCGCCCTGAACACCTCGCGCTGACGCGGCGCGAGTTTCTCAATCGTTGCGGCATGGGCATGGGCGCGCTGGGCATGGGCGCGCTCTTCGGCGAGCTGGGGTTGACCTCTGCGCACGCCGAGATCAACAGCGCCTCGCCGCTCCAGCCCAAGGCCCCGCACTTCGCGGCCAAGGCCAAGCGCGTCATCCACATTTTCCTCAACGGCGGCCCGTCGCATGTGGACACGTTTGATCCCAAGCCGTCGCTGGACAAGTTCCACGGCAAAACCCTGCCCTACGAGCTGCGCACGGAGCGCCGCACCGGCACGGCCTTCCGCTCGCCCTACAAATTCCAGAAGCACGGCAAGAGCGGCATCGAGGTGAGCGAGATTTTCGCGAAGACGGCGGAGAGCGTGGACGACATCTGCGTCATCCGCTCGATGCACGCCGACGTGCCGAACCACGAACCTTCGCTCATGCTGCTCAACTGCGGCGACGCCCGTCTGCCGCGCCCGAGCATGGGTTCGTGGGTGACTTACGGCCTCGGCACAGAGAACCAGAATCTCCCCGGCTTCATCGCGATGTGTCCGGGCGGCTACCCGATTCAGGAATCGCAGAACTGGCAATGCGCGTTCCTTCCCGGCGTCTTCCAAGGGACCTACATCAACACCGCCGAAACGCGCATCGAGCGGCTGATCGAGCACATCAACAACAAGCAGATTCCCGTCACCGACCAGCGCGCGCAGTTGGATTTGCTCCGCACGTTGAACGAGCGCCACGCGAAGGCCCGCGCCAATGAGTCGCAACTGGAGGCGCGCATCGAGTCCTTCGAGCTGGCCTACCGGATGCAGATGGAGGCGGCGGATGCCTTCGACATCAGCCAGGAGCCGGGGCACATCCGCGCGATGTATGGCGAGGGCACGCAGGCGCGGCAGATTCTCACCGCGCGGCGGCTCATCGAGCGCGGCGTGCGCTTCGTGCAGGTCTGGCACGGCGCGGGACAGCCATGGGACAGCCATGACGATTTGGAGGTGCAGCACCGCAATCTCGCCAAGCAGTGCGACCAGGCCATCGGCGCGCTGCTCAAGGACTTGAAGCAACGGGGCCTGCTAGACGACACACTCGTCATCTGGGGCGGCGAATTTGGCCGCACGCCGACGGTGGAACTGCCCACGCCCGGCTCGAACGCCGGCAAGATCAACGGCCGTGATCACAACCACCACGGCTTCACGACCTGGCTCGCGGGCGGCGGCGTGAAGGGCGGGACCGTCTATGGCGCGACCGACGAGTTCGGCTTCAAGGCCGAGGTGAATCCCGTCCACGTCCATGACTTGCAGGCGACCATTCTCCACCTGCTCGGCTTCGACCACGAGCGGCTGACCTTCCGCCACGCGGGCCGCGATTTCCGCCTGACCGACATCCACGGCAACGTGGTCAAGGCCGTGCTGGCGTAAGCAGGGTTCCCGCCTGCGCAGCCTGCAAGCCCGCCACGAACCGGTCGAGCACCCGTGTCCAGTTGTGCCGCGCCAGCAGCGTGTCCGCCCAGGCAGCGATTTGCGGCGGCGGGCGCTTCAGTGCCGAATCCATCGCCTCGCGGAACGATTCGTAATCGGTGTTGTGGAACGGGCAGCCGCAGTCGCCCATCACCTCGCGGGTCGCCGGAATCGATGAGAAGACCGGGCAAGTGCCCGCCAAAGCGGCCTCCACCGGGGGCATGCCAAAGCCCTCGTATTCGGTGAAAAATACCAATGCCTTCGAACGCGCGATGAGCTGGCGATGCTCCCGCTCCGGCAGACGGTCGTGCCAGCGCCAGCCCGGACGGGTGGGGAAGCTCAGCCCCGGTGGCAGCAGCCCCACGCAGTCCACCTCGCCAGTGAAACCACTGTCGCGCTGCCAGCGGGCCGTCCAGTCCAGCGCAAGATCCGTGCGCTTGCGCGGACAATGGGCGGCGATGAGCACAATGCGGTTCTCGCGCGGGGTCGGCGGTGCGGTGGGCCGTGTGAAGCCGATGCCGATGGTGTGGACCGGAGGCGGCGTGAGACCGCGCGCCTTGGCCAGCCGGAGGATTTCGCCCGTGGTGAAGTCGCTGATGGTGAAAATGACGCGCGCGTTTTTTACCGTCCCCCAGAAGCTCCGCACAAAATACTGCTGCTCGAATCCGCTGACCGCCTGCGGGTAGTGCTCCCGGTAAAAGTCATGAATCGTGTCCGCCACACAGGCGGTGAGGCGCACCGGACAGCGGCGCGTAAAAGAAGCGAAACCCTTTGGCAGAAACAACCAGTCGTTCCCAGTCGCGGCGGCGGCGGAATACACCCGCCACTGGTCCCACCACAGCCGCCCAAGCCGGCCGCGCGCCGGCGTGTCGTCCCAGCGCACTTCCACGCCTTCCGGCAGTTGCCCGGCGTGCGTGTGGTTGGCCAGCAGGGTAAGCTTGGCGATCTCGGGCCGGCGGGCCAGCTCAGCGACCATGCCCATCGACAAGTTGAAGATCCCGATGGACTTGGCCCGGGACAGGACTTGATCGGCGAGCGAGCAGGTGAGGGTGAGCGGACGGTCGTTCATCGCGTGCGGGCGTGACGATGTAACCACGGGGCCGGAGGTGTGCCAACGAAACTTCCGCCCGACGGGCTCCGGTGAAATCCGACTTGCCTGTGTCCCATCGGGCCGGGACTGTCGGCGCGCCATGAATGCCGCGCGGCCCGCCCGCCCCATCGTATCTCTGCACCGGCTGGCCGGCGACTACCGCGCGCCAGTCGCAGCGGGTCTGGAGGCGGCAGGGTTCTTCCGCGATGTGCCGGCCGGCGGACGGGTTTTCCTGAAACCTAATCTCACCTTCCCGGTGTATCGCCCCGGCGTGATGACTTCGTTCGAGTGCCTCAAGGCCGTGGTCGAGATCCTGCGGGAGCGCGGCTTCCACGTCATCATCGGCGAGGCGGACAGCGGCGGCTACAACCGCTTCTCGATGGACGAGGTGTTCGCCAAGACCGGCATCACCGAGCTGGCCCGGGCCACCGGTGCCGAGGTGGTGAACATCAGCTTCAGCGAGTCCGAGTTGATCCCGGTCCGCGCCGGCTGGCGGACCCTGGCCGTGCCCCTGCCGCGCCGGCTGCTGCACGAGGTGGACGCCTTCATTTCGCTACCAGTGCCGAAGATCCACATGAACACGCTGGTGTCGCTCTCGCTGAAAAACCAGTGGGGCTGCATTCAGGAGCCAGCCGAACGGCTGAAACTGCATCCTTACTTTGCCGAGACGATTTACGAGGTCTGCCACCGCCTGCCGCGCCCCTATGCCGTGGTGGACGGGCGCTTTGGCTTGAATGGCACCGGGCCGATGCAGGGCCAGCCCGTGGAGTTGAACTGGCTGATCGTCGCGAACGATCTCGTCGCCTCCGACCGGGTCTGCACCCGGCTGATGCAGGTGGATGAAGCCCGCGTGCCGCACCTGCAATACTTCCGCCGCCGCGGCTGGTGGACGGACTACACCGCCATCCAGCTCAGCCAGCCGCTGGAACCGTTCTTGAAGGAGAAGTTTTTCCTGCGCCGGGCGTGGACGGACTATCCCGGCCTGCTGTGTTTCAACAGCGCCTTCCTCGCCTGGCTGGGCTACCGCTCGCCGCTGGCCGGCTTCGCGCACTGGCTGCTCTACAAGTTCCGCAAGCCCTTCTACGACTACGACGCGGAGGCGGAGAAGGTGAAAGGCAGCCGCTCCTGAGCTAGCCGGACGGCATTCCGCTGTGCGGCTCCCACTGGTCACCATGTTCTCGCGCATCAACCGGCACGCATTCCAAAAGCCGCAGAACTACTGGCTGGCCTGCGCGAGCGAGCTGTTGCGACCAGCGTTGAGCGGGCTGGCCCGCCACTGGAGCGCCGGCCCACCGACCGCACCAAACACCTGGCGGCGGGGTCTGCTCGTTGGCGCCAACCACATCGGCGACTGTCTTTATCTGACTCCCAGCCTGCCTGCCTTGAGCAGCGGCCTGCCGGACTGTGAATGGTTCATTGCCGCCCCGCCGCCTGCGTGCGAAGTGGTGGCCACTAATCCGCACCTGCGCGGTTTTCTGCCGCTGGATCTAGCGACGGCGCCGATGGCCCAAGTGCGGCAGGAGCTGGCCGCAGCCGGACCTTTCGACGTGGCCATCACCTACAGCAACATCCGCTTCTGGCCGCACTTGCTGCGGCTGGCCCGGCTGGGCATTCCCAACCGGGTGGCCTACGGGCACAAGGGATTTTCTGGCTGGATCACGCATCCCATCACGTTGCGGCATCCCCAGCCGTTCCCTTGTTATTTCCGGGATCTGGTGAGCCAGCTCACCGGCCATGCCGCCACCACTCCATTGCGACCGCAAGTCCATCTCACCAACACTGACCGGCAGGCGGCGGCAAAATGCTGGGAGCGGCTCGGTCTCGCCTGCGGGCTGCCTGTGGTGATGTGCTTTTGCACCAGCCGGCAGCCCACCGGCGTCTGGCCGTTGGAGAAATTTGCCGCGACCCTTCAACTGCTCCAGCAGCAAGGCCGGGTTCGCATCGTTTTGGGCGGCTCGGCCACGGATCGTCCGGCACTGGAACGCGTGCGCCTTTTGGCCGGGCTGGATTGCCCCGTGATTGCGGGCGACCTGCCATTGCGTGCGCTGGTCTGCTTTCTGGAATGCTGTGCCGCTGTCCTTGCGCCGGACACTGGCACCCGCCATCTGGCCAACGCCGCCGGCATTCCCGTGGTCTTCGTGCGCAACCTCTACGTCAACCGGATTGAGAGCGGCGTGTATTGCCCGACGGAGCGGGACGTCGCCCCGCCGGTGGAGTTCGTGGCTCCCGCCGAACAGGCCCACTGGTTCGATCAAATTACACCGGCTGCAGTAGTTGAGGCGCTTTCGGGCCTGCTCGGACGTTCTTAGGACAGCCTCAGGCTGGCGCCGTCTGCAGATCGCGCGGCGGTGCCGCCGCCAACGGCTTGAGGGAAGCCTTGATTGTCGGCGATTTGACACCGCCATTGAGGGAGATGCTCAGTCCAATCAAACCGGTGAACACCATGAGATCGAGGTCGAATTGCCCGTAGAAGAAGATGTAGTAAACAAGCCGGGCAGCGAAGTAAGCGATGAGGAAGGTGTTTATGTTCCGGAGCTCCGGATCCCCGTATAGGTAGTTGCGTTGCAGCACCCGCCAGCCGGCGAACAAGAAGAACACGAAGGCGCCCGCACCCGGCAGGCCGAACGGCACCACCAGCGTGAGCAAGCCGTTGTGGTAGTTACCCGTGACGAGGGTTTCCTCATACAGCTCGAAAAACCCGCGCTGAATAGACTCGTGGATGAGAAACAAGTCCACACTGCTGAAGATGTAGCCCTTGCCCAGCCACAGATATTGCGGCACGTCGTGGACGACGACCTTCCACATGGACAGGCGCCATTCCAGCGTGCCCTGGGCGTCCTGCCGCGCCATCGGATGCACTTTGATGGGCAGGAATGTCAGGCTGCGCTGCATGGAGAGCGGTAGCCGTTCTGCGAAACCCACGACAAACAAGCCAGCCAGTAGCCCACAGGCCACCACAATGGGAAAGAGCTTCGTCCGGAGCAGCCGCTCATACCAGAACTGCGTCAAGAAGAGCAGGGCCAGTAGAATGATGGAGGAGCGAAACCCGCCGAACAGTCCCAGCACAAACAGCGCGATGAAGATCAGCAGCCGCCAGAAGCAACGCACATCAAAGATGCCCGTGATGCCGTAGCGCATCAGCATGAACCAGTAGCCTGATTGCGCCAGCCAAGCCAGGCCGGTGTAGCGCCGCAGCGTGTCAGCCGTCAGCACCTGATTAATCGCCACGTCCACCGAGAGGAAGTTGAACAGGAAGTAAAACGAAGGCCCCGCCACGTAAATCAGATCGCTCAAGATCGCCGTCATCCCGGACAGGAAAAACAGGGCGGCAAACAACTGTGCGCGGGGCCGGGGAATGGCCTGCGAGGTCAGGGCGAAGTAGCCGATGATCGCGCCCAGCACAGTCAGATAACGCTTGGAACCCCACATGTCGGAACCCAGCGACCGCGCGCCAATGCCCCCGCGGGCAACCATCGTGACCACCACCACCAAGCCCAACAGGACGAGCGCCACGGTCACCGAGCGCACTTGGAGGAATTTCGCCCGGAAACTCACCGCCCGGGACAGCACGGCCAGACCAAAGCTCATGGCCGCCAGCGCCACCCAGACGGCGGGACGACCCGGCAGGAAAAAGGCCAGAAATGCTGCGTTCCAAAAAACGATCAACAGCGGATGGTGCCAGCGGACGAGCAGGGGAAACATCAACCCCAGCAGGACCAGCCCCACCAGCCCGATGGTGGTCGGGGCCAGCGGGTTGACCAGCAGCACCCCGATCATCAAGGCCAGCGGCACGACCAGGGCGGTGGCCAGCGCGGCTTTGGGCATCTCGGTGTTGCGGTCCATTCGGAGGCTCAGGCTAGTGCCTTCACGGCGGCGTGTCGCATCCAATTTTTCCCGCAGAGCCGGTGATTGCGGCACGATACACATCCACGGTGCGCCGGGCGACTGCGCCGGGCTCAAACATGCTCCGCGCATGGCCGGCTGCCGCTTCAGCCCGTGGCCAGCAACGGGCCGGCTGGCTGGCCATTGTGGTGAGCTGGCCGGCCAATACAGCCGCATCCTCCGCCGGGAACAACCCGCCCCAGCGCCCGCCTTCCAGCAGGCGGGGAATGCCGGCGGCATCCGCCCCCAGCACCACGCGCCCCGCAGCCATGCCTTGAATCAGCGACAGGGGGGATGTCTCCTCCCGCGACGGCAGCGCCACCACGTTCGACCAAGCGTAGTGCGCGAGCAGTTCCGCCCGGCTGACCAGGCCGGTGAGCACCACGCGCCCAGCCAGCTTGAAGCTGGTGATTTGCTCCTTCATACGTTCCGCCACGCCGGGTGATGGCTGGCCGACGATGCGGCATTCAAAGGCGGTGCCGGCCGCCGCTAGTTGCGCGCAGGCGCGCACCAGCAAACTTTGGTTCTTCCTCTCAGAAACCGTCCCGACACACAGGATGCGCAAACCGCCGCGCTCCGGCGGTGGCAGCGTGAAGAACTCCGGATCGATCGGATTCGGCACCGGCCAGATGCGGGCCGTGGTCCAGCCAGCCAGCCATTCGTCGACATAGGGGGTGATGGAGATAATGTGCGCCGCCTGCCGCGCCGCGCGCCGGTGCAGCCGGTCTCGAATCAGACCGGCGATGGTGGCGGGATGGAGCCGGGCCAGCCCCGCCGTCTCTCGCTGCACCAACCCATGCAAAGTAATGACGTGCGGCCGTCCACAGCCGGTTGCCGCCAGGAGATACTCCGCGCTCGGCTGGCCATGCACCACGTCGGGTTGCAGCCGGGCCACTTCCCGGCGCAGCCGGCGAACCTCATTCCAATACAGCGTGACCGTCTTGCCGTGCGGCTTGCAGGGCAGATAGTGTCGGGTCACCGCGCCGCGCCGTTCCGTCTGCGCCTGCGGCAGCCCATCCACGAGCGTCACGGCCTCCACTTGCAGGCCGGGCATTTCCTCAAACGCCCGCAGCAGTGTCTCGGACACTTTCGGCACGCCGGAGGCGGCGGGCTGGCCCGGCGGCGGCAGGAGACTGAGATAGGCCACCCTCATTCCACCGCCTTTCGCGCCACCACGAACACACAGGCACCGGTGCCCGCTGTGGTATCTGCCAGTGACGCGGAGACTTCCGGCACCAGTCGCGCGCGCCACTGCTCCCGCCATGCAAAGGCCCGTCTTCGTTCGATGAATTGAAAAATCGGTGAAACCAGCCAGCGATAGCGCGCCGTGAAACGCTGCGGCTGATAGCTCAAACTCTCCTCAATCTTGAACCCCGCCACCGCCGTCCGCCGCAGCAGGTCTGCCTCATCCGGTTCTTGCCGATGGCCAAACCGCTCCAACCATGCGCGTGCATCGCCTGCGCCGGTCAGCGCCCGCAACTGCCGGCTGAAGATGCCCAGCGTCATCGTGAACACCAGCCGACCATCGGGCCGCAATACCCGGTGCGCCTCGCGCAGACACGCATCTAGGTCGGGCAGGTGTTCAAAGACAGAATTCGACACGCAGGTTGCAAAGGCCGCATCCGGCAGCGGCATCCGGCCTGCGTCCGCCCGGACGCTTACAGCGCCAGGACACACCAGCGCGCGAGCCCGCAGCGACTCCTCATCATAGTCCAGCCCGGTCAGGTCCGACGGCCAGCCTGCGAGCTGGCCAAACACGCCGTCGCCGCAACCCAAGTCCAGCACCGGTCCTTGCACCAACGCGGCGTGGCGGCGAAACAAGGTGACCTCCTGCGCCCGCCAGAACGAGTGCGCTAGCGTGTCGAACTCCGGCCAGAAAACGTCCCCTCGCTCGTGCAGTGGAACCACCGCCCGCGCCTGCACGCCCGCGCCATCCGTGGCCGCCCGGCGCTCTCCCTGACGTGTTGCCCGGAGCCGCAGCCACAGCGCATCGCCCAGCGCGAGGAGCAGATTCTGCATCATCATGGCAGCAAGCCTTCGAAGCGCAGCAACTCCGCCAGCCCGTCACGCAAATTCACCTGCGGACGCCAGCCCGTGAGCTGGACCAACCGGGTGATGTCCGCGCGCTGGACCAGCTTGTCCACGGGACGCACCCGGGCGGGGTCGTGGGTGATGCGCAGCGGACGGTTCAGCAACTCCGCCAGCAGCGCCACCAGCTCATCCACCGAGGCGTCCACGCCCGTGCCGATGTTGACCGTGCGCTCCCGCTCCGGTGGCAGATCCGCCAAGCGGACGAGCGCTTCAGCGTTGTCACGCGTGTGAATGTAGTCGCGTCGCGTGTTGGTGGTGCCGAGTCGCAAAACATCGCTGGTCCGCAGTTGGTCGAGGATTTCCGGGATGATGTGGCGGTTTGTCTCGCGCGGTCCATAGTTGTTGAAGAAGCGGCAGACCGTCACCCGTGTCTCACCCCGGCGCGCCCGCCAGCGGGCGAGTTCCTCCGCAAAGACCTTGCTCCAACCGTAAATGTCCACCGGGGCCACCAGCGACTCCTCGGCCAAGGCTTGCGGCGAGTCCGCGTAAATGGCGCCTGTGGAGGCGGTCAGGACGTGCCGCGCACCCGCAGCGATGGCCGCATCCAGCACATTTTGTGTCGCCTCCACATTGACGCGCAGAGCGTGATCGGGATGCGTGTTGCACTCGGGGATGTAGTGAATGGCGGCCAGGTGAAAAACATTCTCCGGGCGCAGCCCCGCAAAGGCTTGCTGGGCGGCGGCGGCCTGGGTGAGGTCAACTTCAATCACCGGCACTTGCACAAGGTCTGCAATGCGCGGCGCGACCCGGCGGCGGTTGTCCAGGATTACGACCTGCCGCCCGCAGGCCAAAAGCTGGCGCGTGAGTTCGTTGCCAATGAATCCGAGGCCGCCCGTGATGATGTCCATGTCAGTCGGCGATGAGTCGCTTTACGTTGCGCAACGCTAGGTAAAGCCGCAGCGGCCAGCAAGCCTGCTGCGCCAGCGCGCCCTCCGCCCACCAGTAGAGCGGCCGGTGCCGGTGCAAGATGCCACGCCAGGGCGGACCGCCGAGCGGCGGCGTGAGACATTGGAATTCCTGCTCGGCCTGGCCGGTGGAGAATGGAATGCAGCCCCAGGTGGTCGCCTCCTCCCTCGTGGGCCGGCGGTAAAACTCCAGATACACCTCCCGCATCACCGCAAGCCACTCGCGCGGCGAGCCATCGGGTTGCGGAGCGACTTCCAGCCAGCACTCGGTGAACCGCAGCACGGCCGCCTGCAAGGTAGCCAGCCCCCAAGCCAGCGCCCGCTCGTTGCGTGCCTCGCGCAGCTCGGGCACGAACCGTCCGTCCGCACTCCGGTAGCCCGTCACCGAACCGTGATCGGCGGAGAGGAAGATCTCCCACAGCGCGTGATTCAAGCGCAGCACGCCATGGCCGCGCGCGGGCATTTGGTTCCAATAGCCCACGGGCGACCGGCCGGCCGGATCTTCGGTGCCCGGCACCAGTCCGAAATAAAACCCTGTCACAGAATGCGGTCCACCTCCTGCGGCTAGCAGCCGCTCCAAGCTGCGCTGCAAGTTGCCGTGCCAGCCGATGTCAACCATCGCCCACGCCGTGTCGGCGAAGAGTCCCTCCTGACGGAGATAGCCCAGCGCGCGGGCGCGCAGTTCGTCTGCCCCCGCTGCCGCCGCCGGGTGCCACGCCTGCCGCGAGCCGTGGAGGTAGCGGCACTCGATGGCAAAACCCCACGCGGGAACCAACCGGGCAGCGATGCGGTGCAGCAGTTGGCCATCACGCGCGACAAAGTAGATCCGGCGCAAGCCACGCTCGGCCGCCTGCGTCAGGCACCAGTGAACAAAACCAAGGAGCAACGGACCGGCCACGTTGCAGGCCGTGTTCCAGATGATGCGGCGGGCTGGATCGGCCTCAGGGTTTGCCAGCCGCGCCTGGCGCATCGCTCCGGCAAGCCGGGAAGCGTGGGCACAGGCGAGGAGTTCGTAGCGGTTCAGGGCGGCGGTGCGGAAAAGCTCGGACTGGATGCCCTGAGCTTGCGGCACGAGCTGATCCGCGTGAGGGTTGTCACCGATGTGAGTCCACGACGTGATGGGCTGGGGCGCTTCTGCGCGCGCCTTGGCGAACAGGTCACCGCGAGCCTTGGAGGCCCGCCACTCGCCGGAGACGAAGAGCCGATCGCCGTCTTGAAAGAACCCTTCGCGCCGCAGCACACGTTCGAGGAACGCGGCGGGCAGATACATGTCGGAGAGAAACCAGACGGCCTCAGCCTGGCGGCGGGCGGCTCGCACCCGGGGCTGCATCTCGGGAACGGGCCTGAGCGAATGCTCTTCCAAATCGAGTTCCCGCTGGCGCGCTTGCTCGCGAGCTGCGTCATCCCAATCCAACGAGGCGGCGAGTGCGGCGTAGATTTCTTCCAGCGTCACCTCGCCACC